>Ga0316189_10001684_pt1 | contig 21909 bp, 22 predicted proteins | sample LowCovwburrow_MG_FD_204930 | JGI IMG/M metagenome (GOLD analysis project Ga0316189, IMG submission 204930) | Coastal sediment microbial communities from Maine, United States - Lowes Cove worm burrow | ecosystem: Environmental > Aquatic > Marine > Coastal > Sediment | place: USA: Maine... | reverse complement strand
AAATGACCAATTGGTGGCTGTTTTATGATGCTAAAGGAAGAATAAACCATAAATGCCAGCTCAACAAAGGAAAGAAGAACGGGTACTGTCTTAAATATAAAAACGAAGAACTGGTCTCTGCTGAAAAATATAAAAATGGAAAAAAAGTCAAAGAATGGTACAATTTTGTTGATTTTCAGCGAGAAAACAAACTATCCGATTTAAAATAATGACAGACATAAAGGTTATTATCCCTGCTTATAATGAAGCAGATTCCATTGCCCAAGTAATTCATGAAATTCCTAAATCAGTTTCCGAGGTAATTGTTGTCAACAATAATTCATCCGATGAGACAGCCAAAACTGCTAAAAATGCTGGTGCAACCGTACTATCAGAGAAGAAGATGGGATATGGGTATGCCTGCCTTTGCGGAATACACTACCTAGGACAACAGTCCAAAACACCAGATATCGTCGTATTTCTTGATGGGGACTATTCTGACTATCCTGAGGATTTGACGAGAGTTGTACAACCCATTATCGACCAAGATATTGATTTTGTGATTGGGGCCCGCGTAAAACAGAAAAGGGAACAAGGTAGTATGACACCCCAACAAATTTTCGGTAATTGGTTGGCCACTTTTTTGATGAGATTACTTTTTGGGGCAACATTTACCGATTTAGGCCCGTTTAGAGCTATAAAATATATCAAGTTGTTAACACTTGAAATGGAGGATAAGACCTATGGCTGGACAGTGGAAATGCAGCTAAAGGCATTAAAAAAGAAACTGACATATACCGAAGTACCAGTACGTTACAAAAAAAGAATTGGTATTTCTAAAGTGTCAGGTACAGTAAAAGGTAGTATATTTGCGGGCATAAAAATTCTAGGTTGGATTTTTAAATACAGTATCAAATAATATGGGACTTACAATATCTTATTTAATCATTGCCATTTACAGTGTAGCACTGTTATTGATATTCTTTTATAGTCTGGCCCAACTGAACCTTTTAGTCAATTATTTGGGCAACAAACAACAAAACAAAAACGCACCCAAATTCAATCTTTTAGACGCAAAGGAAATTCCCTATGTGACCATTCAGCTTCCAGTTTACAACGAAGAATATGTAATGGAGCGCCTATTAGCGAATATCGCCAAAATAGAATACCCTAAAAGTAAATTGGAGATTCAAGTATTGGATGACTCCACTGACGATACCGTAGTAGATACTGCGCAAAAGATCAAAGCCTTACAAGAAAGCGGATTGGATATTCAACATATTCGCCGGGAAAACCGTCAAGGGTTTAAGGCCGGTGCTTTAAAAGAAGGATTATTGACCGCTAAAGGCGATTTCATTGCCATTTTCGATGCCGATTTTTTACCTGACCCGGATTGGTTGAAAAAGACGGTTATCTATTTCAAGGATGAGGAAATAGGCGTTGTACAGACACGTTGGGGCCATATCAATAGAGATTATTCTACATTGACAAAAATACAGGCTTTTGCCTTGGATGCCCATTTTACACTGGAACAAGTAGGCAGAAACGCAAAAGGGCATTTCATTAATTTCAACGGTACAGCAGGTATTTGGCGTAAAGAATGTATTCTCGATGCTGGAAACTGGGAAGGTGATACTTTGACCGAAGATTTGGATTTAAGTTATAGGGCCCAATTAAAGAATTGGAAATTCAAATATTTAGAGGATGTTGAAACGCCTGCTGAATTACCAGTTGTGATCAGTGCGGCGCGTTCACAACAATTCCGTTGGAACAAGGGTGGTGCCGAAAACTTTAGAAAAACGGTTCTGAGTGTAGTTTCAGCAAAAAACATTTCATTCAAAACAAAGTTTCATGGGGTTATGCATTTATTGAACAGCTCTATGTTCTTATGTGTTTTCCTTGTTTCCGTATTAAGTATCCCGACAATGTACATCAAGGAAATATATCCCCAGTTCGATCGGGTTTTCAGTGTACTTAGTTTCTTTGTCTTAAGTACTATTATTCTCTTTATTTGCTATTGGTTTACCTATAAGAGCATCCAAGGAAGTAGCTTTGACAATTTTGTGGACTATATCAAGATTTTCTTTACCTTTTTCTCTGTCGCCTTAGGGTTTTCTTTACACAATTCAATTGCTGTTTTGGAAGGCCATATGGGAAAACGCAGTGAGTTTGTAAGAACGCCGAAGTTCAACTTAGATAATATTACTGATAGTTGGAAAGGCAATAAATACTTGGCCAAAAAATTATCTCCGAACATGATTTTGGAATTTGCGCTAATGATCTATTTCTTATTTGGGATGTACAGTGCAGTACCATTGAATGATTTTGGTTTATTTCCATTCCATTTTATGTTATTCACCGGTTTCGGTTTTGTTTTCTTTAAATCACTTACGGCAAGAGCATAATCAATTCGTTTCATTGTAAAATATACAATAAGGGGTATACCTTTTTTATTGGACTTTTTTTCGGTTATTTGTAAAAGTCCTTTTTACAAATAACAATGCTCAATCAGATCATAACATATTGGAAACTACATAAGATTCCAATAGTACTGGCCATATTGAGCATTGGTTTTTATTACACATTTGCCAACCATCTTGATCGTACCGATTTCATCAAATTGATAACCCTTTTTGGAGCGTTATTTTTCCTTTGTTTTAAGCTAATTCAATTTGAAAAATGGAACTTCAAATTTTTATTGTTTGTCGGCATTCTTTTCCGTTTGGTATTCTTGTTGACCGAACCCAACCTTTCCCAGGATTATTACCGCTTTATTTGGGATGGTGAACTGGTACTTAATTTTATCAATCCGTATTTACAGTTGCCCAACACTTTAATTGAGCAACAGGATTTGGTCATCTCCAATGCACATGAACTGTACCTGGGCATGGGAGAATTAAGCGCGCGACATTATAGCAACTACCCCCCATTAAGTCAGTTTATATACGCTTTGACAGCAATGCTTGGTGGTAAAAGTATTTTAGGAGCTACCGTTGTAATGCGATCGATTATCATTTTATCAGATATTGGTATTTTTTACTTTGGGCGGAAATTACTCAAGAATCTCAACCTTTCACCACATCTGATTTTTTGGTATTTTCTGAATCCTTTGATAATTATTGAACTTACAGGAAATCTTCATTTTGAAGGTGTTATGCTTTGTTTTTTTATAGCCTCATTGTATTTGTTATCTATTAAAAAATGGATGTTGGCAGCAGTCATTTATGCCCTATCTATTTCGGTGAAATTAGTGCCCTTGATTTTTTTACCCCTATTTTTAAAACATCTAGGATTTAGGAAAAGTGTACTCTTCTTTATTATTGTTGGAATTACATCACTAACACTTTTAGCTCCTTTTCTCTCTAGCCAATTCATTAGTAATTATATCGATACCATTGGTCTTTGGTTCTCTAACTTTGAGTTCAATTCAGGTTTGTATAACGGCATAAAACAAATTGCACTAAAGCTCGAAGCTAAACCATGGGAATTAATAAAAACCTACGGTAAAATAACGCCTTATGTAATAGTTTCATTTGTATTGCTATTTACGTTTTTAAGAAAAAATCAAAAATTATCAGTGCTAATTACATCAATGCTTTGGATTCTGACCGTCTATTACTTACTGGCAGCAACAGTGCATCCTTGGTATATTGTATTCCTTGTTTTGCTGACCATTTTTACACCATATAGATTTTCATTGGTTTGGTCTTTAGTTGTTATCTTGAGCTATTATGCTTATTCCCAAATAGGTTTTAAAGAGCATTTGGGCCTTCTTTCGATTGAGTATATTGTTGTATATGGATTTATTATTTTCGAATTGTTCAGACTAAAGAGCCTAAAACTGCTATTTCGTAAAAATTAAGGCCTAATCGATGCTGTTTCAATTTAATTTGTACATTTGATTGATAATGGGAAACGAACTACATATTTCTACAACTAATTGGGCAATAGCTCCCAATCGTTCGTTTGTACCTGCACGTCGCCGCCCGTAAGGGTGTCTTCTAGTATGGAAATAGGTGAGTCCATTTCCGCAAAATCAAACAAATCATTATTCAAACTTTTTATTAAAACAAGTAACAATGGAAATTGTTATTGCCAACGAATCCCATTTTAAATACGCAGCGATAATTTGCGACACCATTGCCGAATCGGCCAAGGTAAGGGGCACGGGTATTGCAAAAAGAACACCTGAATACATACTTAAAAAACTCGAAAAGGGCAATGCCGTAATTGCCTTGGATGATGGCAAGTTCGTAGGCTTCTGCTATATTGAAATTTGGGGACACAATAAGTACGTAGCAAATTCAGGGCTTATCGTTCACCCTGATTATAGAAATCAGGGAATGGCCAAGAAAATCAAAAAGGCCATATTTGAACTTTCGCTTAAAAAATTTCCTTCAGCAAAGATTTTTGGAATTACAACTGGTTTGGCCGTTATGAAAATTAATTACGAGCTAGGTTACCAACCTGTAACATTTTCAGAGCTGACCGATGACCCCCAATTTTGGAAAGGTTGCCAAACCTGTAAGAATTTTGATATTCTAACCCGAACGGAACAAAAAATGTGTTTATGTACAGGCATGTTATATGATCCAGCAGCGAAACGGGAAAATATTGCGAAGGAAAAAATGAACAGTAAGGCATTTGCCAGATTAAAAAGTATAAAGGAACAGTTGTTCCTTAAAAAGAAGAAAAAATAGATTTCCTGTTAAAAGGATATGAAAAATCATAGATAATGAAAAAATTAGTTTTAGCATACAGTGGGGGATTGGATACCTCTTATTGCGCGAAATATCTATCCAAAGAAAAAGGTTTTGAAGTACATGCAGTTAGTGTGAATACTGGTGGGTTTTCAGATGCCGAAATTGCAGCAATAAAATCAAAGGCATTGGAATTGGGGGCAATGTCATACACCTCGATTGATGCTATTCAAACATTCTACGACAAAGTGGTCAAGTATTTGATTTTTGGCAATGTTCTTAAAAACAACACCTACCCACTTTCTGTAAGTGCCGAACGTATTGTACAGGCCATTGAAATCGTTAACCATGCGAAAAAAGTGGGTGCGGAGTATATTGCACATGGCAGTACTGGAGCTGGTAATGATCAGGTTCGGTTCGATATGATTTTTCAAATCATTGCTCCAGAAATAAAAATAATAACACCTATACGGGACAATAAGCTTTCCCGGGAAGTTGAAATTGCATACTTAAAAGAAAATGGGGTTGATTACCCTTGGGAAAAGGCGAAATACTCTATCAACAAAGGCCTTTGGGGAACATCAGTTGGTGGGGATGAGACGCTGACGTCGAATTTACCTCTACCGGACAGTGCCTATCCAAGTCAACTGCAGGAGAAAAGCCCAACAGAAGTCAAATTGACTTTCGAAAAGGGTGAACTGGTTGCTATTGATGGTAAAAAAGATACGCCTGTAGCCAATATTGAAAAACTGGATACCATGGCCTCTAAATATGCCATTGGTAGGGATATTCATGTGGGCGATACCATTATCGGAATCAAAGGAAGGGTAGGCTTTGAGGCCGCCGCTTCATTGATTATCATAAAAGCACACCATTTATTAGAGAAACATACGCTGAGTAAATGGCAACAATATCAAAAAGAGCAGCAAGGTAATTTCTATGGCATGCTCCTACATGAAGGCAATTATCTCGATGAAGTTATGCGAAATATTGAGGCATTCTTGACCGACACACAAAAGAACGTTTCGGGTGATGTTTTCGTTGCCTTGTATCCTTTTCAATTTAGATTGAATGGAATCTCCTCAAAACATGACTTGATGAATGCATCGTTTGGAAGTTATGGCGAAATGCATAAGGGCTGGACAGCTGATGAGGCCAAAGGATTTATTAAAATCCTATCCAACCCAGGAAAAATATACAATCACGTAAACCAAAATCATGATTAAAATTGGTATTGTAGGAGGCTCTGGATATACGGGTGGCGAATTAATCCGAATCTTATTGAATCACCCGAAAACGGAAATTGATTTTGTGTACAGTACCACAAGGGCTGGAAAAAAGGTTTCAACCGCACATCCAGATTTGTTGGGATTGACCGAAATGAAGTTCACTGGTGATGTGAATTTAAATGTGGATGTGGTTTTTCTCTGTTTGGGACATGGCAATTCAACCAAATTCCTGAATAAAAACAACTTCTCTGAAAACACAAAAATCATCGATCTAAGTAATGATTTTAGATTAATTGATGATTCAGTTTATGATGGAAAGAAATTCGTTTACGGTGTACCGGAATTAAAAAAATCCAGTATTATAAATGCCAAACATATTGCTAATCCTGGTTGTTTTGCCACGGCAATACAATTGGCATTATTGCCCTTGGCAAAGGCTCAGGTCTTAAACAAGCAAGTTCATGTAAATGCAGTGACCGGTAGTACTGGAGCAGGTGTTAGTCCGTCTGGAACGACCCATTTTAGTTGGCGAAACAACAATGCTTCTTGGTACAAGCCTTTTACACATCAGCATTTGGGTGAAATCAATGAAAGCCTAAAGGGGCTACAAGAAAATACAGGTGAAATCTTGTTTTTACCCAATAGGGGAAACTTTACTAGAGGTATTTTGGCAACGGCTTATACCCATTTTGAAGGATCTGAAGAAGAGGCCAAACAACTTTACAAGGATTTTTATAAAGATGCGGAATTCACCCAAGTGGCAGAAGAACCCATCAATTTAAAACAAGTAGTGAATACAAATCAATGCCATATTCATTTGCATAAGCATGAAGATACTTTACTAATCACATCTGCCATAGACAATCTTTTAAAAGGAGCTTCAGGGCAGGCAGTGCAAAACATGAATTTAATGTTTGGCTATAACGAAAATGAAGGCTTACAGTTAAAGGCCGGGGTTTATTAAACGAATAAGAATTCTGATTTACTGAAATATATTCAGTATAAATCTTAGGAATAACATAAGAATTTAAAAAATGAAAATAGCAATAATAGGCGCTGGGAATTTAGGATCATCTATAGCTGAAGGAGTCTTGCATAGCAACGGACATACCAGCATGTATTTGACTAAAAGAAATATTGAAAGCATCCAACATTATGAAAAATTCGGTAATGTAACCGTTACCACAAACAATAGAGAAGCAGTACAAAATTCAGATATTTTGATCTTCGCCGTTCAACCCTTGCATATAGGAAAATTGTTGGAAGAGGTAAACGATCTACTCACAGAAAATCATGTAATCATATCGACCATAACCGGTTTCAGCATTGAAAACATCGAAAATATCATTGGTAAAAATCAGAACATCATCCGCAGCATGCCCAACACTGCAATTTCAGTTGGAAAATCAATGACCTGTATTTGCACCAATGAAAAAGGCAAAAAGCGAATAGAATTGGCCAAGGCCATTTTTAACCGAATGGGGCATTCAATGGAAATCCCTGAAGAACAAATGCAAGCTGCAACGGTTATTTGTGCGAGTGGTATAGCATTCTGGATGCGTTTAATACGCGCTACCACACAAGGGGCCATTCAATTGGGTTTTGATGCCAAGGAAGCCCAGGAATTAGCAATGTACACCTGTGATGGGGCAGCAGGTCTTTTAATTGCATCAGGGCATCACCCAGAAGAAGAAATAGACAAAGTGACCACGCCCATGGGTTGCACCATTCAGGGTTTGAATGAAATGGAACACCAAGGTTTAAGCTCCTCACTTATTCGGGGAATTGTTGTTTCATTCGAAAAAATAAGCGAGTTTAAAAAAGCGAATCAATGAAACTATTCGATGTATACCCTTTATACGATGTAACCCCAGTTTCTGCCAAGGGAATTGTGATTACCGATGATAAAGGTCAAGAATATCTTGATTTTTACGGAGGGCATGCCGTTATATCAATTGGTCACGCCCACCCACTTTATGTACAACGATTAAAAGACCAATTGGATAAAATTGGATTTTATAGTAATGCAGTACATAATCCACTTCAGGTTGAATTGGCAACCAAACTTGGGAAAATTTCAAATTGTGTGGATTATAACCTGTTTCTATGCAATTCTGGTGCTGAAGCCAATGAAAATGCCTTAAAAATGGCCTCTTTTCAAACCGGTAAATCACGCGTCATAGCTTTCAATAATAGTTTTCATGGTAGGACCTCGGCTGCGGTGGCCACTACGGATAACCAAAAGATAAACGCCCCAATAAACAAACAGCAAAAGGTGACTTTTTTACCTTTTAATGATATCACGGCCTTTGAAAATGAAATTGAACAAGGAGATGTATGTGCGGTGATTTTGGAAGCTATTCAAGGAGTAGGTGGGTTGGATGAACCTTCAAGTGAATTTTTTCGACAAGTTGAAAAATTATGTACGGAAAACGGTGTAGTTCTTATAGCGGATGAGGTACAGTCGGGTTTTGGGCGAAGTGGAAAATTCTTTGCATTCCAGCACCATGAAATTAATCCAGATATCATTACCATAGCCAAAGGAATGGGAAATGGGTTTCCGGTAGGTGGAGTCTTGATTCATAAAAGCATCAAAGCTTCTTATGGGCAATTGGGCACTACATTTGGTGGCAATCATCTTGCCTGTGTGGCAACTTTGGCCGTTCTTGAAGTTATGGAAAAAGAAGGTTTAGTGGAAAATGCAAAAGTACTTGGTAATTATTTTTTAGAAAAGGCAAGGGAAGTTCCTCAAGTAAAAAGAACGAAAGGGAAAGGACTGATGTTAGGATTGGAATTTGATTTGGAAGTGGCAGCGCTTCGCAAAAAATTGATTTATGAGCAACATCTTTTCACCGGCGGGGCCAATGATAAACACGTTTTAAGAATTCTACCTGCTTTGAATATCACCAAAGCCGATATGGATCTATTTTTCAAGAAATTAAAAATAGCATTATTATGAGTTTAATGTTGAACATAGATAAACGTAATGCAGTCCTTAATTCCATGAGTGAATTGATAAGGAAAGAAAAAAGTGCCCTTTTAAAAGCTAATGGTAAAGATCTGGAAGCATACATTGGTGATGATATTGCCATGTATGACCGCCTAAAAGTGGATAACAACAAAATTGACGGGATGATAAAATCCCTTAAAGAACTAGCACAGCTGAATGACCCTTTGAACATAGAACGGTTTCAATTTGAGCATGATAATGGCCTGCAAATCAGCAATAGAACGGCTCCCTTTGGAACAGTCATGATCATTTACGAATCTAGACCTGACGTAACTATCGAGGCTGCAGGTATAGCCTTTAAATCTGGTAATAGAATTTTATTGAAAGGGGGTAAGGAATCGTTGAATAGCAATAAGGTTCTGGTCAATTTATGGCATAAGGCCTTATCAGAACACCAGGTTTCAAAAGATTGGGTTACTTATCTACAATACAATCGGAATGAAACCCAAGCATTTTTGGAGAATCCTACACAAAAAATCGATTTGATTGTTCCCAGAGGGGGTGAAAAGTTGATCGCATTTGTAAAACAACATGCTACTTGCCCAGTAATTGTCAGTGGCAGGGGCAATAATTTTGTTTATGTAGATATTGAAGCGAATCAGCAAATGGCATTGGATATTATCATTAATGCAAAGACTACCAAAATATCCGCGTGTAATGCTTTGGATAAAGTATTGATAAATATTGGTTTGGTGAATAAGGAGGATTTTACTAAAAAACTCATTGCCCAATTGAAAGAAAGCAACGTAACCATATTAGGTGACAATCAATTATGCAGTTTGGAAGAAGTATTCAAAATCACAGATGACTCTGTCTGGTATGAAGAGTTTTTGGATTATAAGATTCTTCTTGGTGAAGTAAAAAATTTGGAAGAGGCTATCGATAAAATCAATCTTTATGGAGGAGGGCATTCTGCAGCTATCCTTACCGAAAATGAAGAAACCGCTTCTTATTTTATGAATAGTGTTGATTCCGCAGCGGTTTACCATAATGCATCAACACGATTTACAGATGGTGGTCAATTTGGTCTGGGTGGGGAACTCGCAATAAGTACCGATAAATTGCACCAAAGAGGTCCTATAGGTTTGCAGCACTTGGTGACCAACAAATGGTATATAAAAGGTAATGGACAAATAAGGTAGTCATGAAGAAGAAAAGAATCTTATTAAAAATAGGGTCCAATACCTTAACCAAGGAAACGGATCAGATATCCCGGGGTAAAATAGAGGATATTGGAAGGCAGATTGCAGCATTGAAAGATGAATACGAGTTTATCATCGTTAGTTCAGGGGCTATTGCAGCGGCCAAACAGTTCGTAAAATTAGAACATAATGGGGCTGCTATAGATGTGAAACAGGCCTTGGCAGCTATTGGACAACCGCACTTAATGCGGATTTTTCAAGAAAATTTTAGGGAATTGGGATTGTCAACCTCCCAATGTCTTTTATCCTATTCAGATTTTGACAATTTAGACGCCAAGGCGAACATAAAGAATACCATTAATGTTCTAGTAGCAAATAACTTCATTCCCATTATTAATGAAAATGATACTGTAGCCACTGATGAAATTCAATTTGGTGATAATGATAAATTGGCTGCTTTAACAGCTGCTCTTTTACAAGTGGATCTGTTGATGATTGCTACTAATACAGATGGAGTCTACACCAAGGAATCCATTGAAAATAATAAACCGGAAACGATTGCCACAGTTTCTGGAGTACAAAAACTGCAAAAAGAAATCAGCGCTTCAAAATCATCCCACGGTACAGGTGGAATGCAATCGAAAATTGAAGCCGCCATTATTGCCCAAACAGCAGGGATTGAAACCTGGATTGTAAATGGGTTGAAAGATAATTTTATAGTAGATGCCATAACCGGAAAAAGTAACCATACTAAAATAAGATAATGCAGCACTACCTCTCTATAAACGATATTGATTCACTTCCTGATTGGGTTGATGAGGCAAGGGCCTTGAAAATTGACCCCTTACAATCAAAATCCTTGGGCAAGGATAAAACCATCGGGTTGTTGTTCTTTAATAATAGTCTAAGGACCCGATTGAGTACCCAAAAGGCAGCCATGAATTTAGGAATGGAAGTTATTGTAATGAACTTTGGCAATGAAGGTTGGGCTCTGGAATATGGCGATGGCACTATAATGGATCAAGGTACATCGGAACATATTAAAGAAGCTGCCAAGGTGGTTTCCCAATACTGTGATATTATCGGAATTAGGGCTTTTGCATCATTAACGGTTAAAGAAAAGGACGAAGCAGAAGTGGTCTTGAATGGCTTTAAAAAATACGCCAATGTTCCCATTGTAAATATGGAAAGTTCTGTTGGTCACCCCTTACAGGCCTTGACCGATGCTATAACATTGACCGAAAATTCTAACAAGGCCAAACCAAAAGTGGTGCTGTCTTGGGCGCCCCATCCCAAAGCCTTGCCCCATGCCGTTGCCAATTCATTTATACAAATGATGCAAAGGCAAGATGCTGATTTTGTGATTACACATCCTAAAGGGTATGAACTGGATCCTACACTAACGAAAAATTCACAAATCGAATATGATCAAAGAAAAGCTCTTGAAAATGCTGATTTTGTATATGTGAAAAACTGGAGCAGCTATACCGATTATGGGAAAGTAATGAACCAAGACCAAAATTGGATGATTACAAAAGAAAAACTGGGTGATGCCAAATTCATGCATTGCCTACCGGTACGAAGAAATGTTGTGGTTGAGGATGCCGTATTGGACAGTGATCAATCTTTGGTCATAGAACAAGCCAATAATAGAACCTACGCGGCACAAATTGTACTGAAAAAGATTTTAGAGCATTTAAAATGAAACAAAAACTATCCATAGTTAAAATTGGTGGAAATGTCATAGAAAACGAAATTGAACTTGACCAATTCCTCATGAATTTCTCCAAATTGCAAGAACCTAAAATTCTTGTACATGGTGGTGGTAAATTGGCAACGAAATTGGCTATGAAATTGGGCATTGAATCCATAATGACCAGTGGTAGACGAATTACCGACGGCAAAAGTCTTGAAGTTATTACGATGGTCTACGGCGGACTCACAAACAAGAGTATTGTGGCCAAATTACAGGGCTTGGGAACAAATGCTATTGGACTTAGCGGGGCAGATGGCAACACCATACAGGCCCATAAAAGACCAGTAAAGAAAATTGATTTTGGATTTGTCGGTGATATTGACGGCATTAATTCTGAACTTATTGATACTTTAGTAAGTGCTGATTTAACACCGGTTTTTTGTGCAATTTCTCATGACGGAAAGGGTCAATTATTGAATACCAATGCAGATACCATTGCTTCGGAATTGGCTATAGGGATGAGTCATAAATATGATACCACTTTATATTTTTGTTTCGAAAAGAAAGGGGTATTGAAGGATGTAGAAAAGGATGATTCGGTCATAAAGCATATCGATACCAATACCTACAATGACCTATTGGAACAAAACATCATTGCGGACGGTATGCTTCCCAAAATGGAGAATTGTTTTCATGCCTTGCAACAAAGTGTCGGCAAAGTTTGTATTGGTGATAGTTCGATGATTCAATCAAACGCAACAGCATTTACAACAATAAGATTATAAGAATGGAACAACAACTGCTTACTGAAAAAGCTATTGAGCTTTTAAAAGAGCTTATCTCCATACAGTCGTTTTCTGGTGAGGAACACCATACCGCTGAAGCCATTGAAGCTTGGTTCAAAGCATTCGACATTCCATTTCAGAGGGAAAACAATAATGTCTTTGCAAAGAATAAACATTGGGATGACAATAAACCTACATTACTTCTAAATTCGCATCACGATACGGTAAAACCGAACAAAGCATACACAAGAGACCCTTTTGACCCCCAGATTGAAGATGGCAAATTGTATGGTCTGGGCAGTAATGATGCAGGAGGTGCATTGGTTTCCCTATTGGCGACATTCACCCATTTCTATAGTGCAGCAAATTTGAACCACAACCTGCTCATGGTAGCTTCAGCAGAGGAGGAGAATGCAGGTCCGAAAAGCCTAAGAGCCATACTTCCAACTTTACCAAAAATTGACGTCGCTATAGTAGGAGAACCTACGCTGATGCAGTTGGCCATCGCAGAGAAAGGGTTAGTGGTTTTCGATGCTGTTGTAAAAGGCACTCCATCGCATGCTGCACACCCTAATGACGACAATTCCATTTATAAGACAATTAAGGTATTGGAATGGTTTAAGAATTATAAGTTTGAAAAGGTTTCCGAGGCTTTAGGAGTGGTTAAATTAACAGTGACACAGATCAATGCAGGGAGCCAACACAATGTGGTTCCCGCCCATACTGATTTAGTTATCGATGTCCGCGTAAATGATCGCTATAGCAACAAGGAAGTGGCCGATATTTTAAAAACGGAAGCGCCCTGTGAATTACAAGAACGCTCTTTACGATTAAATTCATCCTCAATTGATAAAAACCATCCTTTAGTACAATCGGGTATTGAGTTAGGTCGTGAAACTTATGGCTCGCCAACGCTTTCAGACCAAGCTGCCCTGACTTGCCAATCGATGAAATTAGGGCCTGGAGATAGCACACGTTCCCACTCTGCAGACGAATTTATTTATGTAAATGAGATTGAAGAAGGCATTGACCTTTACATTAAATTATTGAATGGATTCCTCCTATAACAAGAATTACTTAAAAAGATAACAACTATGAAACTTTGGGATAAAGGATTCAGCACAGATCAAAAAATAGACCATTTTACAGTTGGCAATGATAGGGAATTGGATTTGCTCCTAGCCAAGTATGATGTAATTGCCTCTAAGGCCCATGCCAAGATGTTGGGTAAAATTGGGTTGTTGACCAATGATGAGACAATTTCCCTAGTCAAAGAATTAGATAATATTGCTTTGACCATTGAAGAGGGTTCGTTCACCATTGAGGCTGCTTTTGAAGACATGCACTCCAAAATCGAATTTATCCTCATTGAAAAATTGGGCGATACAGGTAAAAAGATTCATACGGCTCGTTCGCGCAACGATCAGGTTCTAGTGGCCATGCATCTCTATTTAAAAAGTGAGTTGATGGAAATTAAAAGTGAGACCGTTACACTTTTTGATTTGTTAATGGATTTGGCGGAAAAACATAAGGAAGTATTGCTTCCTGGTTATACCCATTTACAAATAGCCATGCCGTCTTCATTCGGACTATGGTTTTCTGCCTACGCCGAAAGTTTGATTGATGATCTTTATTTTATCGATGCGGCGTTTAAGGTAGCGGACCAAAATCCACTGGGAAGTGCAGCAGGTTACGGGAGTTCTTTCCCTTTAGACAGGAGCTTTACCACTAAAGAAATGGGTTTTGAGACTTTAAAATACAATGTGGTAGCTGCGCAAATGGGGCGCGGTAAGGTTGAAAAAGCCACCGCCTTTGGAATGAGTAGTATAGCGGGTACCTTATCTAAAATGGCAATGGATATATGCTTATACATGAATCAAAATTTTAATTTTATTTCATTCCCAGATGAACTGACTACAGGCAGCAGTATTATGCCACATAAGAAGAATCCTGATGTTTTTGAATTGGTGCGTGCCAAATGTAATAAACTACAGGCCGTTCCCAATCAATTGACATTGATCACCAATAACCTTCCTAGCGGATATCATCGAGATCTGCAATTGGTCAAGGAAGTCATTGTTCCTGCAATCCAAGATTTAAAAGCTTGTTTGGAGATTTTGACTTTTAGCTTAAAGGAAATAAAGGTGAACCAAAATATTTTAGAAGACCCAAAATACGACTATCTATTTAGCGTAGACACTTTGAACGAATTGGTTCAAAACGGAATGCCTTTTCGCGATGCGTATAAAAAAATGGGTGTGGAAATCAATAAAGGTACTTTCACTCCAAAACGTGATATTAAGCATACCCATGAGGGCAGTTTAGGCAATTTGTGTTTGGATGAGATTCGGGAGAAGATGAAGAAAGCTAAAACTTGATCTGTCTTTTGAAAATGATGGAAATAAATATATTCATGAGAAATACTACTTGACCAACAGTAAATCCTAAAACTGATAACCAAAATATGGCTATCGAGTGGTTCTCAATTGGGTTATTAATAATTAATATTATCCTTAATAATGTACTAAATAAAAGATGTAATACAGTCATCCAAAAAATTGGTGCAATATCCAATTTATGAAGTATCCAATATCCAAGGCTACAGAACAAAAACCACATCGATGTCAGAAATAATAAATGTACATATGCAATAACGAAGTAAGTATCATGCACACTAATGGCAATTGTAGAATCAATACTAAGGAAATAATTAGTTAAATAAGCAATACATAGAACAAGCCCAATAACCCCGAAAATCAAAAACGGCTTGATTTTTAGTATCGTTTTAGATTTCATTATTTAATCATCCCCAAATTAATGACCTCTTGGTCGGTCAAATACCGCCAATGTCCTCGAGGCAGGTCTTTTTTGGTCAATCCAGCATAGGAAACACGGTCTATTTTAACCACCTCGTAATCCAAATGCTCAAAAATACGGTTTACAACCTTGTTTTTTGAACTATATATCTCTATACCTACTTCCCGCTTTGGGGTATTGTCTATAAAACTAATTTCTTGAACACGGATAGGTTTTTCATCCAAGACAACCCCATCCTGTATTTTCTTTAAATCCGCACTGCGAAGGTCTTTATTCAATACTACATGATATATTTTACGAAGTCCATTTTTAGGGCTTTTCAAACGCTTGGTCATATCCCCATCATTGGTGAACAACAAAAGTCCAGTGGCATCCTTATCCATCTTGTCAACAGGCAACAATGTTGATTTTGACGCATTCGAAATCAACCCATTTACATTACGTCTTCCACGTTCATCCCGAACTGTTGTAGAAAAGTCCTTGGGTTTGTTCAATAGTACATATTCTTTCTTTTCCGGATTAAGCAAGCGGCCATCGAATTTTACCACATCGGTTTTCTTTACCTTAAAGCCCATCTCGGTTATGGCTTTACCATTGACGGTAATATTACCAGCAGCTATATAGATATCTGCGTCCCTACGGGAACATACCCCTGAGTTGGCAACATATTTGTTCAAACGAATCAAATCTGGATTAGAGGGTTGTTTGGGTTCTGTTTTCTTTTTTATAGGTCCATTTCCACGTGCATAACTTTTCTTACGAAAAGTTCCTCCTTCTCTACCTGTAGTTTTTTTGCCCTTGTTTGAATCTGACCTCCCCATAACGCTTTAAATTTTTGCAAATGTAATGAAATGAATTCCTGCCTGCATAGGAATGGGATATAAATATCAATCCTCGAAGGCCACGGTAGATTGCCTTTCGCGATTTACAGTAAGCTTAGTTACATCTGGTCTTGAGTAATGCCCAACTGGGTCAAAATTCTGGCGTTCTTCATATACCCGGTTAAAATCCAACGTATGATAAATGGGTCCTTCCTTATGAAGAATTGGTTCTACCAGCCATTCCCCATCAGGACCAGCAATACAGGAACCCCCATTAGCAAGTACATCAGGTGCTTTGTTTAAAATTTCATTAAGATGTGGTGTGCCTAAGGGAAAATCCTCTTTTTTCATCAATGAGGAAACCGATATCACATAGCTACGGGATTCCCGAGCAATAAACCTCGTAATATCCTTTGTATTGTTTTCGCTTCCTGGCCACACGGCAATATGCAAATTCTCACCTTGACCATATAAGGCCGTTCTAGGTAGTGGCATCCAATTTTCCCAACAATTAAGACCTCCAACTGTAAATTGCTTCAAGGAATGTACCTGTAACCCGTGGCCATCCCCAGGTGACCAAGTTAATCTTTCATCATAGGTCGGTTGTAACTTTCGGTGTATGGACCTTATAATGCCCTTCCCATCAATATAAACCAAAGAACAATACAAGCTGTGCCCACCGCGATCTTTAGCACGTTCGATGATCCCTAAATAAATGGCTATTTTATATTTTTTGGCAAGCTGGCAAATAGAATCCAACTCCCCAGCCTCAACCTGAATAGAGTTGCGAACATAATAGGCATGCAGTTCTTTATTTATTTTTAAATCCCATGCAGCACCATTGGTGAATGCCAACCAAAACGGATAACCTGGTAAAAGCGCCTCACCAAAAACGACCAATTCCGCCTTTTCTTTAGCGACTTCCTCAATGGTTGCCTCAATTTTTTTAATAGTCTCAGATTTATTCAACCACACCGGAGCAATTTGGGCAAGGGCAACTTTCAATAAATTTTCCATTAAAAAATACGGTTTAATACAAGGTCTATATTAATCAATAAGATACTAAAAACCCCTGCAATGATTATCAATTTTAAAATATTATGCAACCATAAATAATGCATTTTGATACTTGAATTCCAAAGTTGGATTATGAATAGTACCAACAATATAATACAACCATAAAAGTAGAGATACATATAGCCCACATCAAAATAATTGATTAGCAAAAGCGAAGGTATAAGTGTCAACACAATCAATATCGTTATACAGGCCTTTGAAAATTTTGCGCCATATAAAATCGGTATTGTCTTGTAATTCTGAGCCATATCACCGGCTATATTTTCCATATCCTTTATCATTTCACGGGCCAAAATCAGCAAAAAGAGAAACATGGCATGAACAAAAATGACCGTTTCAAAATTCTTATAATAGACGAAAACGGCAAAGAACGGGGCAATGGCCAATGTAGCCGAAATAAAATTACCAAGAAAGGGGACTTTTTTTAATTTATGGGAATAAAACCATATTCCAAATATGTACGCTGCGAAAAAGAAGACTGCCCTAAAAGAAACATAACTGGCAAAAAAAACCGCTAAAAAATTCAATACAAAATAAGCAGATAGTTTAGTGCGCTGACTAACCAATCGATCCAGCATACTTTTTCTGGGTTTATTGATCAGATCCTTTTCCGAATCATAAAAATTGTTGATAATGTACCCCCCTGCAATCACCAGAGAGGATGATAGCACTATAAAAAAAAGATTAAGGTCCAATACTACACTCCGAAGGGGTAAGTTAGGTGCAAGAATATAGATTGAAGCTAAATATTGCGCAAGGGTTATCATTAATATATTATAACCGCGAACAATAGAAAACAGACTCAAAAACTTTAAAAGTAAGAGCTTGTTCTTTCTACTAAGCATTATTGAATTTTTAGAAGTTGTAAACCACTTCTAAATTGTAGTCTTTCAGTGCGTTTTTTGCCCTATCGATATCTTGGGTAAAACCCAAAATATATCCACCACCGCCTGAACCACAAAGTTTTAGATAGTAGTCATTGGAATCTATTCCCTGTTTCCAAAGTTGATGGAACTTGGCCGGAATCATGGGTTTAAAATTATCCAAAACCACATGCGATAATTGTTTTAAATTTCCGAATAGCGATTTTACATTCCCATTAATGAAATCCTCAACACAGGCATCTGTATGTTTAATAAATTGGTCTTTCAACATATGCCTAAAACCTTCATGCTTCATTTTTTCCATGAACAATTGCACCATAGGTGCTGTTTCACCTGTGGATCCACTGTCCAATAAAAACACGGCCCCTTTCCCCTCTTGGTTTTGGGAAGGAATACTGGTAGATTCAATATTGTCTTGGGAATTTATAAGGATAGGCAAACTCAAATAACTGTTCAACGGGTCTAAACCAGAGGATTTACCATGGAAAAACGATTCCATTTTTCCAAAAATCGCCTTTAATTTCAGAAGTTTTTCTCGAGTAAGGTTTTCAAGAACGGTGATTTTATCCTGTGCATATTTATCATAAATAGCAGCTACCAATGCGCCACTACTCCCAACACCATATCCTTGTGGTATTGAACTATCAAAATACATTCCCGCTTCCACATCATTCCTTAAAGTTTCTAAATCAAAGGACACCAATTGTGGTTCTTCAATTTGAACATGCTCTAAATACGAAACAAAGTCCTTCAAATAACTATTGGATCTTATTGCCGCTTCCGATGGGTTTTCATCTTTTTTCAAAGCCCCTTTAAAAAAGTTATATGGGATGGAGAGTCCTTTGGAATCTTTAATGATACCATATTCCCCAAAAAGTAGGATTTTAGAATAAAACAATGGTCCTTTCATATGCTATACAATCATTCGGAGGTATTTAATGTACCGTTTACAGTGACTGATTTTGATTAAAAGTTACACTTTTTTGGCTCCGAAACCAATTCTGTCGCAAATATACTGTCCGTTTTCACAAAATGCAACTAACTCATCCTTAATAAATTGGTAAACTTCCTCTTTCTCATTTTCTGGATATAACACATGAACATTCGCACCGGCATCCAATGTGAAACAAACATGGGTTTTGGAAGATGCTCGAAACTCCCATATTTTATTGATGATTTGTAAGGTATTTGGTTTCATCAAAATAAAATAGGGCATACTGACCATCATCATGGCATGTAAGGTCAACGCTTCACTTTCAACAACTTTAATAAAATCATTTAAATTTCCTGAAGCAAAAATTGTTTTTAATTTAGACAGATTTTCATGCGCTTGGCCGAATCTTTGCGCTGCAAAGGGATGATTATGCATTAAATTGTGGCCTACCGTACTACTAACTTGTTTTTGGCCTTTATCTACCAGAAGTATGGTGTCATGATATTTTTGAAATACTTTATGCACTTTAGAAGGATACTTGATCCCATATAAGTCTGAGCTGCCTGCTGTATCTTTATGCTCCCCCCACTGAATTAAATCCCCATCAATGCTCCGACAGGCACTCCCAGACCCCAATCGTGCTAAAAAAGATGCTTTGTGATTGAAAAAGTCATCTTCCATCTCAGGGTTCATTTCTTTTTCTATGTGTAATAGGCACAATGCCAAAGCGGCCATCCCGCTAGCTGAAGATGCAATTCCGCTACTATGCGGAAAGGAATTTGAGGTTTCAATAATGAGGTGGTATTCCTTTAAAAAAGGCACATATTCTTCAATTCGAGTAAAAAAAGTTTGGATTTTGGGTTTAAAATCTTCCTTGGGCTTTCCTTCAAAGAATAATTCAAAGGAAAAATTATCACCCTTTTCATTCAATTTAGAGTAGGAAATTGACGTTGTTGTCGCGCAGGCATCCAACGTAAAACTTATAGAGGGGTTGGCCGGGATTTGATCCGCCTTTTTACCCCAATATTTAACCAGGGCAATATTACTTGGAGCTTTATAAGTTACCTTCCCTTCTCGAATTTGGTGATTGTATTTTAAAGGAATGAAATCTTTAATGGTCATTGAAAAAGAATTTATACAAAGATAGTTTTTAAGTGGTTTTGAATGGCACGCATAAGATTTAATCACTATTTTAGGGGATAATATCCAACCAATTGAATAAGAAACTGAAGTATATCGCTATTGCTGTAAGTGTATGTCTGGTCGTAGGATTTCTATCAAGTTTCGCTACACAAAGCTCGGTCAATGGTTGGTTCGTTTCTTTGAATAAGCCCAGTTTTAACCCCCCAAGTTGGGTATTTGCCCCAGTATGGACCCTGCTTTATATTATGATGGGGGTGGCCGGTGGCCTGGTTTGGTCAAAAGGTTTTCACCATTTATGGGTCAAGACAGCGTTATATCATTTTGTATTTCAACTACTTTTAAATGCATCATGGAGTATTGTTTTCTTTGGTTTTAAAGAACCTTTTTGGGCTCTTGTTGTAATTATTACCCTGCTCATTTTACTTGTTCTGACCATACGCTGGTTTAAGATCGTAAGCAAAACCGCTGCCTGGTTACTTGTGCCCTATTTGCTATGGGTATGCTTTGCAACAGCTTTGAATTATAAAATCTGGGAGTTGAATTAATTGGAAGATAGTTCCAATAACTTGGTCATGGTACGATAATTCCGGGATGTAGTAGTAACCTTCAATTTAGATTCGAAAAAATTGATACTGCATTTAGCTTTTCCCGCACCCAAATCATATCGTATAAAAACACATTCTGGGGTGATGATGAATTTTTCATTTTCAAAAATTACTGCTGATGTAGCTTCAATGTCTTCTTTCTGTGGCATTTCTTTCAACAAAACAAAATAGATTTTATTATTGGCAAGATCATCAGGGTCTTTATATGGATTATTGTCCAAGATTTTGTTGATTTCGGTTCTGGTTATAACCAAAACGGGCACTTCAAATCCATAATGGGTGTTAATGGCTTTTGAAATTTGATTTTCGAGTTTACCCCTATCTTTCTCCAGGGAACTGAAAATAACATTCCCACTTTGTATATAGGATATTACATCTTTATACCCTAACCCTTCTAGAAGAAGTCGTAAATCGGCCATTTTGATCTTCTTATGACCGCCTACATTTATCCCCCTTAAAAATGCGATGTATGTTATCATTGTCCTATCCCATATTTGTAATTCCCTGAGCGGCAATATAGCCTCCCGTCCATGCATTTTGAAAATTGAACCCGCCAGTAATGGCATCAATATTAATAATCTCTCCTGCAAAAAATAGGTTCTTATGAATCTTGCTTTCAAAGGTTTTAAAATTTATTTCCCTTAGGTCAATGCCACCAGCTGTTACAAATTCTTCTTTAAAAGTACTTTTACCTTCGACCATAAATCTGCAATTAGTCAATTGACTTGCCAAATTTTGTAATTTCACTTTAGTCACATCGGCCCATTTTTCGTCTATGGCAATTCCTGATGCCTTCACCAGATTGGTCCATAACCGTTTAGGAATTTCAAAAGCTTTTGTTCTTAGTACTTTTTTTCTTGCTTCAATTTCCTTTAATTCCATCAACGAGGATAATACACATCCTTGATGATGTTCTGGCAACCAATTAATACTAATCGAAAATTTATATTTTAAATCGTTCAATACAATAGCACCCCAAGCTGATAATTTTAATATGACCGGGCCACTTAATCCCCAATGCGTAACCAATAATGGCCCTTCTGCGCTCAAGAGGTTTTTTTCTGCCTTCTTACTTTTTGATTTCAAA
>Ga0316189_10001683_pt1 | contig 21910 bp, 24 predicted proteins | sample LowCovwburrow_MG_FD_204930 | JGI IMG/M metagenome (GOLD analysis project Ga0316189, IMG submission 204930) | Coastal sediment microbial communities from Maine, United States - Lowes Cove worm burrow | ecosystem: Environmental > Aquatic > Marine > Coastal > Sediment | place: USA: Maine... | reverse complement strand
GACCTGCAGATGGTGGTCTGAGAAATCAATGGCGATCAGGATGTGTTGATAATTAGCCATGGCCAGTACCTCACATTAAAGAAGGGCGAGCAAGTGCCCGCAGCTCACATTCAGAAAAGGGCAGGCAGTTGCCCGCCCTTTGAGTATAACGCTATTTTGAACTTTCTAAAAAGCGTTCGGCATCCAAGGCCGCCATACAACCTGCACCCGCTGATGTCACCGCCTGACGATAGATCGGGTCAGAGACATCACCGGCGGCAAACACACCGGGAATGCTGGTTTGTGTGCCTTTGCCTAAAGTAATGTAGCCATGCTCCATTTCAACTTGGCCAGCAAAGATATCCGTGTTGGGTTTGTGACCAATGGCGATGAATACACCTTGGACAGGCACTTGTTGGGTACTACCATCAACGGTACTTTTCACCCGTAATTCAGTGACGCCAGCATCATCACCTTGGACTTCATCGAGTTCATGGTTCCATAAAATCTCGACATTGCCTTCTTCTGCTTTTTTGATAAGTTGTGCACTGAGGATTTTTTCTGATCGGAAGGCATCACGGCGATGAATGACGGTGACTTTTGAAGCAATATTAGAAAGATAAAGTGCTTCTTCGACAGCCGTATTACCACCACCAACAACGGCGACTGGCTGGTTTTTGTAGAAGAAACCATCGCAAGTAGCACAGGCTGATACACCGCGGCCTTTGAAGTTTTCCTCTGACTCTAAACCCAAGTACATCGCTGAGGCACCGGTAGCGATAATTAAGGCATCACAAGTGTATTCACCGGCGTCACCTGTTAGTTTGAATGGACGTTGCTTGAGATCAGCTGTGTGGATATGGTCAAAAATAATGTCAGTGCCAAAGCGTTCTGCATGGCGTTGCATTCTTTGCATTAATTCAGGGCCTTGCACACCTTCATCATCACCGGGCCAGTTGTCGACATCTGTGGTTGTGGTTAATTGGCCACCCTGCTCGATACCTGTGATAAGTACGGGATCAAGTGCAGCGCGTGCAGCGTAGACAGCGGCAGTATAACCAGCAGGTCCAGAACCCAGAATAAGTAAGCGGCAGTGTTTACTGTCGGCCATATGATCTCCAATAGATGATTTTTGATAAACAAACAGATTACCCAGAGATGATCATTTGGTAAAGTATAATACTTGTAAAGCTGTGGTAAGATAAGCCGCTAATCTATTGGTCTCATTGGAAATATTACATTGGCTCAAGCGACACGAGTGAATAAGAAAGACAAGCCTGACGTAAGCTCGGGCGCAGTGAGCTTTCGCCTGCGGGAAGCCGCGTTAATTTTATCGTTAGCGCTGGCGGCTTATTTGCTGTTGTCGTTATTAAGTTATCACCCAACCGATCCGGGCTGGTCAACAACCGGTACCAATGATGTTATCGCTAATAAAGGCGGCATTGTTGGGGCATGGTTAGCGGATTCATTGCTCTATGGTTTTGGTTTTCCTGCTTACTTGTCACCCTTGATGTTGGCATTCAGTGGCTGGTTATTATTCAGTTGGGGCAGGCGCGCTGACGCAGAAGGCGCGGTTCATTTTTGGGTGTTAAAAGCGATTGGCTTAATTATCGCTTTGTCAGCGGCCAGTGGGTTATCGACGTTGAGTTTGATGCCTTATGCGGGGTCATTACCTTTGGGCGCGGGTGGCGTATTAGGAGAGCTGGTAGGGAATGGCTTTGTGGCTATTTTTGGCGCATCTGGAACGACATTATTATTACTGGCCGTGCTATTGACCGGCATTACCTTATTTACCGGTTTATCGTGGTTGATGATTATTGATAAATTAGGTGCGGTGACGTTGATGGTGATGACGTATATCGCGCGTTGGGTGAGAGAGACCAAAGCGCAATTAGCCTCCAAGCAAGCGAAGCAAAAGCGGGCAGATACTTTTAAAGCCAAAAGTACCAGTTTGGCAAAGCCTGCCAAAATCCGAGTAGAGCCTGTTTTAGATAAACCCGAACCCAGCCAGCGCGAAGAAAAAGAACGTCAAGTGCCACTGTTTGAATCACAAGAACAAGGGGCAATGCCCGCTTTGGCTTTGCTGGATATGGCTCAAGCGAGTAAAGGGGGATATAGCGAAGATGTTTTACAGGCTTTATCTCGTCAACTTGAGTTGAAGCTAAAAGACTTTGGCGTGCAAGTTGAAGTGGTTGAGGTGCAGCCGGGTCCAGTTGTGACACGATTTGAACTACAACCTGCGCCAGGTATTAAAGTGAGCCGAATTACCGGCTTGGCAAAAGATTTAGCGCGGGCGATGTCGATTACCAGTGTTCGCGTGGTGGAAGTGATCCCAGGAAAACCTTTGATTGGGATTGAAATACCGAACGAAAATCGCGATATCGTACGTCTGAGAGAAATTTTAGCGTGCCCAGATTATGAAAATAGTAAATCGGTACTGACGATGGCCTTGGGTAAAGATATTGCCGGTCATCCTGTGGTAGCAGATTTAGAAAAAATGCCCCATTTATTGGTGGCGGGTACCACGGGATCAGGTAAATCTGTCGGTGTGAATGCGATGATTTTAAGCCTGCTTTATAGGGCAACGCCGGATCAAGTCCGCTTGATCATGGTTGATCCAAAGATGTTGGAATTGTCAGTGTATGAAGACATTCCCCATTTGTTAACGCCGGTTGTGACCGATATGAAAGAGGCGGCGAATGCCTTGCGTTGGGCTGTGGCTGAGATGGAACGACGTTACCCCTTGATGGCGGCAATGGGCGTACGGAATATCACCGGTTATAACAAAAAAGTTAAAGAGGCGATTGATAAGGGTGAGCCTATTATCGATCCCACAGTTGATGTGGTGCCGGGTGAGCCGCATCCGACTTTAGAACCACTACCATTTATTGTCATTATCATTGATGAGCTGGCCGATATGATGATGGTGGTCGGTAAGCAAGTTGAAGAATCTATTGCGCGTTTGGCTCAAAAAGCCAGAGCATCGGGTATTCACTTGATCTTGGCGACGCAACGTCCATCAGTCGATGTGATTACGGGTTTGATAAAGGCCAATATTCCAACCCGGATGGCATTCCAAGTGTCATCGCGTATTGATTCGCGAACGATTTTGGATCAAATGGGTGCTGAGCAGTTATTGGGACAAGGGGATATGTTATATCTACCACCTGGTTCTGGTCTGCCCGAGCGTATTCATGGTGCTTTTGTCGATGATCATGAAGTTCACGCGGTGGTCGACTTTTTGAAGAAAAGTGGTCAACCCAATTATCTTGAAGAGATTACCCAAGGTTTAGCAGACGATGAAAATGGCTCAGGGATCTCTGATGCCAGTGATGGTGAGTCTGATCCTCTATATGACCAAGCTGTACAAGTGGTCACAGAGTCGCGTCGAGCCTCGGTATCAGGTGTGCAGCGGCGTTTAAAAGTGGGCTATAACCGTGCTTCAAGATTGGTAGAAGCAATGGAAGCCGCAGGTGTGGTAACTGCTATGCAAGCGAATGGTAGTAGAGAAGTGATTGCGCCACCACCACGTGATTAATAATTTCTTGATTAGCTAACGAACATTCAATCGAGGATGGAGTCTGATTGGATAGATTATCGAACAACCTCAATATCCTTAAGGAGTGGTATGACGCCTAAAAAATTAATACAATCTACATTATTGATCTTGTCATTACTGTTGTCACATAGTGTTTTAGCGGCTGATTTGGCCTCAGAAAAATTAACGAGCTTTCTACAATCGGTTGTGACATTCAAAGCAGAGTTCGAGCAACTGGTATTAGACTCAAGAGGTGAGGTTATCGAAACAGCGCAGGGGCAATTTATATTAGAACGGCCCGGTAAGTTTCGTTGGGATTATCACAATCCCTATGCGCAAGAAATCGTAGCAGATGGCACTAAAATATGGTTTTATGATGTCGATCTAGAGCAAGTGACTGTTAAATCTCAGCAAGAAGCATTGACCGACACCCCAGCGACTTTATTGTCTGGAGAGGCGTTAGCAGAAGAAAAATATCAAGTGATGGATCTGACGACTGAGGATGGTTTTGCTTGGGTTGAGTTAAGACCTAAAGATACAGAGTCTAGTTTCCAATCAGTGCGCTTTGCCTTTGATAAAGAGAGCTTACGGCAGATGGTGATGTTAGACAGCTTTGATCAATATACCCGATTAATTTTTAGCGACGTCTCAGAGAATATGGCGTTAGATGAAAAGACGTTTGTTTTCGTGCCACCTGAAGGGGTTGATGTTGTGGGTGATGTTAATCAGTGAATTTGTTTGAAGGCTTAGAAGATCCGATGAGCCGACCATTGGCTGATCGGATGCGTCCCAAAGATCTCGATGGTTATATCGGTCAGAAGCATCTATTAGCGGAAGGTAAACCCTTGCGTCAGTCCATTACCAATGGTCAGCCACATTCAATGATATTTTGGGGACCACCGGGTACGGGAAAAACGACCTTAGCTAAATTGATTGCTGGTTATTGTGATGCTGAATTTTTAACGATATCTGCGGTATTGGCGGGTGTGAAAGAAGTCAGGGCAGCAGTAGCAAGAGCACAGCAATTGCAGCAAGAACAAGGCCGACAAACGATGTTGTTTGTAGATGAAGTACATCGGTTTAATAAATCTCAGCAAGATGCTTTTTTACCTTATGTAGAAAATGGCACCTTTACCTTTATTGGTGCCACCACTGAAAATCCTTCATTTGAATTGAACAATGCCTTGTTATCGCGTGCACGGGTTTATGTGCTGACGGCATTACAGACCGAAGATTTACGCGAGATTGTTGATCGTGCGATGTCCGATAAGACCTTGGGCCTAGCCGAACGAGGCATTGAGATTGATCCTGCTTTGCGAGATATGTTGGCACAGGCATCAGATGGGGATGGCAGACGTGTTTTAAACTTATTAGAAATTGTGATTGATTTGGCTGATAGCCAAGACCAATCTTCTGTCTCAGAAGAAGATGTACTGTCAGTATTAGCCGGTGGTTTACGCCGTTTTGATAAAGGTGGTGAAGCTTTTTATGACCAAATCTCGGCCTTGCATAAATCTGTGCGAGGCTCATCACCTGATGCAGCACTTTATTGGTTATGTCGTATGTTAGATGGCGGCTGCGACCCTATTTATTTGATGCGCCGCATTGTCAGGATGGCCTCTGAAGATATTGGTAATGCCGATCCAAGGGGATTACGTATTGCTTTGGATGCCTGGGAAAGTTATGAAAAATTAGGCAAAGCAGAAGGCGAGTTAGCGATTGCCCAAGCGGTGGCGTATTTAGCCTGTGCGCCTAAAAGTAATGCGGTTTATAGTGCCTTTAATGCCGCGATGGCCGATGTCAAATCACAAGGCTCAAGCGAAGTGCCACTGCATCTGCGTAATGCGCCAACTAAGTTAATGAAAGATTTGGGGTATGCCAAAGAATATCGTTATGCCCATAATGAACCGGATGCCTATGCCGCTGGGGAAAATTACTTCCCAGAATCAATGGGTGAGCCTAGCTATTATCAACCGGTTAATCGTGGTTTAGAAATTCAAATTGCCGATAAGATGGCACGATTGAGAGTGCTTGATGAGCAGGCTAGGAACAAATAAAGGGCTTTGACCCTTTATACAAGTTAAATGGCCGAAGTAAATAGCTTTAATCGTGAGCTCGAAGAAGCTATCCAAAAATACAGTGAGGGTGATTTTCAATCAGCTTATGATAAATATTTAAAGTTGGCCGAAGAAGGCCATGGCGATAGCCAAGTTTTTGTTGGTTGGATGCTAGAGAAAGGTATTGGTATAGCGAAAAGTTCAGAATCTGCTAAAAAGTGGTTTAAGCGAGCGGCTGAACTTGGTTCAAATTTAGGAGCTTATTACTATGCTATTTATCTAATCAAAAATAACAAGCAAGAAGAGGCATTTAAATGGATAACAAAAGCTGCACTAAACGGAGATACGCCAAGTATATTTAGACTTGGTTATATGTATGTTCATGGCAAAGGTATAAGGGCTGATTTGGAAAAAGGTTTGTATTATTTGGAATTAGCTGCCAACCAAGGACACATATATGCAAAGAGAGAGCTGGCAGTTCTTGATATGAAAGGTGGTAGAGGCTTTATAAAGCGCTTACTTGGGCCTTTTAATTTTCTTTATGTGTTGTTCCTTGGATTCGTGACAGCAATAAGAGATCAGTATTCAGATAACCTACGCAGATAATAAATATGTTTAAAAATAAAGTGATCGGCTAACTTGATTTGAGATTAGTAGTAAAAGGGTGCAGATTCCTTTCATGTTCTCTAACTTACATAAATGTCATAACGGGTATTTTTACTTTCGACTGCAGCATTGGGTTTTTGATCCGCGACAGGTTTAGCCGATTTAGGCCGTTTCACTACCACCCTTTTTTTTGCGGTTTGTCTGGCGGTATTCAGTAATTGTTCACTATCGGTATCAGGTCCGACTAGTTGATGTAGCAATTGCATTTCTTTTTTAACTAAGGCTGATTTTTGCCGGTTAGGGTACATTGGGTCGATGTAAATCACGTCGGGTCGTTGTTCTAGTGTTAGGTTCATTAAATATTGGCTGGCATCCGAATGAATCAATGTCATACGTTGTGCGATTTGTTCGGTAGTTGGGTCAAGGCGTGCTCGGGCAATGGCATCCTCCAATAATGCGGCGAGTAATGGATTGCGTTCGACTAAGATAATTTGACAGCCTAGGGTGGCTAGTACAAAAGCATCTTTGCCATAACCTGCGGTGGTATCAATGATAGTCGGTGTTGCACCTTTTCTGAGTCCTAAAGCTTTAGCCAGTGGTTGCCCTCGGCCGCCACCAAATTGTCTTCGATGAGCACTTTTTCCTTGTGTAAAATCAATGGTCATTGGCTTTGCTAAGTTGGGTGTGTGTAGCGCTAAGTGTTGATTTGATATAACAAGTTGATGTTGCGTTTTATCACTGTTTTTGGAAAAAGGCAGCCCAAATCGTTCAGCCAATAGTTGGGCTTGCGGGAAGTACATCGGTGATTCTGTTGTGACGCTATATTCCGTGAATAGGATGGGAGTCATTTAGAGTTCAAGAGTCTATTTTTGAGGTTATAAATTTTAAGCATAATCCAATTGATGGCTTCAGTGTGTCCTTCTTTGTCAGGTCTATTATTGAAGATCAGATGTTTAATCATATTGTAAGGTTAAATAAGAGTCGTTTTTTCACATTACTTTATTTGACTTAATGGCCCATATTATCGAGAATTAACCCTTTTTTGATATTCATTTATTTGCTTGGAGGCAGTAGTGCCACTGATAGGAATCAGGAATTTGCACTTTTACAGTGGCGGCAGAGCGATTTTCCGAGGGATAAGTTTAGATATCTATACGCGGTAAAGTCACGGTTATCAGGGGTTCGAGTGATACCGAGAGGGTAACATTGATGCGCTTGATCGGTGGTCAACTTGCACCTGATCAAGGCACTATGAAGGTCGGTGGACAAGATGCTTATAAAATGACGTATGCGCAATTGTACGAATTACGCAAGCGAATGGGGATATTGTTCCAAAGTGGCGCATTATTGACGGATATTTAGTGCAAATTTGAATCTAATGATGAAACGGGTTACGTTGTGACTGCCGAGTTGAGAGTATTAATCTCGATCCAGACACTTATAATGCTAAAGTAACGCTGAATTTGTATTCAAGTTTTAATATTCTACCTACGGACATCACAGCCAGAGTTTTTATACTGCCGGTCTATTGGGTGAACAAGATATTGGGCTTGAAGCGGGTGCTGAAGAAGAATTTTTAAAAGAGGGTGATGTCATAGCGTTGACACAATCTGCATTTGTGTTGGAACAAATGATAGGTCAATTCCTGTTTAGTAAGGCAAGAGGTGGAGATAAATGATGTTTGGACAACTATTTAAATCACAGTGGTTAATTTTATTGGCGATATTGCCAATATTGTTGATGCAATCGTTTGCATCTGCTGAAGAGATGCCTGAACCTCAGGCTTTGGTTAAGGATGCTTCTGATCGGATGCTGCAAGCCTTAAAAGATAATGAAGATAAAATAGAAGAAGACCCTGCATTTGTTTATGCCTTGGTTGATGATATTTTATTGCCTAATTTTGATTTTGCAAAAATGTCAAAATTAGCACTAGGTAAAAACTGGCGTAAAGCGAACCCTGCTCAACAAGAAAGGTTTATCGGTGAATTTCGCTTACTCTTAGTGAGAACGTATTCAACGGCGATGCTGGAATACACTGATGAAGAAATTGTGTTTTTGCCTTTTGAGGATGACTTAGCCAAAAAGCGTGTCAAAGTTGCCATGGAAATTATACAGGCAGGTGGCCCGTCTATTCCTATGGCTTTATCGATGTATATGAATAAGCAAGAAGAGTGGAAAGTTTACGATGTCAAAATCGATGGCATCAGCTTGGTCACCAATTATCGATCAACCTTTGAGACAGAGATCCGTAATGAAGGTATGGATAAACTCATTGATAATTTAGCCGAACGTAATGAAAAAGTGAAGGCATGAGTCCAGCTGTTTCCACTAATTTAGACACCACGTCAGATGCGGTTTTAGTCAGTGGGGAACGGCAGCATTTAGTCTATTTTTTACCTGCATTGAGCGTCGGTTTAGCCGATGTGACAGGGAGTGACAGTGCTGGGCTGGCATTATTAGTGCGATGGATGAACTGTTACCGGTGTCATAAACAAACATAACGATGAAACGGAAAGAATAATGGAAGCAGTAGAGATAAAAAAACTGATTGAAACAGGCTTACCTGACGCGACGGTTAAAGTGTTGGGTGATGATGGCCAACACTTTGAGGCTTTTGTACAGAGTCCTTCTTTTGTAGGCGAGGGTTTAGTGGCGCAGCATAAAATGGTTTATGCCACCTTAGGGACAAGTTTTGAAGGCGCTTTACACGCGCTATCTTTAAAGACATCTGCACCTAGTTAAGTTCGTACTAGCTGTAATCAATATTGAGAATACATGGATAAATTAATTATCACAGGTGGGGTTTCTCTGGATGGGGAAATTCGTATTTCTGGCGCCAAAAATGCTGCGTTGCCAATATTAATGGGGGCATTGTTATCTGACTCACCTGTCCGCGTTGGCAATGTGCCACATTTGCATGATATTACGACAACGTTAGAGTTGTTAGGTCGTATGGGCGTGAGCTTAACAGTTGATGAGCGCTCAGGGGTTGTTATTGATCCGACGACGTTAACAGATACTGAAGCCGCTTATGATTTAGTGAAGACGATGCGGGCATCTATCCTTGTGTTGGGCCCGTTATTGGCTAAGTTTGGTAAAGCGGATGTGTCTTTACCCGGGGGGTGTGCGATTGGCTCTCGCCCTGTTGATTTGCACTTACGTGGTTTAGAGCAGATGGGGGCTGAAATTAAGGTTGAAAATGGCTATATTCGTGCTACAGATGGCGGTGGCCTAAAAGGCGCACATTTATTAATGGATCAAGTGACGGTAACAGGTACTGAGAATTTAATGATGGCTGCGACTTTAGCAGAAGGTACGACGGTCATCGAGAATGCGGCTCGTGAACCAGAAGTGGTTGATCTTGCAAATTATCTTAATAGTATGGGCGCTAAAATTAGTGGGATGGGAACAGCGACGATAGAAATAGAAGGCGTTAAGTCACTAAACGGTACACAGTATAATATTTTGCCAGATCGTATTGAGACCGGCACCTACTTGGTCGCTGCTGCGATCTCCCGCGGTAAAGTGAAGTTAAAAGATACGGATGCAAACCAGTTGGAATCTGTTTTATTAAAGCTGGAGGAAGCAGGGGCAGATATCGAGGTGGGTGAGGACTGGATTACGCTTGATATGCATGGCCAACGTCCGAAAGCAGTCAATATTCGAACAGCGCCCTATCCTGCATTTCCTACCGATATGCAAGCGCAGTTTACGGCGTTAAACAGTGTCGCTGAAGGGCAGGCTACGATTGTTGAGACGGTGTTTGAAAATCGGTTTATGCATGTGCAAGAGATGCAGCGCATGGGCGCGAACCTTCAAATAGAAGGTAATACCGTGTTGAGCAATGGGGTGGAAGCACTGACAGCAGCCCCAGTGATGGCAACAGACTTACGCGCGTCGGCGTCCTTGGTCCTAGCGGCATTGGTAGCGGAAGGGGCGACAACGGTAGAGCGTATTTATCATATCGATCGTGGCTACGAATGTATTGAAGAAAAATTACAACAATTAGGGGCCAAGATTCGTCGTGTCCCTGGTACAACTTGAGGCCCAATTCGCGATGTCAGAGATGCTTACTTTAGCCTTATCGAAAGGGCGAATTTTTCAAGAAACCTTACCATTGTTAAAGGCGGCAGGTATTGAACCTATTGATGATCCTGAAACCAGTCGGAAACTGATTTTAGATACTAATCAAGCAGATGTACGATTGATTATTGTTCGGGCTTCAGATGTCCCAACGTATGTGGAATACGGCGGCGCTGATATGGGGATCGCGGGCAAGGATGTGTTACTCGAGCATCCAACAGCTGAGCTGTATGAGCCGGTAGATTTGAATATTGCCTGTTGTAAATTGATGACAGCAGGGAAAGTCGATGAAGGTGATCTTAAAGGTCGTTTAAAAGTAGCGACTAAATTTGTGGAAAGTACTCGCCGTTTTTATGCGCAGCAAGGCCAACAAGTTGATATTATTAAACTATATGGTTCAATGGAGTTGGCGCCTTTAGTGGGGTTAGCTGATCGTATTGTCGATGTGGTTGATACCGGAAACACATTACGAGCAAATGGTTTGGTACCAATGGAACATATTGCTGATATTAGTTCACGACTTGTTGTCAATAAAGCATCAATGAAAATGAAACACGCACGCATTCAGACTTTTATTGATCGTGTCCGTGAGGCAGTAGTAGAAAGACAATGATTGAGATTAAACAATTAACGACCGAGTCAGCAGACTTTCAACAACAACTTGAAGCTGTTTTGGCGTGGGATGCGTCATCGGATACTGCGGTTGTTGATACCGTCAAAGCAATATTAGCGGATGTAAAAACGCGTGGTGATGACGCTGTTTTAGATTATAGCCGCCAATTCGATCGTGTTATTGCTGATTCAATGGCTGATTTGGAATTACCTTTATCTCGTGCCAAGCAGGCGTTAGCATCGATTCCAAGTGCGCAGCGTGAGGCATTGGAAGCAGCTGCAGAGCGTGTGCGAGCTTATCATGAACATCAAAAACAAGAGTCATGGACCTATACCGAAGCAGATGGCACAGCGTTGGGACAACAAGTAACCGCACTTGACCGAGCAGGCCTGTATGTACCGGGGGGTAAAGCTGCTTATCCGTCATCAGTATTGATGAATGCGATCCCCGCTAAAGTTGCGGGTGTAGATGAATTGATTATGGTGGTGCCAACACCTGATGGTGAGGTCAATGACCTAGTGTTAGCTGCGGCTGCGATAGCCGGTGTTGACCGTATTTTTGCCATTGGTGGTGCTCAAGCTGTCGCTGCGCTCGCTTATGGGACTGAAACAATTCCACAGGTCGATAAGATTGTCGGGCCAGGCAATATCTATGTGGCGACGGCAAAAGGCATGGTCTTTGGTGCAGTCGGTATTGATATGATTGCGGGACCATCAGAAATCTTAGTAGTCTGTGATGGTAAGACTGATCCAGATTGGATTGCGATGGATTTATTTTCTCAGGCTGAGCATGATGAGGATGCGCAATCAATTTTAATATCGCCCGATGTTGATTTCTTGCGGGCTGTAGATGAGGCGATTAATCGCTTATTGCCCACGATGGAACGTCAAGCTATTATTGAAACATCATTGACCAGTCGTGCAGCATTGATTCAGGTGAAAGATATGGATGAAGCGATTGAGGTTGTTAATTTCATCGCGCCAGAACATCTGGAACTCTCTGTTGACGATCCGATGACGATGGCAAAAAAGGTACGCCATGCGGGGGCTATTTTTATGGGTCGTTATACGGCGGAAGCGCTGGGTGATTATTGCGCCGGTCCGAATCATGTTTTACCGACTTCACGAACAGCGCGTTTTAGCTCGCCGTTAGGCGTCTATGATTTTCAGAAGCGGTCAAGTTTGATTCAGGTATCTGAACAAGGCGCACAAACCTTGGGCCAATTGGCTTCTGTATTAGCGCGAGGTGAGGGACTCACAGCACATGCGCGATCAGCAGAATATCGGTTGAAGGACTGACGACAATGAGTCGCTTTTGGAGTCCAATCGTACATCAGTTGGATCCCTATATACCGGGTGAGCAGCCTAAAGTCGCTAACTTGGTTAAGCTGAATACCAATGAAAACCCTTATGGCCCTTCACCTAAAGTACTGGCAGCGATTCAAGCGTACGTTGGTGAACGTTTACGTTTATACCCCGATCCCAATGCGAGTGACTTGAAGCAGGCCATTGCCGATTATTATGGCATGACGACTGATCAGGTCTTTGTCGGTAATGGTTCAGATGAAGTGTTGGCACATATTTTTCACAGCTTGTTTCAGCACTCGTTGCCGTTATTGTTTCCAGATATTAGTTATAGTTTTTATCCTGTTTATTGTGGCTTATATCAAATTGATTATCAGCTGATCCCACTGGCGGATGACTTTTCAATTAATGTTGGTGGTTACAAAGGTGAGAATGGTGGCATTATTTTCCCTAATCCGAATGCACCGACAGGGCGCTTATTGGGCTTGCAAGAGATTGAGCGCTTATTGCAGTTTAATACTGATTCGGTAGTGGTGGTCGATGAAGCCTATATCGACTTTGGTGGCCAAACGGCCATCGGCTTAGTGGATCAATACCCTAATCTTTTAGTCACGCAGACCTTGTCAAAGTCACGTTTCTTGGCTGGTTTGCGGATAGGCTTTGCGATAGGCCATCCTGACTTAATTGAAGCCTTAACTCGGGTCAAAGATAGTTTTAATTCCTACCCTTTAGATAGTCTGGCGATTGCAGCAGGTGTGGCAGCATTTGAAGATGATGACTATTTTCAAGAGATGTGTGAGCGGGTGATTCGAAGCCGAGAGTTTGTGGTTAATGGGCTTGATGGGCTTGGTTTTAGTGTGATCCCATCGTCAGCAAACTTTGTGTTGGCGAGACATGATGATTATGATGCTGGCGCATTAGCAATGAGCTTACGTGAACGAGGCGTGCTTGTCCGCCATTTTCGCGATGAGAGAATTGTGCAATACCTTAGGATTACTATCGGTACTGAACAACAGAATCAGCAATTATTAAACGTGCTAAGCGATATCATTATTTAGCGACAGCTTGGTTTGTCTCATCACCTAAAAGTTCTTTCAGACGCAGTAGATCTTGATCGTACCGTTTAAGTGTCTTTTCATTTTCGAGCGTTAAACGCGCTAACTCTGTTTGGTTATTGTGAATTTCTTGCTTTATGGCAACTAGGCGTTTTTTAAGGTTACCGGTCACGGCGCGACCCCCTAATTCAACCTCGGCAGCTTGTTGCTGGAATTGATGAAGTTTGTCATTATTCTTTTTCAAATACGCATTGGTCTTGTCGGTTTGGTTTTGAAAATAAAGTAATTCAGTTTCTCGTTTTTTGAGTAAATCTTCTTCTGAGCGATAACTTGCTCTTAAGTTATTGTCGTATAGTATGGCTTGCCTACGACGTTCTTTTTCTTTTTTTGCTTCAATTTCAGCTAGTCGTTGTTGTTCTTTTTGCGCTGCTTGCTGGTGGTTATATTCATCGATTTCTGCTTCTGTTAGTGCAGGTGCTACTTTTTCAATAAGGCGCAGCGAGGTGTCGTTGAGTATGTCATAACCTTTTTGGGCGGCGTAAGGGGGTAATATCTTACTCATGGTAATGACACCATTTTCATCTTGAAAACGATAAAGTTGTCCAGCATTAGCGCTTAGGCTGGCCGTAATGAGGAGTGCGCTAAAAAACGCTTGGGTGATTAATTGGTTTATTTTCATTAGACCTATTCTATAGAGAGTTTTAGAAAAATTGAATGGTTTAGATCACATAACCTTATTTTTAGTTTCTTTGCTTGCGAATACTTTTTCGGCATTCAGCGGTGGCGGTGCAGGCTTAATTCAGTTTCCTGTTTTATTGTTTTTAGGTTTGTCATTTAGTGTAGCACTAGCGACGCATAAGGTAGCCAGTGTGGCATTAGGACTTGGCGCGGCACTACGCTATGCATCCGGTGACGCGCTTGAGCGACAATTTGTCGTATTGATGCTGCTATTTGGCATCCCAGGCGTGATTTTAGGCGCTAATGTGATTTTATTAGTGCCCGATCGGCTGGCTGAAATAGCATTAGGCGTGCTCACTGGTGGGCTAGGGATTTATTCGGTATTTAAATCAGAACTGGGTCAAACATACGATCCAAGCCATCGAGATCAATCTGGTCTATTATTAGGCGGGACGATATTATTTTTTTTGGGTGTGTTAAACGGTTCGTTAACATCAGGCACGGGCCTATTTGTGACACTTTGGTTAGTGCGTTGGTTTGGGATGGATTACCAACGCGCCGTGGCCTATACCTTGACCATGGTGGGTTTATTCTGGAACGGTAGTGGTGCCTTGACCTTAGGTATCTTGGGGGAAATTCGTTGGGACTGGATTCCGGCGTTATTATTAGGCTCTTTTATCGGGGGTTATTTGGGGTCACATTTAGCCTTGCGCTACGGTAATCAGTGGATAAAACGTGCTTTTGAGATCGTGACAATATTGATTGCAATCAAATTATTCATAGGCCATTAAATTATTTGATGCCGTATTGAGCGCGGTAAGCTTCTACAGCAGAGAAGTGCTCCACTAATGCGGTATTATCTTTTAAGTAGTTGAGTAAGTCAGCAAGACAAATAATGCTGATAACAGGGATGTGATAATCCCGTTCAACCTGCTGGATGGCAGAGAGTTCAGTTTGGCCTTTTTCTTGGCGGTCAAGGGCGATAATAACGCCCGTAGGTATGGCATTGTTGGCTTTGATAATGTCAACGGATTCTCTTACCGATGTACCTGCGGAAATGACATCGTCAATAATGAGTGCTTTGCCGGTCAATTTGGCGCCAACAAGTTGGCCACCTTCGCCATGATCTTTGACTTCTTTTCGATTAAAAACATAAGGGATATCGCGTTGATGGTGCTCTGCTAATGCGATAACAGTGGTTGAGGCGAGTGGTATACCTTTATAAGCTGGACCGAACAGTAGATCGAAGTCGAGCTTTGACTCAACAATAGCCTGAGCATAGAACTGGCCAAGGCGTGCCAAACTGGCACCGCTATTAAATAAACCGCTATTAAAGAAGTAAGGGCTGAGACGGCCCGATTTAAGCGTAAAAGAGCCAAAGCGAAGGACGCCTGTTTCAAGCGCGAACTCAATAAATTGTTGTTGATAAAGTTTCATACGGTTGATTTCTTGATTTGATAAAGTGCAATTTCGCCAAATAAATTGGGCGCGATTTTGATTCCGAGGCCATCTTCATGTGCATGATCTACGACGCTGCGCTTTACGATAGTGACTTGTTTATCGTTGCATAACTGTTCGAAGTCATTGATCGTACATAAGTGGATATTGGTTGAATTAAACCAAGCATTGGGCAATGTCTTGGAAATGGGCATTTGACCGCCAAAGGCTAATTGTTTTCGGCATTGCCAGTGGCCAAAATTAGGGAAGCCGATAATGGCCTGCTTCCCAACACGAATGATTTCATCGAGCAGGAAATCAGGGCGTTTTACCGCCTGTAGTGTTTGAGACAAAATGACAAAGTCGAAACTTTGGTCTGCGAACTGCGGTAGTCCTTGATCCAAATCAGCTTGAATCACATTGACGCCGGACTGGATACAATCAGCAATTTGACCATTGTCGATTTCGAGGCCGTAGCCCGTCACGTCATGTTGTTGTAGTGCGGCTAAGAGGGTGCCATCACCGCAACCTAGATCCAGTATTCGGGTACCATTAGGTATCCAACTGTTGATGATTTGTAAATCGATCCTTAATCTCATGATGGGTCTACCTCAGCGATAACGCCCTGCATATAGGCTTTAAATATTTGATGGTAGCGGGGAATGGGCATTAAGAAGGCATCATGGCCATGTGTGGCTTCTATTTCAGCGTAGGTCACTTGTTTGTTTGCACTGAGTAAAGCATTGACAATTTCATGTGAACGTTCGGGTGAAAAGCGCCAATCGCTGGTGAAGGAGAGTACAAGACATTTCGCTTGAATTTCTGCTGCGGCTTTCGCTAAGTCGCCATTAAAGTGTTGAGCTGGATCGAAGTAGTCTAATGCTTTGGTCATCAGTAAGTAGGTATTGGCGTCAAAATGCTCGACAAAGGTTTCGCTCTGATAGCGTAGATAGCTTTCAATTTGGAATTCGACACCGTAACCATAGTTCACACTATCATGGCGTAATTCGCGGCCAAACTTTTCGCCCATGGCCTCATCTGATAGATAGGTGATATGGCCAAGCATACGTGCTAAGCCTAAGCCTTTTCTTGGTGCAGTGTTTTGTTCCGAATAATGACCGTCATGGAAGTCGGGATCAGCCTTGATGGCTGTTCTGGCGACTTCATTAAAAGCAATATTTTGTGCTGAGAGTTTAGGCGCAGCAGCGATAATTAAGCTATGACGTAATCGATCAGGCAGACTGATAGCCCATTGCATTGCTTGCATGCCACCTAAGCTACCGCCAACAACAGCGGCCCATTGTCTTATGTCGAGTTTATCAGCCAAGACAGCTTGACTATTGACCCAATCTGCAACGGTGACAATAGGAAAGTCAGGTCCGTAGGGCTTTTGGGTTTCAGGGTTAATACTGGTGGGGCCTGTGGAGCCACTGCATCCGCCAAGGTTATTGAGGCAAACCACGAAAAAATGATGGGTATCAATGGCTTTTCCGGGGCCAATAACATTGTCCCACCAGCCTGCTTTTTTATCTTCAAGGGTGTAGTAACCTGCGACATGGTGATCGCCAGATAAGGCATGGCAAATGAGGATAGCATTTGATGCCGCGGTATTGAGTTCACCATAAGTTTCATAAACCAGATCGTATTGCGCGAGTATACGGCCGCTTTCAAGGGTCAGAGGTGTATCAATATGTATGGATTGTGAGCTAACCAGACCAACTGAATCGGTTGGTATTGAATCCGGCATGTGTGCTTATTCCTCGAATAGTAAGGTGGTAAAAGTCTAAATAGTCAGGGCCATTTGTGCAATAAGGATCAGCGGCTATGGTGACATAATAAGTATAGGTAGAACGAGCATGGATAAAATTTGTAGCCCCAAGACAACGATGAGGGGTGATAAGTCAATGCCTCCCATTATAGGTAATCTTTGTCTGACAGGTCGCAGTAGCGGTTCATTCATACTGTGAATAAGCGGGGTGATCGGGTTATGAGCGTGTGGTGGCACAACCCAACTTAAGATGACTTCGATAATAATACTGAATGTGAATAGGGTGATAAACAGTGAAAACACATCGGCTAATACCCAGCCGATGAAGAAGCCTTGATGATTGGGGCTTGTTTGTAAGGAGCTGATTAAAAACAGCTTAATAAAGGTTAAAGCAAATAACAAAATTATTGTGGCTGAATCCCACTTGCCAAGAGGAGGAATGAAACGTCGTAAGAATTTCACCGGAACTTGCGTTGCTTTGATGATAAGTTGTACCAAGGGATGATGATATTCCCATTGTGCCCATTGCATAATGAGTCTTAAAGCTATGATAGTAATATAAATACTAAATAGGACATTAATTAAGAATATCAGCGGGGTGCTGAGATAAGCATTAGGCATGATCTTCACCTAATTGTGCCGCTAATTCGCGGGAACGCAGAGCGGCAGCGATCAAGGCATTTTCAAATAACCCCCGTAGGCCACCATCTTCAAGTTCATGAATAGCGCGTTCGGTTGTACCCGCAGGAGAGGTAACACGTTCGCGTAGCGTCGTGGTTGTTTCGTCACTTTCTAGCGCCATTTTTGCAGCACCAAAGGCCGTTTGTAAGCACAGTAATTTGGCTGTTTCTGCCTCTAAGCCTAATTTAACAGCCGCTGCTTCCATCGCCTCCATGACAAAAAAGAAATAGGCGGGTCCGCTACCTGATAAGGCAGTGACTGCATCGATCTGTGATTCATCTTTGACCCAGAGTGTTAAGCCAACAGAACGTAGAATCGATTCTGCAAGTTCGTGCTGTTCTGGCGTGACGTGGGCATTGGCATATAAAGCGGTTGCACCTGCTTGAACGAGTGCAGGTGTATTGGGCATGGCTCTGACAAGGGGGGCGTTGGACTGGTCTAACCAACGTGCAATATCATTGAGCCGAATACCTGCAGCGATAGATAATAACAAGGTACCGGCTTGCCAGTGTGGCGACAATTGTTTGATAAGGCTTTGCAATTGTTGGGGTTTTACCGCAGCGATAATGACATGGCAGGAGTGTATCGCATCAAGATTATCGTTAAATGTCTGAACCGGGTAGCTTTGGGAAATCGTTGTGAGGCGCTGAGGATCAGGGTCTGCAACGTGGATATGCTGAGGATCAAAGCCATCGGCAATTAAACCGCCGATTAAGCTGAGTGCCATATTGCCACCCCCTAAGAATGCGATTTTACAATCTTTCATTGTTTGTTCATCCAATCCATTACAACATGTTAGTGCTTAGTTTACTTGACCTGATGAGGAAGGTGTAATTCTTTGCCCAAAAAGCGCACTGCCGATGCGCACCATCGTACTACCTTCAGAAATGGCTGTGGTCATATCGCCTGACATGCCCATGGATAATGTATCGACACTGGGATAGCTGGCAGCTAGCTGTTGATACAGTACGTAGGCTTTGCGGAAACTGAGACGTTGCTGTTCAATATCATCTGTTTTGCTAGGGATAATCATCAAGCCGCGGAGTACGATTCGGTCAAGCGAATTGAGTGACTCTGCCAATGAACCTAGTTCTATTTCGCTGACACCCGATTTGCTTAATTCATTATCTATATTGACTTGAATACAGACGTTAAGTGGTGGTAAGTTGATAGGCCGCTGAGCGGAGAGGCGTTGTGCTATTTTCAGTCGGTCAATACTCTGTACCCAATCAAAGTTTTGAGCGATATCTTTGGTTTTATTTGATTGAATTGGCCCTATAAAATGCCAATGCAAAGTCAGGTCCTTGAGTTGTTCGATTTTAGCGAGGGCTTCTTGAAGATAGTTTTCTCCAAAAGCCTGCTGGCCTGCAATGGCTGCTTCTCGTATATATTGAGCGGACCAAGTCTTGCTGACGGCTAATAGTTGGATATCGTCAGGATTGCGCCGATGCGCTTTAGCTGCCTTTTCAATGCGGTTTGTGACGTTGGTAAGGTTTTTTATGATTGTCATGTTGCAAGCCTGCTTAGAGCACGCTACCTTTAACTATAAATATCACGCTATTAGAAGTGATTTATACACTACTTTCAACGTTGGGGACGTGAATGGATATTACAGAATTATTGACCTTTAGTGCAAAGAATAAAGCATCTGATTTACATATATCGGCAGGAGAAGCGCCGATGATTCGTGTCGATGGTGATGTGAAGCGTATTAATTTGCCGGCGATGGAACATAAAGAAGTTCACGCCATGGTCTACGATATTATGAATGATAAACAACGTAAGGATTTTGAGGAGTTCCTTGAAACCGATTTTTCATTCGAAATTCCAAACCTCGCTCGTTTCCGTGTTAATGCCTTTAATCAGAATCGTGGCGCTGCCGCGGTATTTAGAACGATTCCATCAAAGGTGCTGACTTTAGAGGATTTGGGGGCACCAGAAATATTTAAAGCTATCTCAGATAACCCAATAGGGATTGTGTTAGTCACTGGCCCTACAGGCTCGGGTAAATCGACAACGCTGGCGGCGATGGTGGATTATCGGAACGAAAAAGATAATGAGCATATTTTGACCATTGAAGATCCAATCGAATTTGTGCACCAAAGTAAGAAATGTTTAGTGAATCAGCGCGAAGTACACCGAGATACGTTAGGTTTCAGTGAAGCCTTACGTTCAGCTTTGCGTGAAGATCCTGATATTATTTTGGTGGGTGAGCTACGCGATTTGGAAACCATTCGTTTAGCGCTGACCGCAGCAGAAACAGGCCATTTAGTGTTTGGGACACTGCATACATCATCGGCCGCGAAAACAATTGATAGGATTATTGATGTCTTTCCTGCCGCAGAAAAAGACATGGTTCGCTCGATGTTATCAGAATCATTACGTGCCGTTATTTCACAAACACTGATGAAGAAAGTGGGCGGCGGGCGTATTGCGGCACATGAAATTATGATTGGTACACCCGCTATCCGAAATTTGATTCGAGAAGATAAAGTACCGCAAATGTATTCGGCTATTCAGACTGGTGGTGCCACAGGTATGCAAACATTGGATCAGTGCTTGCAAGATTTAGTCAGGCGACAACAGGTGACTAAATCGGAAGCCTTGCCACGTGCTGTGAATAAAGAGCTTTTCCGTTAGGAGATGACAATAGCGTTTGTAACGATGCTTCAAGCAGTGGTGAAACACGATGCCTTGGACTTACATTATTACGTAGCTTGAGCTTGTTCGGCTGTTTGACGGAAAGGGTAAGCCGGTGACGTTGCTTATGGGTGATGGCTATAACAATGCAAACCTTCTTAATGAAGTGAGATTAATGATTAAATTAGCTTCCGAAACAAGTGGGTACGAGATGGGCAAGATTTTGATGCGATGGCATTCAAAATTGAAGATGAAATGATGTCGTCACTGCGAGAAGGTTCTGTTTTTGATATAACGTGCTACAATTCCCCTGCAAACAGTATTGTGATATTAGATCAATGCTAAAGGTGTGAGGAGTAGCCTCTTGCAGGAATTGGTTCTTTAGATAGAATCGCAGACATGAACAATAGAAGGAATAGATAATGAAGATATCAGTTAAATTAACAGCAGCAATGCTAGCACTAGGCCTGATGTCAGGTTGTGCTACTAATAATCATAAAGTGTCGGACTACTTAGTCTGTGCGACAGCGGGTGCTATTGCAGGTGGTTTAATAGCTGGCGCAATCAACGAAGCTGAAAGTGATGATGTTGGCATGGGTATCGCCGCAGGTGCAGCAGTAGCGACCTTACTTTGCCCAACAGAACATGCACCAGCAGCGCCTGTTTGTGCTGAAGTTGCACCTGAAGGTGCTTTATTAGATGCGAACGGTTGTGCATTTGATAGTGATAATGATGGTGTAGTTGATGGCATTGACCAATGCCCAGGTACACCAGCAGGTGTTCAAGTAGATGCACAAGGTTGTCCATTAGATAGTGATGGTGATGGCGTTGTTGATTATCTTGATGAATGCCCAGGTACACCAGCAGGTACGGTTGTTGACGAGAAGGGTTGTCCTTTAGCTGGTGCAACTATTTTGTCATTAACTGGCGTTAACTTTGCGACTAATAAAGCAGACTTAACACCTCATGCAATGGCTCAACTAGATCAAGCTGTAGAGTTGTTAACACAGACTACTAATGTAGTAGGTGTTCGTGTTGAAGGCCATACAGATAGCCGAGGAGCTGAAGAATATAACCACCATTTGTCACAAAAACGTGCTGAAGCAGTGGTTCATTATTTAGCATCACGCGGTATCAATGCTGAGCATTTACATGCAGTAGGTATGGGCGAAGGTCACCCTATTGCTGGTAATGATACAGCAGAAGGTCGTGCGCAAAATCGTCGTGTTGATTTCGTTGTAAGTCAATAAAACGAAAGCACATTTGTTTTATGGAAAAGGCCCTTTTTTAAGGGCCTTTTTTTTGCTTGTATTTTATAGTTGTAATTGCTGGAGAGAATGCTAGAGAGAGGTATTTTCTGGTGAGGGAGTTAAATTGGCGCGCCTGACAGGAATCGAACCTGTGACCCCCAGTTTCGGAAACTGGTACTCTATCCAACTGAGCTACAGGCGCGTGGGTTTTCTGTGTTGTA
>Ga0316189_10001681_pt1 | contig 21912 bp, 17 predicted proteins | sample LowCovwburrow_MG_FD_204930 | JGI IMG/M metagenome (GOLD analysis project Ga0316189, IMG submission 204930) | Coastal sediment microbial communities from Maine, United States - Lowes Cove worm burrow | ecosystem: Environmental > Aquatic > Marine > Coastal > Sediment | place: USA: Maine... | reverse complement strand
GTCGGTTCGCCGAGTGTCTCAGCGTCGTCGAGGCAGTGCTCGATCAGAGCGAGGGACGTGCTTGCCTTGCCCGCTCGGCGAAGCGCTCGGGCGCGCTCGACCCGATTCCGGATCTCTGCAGATGCGGCGCGCTGGGCGGGCGGCGGCGGCGGCGGCCTCATGTCTCGTAGCGCTTTGGGGTCGAGGCACGCGTCCAAGGGCGTGAGTCGCACTGCAGACTCGACCGCGTGCTCAACGACATCGGCATCGGCATCGGCCAGGGTCTCGGACAATGCGGCGAGCTCCGGCAGTCGCGCATCCAAGCACGCGATACGAAGGTCGAGCAGCTCGGCGGAGAGCTCACCACGATCGGCGGCGTGGCATGAATCCTGGCGCAGGTCGAGCCACCGCGTTGTGTACGTGTCGACAAGCGGCACCAGGCGCTGCCAAGTGTCCGCGCCGAGCACGGGGGTCGCGGCACGCATCGCCTCGGAGGCCCGCGCTTGTGCATCGAGATCCCAAACGCCAGCGAGTCGCTCTGTGGCGCGAGGGCAGGCATCATCGCGCTCAATCGAGGCCGCGATGGCGACGCCGGCCGCGAGCACGGCCGCGACGCCGATCCCAACAACGGCGCGCGATCGTTTGGGCTTGCGCAGACACAGGAGCAACGCGTCCATGTCGGTGAAGCGGTCGTCGGGCTGAAATGAGAGCCCCCGCTCGATCGCGCCTCGGGCTCGCGAGCCGATGGCCACGGTATCGGGCAGCGGAGGCAGCGGGACGCGGACCCCCTGCGCCAGCGAGAGAAGTTCCGGATGACCATAAGGACGTCGCCCGCTCAGCGCTTCGTACAGCGCCAGACAAAAGCCCCACTGGTCGCTGCGGGCATCGAGGGTGCCGCCGCGCATTTGCTCGGGCGACATATAGGCCGGGGTGCCGGCTGCCCCCATCATCGAGGCGGTGGCCGTTGTCGTGTCGGGTCTATGGCGGGCCAGCCAGCGACTGCCCGAGTGCTCGGCCTCGGGTTCATCGGCCCGAGCAAGGCCAAAGTCGGTCACCCGAACCGCACCCTCAGTGGGCACGAGGACGTTCTCTGGCTTGAAGTCGCGGTGTACGAGGCCCACGGCGTGCGCCGCAGCCAGGCCCTCGCCAGCCTCGGAGAACACACGCAAGACCTCAGCGGCGGGGTGGTTGTCGGCCATCCACGCCTTGAGCGTGCGCGAGGGCACGAATTCCATCGCGACGAACACTTGTCCGTCCAACGTCCCTGCGTCGTACACCGCTACCACGTTGGGGTGGGAGAGCTTGGCCATCGCCCGTGCCTCGCGGAGCAGCTGAAGCTGTTGTCGGGAGCGGCGCGACCGCACCACATCGTCTCGCATCACCTTCAGCGCGACGCGGCGGTCGAGTTGAGGGTCGTACGCGGCGTAGACGATGCCCATGCCTCCCATGCCAACCCGCTCGAGCACCACGAATCGCCCAATCCGGGTCGCCTCTGGAGCGCGCCGAAACAGCCGCGCCTTGACCGCGGCCCGCGACAGCCGGACCTCGACCCGCCCCGTCTCCAGCCGGATACCCCCCAGTCCGGCGATCGCATCAGTACGTCCGTCGGGCTCGTCGCCGTCCACGAAACTGAAAGAACCGGTCAGGGGTTGATCCTCGTCCGCGAGCAGCGGTTAACGCGAGAGCACACTATCATGCGGTCGATGTCGACGAGCGCAGACCTCGAGCTGCTCGATGCGTGGCGCTCGGGCGACAGCGCAGCTGGCGAGGCGCTGTTCGAGAGCCACTTCGAGGCGGTGTACCGCTTCTTCTGCAACAAGCTCGGGCACGACGTCGACGACATGGTCCAGCAAACGTTCATCGGTTGCCTCGAAGCCCGCGAACGCCTGCGCGGTGATTCGAGCTTTCGCACGTTTCTCTTTGCTGTCGCTCGCAAACAGCTGCTGCGTTACCGCGAGGGGCGATACCAAGGGAAGGGGGGTTTTCAGTTCGACGAGAGCCGCGTCGCTGATCTTGATGCGTCGCCGACCCAGCTCGTTGTCGATCACGAGGAGCAAGGGCTCCTGCTTCGCGCTCTGCGGCGCCTCCCGCTCGACCTGCAAATCGCGGTCGAGCTGTTCTACTGGGAGAACATGCGCAGCGTAGACCTGGCTGTCGTCCTCGAGATCCCGCATGGCACGGTACGGAGTCGACTTCGCCGGGCGCGTGATCTGCTACGCGAGGAGGTCGAGCGCCTCGCGACCGATCCTTCGCTCGCGGAGTCGACCCTCGGAGACTTCGAGCGTTGGATGACCTCAGTCCAGCGCAAGGCCGGCGACGCGGGTGAGACTCCGCGGCGCGCGGCCGCCGAAGGCGAGGCCAAGGCCCCGACCTCGGTGGACAAGCACGACGCCTAGGCCGGGCTACGGGCAAGCGGATGATGCGGTCTCGTCCCACACGAAGGTGTCCGCCTTCGCGTTGTCCGTGAACGTTACGTTGCCACAGCCCAGGAGCTGGGCATCGTTCCAGACCACGATGCCGTATCCACCGGATTCCGAGATCAGACTGTCGGAGATCGTGAGGGATCCTTCCGGAAGGTAGATAGCGCCATCGGAGTCAGTGTTCCCATTGAACGGGTCGGAGCCAGCGTGGTGCAGCTCAACGAACTGCAGCTCATTGCTGGCAGAGACCGAGCCGATCTCCAGGCCTTGCCAGTAGCCGGCCAGCTGCTCGGCTCCCATGAAGACGATCGGCGCGTCGGCGGTTCCGACCGCCTGCAGGCTCCCGCCCGGCTCGATGACGATCTTACGATCTTGGACGACTTCGACGGTTGCCCCCGCCGCGACGGTCCACGCCGACTCGACAAAGAACCGGTCGATCACCCGGTACGGGATCCCGAGTGCTTGCCAGGTTGCGGTGGTGTCGATCACCGCGTTGTTGGCACCAATGCGTCCGACTCGGATGAACTGCTCGTCGTTCCCTGTGAACGTGTTGGACGCCTCGATCTGATGAACCATCCCCGGTGGCACCTGAATCGTCGAGTGGTTGTTCTCGATGACGTTGTCGGCGAACCCGGAGACGTCGGCGTCGCCGAACGTGTTGAGCGCGGGGCCGTCACTGCCCCGAAGGGTCGAGCCCGACATGACGAGCTTGGCCTCGTCTTCGAGCCAGATCATCCCCACCGAGTCCGGCGATCCGTTCCATCCATCCGAGCCGCCATTTTCGAGCACGCAGCCCGTCATGACGTTGGCGCTCGCTTTGGAGGCTATCGACAGCCCAACCCAGAACCCGCGCTCGTCTTCGGTGCCCCGCAGGACGATCGGCGCTTCGGCCGTGCCCGGTGCGGAGAGCGAGCCGGTCGTCGCGACGGTGATCTGGCTCGCAAGCGGCATCTCGATCTCGAGACCCGGGTCCAGCACCAGATCTGACTCCACATTGATGTTCCCCGTCAGTCGGAGCGGCACGCCAGGCGAGGCCCACTGCGCCGCGTCTGCGAGCGAGCCGCCTTCGACTTGAACGATCTGCTCGGCGTTGTCGGTGAACACGTTGTCGGAGCCGATGCCCTCGACGGCTTCGAGCGCGACCGCCAGCGGGATTTCGTTATCCGCAAAGGTCGTCTGCGTGATGGTCACCTCCGCGCCCGCGTGTGCGACGAGTCCGAAGCCGGGCGCACCGCTGATGTCCGAAGCGTGCACGGTCAGTCGTGACGCGCTTCCGATATCCACGCCAACATCGGCCGCGCCATCGAGCTCGACGTACTCGAGTCGGTTGTCAGAGCTGCTGGCGCCCAAAAACTGCACGCCTTGCCATCCCTGCTCGGTGGCTCCCGTCATCACGACAGGAAGGTCCGCGGTGCCCACGGCCGAGACGACGCCGCCCGTGACCATCAGACCGCCGAGCTGCGCGAAGTAGATCTCGACGCCCGGCTCCATGTCGATACGGTTTTCGACGAGCAAGAGCTGTGGCACCGAATAGCACCCGGCGGGAAGCGTTGTGTCCGAGGCGATGTCGGCGGCACCGAGCTCAGTGCAGTCACCCGGGACTCCACTGGTCCCACCCGAACTCGCGCCGTCGGTTCCGTCTCCGTCGGCCCCGCCCGTTCCTTCGGTGTCGGCGCCAGTGACGTCGGGAAGGCCGCAGGCGGGCAGCAATGCGGCTCCTACGAGGATGGGGGCAACAGAGCGGAGAAGGTCGAGGCGAAGCGTAGTCATAGTGTGTGGGCTCGGTAGTCCGGTGGCCGGGCTCCGTGATCACGAAAAAATGCGATTCCCCTCGTTGGCGGCCGTTTGCGCCAGGTCTGAAGCGTCCCGGAAGGGCGACACGGGCGCTCGGGCGCGGTGGTAGCCTGCAATCGTGTCGGGGACTGTTTGGACACCTATCCGCGCGTTGAGTGCGTTTGCCGTCATGGCATTCGGTTGCGGGGGCGACGACGTGGCGGCCGACCCGCAGGGAACGGTCGGCGGCACGGCGGCTTCTGCCGAGACGGCTGCGGAGTCGGGCGGGCGTGGGACCACGGGCTCATCCAGCGGCGCAATAGAGGATGGTGTCGATGCCTCGACGGGCGCACCGCTGCCCGCCCTCGCTGCCGGGATCCAGATCGACTTCGTTGAGGCGAACCAGGGCGTCGGGGTACGCATTGGCGAGGACGGCGGAGCCGTGTTGGGAGCCGATCGCACCAGCGCGCTCTTGGCCAATCGCGTGCTGCTGGTCCGGGCGCTTTGGACGCTCGCCGACGACTGGGAGCCACGGGAGATCGAGGCGGTGCTTACGCTGCACCACGCCGATGGCGAGACAGAGGAACTGAGCGACCGCAAGCTCGTCGATGGCCCCGCATTCCTGGGCAGTCTCGGCCGCGCGTTTTTCTGGGGCATCGAGGCCGAAAAGTCGCAGCCTGGGCTCGAGTACAGCGTGGCGTTGTACGAGGTCGATGTCAGTGCCGACGAGGCCCCGGTTCCGGACCCGCCGCCGTTGCTTCCCGCCGATGGATCGCTGGCGCCCGTGGGCGTCGAGGACAGCTACCAGCTGATGAAGATCGTGCTGGTGCCCTTCCACTATGACGACGGCGGTGCGTGCGTGACCACGCCCGACACGTCCGAGGCGACGATGCAGCTGTTCCACGATCTGATGTTCATGATGAACCCGCTGGACCGCCTCGACATCGAGATGCACGAGCCCGTGGAGTGGGACCAGCCGCTGGAAGACTTCAACGAACTCAACACGCTGATGGCGGGCATGCGCGAGGACGAAGGCGCGCTGCCCGAGGTCTACTACTACGGCCTCGTCGACGTCTGCGCGGGCGAACTGGGCGGATTCGGCGGCTACGCGTATGGGATCCCCGACGACCCCGTCAATCCCGACAACGCGTGGCAGAGAGTCTCCTCGGGATTATCGCTCAGGTCCAATCCCGAGTTCTCGGCCGAGACGTTTGTGCACGAGGTCGGCCACTGTCAGGGCCGTCGTCATGTCACGTGCACGGGCGACGAAGCCGGGCCGGACGTCAGCTATCCGATCCCTGGCGGCGATGTCGGCGAGTGGGGCTTCGGAGTCGTTGATTTCCTCCTCCGCCATCCGACAGCAACGAAGGACTACATGACGTACTGCCACCCGGTCTGGGCGTCGACCTACGGCTGGAACAAGACGTTCCCGGTCATCCAAGGGCTGAGCGAGTGGGACGCAGATTTCCCAGGCGCACCCGGTGGCGGTTCTCCGGCAACCTCCGGGGAGACGCTGTTGGTTGGAGTCATCCTGCCCAGCGGTCGCGAGACCTGGACGACGGTGCGCGGGGCCATGCCGACAACGGGGCTGCGCTCGACCCGTCTCGAGTTCGAGCACACAATGGGGACGACCATGGTGGAGGGGCGGGTCCAGGCCTTGCCCGACAGTGCTGCGGTCCGGATTGTGGCCCCGCTCCCCGTCGCGCTCAGCGAAGTCTCGGCAGTTTGGCGGGCGGACTTGGGCCAGCGGACCGCAGTGGACCGTGCTGCGATCGCTGAACCCGGCGCGCGGGGCTAAGACGCACTGCGGCGGGTTGCCCCAGGGCCCTCGCCGAACGTGCGCTTGTAGGCTTTGGCAAACGCAAACTCCGAGACGTAGCCGACCCGCTCTGCGACCTGCGCTATCGAGAGGTCCCTGGTGCGAAGCAACTCGCGCGCGCCCTGCATGCGCCAGTCCGTGACGTATTGCATTGGGGTCGTGCCCAGCACCGCCTTGAAACGGGCCGCGAACGAGGAGCGTGATGCACCGATTCGTCGGGCAAGCATGTCCACAGACCAGCCCGCGCTCGGGTCTTCGTGGATCGCCGCGAGCGCTGGCCCGAGCATCCGACAGCTCAGCGCAGCGAGGAACCCAGAGTCCATTTGGGAGCGTTCGGCGTGCGCGCGGATCAACTGGATCATGAGTGCCTCGGCGAGGCGGTCGACGATCGCGCTCGACCCTGGGCGCTGCGAACCAGACTCGAGCACCGCAAGCCTGGTTGCGGTCGCAACCCACTCGGGATCCGTGCCCTCGCCGCTCCGCAGTATGAGCACCTTGGGTAAGGCGACAAGCAATGGGTGCGCGCTGCCTTGATCGAGCTCGAAGTGGCCACAGATGATCTCCGCCGCCTCGCCCGTTCCGCCGAACTCAATGCGGCCAGCTTCCGTTGTGCGGCGCCCTGCGAGCAGCTCGGGCGCGGGCACAGCTGGCGTTTGCGCGTCGTCGCGAAGTGCGTGCGGCAGCCCGTGCGGGAACACCAGCAGGTCGCCCGCGTTGAGGTCACAGCCCGGGGCGTGCTCATCCCACGTGGCGGTGCACCGACCGTCGACGACGATGTGAAAATTGGCAACGTCGTCCCGCGCGATCGCCATGCCCCACGGTGCACGGAAGTCCGCGCGAAAGTACGCCGTGCCACGCAATCGGAGCGCGCGCAGCACATCGGCCAGCACATCCATCCCGCAAGAGAGTAGCGGCCCGAGCCGCGTGCTCCGATGCTCCTTGGTCCAGACCGCATGTCCGACCGTCCAAACGGCGGTTGCGGCGCGGCAGCGCGCGAAGCGGTCACGGTGCCCGAGACATGCCTGCTGGCGGCTGAGACATGGAGGCGGGTTCGGTGGCTTCTTAGGCTGCTGTTCATGCAGATCAGACTCTGGAGTTCGACGATCGCGGCTTTGGCACTGTGCGGCGCCTGTGGTGACGACGGAGGGGCGGGCCCGTCGGGCGGCGCGTCGACGGACGGCATGACAGGGAGCGCCACCGCGATGACCGGCGAGCCTACGGATACGACCGGGCAATCCACGGAGGGCACAGGACCCGGAGACTCCACCGCGACGGACACGTCCTCGGACGGCGAGAGCACGGGCGCGGAGGCCTGCCGACACGAGCCGCGGCTTGGAATTGGCGGCGAGGCTGTTCCGCTGGCGGACCTTGAGTTCCGCAACGCGTTCGACCCAACCGACGAGCAGATTCACGACCCCGAGAATCCGACCGCGGTTCCGGGCCCGTTGATGGTCGATGTGTGGGGTGATCGAAGCCGCGGGCCGCACGGCACGCTCGGCGTCTTTCCCCCGGGTTTTGTCGCGCCGCTGCACACCCACACGCACGGGTACGACGGCGTGGTGCTGCGTGGCGAGATGAGCAACCCGTTCGGCACCGACCTCGAGCCGCTGTTGGATGAGGATCCGAGCAACGATCACGGTACGACCACGCTCGCTGCCGGATCGTACTGGCATGTGCCCGGGGGCGCGCAGCACACCACGACGTGCCTGGGGCCCGAGGTCTGCTGGTTCTACTTCCACGCCGAGTCGTTGTTCGACTTCGCACCGCTCGTCGACGAAAACGGCGAACTCGGGGAGGGCGTGCGTTTGGAGGCACCGCACGATGAGGCGGTCCTGTTGCCCAATGCAGAGCTAGCCTTCGCAGGCGAGCCAGGGAGCTTTGTGCAGTTCGCTCCCGCTTGGGGGAGCATGCCCGACGACGCCCACGGGACCTTCGGTCTCTTTGAAGACGGCGCGGTCTCACCCGTTCATGTGCACGGCGAGGACTACTACGGCGTTGTGGTTTCGGGAACGGTCACCAACCCGTTCGACTTTGCGGACGACCCGCCATCGCTGACGACCGGCGGCTACTGGCGCGTGCCCGCAGACTCGGTGCACGTGACCGCTTGCGAGCCTGGATCAGACTGCTTGTTTTACTTCCATGCGCGAGGCGGGTTCGACTTCACGCCGCTGTGTGAACAGCCGGGTTGAGCGACTGCCCAGGGACTACTCGAACGTGATGTCGACGGTCGCGCATTGCCCGTTCCAGGCCGCGGTGGCAAGGGTGGGCTGACCCATCTCCACAAGGCCTGTCGTTTCGCACCAGCCGAACTCGTTGGCGCTGCACTGGCAGGCCACGCCGCATGCCTCGAGTGGATACGCGCGCACGGTGGCCTCGAAGTTGCCCGCCTGTGCGACGACGGGGCTGACGCAGCTCGTGCTGTCATCGGGAGCCCCGCACTCCGCGGGCAGGGCGGTCTCGGCTGCGATCAGCGGCTCCCAGGCCTGTTCATAGACACCGCCCGGCTCAATCACCACAGATGGGTTGGGCGGGTAGCCGATGAGCGTGCACGCGACCCCCTCGGGTGAGAACGAGGCGCACGCGGGTGGGTCGTACTCGATCGGGCAGGGGTCGAGGACGGTGTACGCGACCCGGTCGCCCATCGTGCCCGCCACGTCGAAGTAGCGCACGCCTGGCGGCTGGATATGCGACGGAACGACGATGGCGGATGCGGTCTGATTGGCGATCCGGACCGTGATCGATGGCAACGCCTCATCCACCCCAAAGTGGAGTGTGTTGCAGTCGGCGCCTTCAAGCGGGTCGGCCCCCGCCGCCGGATCGCAGTACAGCGGGTCTCCCGAAGTCGGCGTGGCGTCGGCGCCACCGTCGACCCCATCGTCAGCGGACGCGGTGCCATCGCCCGTGCCGCCGTCGCCCGTTCCGTCGGCCTCGGGGGGCGAGAGCGGACCGCAGCCCACCACAAAGGCGGCGGTAATCATGCATGACCGTCGCCGGAGCATAGAGCGAGGATACTCGATTCCCCGCTGGCTGTTCGGTCCGCGACTATCCCTTGTTCGGCCCCTTGTTCGGCCAGGGCCGCAAGCCGAGCAGCATCTCTGCCTTGGGCGAGAGCGGCTGTGCCGCCAGCTCGGGGTCGGTGTGGGCAGACAGCTGCTCGCGCACCACGGCGTACACCTCTTCGCGGGTTTGGCTCGCGTCGACCTCGACCACCTTTCCCTTCTCCTTGAACAGCTCCAGGGTCGGCAGCGTTTTGGCTTTGAAGGTGTCGAACCGCAGCTTCATGCTCTCAACATTGTCGTCGCTGCGACCGGAGTACTTGGCGCGCCCCAAGATGCGCTGCTCGAGCACCGCGTAGGGGCACTCGAAGTACAGCATTCTTGGAAGCTCGGCCTCGCGCCCGAAGACTTCGTACCACCCCTCCAAATTGTCGAGTGAGCGCGGGAAGCCGTCGAGAAGGAAGTTGAGGTTGCCCGTCGTCCGAATCGCCTCCTCCATGGCGTGCTTGAGCAGCGTCACGGTGATCTCGTTGGGTACGATCTCTCCGGCCGTCAGGTGTCCTTCGATCGTGGCAGCGGTGGGTCCCCCCGTTTCGCGCTCGGCTCGAAGAAGGTCGCCCGCGGAAAGGTGAGTCCAGCCGAGCTGTGTCTCGGCGAGCGAGCACATCGTGCCCTTGCCGCTGCCGGGCCCCCCAAGCACGAAGATGACATTGGCCTTGGGCAGTGGCTCCCGGGGATCGAAATGATGGAGCACGACCTTGGGCGCAGGGGCGACACCCTTCTTGTAGACGTGCCACTCCAGATCGGTGGGCGGCATGTCGTCCGTGCTGGTGATGTCGTAGGCGAGATGGCCGTCGAGGCGACAGATTCGCCAGGAGTTGTAGCTGTTGGAGTACGACAGCGCGGGGCTTCGCTGGCATTTTCCGTCCGCGCGGTCCCACGCCATTTTGCCGTTCCAGTAGCCGAGGCTCGACACGGTTCCCGATTCGGATTCGGTGGGAGGCGCCGTCGAAGGCACGAACAGGCCGTCCACCTCGGGGAGGCCGGAGCCAGAGACCTCGATAAAAAATGTGTTCGGCTTGAGCTGGTTTGCGTTCACGGACTTGTTCTCGCCAAGGTTGGACACGGTCGTGCGGGAGCCGCGGGGGGTGGCGGACCGTAGCTCAATACGGCGGTTGCACGCGCGGTGCGGTTCGTTATCCTGCGCCGCGGAGCTACAGGCGATGACAGAGGCAAGGAAGGAAGGGATTCGGACCCTGCTCAAGGGGATAGAGACGGGCGACCCGACCAGCGTGGAGGTGATCCACCCGGACAAGTACATCCAGCACAATCCGCAGACGCACACGGGGCGAGAGGGATTGGCGGCGCTCTTCAGCCGGCTGTCCAAGAGCGCGCCGCACGTGAACCTCGTGCGCATGTGGTCGGACGGGGATTTTGTCTTCGCGCACACCGAGTACGATTTCTCCACGCGGAGGATCGGATTCGAGGTGTTCCGCTTCGAGGGGGATCACACCGTGGAGCACTGGGACAACATCCAACCCCGGCAAGGTCCCAATCCCTCCGGGCACAGCATGGTCGACGGCCCGACGGTGGTCACCGATTTGTCAGAGACCGAAGCCAACCGATCGCTGGTGCGCGCGTTTGTCGATGAGGTGCTCATCGGTCGCCAGCTCGACCGCCTTACGGCTTTCATGGCCGGCGAAGGCTTCACGCAGCACAACCCAGATCTTGAAGACGGGCGCGATGCCGTACGTGCCGCGCTCGAGCGTACGGACGACGGCGAACCGGTCGTGGTCTACACACGTCTCCACCGCGTGCTGGCCGAGGGCAACTTCGTCCTCGCGGTCAGCGAAGGGTCCCGCCGCGGTGTTCACTCCGCGCTCTATGATCTGTTCCGGGTTGCCGACGGGAAGCTGGTCGAGCACTGGGACACGATCGAAGCGGTGGCGCCCAAGTCCGAGTGGAAGCACGACAACGGCAAATTCTGACGCGTCGAGGTAGCGGTGGGCGCAAAGTGCGCGACTGGCGGAGGTGGCGACAGTTGTAGCCATTGTCGGATTATCACCCACATTGTCGTACGTAAGTGCCCGGGGCCATTGCGGCGCGTTCGTGGCACGAAGTTTGGACTAGCGGGCCCCATGGACGCAGGAACGTTCCTTCAAGGGGGATTGCTTCAGAGCAAGTACGCGCGGATGCCGCTAGTCGGCGCGCTCGCCAGCCTGCTCCTGGCGGCCTGCGATCCGTCGCAGACCACCGAAGCCGAGCCCGCGGAGGCCACGGGGGGCAAGGGCGACGGGCTCGCGCAGCTGCTCGTGGACGGAACGCCCGAGGCCATCGGGGTGCTCGCGCTCGTGAACGACTCCGCGACCACGATGGTTGTGCTGGATGACGATGTCGGCCTCGATCGCCGCGCCGCCACGTCCCTTACGGAGTTCCGGGCGGGCGCCGACGGGGTCTACACGGGGGGCACGCACGACGACGAAATCTTCAGCCGCATTGCCGACGTCGACGATCAGTACTTCGTGGGTGCTTCGGCGCTGGGCCGCCTGCTCGACTACGCGACAGCAAACGACTACGTGCCCACGGGCGGCGACCTCCTGGGTGTTTGGGACAACGTCGCGTTCACGGCCGATGAGGCCAACGCGTCCCTTCAGTGGGTGAACGAAGCCACCGACTCTGCGCTCGACGTCGAGCTGGATCGTCGGGCCGTCGACAGCATCCTCGCCGCCCGCCCGCTGGCCTCTGTCCAGCAACTGTCGGGGCTCTACTACGTCGGCGGCGGCGCGATGCTGGCGATTCGCGAGCAAGGCGACACCGTTGACGAGCCGCTGGCGTGTTCGAGCAACGCGGAGTGCCCTGGCATTCTGCACTGCGTCGGCAAGCCCGATGACGAGGGCCTCCATCGCTGTCTTCCCGCTCAAGACATTCCGGGGCAAGGCGAGTCGTGTGGCGGGTTCGACGACTGCGACGCCGACTTGGTGTGCTCCGGCTTCACCATCTTCACCACGGGCGAGTGCCGCCCTTCGTGGATGGCGGATGACTACGGCTCCGACACCGAGGTCGACCTGCCCGAGCCCGGTGAGATCGCGGAGTTCACCGTCGACGTGCAGGGGCTGGCGAGTGTGCCCGAAGATATCGTGGTGACCGTCGACCTGGCGGGTGCAGATCCGGCTGGCCTCCGGTTGCTGCTCGCCGACCCGCAAGGCACGATCTCGCATCTGTGGGACGGACCCGCGGCTGACGGTGCACCGATGCCCGACGAGCTGCTCGCTATCGATGGCATCTCGCGTGACGACAACGTCAACGGCATCTGGACGCTGCACGTCGAGAACGTCGACTCGCCCGCGGGCACGTTGGCGTCTTGGAACCTGTACGTCTCGTCGCGCTTCGACTGATCGGCGCCCGATGGCGCAGTCCAAGGAATGCGCGCGCGCGGCGGGGCGTCCGGCTCGGTGATGCGAAGAGGATGGCGTCTCGCAGCCGTCGCGGCCGGCTTTGGGCTCGTGGCCTGCCATGGGCGTGCGGGAACCGTCCAGGGCGAAGCGACCGTCCAAACGCCCGAGCCCCCGGCCTCTCCGACGCACGCGAAGCCCGTCCAACCCAGCGCGAAAGAGCCCCCTGCGGGGCCCCCTCCGGGCGTTTCGGTGAGCGCAGCGCGCAAGCCGATCCCGCAAACCGCAGACCACGTTGCCAAGTGCGGCGTCGCCTGGGAGCTCTCGGGGCTCCCCGCGGTGTCGCGCGACGGGACGCGTGTGGTGGTCGCCAGTGGGCTCGATCTGCGGGAGCTCGACCGCGCACGTCCAGACGAACGGTGGGTGGGCGACACGGTGTCGCTACGCTTCACGGATGTCGCCTCTGGCACGCAAGCGGCGCAGGCGGAGCTGGGCGGACCCGAGATCGTTCAAGCCCACACCGCAGCGAGCGGAGCCGTCGACTGCGGCACGCTTCGGGCCGCGATGCACGAGCGGGCCTCGGCGCTCACCGAGCAGCTGACGCGCGAGGGATATCGTGCATTGGAACCGCTGCCCGTCTTCACCGAGGAGACCGAGCGTGACGTTGAAGCACGCGTCCGGCTGCTGTCGTTGCCCGTCCAAGCGCGTCCGCTGGCACTGACTTGGCGTGCCGGATCGGTGCTGGCGGGGGTGCTGGGTGAGCCGCCACTGGCCACTTTGGCGCATCCCGATTGGGGGCCAAGCGTCCAGGGATGTGGTGAGCCGCTGCTGTGGGCCTGGTCGGACCGCCGCAGCGGAGCCTCGGTCGTGACCGCCGAGTACCGGCCGCTGACCGAGCGACTCGATGGCTGTTGGACCACGCGCACCTTCGTCGCGTCGTTGCCCGACTCCGTGCTCGCCGCGGCCGATCGCACGACGCTACAGGAGACCCTCGATGCCGCCGCTGCACTGCCCGAGTCCTCGCTGGTACGCCTGCGGCCTGAGGTGGTTCGACCGCATGTTGTGTTCGCGGACGCGTCGCTGGCCACGGACTTCGATGGGCCTGATTCGATGACTTGCCCCGCGGCCACAATGGTGGCTCGGCACTTTCCCGCCGTGGACGCGTCGGGTCGCATTGTGTCGGTCGCTGTGGACGGCCCGCGGCAAAGCAGCATCGGCGACGGAACGCGCGCCGCGCATGCGATCGTTCCGTTTGAGTACGATGCCACCGACGAAGGTGAGTACGCGCCCGTCGCCCGACAGATCGCAGGGATCACGATAGGAGCCCCAGCCATGCTGAAGCGATTGACGCGCGGCGGCGCGATGGACTGCAAGGCATTCCGCGAGGGCCTTGCGCGCGACGCCCTGCGGATCAACGCGAAAACGTCAGGTCGCGAATGGTTTCGGTTGCATCGCCTACCCATCAGCCGCTTGGAGATGGAGATGGCCGTCGACGATCTCGCGGAGCGCAGCGTTGTTCTGCATTTTGCGCGCGGTAAACTCAGGGCTGAAATTGTGGGCTTGGGTGTGATCGCGGAGCGGCCGGTGGCCCTGGTGACCTCTGCGGACCCCGACTGCAGCGACACGCCGCGCGTCGAGCGGGCGGTGGGTGATCCGCACACAGGGGTGGTGCAGGTTCAGTATGGGTTCGACGATGCGAACGCTGCCAACAGCTGCCCCGACTCGGCGGTCGTTCAGGTCGAGCTGCCACCCGAGTTTTTCGACGCGTTGCGCCTCGCGCCCGCCGAGCTTGGTGTGCGCGGGTCAGTCGAAACCTGGACCCCGAGCCCCTGACTCGGCAAGGCGTGGATGTCGGAAATCGAGCGTGCCGCCCCTGGTATGTTCCCAGCGATGACGGTGCGGTTGTTGTGTTCTCTTGCGGTCGGGTCGACGCTTGCTTGCGCGTCGTGCCAGCCAGCCCCGAGCACGCCGCCGACGTCACCACCGACGGCCAGCGCGGCTCCCTCCGAGCCACGCGCTGCGGATCCGGCGGAGCCGGAGTCCGAAGTACCCGCGCCCCAACCCATCTTCGACGTGGTGGTCAGCAGTCAGTGTCGCGATGCGTGGCATGCCAAGCTGCACTTGGCAGACGAGGAGGGGGCGCCGCAGGGGCCGCGCGAGTTCGATGTTGTTGCCTCCCAGAGCACAACCGTGCAGCTGCGGCGCGGTGATTCCATCCTCTTCACCACGTTGCGCGGGGGAATCATGGCCGTTGATTTCGAGGCGCACGACCCGGCCTACGACGCACGGGTTGAGGTCTCCGCGGAGTGCTCGGGGGTCAAGAATACAACCGTACGCAGGAGTGACGCCGCGTCCGCGGCGCCTGCACAAGCGGGGTAAGCGACTGCATTCGAGCCGTTGCGGTCCCGGTTCGTTCCACGCAACGCGTTGCCGTGGACACCATCGAAGGCGTCGCGCTTCGATCCCTAGCGCGGCCACTTCCGCGGCGCCGCGAGTAGTGCCAGACTCCGATCCAGCGGGCGCACCCGCCCACCGTGTCTGACGCCTCGCCCAACACTCGTCCTGCGGTCCTCGGGTTGATGGTGCTCGCCGGGATCGTGGTGCTCATCGCCTCGATCCTCTCGTTCACCAACGCGGTGCCGGGCAACCTGGACGACGCGTTCATCACGTTGGTGTACGCCCGTCACCTGCTCGAGGACCAGTCGCTGTACTGGAACTTGCAGGACGGCTCCATCGACGGATTCACGAGCCTGCTGGATGTCTGGGTCAAGGCGGCGGCGCTCGCGGTCAGCGACGACCCGCTCGCGATGGCGCGCGACGTGAGTCTCACGGCACACATCGTTGTCGGGGGGAGCTGTGTGGCCTTCGTGGCCGCTGCCGGGTTTGCCCTGGGTCCCGTGCGAGCCATTGCGGCCGGGGTGGTGACCGGGGCGGCGGTTTCCTTGCACCCGGCCCCCGCGCACGCCGCCTCCTTCTTGCTGGAGTCGCCGATGTACGCCGCACTGGCCATCGGCTGCGCGGCGCTGCCGTTGTGCGTCGATCTGTCCACGCAAACGCGGGGGCGGAGGGCCTGGGTTGCCGTGCTTATGCTTGCTTGCCTCGTGCGTCCCGAAGCCCAGGCGCTCGCGGTCGGGCTTGCGGGGCTCTACGCCTGGTTAGGGGCGCAGGGCTCGCCAAGTCGGGTTCGGTTTGTTCCGCTGGCCAGCGTCGCGGCCGCGCTGGCCGTGTACTACGTCTGGCACCTGCTGTACTTCGGCGCCCTCTTTCCCAACACGTTTTACGCCAAGTCCTCGGCCTCGCGAGGCCAAGAGGTCGCGGACGGCCTGGCCTACCTACGTGATTTCGCTGGCGTTCACGGGATCCTCGGTTGGCTGACCTTGGCCCTCCCGCTGCTGGTCGCGCTGCCCCTGGCCATGGCGGACTGGGCCCATGAATCCGCACGTCGGCGTCACACCTTCGTCGCCTCCGCGGCGGTGGTCACGTTGCTGATGGTGGTGTGGGAAGGCGGTGACAGCTACACGGGCGGCCGCTTCCTCGCGGTCCCGATCGCACTGTCACTCGTTGCGTGCGGGCACGTCGCGACGTGTGGCCCGAGGATCCCCAAGCAAATCGCTTGGGTGACGCTCGTCAGCGCCGCGGTACTGGGCGCACTCTTCCAGCTGCGCGCCTTCGCCAAGGGCAATCAAAACTCACCGATCGCCGCGTCGGTCGAGGACTACGGGTGCGAGAAACAAGCTGCCAGGGCACTGGCGCAGGTGCTCCCCAGCGGCGAGGTCATGCAAACCGACTGGCAGCGGCTGAAGTTCTTCGAGGACGATCTGCGGGTGATCGATCTGCACGGCCTCAACGATCGCAACATCGCTCGCCAGACGATCGACGGACCCGTTCGCTACGGCAAGTTCACCCACGCCAATGCGCTCGAGGTGGGTGCCGATGTGTGGGTCTACGGCCATCGGCTGGCAACAGAGATCCCGATGGCAGCCGTGCCCATCGACTTGCTGCTCCGCCACCCGCCGACCTACGAACGATTCGTGGGCTACGAAGCACCGCAGGAGGTCGTCGAGCCTTTGAGGGCCGCGTACCTCCCCGCGAGCTTTCCGGTCTGCAAGCGGTTCTTCAACGTCTTGGTTCGCCGTGAGCACGCAGCGACGTTGGCCCGAAGCGGCGTGCTGGTCGGAGACGGCAAGGGCGGGCCGTTTGCGGACTCGGCGGAGTAGGGGCCCGGACCCGCCCGAACCGACCCGCTAAAACCGGCCCGAAAGCGACAAGCCCGGAACCGTCTCGCCTTGCGCCGTGCGCAGGGCACTGGGCACCGCGTTGAGCGAGGCGACTCGGCCGGGCTGCAACCCGTTGCGCTTGCCCGCCGCGATGAGAGGGATACCGACGGGCACCATCGCCAAGCCCACGACGGTCATCCCAAGGCCCGCACCTGGCGCGAGCGGACCCAGCGCAGCGCCTCCACCGATCAGTCCTCCGCCGAGGGCGATCGTTGCGAAGCCACCCATGAGTTGCTTCTTTCCTTTGCGGGCCGTGGCCGCGTCGGTCGGGCCGTCGGTGAAGGTCCACCCGCGACGGGCGGCGCGCTTGCTCATGCGCCCGTGTCGGTTGCCCTTGGCCAGCCAAGCGTTTGGGTTCTTGAGACGCCTGACGCCAGGGAACAAGAACGCCGAGCCGAGGCTGACGCCAACGAGTCCGCCGACAGCGAACCCAAGCCCGCCGCCGTTGTCGTAGGCTTGACTCGCGCCGCTCATGACGGCTCCGTAGGTGAAGAAGAACACGCCCGCGCCCGCTAGGCTTGCGCCGCTCTTGACGGCGGCGGCGGTGGGGTCGGGGTCTCCAGCCTTGGGACCGCTCGCGGCGGCGGTCGTTGGCGCCGTGTCGCCCATTGCCGTGGGGGCTGCGGTTGATGGTGTCGCCGGCCCTGGGCCCGCTTTGGCGTTGAGCGGCGCGGCCATCGATGCGGCGCAAACAGCCGAGACGAGCAGGCGACGAGCGATTTGAGAAGTTGGGCGTTGAGCGTTCATGGCGACCTCAACGACGGAGTTGGCAATCGTCCCGATTCGATTCCGCCCAAGCGGAAAAATCTCGCCGCCGCAGCTCAGCGCATCAGCTAGGGCGCGCGGCGGGGTCGGTTTGGGCCCATTTGAGCACCTCGTCGACCGCGATGCCATCGTCCAGCTGCGACCCGTAGTGCACGCGGCCGATCATGCCGTTGGCCTCGATGAGATAGCCCGACGGCATCCGGTGCGGCGCGTCGTCGATAGCAAGCGGATTCATCTTGGTTGTGAGGAGCGCTTTGAGCACCTTGGGGATATTGACCGCACTTCGCATCTCTCCCTCCCAGCTCGTTTCGCTGCCAAACTGCTCAAACGCGACTTGCTCGGGATCGGCGGCTACGCGGAATCCCGGCTGGTACTTCTTGGCGAACTGGCTGACCCGCTTTTCGCTCGACGGGAAGATCACCAAGACTTCGACTCCCGCTGCAGCGACGGCCTCGTGCCGCTCGACGACGTCGCGAAGCAGCAGCGAGCAGAACGGGCAGGCGGCGAAACGAGCGAGAATGAGCCAGAGGCGGCGCCCGGCGTACGTTTGCGCGGTGACCGGCTCGCCCTCGAGGTCCGTGACCGAGAAGTTGGGGACGGCGATACCCGCGACCAGTCGCACCGCGGGAGGATACACGGGCCGTGCACGTCGTGGTGCGCGCCAGGGCTCCGGCTGCTCAGCAATTCGCTGGATCGACACCGAAGACGGCCCCTTCGTGGTCCAGAACCCACAACCCGATCCGCCCCAAGTCGAGCAGGCGGGCGAATTCGGCAATGACGTGCCCGTCGTCGGGCGAAACCGTGCACCCTTCGTCGTCGAGCAGTCGTCGGATGCCTTCGGTCCCCTCGTTCCAAAGGCTGCGCTCGACCTGTCGGAGGCCCCAGTCCGCCTCGACGCGGATCCACTGGCTTCCGGGCGTCCTTGCGCTGACCGCCCAGCGCTCACCACACACGTTCATTTCCACGTGGCGGCGCCAGTGGCTGGACCAGGACGGCTCGCTGTCGACGGCGTGATTCCTCATGCTCGGGGTAGTGACGACACCCTCGTTCCGGTTCACTTAGATTGGAGGAAAATGTGGTGAGGTGTGTGCTAACCTCCGGCCGTGCTCCACTGGCGCATACCGCTTCTGGCGGCACTGCTGCTGCCCTCTGGGTGTGGCGACTCGGCCGGAGGCGACGCTGAGCCCGCGACGAGCACAACGAGCGGCACCCCCTCGGCAAATGACGACACGACGGGCCCACCCGCCGATGGGACGAGTTCATCGTCGAGCGGATCCGGTGGCTCGAGCTCGAGTGGCGCGGCATCGAGTTCGTCCGGCGGCTCGTCGTCCGGCGAACCGGTGGACACCTGCTTTGACGATGTCGTTGATCCTGGGGAGCTCTGCTTTGGCGAGCACACCATGTACGAGATGGGGCGCAGCGTGCGCGACGTCTTTGTCAGCGACTACGACCTCGACGGCAACCTGGACATCGCCACTCTCGACGTCGACGAGCCCGCGGTCTACATCCGCTACGGCAACGGGCGCCGCGATTTTGCCGGCAAGCTCGATGGGTTCGATGTGACCTCGGGTGCGTTTGGCATGCACGCGGGCGACTTCGATCTCGACGGCGACACGGACCTCGTCGTGTTTGGGTCCGCGCTCACAACCCTCATCAACAATGCGGGGGTGCTCGAGCCGTTTTCGCTGCCCAGCCCAGGCATCATCACGGGTCAGCTCAACGACGGGATCACAGGCGAGTTCGACCTCTTGCTCGGTCTCGATATCGCGCACACAGGCGAGTACTCCGCTTTCTTCCAACGCGGGACGCTGGTCGGCCAGACGTGGGAGTTTGGGCAGCAGACCCTACTCCCTGTGTTTGAAGGTGCCTCCGGGATCGCGTCGGGTGTGTTTGGGTTCGACGGCGATGAGTACGAAGACCTGGTAGTGGTCAATCAAGGGCGCAACTCCGCCCAGCTACTGCGCTCCAACGGCGATGGCGCCTTCATCCTCGAGGGGGAGGCGGTGGTGTGCCCACCGGGCTCGGGCGCATATCGGGTGCAAACCGGCGACCTCGATGCCGACGGCAACCTGGACCTTGTCACCACGTGCGACGTGGGCATCTGGACGATCACCTACGGGACGGGTGGCGGTGAGTTTGATGATCCCCTTGAGCAGCCGGTTGAGACCGTGTTCCAGGCTGCGATCAGCGACATCGACCAAGATGGCGACCTCGACGCTCTGGTGACGCAATCGCTGCTCGGGCATATCGAGATCTTCATCAACGACGGCAGGGCCCCCTTCACGTTCGACACGACACTCGACGCGGTGGGCGACGCCTGGTCGTTCGAAGTCACCGACATTGACCGCGATGGTGCTGTCGACGTCATCGCAGCCCTGACCGACGGTCCGGTCGGGAACGTTGCCATCTTCTGGGCGAATCCATGAGCCGCTCAAACGCCCTACCAGCCCAGTCGTTGTTGCTGTGCATGTTCCTGATAGGGGCGTGCGGCGATGATGGCGGATCCTCGGGCGACACGATGGGCTCCTCGGGAAGCTCGTCGACCACAGCGTCGACTGGCGTTGCGACGCCCCCAATCGGGACCTCCACAGACTCGGGCAGCACCGCGGCCGAGGGGTCGACCGCAGCGTCGGGCTCAACAAGCTCGGCAAGCACGGGGTCCGTCGACGATACGGACTCCAGCGGCGAATCAGGCACGGTGATCCCGGGCTGTGGCAACGGTGTCGTCGAAGTTGGCGAGGCGTGCGATCTGGGCAGCCTCAACGGTACTGGCCTCGGCTGCAAAGACGACTGCGAGACCAACGCGTGCCCCGATGGCTATCTCGGACCTGGCGAGCAATGCGACGACGGCAACGAGATCAATACCGACGCGTGCCTGGCGAACTGCCAGCTTGCGCAGTGCGGTGATGGCTACGTGCACGTCGACGGCGAGGTCTGCGACGGGCCGCCTCCTCCGGACGTGAGCTGCGAATCGCTCGGCCTGGGTGCGGGTCCTGTCTCGTGTCTTGCCGACTGCACGGGCGTATTCACAGACGCCTGCTACATCTGCGGCGACGGGATCCAAGAGTCGGGCGAGGCGTGCGACGGCATCGAGTTCGATGCGTCCTCCGACACGTGTGCGGAGTTTGGGCTCGGGCCGGGCCCGCTCAGCTGTCTGGCGGACTGTACGGTCGATACATCGGAGTGCTCGCTGTGCGGCAACAACATGATCGATCCCGATGAGATCTGCGACGGTATCGCGCTGCAGGGCGAAACGTGCGTCACCCGCGGGTTCTTTGGCGGGGTCTTGAGCTGTACGGCGGCGTGCGACAGCTTCGTGACGAGCGGCTGCTTTTAGGGCGGGCCGTTGCCTAGCGGCGACGGCGAGCGCCCAGCACGGCGAACATGAGCAGCACGATCGCGAACCGGCCCGTACCCCGCTGGTCCGACTGGCTGCACGCACAGCCGCCGTCGTCTCCGCCATCACCCCCCGCAGCCTGGCCCCCGTCGGTGCCCGTGCCTCCGCTCGAGGTCAGCGGACCGTCGGCGCTGGGTCCATCGTCGCCGTCGCCACCCGCGTCTGCGCCTCCCTGGGTGGAGTCCGCCGCGCCGTCGCCTGTGGAGTCGGCGCCGTCGTCGTCATCGTCGCCGTCGTCACCGCCACCAGGCTCCTCGAGACCGTGCTCAAAGGCCCCCATGTCAGGGGCGGCTCCGGCATAGGCGACGTGCACGCCCTGACCGGCCGACCAGGTCAGCGGGGCGTCGAGGCTGAGTGTGTGGGTGGCCAGATCAATCGCAGTGATGCGGGCAGACTCCCGGGAGCCGTCGAGCATGACGACATCGCCAGGCTCGCCGGGTAGCTCGAATCCGTCATAGAAGTAGCGAGCGTCTTGGACGCCCATGATCTGCCCACGACCGGCCCGGACCGTCTGGGTTACGAACACGCCCGCATCGACCATGTCGCTGGATTCGACGAGGCGAAAGTCGAGTGCGTCGGCGTCCACAAATCCGGGGTCGTCCTCCAGCTCCGCATTGTCGGAGAGCACGACCGCCTTGGCGTTGCCGATGGCCGTTTGGCTGGGCGCGCCTGCACAGTCAAGATTGCCCAGCAGGAGGTTGTTCTGCACGCGGTTGTCGTAATACGTCTTGGCATCGTTGCCCGACGCTGAGATGCCGTAGCACCAGTTGTCGACGAAGGTGTTGTTGTATGCGCGCTGCTCGTAGTTGTGGAGCGCTTCGTCGGGGTAGACCTGAAATGCGAGCCCGCCCCCGAGGTTGTCGGTGAACACGTTATTCCGGACGATGCCCGTTTGGCCCGCGTACTGGATCCCGTTGTAGCGGTAGCTCTCGTCGGACCCGAGCGTGTGCACAAAGGCGTTGCCCTCAAACAGATTTCGCTTGGTGGCGTCGAGCTCAAACGGCGCGTCACTCACCCCTTCGCAGTCGTAGATCTCGGCTGCTTTTTGGTCGGGGTTGTCGAACGTGTTGCCGCGCACCACGTTGAAGCTGCTG
>Ga0316189_10001680_pt1 | contig 21914 bp, 16 predicted proteins | sample LowCovwburrow_MG_FD_204930 | JGI IMG/M metagenome (GOLD analysis project Ga0316189, IMG submission 204930) | Coastal sediment microbial communities from Maine, United States - Lowes Cove worm burrow | ecosystem: Environmental > Aquatic > Marine > Coastal > Sediment | place: USA: Maine... | reverse complement strand
CGAGGGTTGAGCGTGTGTTGGCGACAGGACCCGACGCCTCTGCGCTCGACCCGGCGCTTTTGGAGGTCTGGGCCCAGGAGGTCCGGTCGAGCCAGGGCTGGTCGTAGCGGCCTCTCTTTTTTCTTTTTTCTTTTTTCTTTTTTTGATCATCGCAGGCGATCGATCGCCGGGGGGTCGTGACTTCAACAGGAGCCATGACCCAGCCCTCTCGTCCCCGCCGCTTCCGTTCCACGATCGTCTCCGCTCTCCTCCTGACTCCGCTCCTGGCGCTCGGAGTGACGGCGTGCGCCTCGACCCCGCAGGAGACCGCGCAGCGGCTGACACAGGCGCCCGAGAGCAGCGCTAGGCTGGCAGCGGAGCCTACCCCGACGCCCCCAGGCGAGCTCCTGGCTGATGTGTCGGAGGATCCACCCGCTGAGGCCGCTGAGGCCGCTGAGGCCGCTGAGGCCGCTGGGGCCGACGCGGATGGGGACAGAATTCTCGACCACGAGGACCAGTGTCCGACCGAGGCGGAGACGCGCAACGGCTACGAGGATGAGGACGGTTGCCCCGATGAGATTCCGGAGAACATACAACAATTCACAGGGGTAATCCGCGGCGTAAACTTCGGCGCGGCGGGGGGGTCGACCGCGCGCCGGCCTGAGCCGAGGACCGCAGCGCCGCCTGCCCAGCTGAGCCTGCCGCCCGTCGGCGAGCGCTATGCTCATACCCCCGAGCATGGCCGCGTGGCTGTCGCCGACGATCCGCGCTCGACCTTCTCGATCGACGTCGACACCGCCTCCTATAGCAATATCCGCCGTCACCTCCGCAGCGGGATCCTGCCGCCGATCGACGCGGTCCGGATCGAGGAGATGCTCAACTATTTTCGCTATTCCTACCCGGCTCCGCGCGGAGAGCGGCCGATCGGCGTCCACGCGGAGATCGGCCCGTGCCCGTGGGACCGAGGCCGACGGCTCGTCCAGATCGGCCTCTCCTCCCGGACCCTCGCCCGCGACGAGCTCCCCCCTCGCAAGCTCGTCTTCCTCGTCGACGTCTCCGGGTCGATGAACGAGCCCAACAAGATGCCGCTGGTCAAGGCGAGTCTTTCCCGGCTCGTCGACACCCTGAGCGCCCGGGACTCGCTCGCCGTCGTCGTCTACGCTGGCGCTGCGGGGGTCGTGCTGCGCCCCACCTCGGGAGATCAAAAGCTCTCGATCCGACGGGCGATAGACCAGCTTCACGCGGGCGGATCGACGGCTGGAGGCGCAGGGATTGAGCTCGCCTACAGCCTCGCCCGCGAGCATTTTGACCCTAAGGGGGCCAACCGAGTGATCCTCGCGACCGACGGCGATTTTAACGTCGGCCCCAGGAGCGACGGCGAGCTCGTCCGTCTGATCGAAGAGAAGCGGAAGAGCGGCGTTCATCTCACGGTGTTGGGCTTCGGCAGCGGCAACCTGAACGACTCGATGATGGAGCGCCTCGCCGACAAGGGCGACGGCTACTATGCCTATATCGATGACTTCGCGGAGGCCGAGAAGGCGCTCTTTCGCGAGGCCCAAGCGGCGACGGTGACCGCCGCCAAAGACGTCAAGATCCAGGTCGAGTGGAACCCGGCCAGGGTCGCCGATTACCGCCTGATCGGCTACGACAACCGCGCGCTCGAGGACCATGAATTCCGCGACGATCGCAAGGACGCCGGCGACCTCGGGCACGGTCATCAGGTGACGGCGCTCTATGAGATACGGCTCCGCAAGCAGGGGAAGGGGGGCGCGACGGGGGGGCCCAAGCTTCGCTATCAGGGGGAGGCTCCGCTGAGCCGCGTGGCCGAGGGCGACGAGCTGCTCACCGTCGGCGTTCGGTACAAGAGCCCCGACGGTGCCGATGTCCGCGAACTCTCAGTGCCGGTAAGCGGCGCCGGTGCGCCGACGATGGCCGCGACCAGCGATGATTTTCGCTTCGCCGCGGCCGTCGCTGAGTTCGGCGAGGCCCTACGAGGAGCGCCGGCGCGGGCAGGCGCGAGGGTGCAGCGCGCCGAGAGGTTCGCACGCTCGGCGCTAGGGACGGACGCTCACGGTGAGCGGGGCGGCTTGGTGGCGATGCTCGAGGCATGGCCCCAGGTCCGCGAGGAGGGCGAGCGCCGGGCCGCAGAGGCGCGGGCGTGGTCGCGGAGGGAGGCGCAGCTCGCAAAGAAGAGCCGCGCGGACGATCTTCGGGCCGAGCGCCTGGCTCTGCGGGAGGAGGGGGCTGCCCGCAAGCGCAGCCCGGCGAAGGCGCTCGCCAAGGCGAGTGTGCTCAGCCCCGAGTCCGAGGCGGTCCTCGCGAGGGCCGCTGAGGTGCTCCACGAGTTTCCGGAGATTCGCCTCGAGATCAGCGGTCACAGCGACGCCCGAGAGGGCCGCTCCGACAGCGAGCGTGAGGCGCTGAGCCAGGCCCGCGCCGAGGCGGTCCGCGAGAGCCTCGTCACCACCCATGGCGTCGACCGAGCCCGCCTCGACGTGCGAGCGGCCGGCGCGAGCGAGCCTATCGACACCAATGACACCGCGAGGGGCCGGGCGAAGAACCGACGGGTCGAGTTCACGATGCTCTCCCGCTAGGAGCCTGTGGCAAACGTCCCGCGCGCGCTCCAGCCCTCCGAGGCGCCGATCGCCCCCGAACGCCCCGCCGAAACCTGCGCTAGGGCTCTGGTAGAGCGGTGTTTCATCGGAGGGAGGTGGGCCGACGATCGCGGCGCGACGCAACACTGGACTTTCGCCACTCCTAGGCAGGTGGTGCGACGGGCGATCTCTGCGGTCGGGGTACTGCCCCGGCGGCAAACGTCCCGCGGGCGCTCCAGCCCTCCGAGGCGCCGAGGCGCCGATCGCCCCCGAACGCCCCGCCGAAACGTGCGCGAGGGCCTGGTAGAGCGGTGTTTCATCGGAGGGAGGTGGGCCGACGATCGCGGCGCGACGCAACACTGGACTTTCGCCACTCCTAGGCAGGTCGCGCGGCGGGCGATGTCCGCTGCGGTCGGGGTACACTGCCCCGGCCGACGATGGAGCCCTCCGACACGCCGCTCGCGCTCCGACTGCAGAAGAGGGAGGTCTTGGCGCGGCTCTTCGGCGAGGCGCGTGAGCCGACGCGTGTCGGTCGTTACGCGCTCCTTCGGCGTCTTGGCGCGGGTGGGATGGGCGTCGTCTACTCGGCCTACGATGAGGAGCTCGATCGCAAGGTCGCGCTCAAGCTGGTCGCCGCCGACCGACTGGGGGCGGCGACGGTCGCTCGGGTACGCCGCGAGGCCCAGGCGCTCGCTCGCCTCTCCCACCCGAACGTGGTCCACGTATACGAGGTCGGCGAGGCCGAGGGGCACGCCTTTGTCGCGATGGAGTTTGTCGCAGGTCAGACCCTTCGCGCCTATCAAGAGGGGCCCGACCGGAGCGTCGAGGAGATCCTCGGCGCCTACGCCCAGGCTGGGCGCGGGCTTGCGGCTGCCCACGCGGCGGGCCTCATCCATCGCGACTTCAAGCCTGAAAATGCGCTCGTCGGCGACGACGGTCGGGTCCGCGTGGTTGACTTTGGCCTCGCGCGATTCTTCGGCCACAGCGGGGGCGAGGCCGCGAGCGCTCGCCCGGAGGCGGGGCTCGAAGGACAGGCCCTCGCGGGGCATGAGGCCCTTGCAGAGCATGATGACATGTCTAATGGGTCATGTAGGTTGACGGCGAGCGGAGCCCTGGTCGGGACGCCGGCGTACATGTCCCCGGAGCAACTACGGGGGGGAGAGGCGGAGGCGCGCAGCGATCTCTTCTCCTTCTGCGCAGCGCTCTATGAGGCGATCTATGGCTCTCGCCCCTTCGCCGGCGCTGATGTGGCCGCTCTGCGAGGGGCTATCGAAGGGGGTATGATCGCAGCTCCGGTCCACGAGAGACACCTGCCAGCGCCGCTCCAAGATGCGCTGATGCGGGGTCTCGCCGCGGACCCGGCGGATCGCTGGCCCGACATGGAGGCGCTCCTCGGCGCCCTCGGCCGGTCGAAGCCGGAGCGGCGCGGGCTCGCGATCGTCGTGCTCGTGCTCGTGCTCGTGCTCGTGGCCGCGGGTCTGCTGGTCGCATGGGCTCTCGGCGAGCGCGCCCGCCAGGCGACCCTCGATCGTGAGCAGAGGCGAACACACCTCGCCGAGGTCGCGGCGCAGACGGCCGAGGTTGCGACCGAGAAGGTGAGCCGGCGGGACCTCGCTCGCCGCTTGGTCGCCGCCTCCGTCGCCGAGGCTCCGCGGGATCCGGAGGCGGCGCTCCTCTTCGCCGTAGAGGCTGTTCACGTCCAGCGTGACGCCGGGGAGCAGGTGCTCGCGGCGGCTGAGCAGGCGCTCCGGGACGCGCTTGATATGGTCGGCAGCGACCTGCTCGTCGACCCCGAGGGGGCGGAGCCCCAAGTTCGCGCGGCCTTGGAGCCGGGGGGGCGCTGGGCCGCGACTCGCGACGCTGGGGGGGTGCTCCGCCTCTGGCGACTCGGCGATGCGGGCGCTCCGGGCTCGCCGAAGCTGGTGCGGCGTTGGAGCGCCACGACCCCTCTCGCTGCGGGAGACCAGGGGGGCGCTCTGGCGTTCACCGCAGACGGGGCCCGCCTGCTCGTCGCGGGCGCAGACGCGGTCGCCGAGGTGATCGAGGTCGACGAGCCGGAACGAACGACGACCTTGGCGACGGGGGCGCCGGCGAAGACATTGCTTGTCAGCCCAGAGGGGGAGCGGGCGCTGGCCTTGGCGGCGACCGGCGCTCATCTGCTCGACCTCGGCGGTGTCGCCTCTCCACGTCCGCTGGCCGGCGTCGATGGACATGTTCTCTGGGCCGGCTTCAGTCCGGACGGCGAGAGCCTCGTCACGATCGAGGACGATGGATCCGCAGCGCTCTGGTCGGCTCGAGATGCTTCGAGGCGTCGGGCGCTGAGAGGACCTGGGCGGTCGAACCGGGGCGTTCGCGAGGGCGGCGCGTGGGGGCCGAGCGCTTCTCGCTTCGCTCTGCTCGAGGCCGAGGGGATCCAGCTCTTCGATCACGACGGTCGTCGACGTGAGCTGCTGCGAGGCGCTGAGAGACCCCTGATGGCGGTCAGCTTTTCGAGCGATGACGTTGGGGTGCTCGGCCTCAGCGTCGAGGGCGAGCTTCATCGCTGGAGCGAGGAGGGGGCGGTCCGCAAGATCGACACTCCCGGCTTCGACCTGGCGATCGGCGGCGTACGCTTCGTGCCGGGGGTCGACCTGCTCCTTGGAACACCATTCGCTGGGCCTCTGTGGCTATGGTCGACCGACGACCGGGGCGAGCCGATGATCCTGCGAGGTCATGCCAGCAGCGTCCAAGAGGCTCACGTCGACGTGAGCGGCGCGCGGATCCTGTCGATCGCGCACGAGGATCCATCAGCGCGTCTATGGCACCTGGGGGATGATCCGTCGGTCCTCCGGGGACACGAGGGGGTCATCGAGCGAGTGCGCTGGAGCCCCGACGGCTCGCGCCTGCTGAGCGCGGCGATGGACGGGACCGCGCGTGTTTGGGGCCTGGATGGGGGGCCGGCGATGGTCCTGCGGCGCCACACCGAGGGGAGCTCCATCGCCGCGGCATGGCACCCGGACGGGGCGATGCTCGCGACCGCCAGCAGCGACGGCAGCGTGCGTGTGTGGCAGGTCGACGGCTCAGCGCCGGAGCTCCTGGCGAGGATGAACGCAGGCGAACCAGGGCAGCCCCAGAGGGGGGCTGGGTTCACCGATCTGGCGTGGACTCCGGCGGGCGATCGCTTGATCGTAGCCGGCGACGATGGTCATCTTCTCGTGGCTCGGGTCGACGCTGAGCGTGGGTTTCACAGCCTCTCCGACCGCTCGCTCGGGCGGGCAGCGAGCGGCCGCCTCGCGGTCGCGCCCGACGGGCAGACCCTCCTCTGCGCGGTCGATCGCGAGGTCCTACGCGTCGACCTAGGCGCAGAGGAGCTAGGCTCCGCCCCTCATCGTGTCGTCGCTCAGCACAGCGGTCCGATCCGCGATCTTTGGGTCTCACCGGCGGGCGATTTGGTCGCCTCTAGCGGCGACGACGGTCAGGTGCTCGTCGTGAAGATCAGCGCGGATGAGCCGCCCCGGTCCCTCCGTGACGGTGAAGGGACCATCTGGTCGCTCGCCTTCGGTCCTAGAGGTCAGCGCTTGGTCAGCGGCGGGAGCGATGGCGACGCTAGGATCTGGGAGCTCGGCCCGAACGCAGGCCCTCCGCTCCGCCTGCGAGGTCACGCCCAGGCGATCCTCAGCGTCGCCTTCGCGGCGGATGGGGATGCGATCCTGACGACCTCTGCAGACGGCGCGGCGATGATCTGGCGGCGAGGATACGGGGAGCCTGAGGGCCCAGAGTGGACGCCGATCCTGTTGCCTCACGCAGGGACTCGCTGGCCAGGCGTCGGCGACGGCAGCGTCTGGGTCGGGGCCTTTCGCCCGGACGGCGCGATGGTGGCGACTGGCGGCGCGGACGGGGCTGTCCGTCTCTTTCCCCGCGATGTGGGGCCGCTCCTCAACCTCGCGTGCGCGCGCGTCGGCCGCGAGCTCAGCGGCGATGAGCGAACACGAGCCCGCCTCGAGGGCACGAGGCTCGCCCGCTGTGGCCGGCTCTTCTAATGTACGCGTTCGCTGCAGGTGCCTGCCGAGGCGTAGGGGGCCTTGAGGCGCAGGTGCTCAGGGTGTACGCGTTCGTGCAGCGGTCGTCGCCGACGTCATTGTCGTCGTCGCAGTCAGGGGCACACGAGCTGGAAGCTCGTCGTCGGAGGGGGCGTGACCTCCGCGGTAACGGCCTCAACCGCAGCGAGGTCGAGCTGAGGGCTACAGCGGACGCCATACGTACCTTCGATCGTCCTGAGGTTTCCTCCAACACCGCCAAGACCTGTCAGATCCGCCAAGCCCTCGTTGTCAAGCAGCAGTAATGAACCGCCGACCTTCTCAAGTTTCGGGAAGGCATCCAGGCCTAGGAGCTCTGGGTTGCAGGCGACCACCAAATCTCCTGAAACCTCCTCGATCGAGGAGAGCCCTGCAAGGCTTTGGATGTTTGCATTGCCGCCGACTTGAACGCTCCAGTCGCAGGGGTCCCCAATGTTGCTCGGATAGCGTTTGCCAATATACAGATTCCCATCGACACTCTTTACCCCCTCCAAGCCCGTGAGGTCGGGAAGGCTATCATTGTCGACGACACTAATACCCCCAGGCAGCGCAATAAGACTGCTGGGCAGGCCTGCAAGGCTCGTCAAGGAGTCATTGTCGACGATGAAGAGGCTCCAGTCCAGGAGGTCCCTATTCAAGGTCGTACCCTCAGGAATCCCAGACAGGTTTTGCATGTGCTTGTTGCGGATGAGCTCCAGTCCGTGAACGACCCGCAAGTTGTCAAAGAGACCGTCGAGGTTCGTCACAGGTGTATTATAGAGCAGCACTCCGCCGGGAAGCGACTGAAGGCTAGCGGGCAAGCCAGAGAGGTCGAGGAGGCTTTTGTTGCTGACCACCCGCAGGCTGTGACCGTCAAACACAGCCTTGCCCACAGCCAGTCCCTCCGGCAGCCCCCCAAGGTTCTGGAGCGTATCGTTATACTCGATCGTCAGAGGCCCGTTGATCGTAAGGTCATCTGCGAAGCCTGAGAGATCGAGGAGCGAATCATTCGACGAGATGTGCACCTCGCCGATGGATGTTAGAAGGGGCGGTAGACCCGCCAGACGTGTCAGTGAAGAATTTCGAGTAACCCACAACGCTCCCTTGATCTGCCTTAGGCCGGTCGGCAACCCTTCAAGATCTGTGAGGCGACCGTTGCCCGAAATGGTCAGTGTTTCAAGAGCCTCAACCGTGGGCGGAAGCCCCGCCAACGTTTGAAGATTAGGGTTCGATTCGACCTTTATGCCACCGTTGATAAGCGCAACATCGGAGGGAAGACCGTCAAGCCCGTCAAGATCTTCATTGTTGGCGATGTAGAGCGAGCCCTCAAGCCGTAGAAGGTTCGGCGGGAGACCGACCAAGTCCCTAAGCATCGGATTACCGTCAATATAGATGCTGGACCCACTGAACTCTCCGAGAGTCTCGACTGAGGGAAGCCCTTGAAGTGTTTCGAGCCGTGCGTTCTCGACGATCCTCAGCCCTCCGCGGATAGTTCGCAAGTTGTCAAAACCGCGGAGATCGACGAGCTTATCGTTTCCCTTGATCACGATATCTGACACGCTACAAACACAGTCTAGGCCTAGGTGCTGCAGCTGCGTGTCTTGGATCCAGATCCCACGATCGATGTGGACTCCGAGAGGGTGGCTCGTGCAGAGCGCTGCCACATCAGAGACATCTTCTTCGCCGAACACCCGCAGGCTTTCGACGCTCGGTGCAGTGTTGCAGTCGACATGCTCTGATTCACATGAAGCCAGCATCACAAGAGCGGCTAAAGTGCAGAGTAGGCTAGTGGTGGGGATAGACAAGATTCCTCCTCGACAGGGTCAGCCAACAACCCCTGCTCCGGGTCGGAGTCTGAAACGCTCCAGAGACCAAGCGGCATGTCCTCGCACATACACAGGCGAAAGGATTTCACGACACCAATGTTTGTCTGCATATGGTGACCCCTGCCAATCTGTGAAGTCAAGCAGATTACTTGGTGTCGTCGGTGGCTTTTGCCCCCTCTTCAGCCCACCGTGCCGCATGACAAGGAGCCAGAGAGGACGGGGCTTCGAGCCCCCGCCATCCGCCGGCCCATGCAGGACGGACAGAAGCCGCGGCCCTTGCACGGGACGGGGACGCAGCCCATCGCGCGAAGCGCCGGCACGGCGTCCGCACGAAGTCTTGCGAGAGGTCGCCGCACACGGCGAATCCGCGCAGCTCGGCCCGGACGAGGTCCGATGCCGCCCCGATGCCGCCCCGATGCCGCCACTCCCCCTCAGAAACGCCCGACCTCGTGGGATTCCGGCCGTTCGGCTCGCTTGGGAGGTTCTGGGAGGGGCTGTGAGAGTACCGGGTCGTAGTGCAAGCTTCGGCGGAGCCGAGAGGGCCGACGAGGGCAAGCGAGAGCGCGCGGGACTTTTTTCTTTGCGACGGATCCCGGGCCCTCGGCCCTAGACCCTTCTCCAGCCGCGGCCTCGCTGGTAGGCTGCGGCCCCCGGTCGCCGTGGTCGACGAGCGCGACATCCGTGGCCCGGGCCTTCGCGAATCGGACATTGGACAGAAGAACCATGGCAAAGCTGAACCAGATCCTGGCGATCGAGAAGGGCGTCAAGACCCGCGTCTATTCGGAGGTCACCGAGCTCCACAAGGCCACCCAGAAGGCCGGCCTGATGAACGGCTTTCACAAGACCTATCAGCGCAAGGACGAGGACGGCGAGAACTACCCGCCGGAGCACCAGAAGGTCCGCTACGTCTACGCCGACGTGCTCAAGCGGGTCAGCCGCTCGCTGAGCGAGCTCTTCGACATCACCGCGACCAAGGACTGGGCCAACTGCACCGCCCGCGCCGACGTCATCGTCGACGGCAAGCCGCTCCTGGAGCAGGTGCCCGCGACCTACCTCCTCTTCCTCGAGAAGCAGCTCAGCGATCTGCACGCCTTCATCTCGAAGATGACCGAGCTCGATCCCGGCGAGGACTGGGACGCCGATCCGAGCACCGGTCTCTTCAAGACGCCGCCGCTGCAGACCCACCGGACCAAGAAGGTCCAGCGGCCGATCGTCCTCTACGACGCCACCGAGCACCACCCCGCCCAGACCCAGCTGATCACCGAGGATGTGGTCGTCGGCTACTGGAACATGGTCAAATTCTCCGGCGGGATCCCGGCCCCTCACAAGGTCGAGCTCCTCGAGCGGATCGAGAAGCTGACCAAGTCCGTGAAGTTCGCGCGCGAGCAGGCGAACTCCTGCGAGGCCGAGAAGAAGCACCTCGGCAAGGAGGTCTTGGACTACCTGCTCGGACTATGACTTTCCTTCGGGAGACAAGCTCAGATCTCAAGCTCAAGCTCATCTAGGGCACAAAGCAACGGCGCCTGGAGGTTCGAATCCTCCCCCGGTCACTTCTTCTTCTCTTCCACGACCGGGTGGCGGAATTGGTAGACGCAAGTCGGCTCATCGAGACCGGCTGCCGGCCCACAAAACTGAGACTCTTCTCCCAAACTCAACAAGCCGTGCCTCGCCCTCTCTCCGACCGCCGCACACTGACTCGAGATACGGGTTCGAATCCCGTAGGGACCTCTCTCCTAGGGCCCCTTGGACTAACGGAATGTCGCGGGTACTTAGATCTAATGCGACGGTACTTGCCGTAGGTGAAGGCAAAAGCGGCGACTGTGCCACAACACGGCGCAGCTTGGCCCCGGGGACCCGGATACAGGACCTCGGGGCCGCCTATTTAAGCTCTCTTCGTTGACGCCGATCGTCGGGGTGCTCGGGCCGCGGGTTGGTCCCGACGGCCTAGTCGAGGCCGCCGAGGTTGTCGATGAGATCGACGATGTCGACGGGGAGCTCGCTCTCGCTCTCCGCGAAATCATCGCGGGCGAGCAGCGCGTGACCCTTGGCGCTCTGGACCTCGCCGAGGCGGATGTCGAGGGTCGCGGCGAAGTAGTTTCGCAGGCCGCGGCGGAGCGGGTCGCTGTCGCTGTCGATCTCCTCGAGGAGGGCAGAGCGGATGACCGAGGCGATCGCCGGCTCGGCGATCATGATCACCAGCGCCTCGAGGCGGGAGGCCTCGGCGGCCGCGCTCTCGCTGTCGAGCGGGGTCTTGAGCTGGAGGATCGGGAGGTTGGCGGCGAGGGTCGCGGCCGCGGCCAGCTCGCCGTCGGCTTCGAGCTCGAGGCGGACCAGCCCGAGGAGCGCCGAGGCCTGGTCGGAGTCGATCGCGAGGGCCCTCTTGTAGGCCGCGCGGGCGTCCTTCGGCCGCTTGCGCGCGCTCGCGATCTCACCGCGGATGAAGTGGGCCTGGGCCTCCTGGCTCGGGTCGCCGCCCTTGCCTAGGGCCGCGATGGCCTCGCTCGCGTAGGTGTCGGCGCCGTCGAGATCACGCTGCTCTAGGGCGACGACGGCGAGGAGGTAGGGGAGGGCGGGGTCGTCGTAGCCGGCCTCGCGGGCCTGGAGGAGGAAGGGCTTGGCGGCGGCCCCAGAAAATTCCGAGAGCTGGACCCCGCCCCAGAGGTAGGCCAGGTCAGGGGTCAGGTGACCCTCGGCGGCGAGGAGGGCGATGTCGCTCTTGAAGACGGCCTCGCCCATCTGGGCGACCTCAGGGTTGGGGGCGCAGCGGCTCACGTACGCGGTGACCCGGGCGCGGGCGATCTGGGCCTGGGTGGTGAGCGCTGGGATCCGGGCCTCGGTGGCGGCGTCGAGGGCGACGAGGAGCGGCTCGATCGCGAGGTCCTGGCTGTTGATCGGCGTGCCCTCGTCAAAGTCGATCTCGCGGGTGTTGCTCTCCTGGGCGGTCTCCGGCAGGCGCCAGGCGATCCCGCGGATGCAGGTCGTAAAGTAGAACGCGCCGAGGTTGGCGCGGGCGGTGGCGACCCAGTGGCGACCTTCGCTGTCGGCGAGCTCGGCGAGGGCCCGGTCGGCGGCACGCACTTGGCCTTTGCGGAGGAGCTTGGAGGCTGCGTCGAGGGCGGCGACGGTCGGCTTGCTGGCGTGGGTCTCGGCGACCTCGAGGAGCGGAGAGAGGTCCCTCCACTGATCCCAGGTGCCCATCGACGCGGCGGAGGCGGCCGCTGAGCCCGCCTCGGGGGGTTGGGCTGCTGCGCCTCCCTTGCAGCCGGCCCCGGCCGAGAGGCTGAGGGTGAGGGCGGCGGCGAGCGAGAGGGTTGGGCCCGCCGAGCGACGAGGAGAGGCCGACGGGTCGACCGCGAGAGCGGCACCGCGACGCTCCGACCGTGGGGTCCGGTCTCGGCGGCGGAGGAGGAGGCGGGCGACGGAGCGCATGGGCGCGAAGGTACGCCAGGCGCGGCATCACGGCCAGGCAGATCGGCGCTCGTGAGGCCCTTCGCCGCTCCTCTCCGTTCTTTGTGATTCTTCAACCTTCGCTGTAAGCGGCGGCAGCCGGCCCGCGTTCAGAGGACGCAGCCGGGGACGTGGGCTCTTCCGCCCCGCTGTCGGATCACTGAGAGCACCGCGGCGAGAGCCGCTGGAGCAACGAGAGCACCTGGAGCAGAACCATGCGACGCCTTCCCCTGACCCTCGGCCTCACCCTCGCGACCCTCTGCGCCAGCGTTCTCGTCGGCAGCCCGCAGGTCGCCCAAGCCCACGAGCCCCACGTGATCGCCCCCTACACGCCGCCAACGGTGGGTCGTGACGTCTCGGTCAGCGTCGAGAGCCCGCACGCCGGGGCTCTGACCAGCCATTGGCAGGGCGGGTCGATGTACGTCGAGGGGCGGATCGGCGAGCGCTACAACATCCGCGTCACCAACAGGAGCGGTGAGCGGGTCGAGGCGGTCGTCACCGTCGACGGTCGCGACGTCGTCTCGGGCGAGGTCGGCAACTACCGGACCCAACGGGGCTATGTCCTCGACCCCTACGACTCGGTGGTGATCGAGGGCTATCGCCAGTCGCTCGACTATGTCGCCGCCTTCCGCTTCGCCGACATCCACGCCAGCTACTCGGCCCTGCGGGGGACCCCGCAAAACGTCGGAGTGATCGGTGTTGCAGTGTTCAAGGAGGCCGGTCGCCGGCGAGCGAAGAGGAAGCCCTACACCCCGGTCCAGCCCCGCCGCGACTACGAGCCCTACGGCGGTGGCGGGCGGGCCTCGTCGGCTCCGAGTACGTCGGGGATGTCGGGGAGGTCGGCCCCGGCCGCCGAGAGCTCATCTGACCAGGCCGGCTACGGTCGGGCGACGAGCTCGGTGAAGCGATCGAAGCCGCGTCACAGCGGCGGTGGCTATGCGCGCCCCGCCCCAGCGCCGAACCGCCTCGGTACAGAGTACGGTGAGACGACCTATTCGTCTGTCCGCGAGACCACCTTCAAGCGCCGCAACAAGCGGAGCCCCGACCAGGTGTCGACGATCTACTACGACTCGCGGGATGGCCTGCGGGCTCGGGGGATTCGGGTCGATCCGCCGGTCTATCACTACGCGCCGGCGCCCCAGCCCTACCCGGCGCCCTTCCCTGAGGTCGGCTACGCTCCGCCGCCGCCGCCGCGCTACTGAGCCCCCGCTCGCTCGGGTTCGTTCCGCCGGCGGCCGTCTCGTGGTTCGCCGGGGCGGGCAGACCCACATGCGGGTTTGCGAGAGAGTTGAAGGATCGTCGTGTCGATGGGCTGCGTCGTGGTCATCTCGATCCGTCGCGGCACCCCGCCTCGGCCACGAGCTAGTCTTCGCAGATGATCACGGCGGCGGTGACGTTGTCATCGCATCCGCGCGCTCGCGCGAGCTTGATCGTTCGGGGGATGACCTCCTCCGCGGACCCGCCGAGCAGGTCGAGGAGGGCTGGGTCGTCGTCGCGGTGGGCGTGCAGTCCGTCGGTGCAGAGGAGGAAACGATCGCCCGTGACGACCTCGATGCGCTCGAGGTCGATCCTCACCTTCTCCCGGATCCCCAGCGCCTCGGTCAGGCCGGAGAGTCGGGCTGCGCTCGCCGAGGAGACCCCGCCCTCTGCCGCCCAGGCGGCGAGGGTGTGATCCAGGGTGAGCTGCTGGATTGTGTGCCCTCGGAGTCGGTAGATCCGCGAGTCGCCGACGTGGGCGACGAGTGCGTGTGCACCGTCGAGGAGCAGCGCCGACGCGGTGGTGCAGAGCCCGTGGAGCGCGGGCTGCTCGGCGCCGAGCGCGTGTAGCTCGTCGTTGGCCTGCTGGAAGGCTTCGCGGAGGATCTCGAGGAGTTGCGCGTGACGCTGCTCGCAGAGCTCCTCCGAGCTATCGTCGACCGGCGCGAGCGGACCTAGACCTAGACCCCTTCGGACGGCCGTCTCGATCACCTGGACGCTATGAGAACTGGCGACATCTCCCGCGACCCTGCCGCCCACCCCGTCGCAGACGACGAAGAGGCCGATGTCCGCGGCGAGCAGGAGGGCGTCCTCGTTGGTGGGTCGCACGACACCCCTGTCGGTGTCGCCATAGGAGCGCACTTTCATCCCGGCGACGCTATCAACGTGATCGCAGGGTGCAAGCGCCGAACGCGCGCGATTGCACGCAGCGTGCGCGATATCAGTACAGCGGAGGCGCGAGTGTGACCACGAGGGGCGGCATCGAGCGCCCCCCGATCGAGATCGCTCCAGGCCTATCGCCGCGTTCTCGGCCGATGTCGGCCGGCGCGGGCGGACCATCGGCCGAAGAGGGACGAGGCTGGGCGAGGGGCGAGGGGCGGAGCGGGCACAAGAAGGTGACCTCTCGGACACACGTGCGGGCTGGGCCGCCGTCGTCGTGAACCCCGCGGAGGGCGGGACGCCCGGGCCTACACCGCTGCGTTCGCCTGCGGGGCGGTGAGCAAGGTCCGCACCGCAGCCGCGGCGCAGGCGAGGCCGAAGGCGCCGGTGACGAAGGAGGCGGTCCCGTAGATCACCGAGCGGTGTTCACAGGAGTGGGGGCTATTCTGTCCCTGCGGACAGACACACTGGAAGCCCTCATCACCGTCGTAGGCGAGCGCCTGCGGCGGCGCCGGTCGCTCGGTGGAGTGGATCGTCCGCAGGCCCCAGTCGCCGTCGCTCTTCGGGAAGTCGTGGCTCCGGCGGAGGATCTTCCGGGTCGCGGCGATGAACGGATCGGACTGGACCTTGGTCAGGTCGGACTCGCGGATCTTGGTCGGGTCGAGGCGTCCCGACGCGCCCCCCGAGATGATCAGGGGGATGCCGCGGGCGCGACAGGTCGCGATCAGATGGGTCTTGGCGGCGAGATTGTCGATCGCGTCGATCACGAGGTCCGGCGGGTCGCCGTCCGCGGGGGCGAGGAGCTTCTCGGAGTTGTCCTTGTTGTAGAATTCGCGGACCGCGAGGACCTCGCACTTGGGGTGGATCAGGCGCAGGCGCTCGGCCATCACCTCGACCTTGGGCTTGCCGGTGGTCCCCTTGAGGGCGTGGAGCTGGCGGTTCGCGTTCGTCACACAGACGAGGTCGAAGTCGACCAGCGAGATCCGACCGACGCCGGAGCGGGCGAGCGACTCGGCCGCCCACGAGCCGACGCCGCCTATGCCGATGACGACGACGTGGCTGCGGAAGAGCCGAGACATCCCGTCGTCGCCGAGGAGGCGGCCCATCCGGTCAAAGCGCCGGTGAAGGCGATAGGGCTCGCCTGTCTCCTCTGCTTCGCTCGAGGTCGGAGCAGGGGCCTGCTGCGAGGCGTCGGGGATCTTCGGCTTGGAGCGGCGGAGGTCGGCGAAGGCGATCGTCTGGGTGGTCATGGCTAGCATCCCTCCGCTTCGGTGAGGGTGTTCGCACGCATCACGCACTTGGCGTACTCGGCGTAGTGGTATTTGCCGCGGAGGCGGAGCTTGGTCCGCTTCTCGCGGGTGCAGGTCAGTCGGAGCTGATCGACCAGCGCGTTGACGGCGTTCGGCGAGTGGTCTCCCGCCTCCTCGACGGAGATCGCGACGATGTGCTCACACACGACCTCAGGGGTGGGCGCCCGGAGCATGAAGAACCACACCAGCGTTAGGAAGCCTAGGATGATGAGAGCGACGACGCCAAAGGTCTTCATAGCGAGCTCTCGATCTGAGACAGCGGGGGCGTGCGAGGCGTGCGAGGCGTGCGAGGCGTGCGAGGAGGGCTCACGTGCTGCCACCGTCGATCACGCGAAAGGCGGCTCGTCGGCGCTGGACCTGCTTCTCGTCGGTGCTCGGGGCCTCGCTCTCGGCCTCGGCGGGTAGGGGCGGGATCGCGGGGTCTGCCTTGGCGATGGCGGCCTCCGCCTCGGGCGCGGGGTCGGTCGTGACCGCCTCGATCACGGTCGTGTCGATCCGCTCATCATCCCCGTCCTCGGTGATGTCGTCGGTGTCGGTGACCGGGCGTAGCTCGGGGCTCTTGGCCTTGGCGCTCTCGGCCCGTGACTTCTGGAAGAGCGTTCGGACCGATTCGGGCATGTTTCGGTCGAGGACGATGCCGCGGCCGGTCGCCCGATCGGCGACGATGTAGACAGCCTCCCAGGGGAACTCGCAGCGGGTGACGTAGCCGCCGAAGGAGAGATCGGCGGAGAGCCCGTTTTCGCCGAAGGTCAGGTCCAGCGGGTAGCTCGCGTCGAGGTCGATGATCAGCCGCTCCTTCCACTGTTCGCGGATGAAGTCGGGACAGACGACGTCCTCGTGGCTCGCGTTGACGTGGAGGCGTGGGCAGCGGCCAGCGGAGTAGAGCGACTCGATCACACTCTGGACCGGATGCACCATGGGCCGTAACGTAGCCGAAAACCTGCGGGCGCGCGACCCCAGCCGGGCGCGTGCACTGCCTCACGGATGGGCATAGAGGCGCGTTTGAGGCCGGGCGAAGTGCGCCCGTGGTGCCAAATCGAGCTGCCCTGAGAGCCGATGCCCGAGAGCTCAGGAAAAGGCGTTCAACCCGGTCAGCGCGCGGCCGATTGCCAGGGTGTGGATCTCGTGGGTCCCCTCGTAGGTGAAGACCGTCTCGAGGTTACAGAGCGGCCGCATGATCTGGTACTCGCCCATGATCCCGTTGCCGCCGAGCATCGCTCGTGCGGTTCTGGCGGCGGTCAGCGCCATTCGGACGTTGTCACGCTTGAGCATCGACACCTGGATCGGGTTTAGCGACCCGGTCTCCTTGAGGCGGCCGCAATGGTGGGCGAGGAGGAGGCCCTTGACGATCTCGTTGTGGAGCTCGACGAGCTTTTGCTGGGTGAGCTGAAAGCCCGCGATCGGCCGGCCGAACTGGACCCGGTCGAGGGTGTAGGCCCGTGCCCGTTCGTAGACCCCCATCGCCGCCCCGACCGCGCCCCAGCCGATCCCATAGCGGGCCTGGGTGAGGCAGCCGAGCGGTCCCTTGAGCCCGCGGACCTTCGGCAGGAGGTTTGTCGCGGGCACCCGCACGTCGCTCAGGACGATCTCGCCGGTGACCGACGCGCGGAGGCTGAGCTTGCCCTTGGTCTCTGGGGTCTGGAGCCCCTCCATCCCGCGCTCGACGAGGAAGCCGCGGATCACCGGGGCCTCCGAGCCGTGGTCGAGGGTCTTGGCCCAGACCACGCACACGTCGGCGAGGGGGCTGTTGGTGATCCAGAATTTCTGGCCGTTCAGGATGTAGTCGCCGCCGGGCCCGTCCTGGACCGCGTGGGTCCGCATCGAGCCGGGGTCGGAGCCGGAGTTCGGCTCGGTCAGGCCAAAGCAGCCGATCTTCTCGCCACGGGCCATCTGTGGCAGCCAGCGCTCCTTTTGCGCGTCGGTGCCGTAGGCGAAGATCGGCCACATCGCCAGCGCTGACTGGACCGAGCAGAACGAGCGGATGCCGCTGTCCTGGCGCTCGAGCTCGATCATCGTCAGGCCGTAGGCGACCGGTCCCATGCCGGCGCAGCCGTAGCCCTCGAGCGAAGAGCCGAGGAAGCCCATCTCGGCGAATTCAGGGATCAGCTCGCGGGGGAAGGTCGCGGCCTCGTAGTGGTGCTCGATCACCGGCGCAATCCGGCGCTCGCAGAACTCACGCGAGGCCTTCCAGGTCAGGCGCTCTTCTTCGCTCAGGAGGTGATCGATCGAGAGGACATAGGGCGTCGCGTCCATGCCCGCGGATCTACCACGGAACGAGCTCCGGATTACCAGGAGTCCGCCGCATCGTCGGGCTCGAGCGCAGCGGGCCGGCTGCCGACGGCGATCCCGAGGAGGAGGAGGAGATCGCGGAGGAGGAGCGGCCAGCCGACGTTCTCAGCGGCGACGCTCTGGCCGAAGCAGCCGCACTCGACATCGACGCCGCGGACGAGCACTGAGGCGATCAGGGCGATGAAGGCGAGCGTGAGACTACTGAGGATGAGCGCCCCGGCCCGGCGGGTGCTCCGGCACAGCAGCATCGCCGCGGCGACCAGCTCGAGCATCGGCACCAGGGCGGTGAGCGCGTTCCACGACCAGTAGGGGAAGACCTGGTAGTTGCCGATGGCCGCGCTGAAGGCGAGCGGATCGAGGAGCTTGGGGATCGCCGCGGCGACGAAGATCGCGGCGACGAGGAGCCGCGAGGCCGGAGCCGCGAGGGCTAGGAGAGCTGCGAGTCGGCGGTGGGCGATGGGCTCAGCCATGACCGGGCTCCTGCGCCGACGGGCCGGCGGCGGCGAGCCACTGCGGCCAGCCGCCGAGGAGCACCTTGACGTCCTCGCATTGGAGGCTGTCGCGAAGGAGGAGGCCCACGTCTTCGGCGTCGCTCGGATCGGCGCCGCAGTAGGTGATGATCCGGTCGCCGGTGGCGACAGGCAGGGAGGTCTGGCCGATGAGCGACGGCGCCTGCGCGGCGGAGAGGCAGAGGGCGCCGGGGATATGACCCTCGCGGAAGCTCTCTCGATCGCGGACGTCGACGAAGGTGACCCCGTCGGCGCCGACCAGCTCCAACGCCTCTCTCGTCGAGATTGTCGGCAGGAGCGAGACCTGAGCGTCGACCCCGGAGCCGTCGATCCCGGAGCCGTCGATCCCGGAGCCGTTGATGTCGTCGGTCAGCTCGCAGGCGCGGAGCTCCTCGGGTTTGTCGGCGAGCCACGGGAGGTCGGGGTGGAGCCCCAGGTGAAGCGCCGCGAGGGCGCAGGCGATGCCGACGGAGACGGCGACCTTATGGGGGGTGTTCTTCGGCGGCATGGGGCTCCGGCAGGGCTCTAAAGCGGACATTCCCAGCGGCCCGGGAGGGCGGTCGCGATGGTCCTTCGCCTCCGCCTGCGACCGCAGCCATGTCGTGAAACATTTGGTTTTTTCGGCCTATTCCCGGCCGGTGCTACGGTCCAAAGCTGCTGCGTCGTTCGGCGTCAGGATGCAAATCGATGACCTCCCGTCCCGGAAAGCTAGCCCTCTCGCTCCTCTTCGCCTTCTCTGTGGCCGCCACGGCGGATGAGGCCGCTGCCGCGCCGGCGACCGGCCTCTCGACCTCGGGGCAGGTCGGCACCAACGGTGCGTCCGGCTCGGCCCGCGGCAAAGGGCCGCAGTCCTCGGGTTTTGAGCTCCCCGAGCGGGTCTACGGCGGCAACGCGATCTCCGCGCTGATGCCGCTCCAGGTCGGCTTCGTCAACTACATGCCCAAGGTCCGCCTCGGCTTTCAGTACGACCGCCAGCTCTTCAAGCAGCACTGGGCCTACGTCGGCGTCGCGGCGCTCTTCGACCGCGGTGACTACCGGACCTTCAACGAGTCCTTCTGTGGGCTCGGCGCCTCGTCGTCGACCTGCGGCAAGGGGACAGTCGCGGGGATCGACGCCTGGGCCGGCTGGGCCTACAAGTTCTACCTGCCCGAGTACCCCTGGCTTGTGCCGATCGCCCGCGTCGGCGGAGGCGGAGGCTGGTGGAAGTACCCCAAGCTCAGCGGGACCCGCCTCCAGGCTCTGGAGAGCAGCTGGTCCCTCAGCGCCCGCGGAGGCGGCGGGGTCCGCCTCTTTCTCCTTGAGGATCTGGCGATCGGCCTCGACCTCAACCTGGTGATCGGTTTCACCCGCTCAAAGAAGCGTGAGCTGGCCAAGGAGACCGAGCGCTTCTCTCGGTTCCTCTTCGGCATGGAGATCCTGCCGCTTATCGTCGAATACCGCTTCTGATGAGGAGGCCCCGCCCGGGGGGTGGCCAATTCGGAGGTCGCTTGACGGCCGGGATCTGTGCTACTCGCAGGGCCTTATGGCCCTCGCAGTAGGCATCGTCGGCCTCCCCAACGTCGGCAAGTCCACCCTCTTCAACGCCCTCTCGGACGCAGGCGCGCAGTCGGCAAATTATCCGTTTTGCACGATCGAGCCGAACGTCGGCATGGTCGCGGTCCCCGATCCGCGGCTCGACGCTCTGGCGAAGGTCACCAACCCGGAGAAGATCCTGCCGACGACCGTCGAGTTCGTCGACATCGCCGGCTTGGTCAAGGGCGCCAGCGAAGGGGAGGGGCTCGGCAACAAGTTCCTCAGCCACATCCGCAGCGTCGACGCGATCGTCCACGTGGTCCGCTGCTTCGAGGACGACAACATCGTCCACGTGAGCGGCAAGGTCGACCCGCTCGGCGACGTCGAGGTGATCAACACCGAGCTCATCCTCCGCGACATGCAGTCGGTGGAGACCCGGCTGGCGAAGGCGCGCAAGAACTCCAAGGGCGGCGATAAGGTCGAGAAGCAGGCCTTGATCACCTGCGAGAAGGTCCTCGAGGCCTTCGGCGAGGGGCGATCGGTCCGGTCGATGGAGCTGGACGAGGCTGACCACGAGATCCTCGAGCCCTTGGCGTTGCTCACGGCCAAGCCGGTGCTCTACGCCGCGAACGTCGCAGAGGACGCGCTCGACGAGGGGTTGGACAACCCCTTTGTCCAGCCGCTGGTCGCCCACGCGGCAGCTGAGGGCTCCGAGGTCGTCGTCATCTCCGCGGCGATCGAGGCGGAGATCGCCGGCCTCTCGGCGGAGGAGCGCGACGAGTTCCTCGAGGGGATCGGCGCGACCGAGCCGGGCCTCGCCAGGCTGATCCGTCAGGCCTACTCGCTCCTCCACCTGATCACCTTCTTCACCGCGGGGCCCAAGGAGGTCCGGGCCTGGACGATCACCGAGGGCTCCAAGGCGCCGCAGGCCGCAGGCAAGATCCACACCGACTTCGAGCGCGGCTTTATCCGGGCCGAGGTGATGGGCTGGAAGGTGCTCGTCGAGCTCGGCTCCGAGGCCGTCGTGCGGTCGAAGGGGCAGCTTCGGGTCGAGGGCAAAGAATATGTCGTCGATGACGGCGACGTGATGCACTTCCGCTTCAACGTCTGACGTCGGCGGAGGGCAGAGGAAGGCGAGCGGGGGGCTCGCGCCGGCGAAGCGGAGAAGACCGGGGCGCCGCGCAGGCCAGGGTCCGCGCCAGCCCGGGGCGTCAGCTGTCAGGCGAGAGCAGGCCAGGCTGCGCAGACGAGGGTCCGCGTCGGCCAGGGGCGCCGCGCCGGCCGGACGCCAGGCGCCGAGCAGGTCAGAGCAGAGCAAGGTAGGATGGCGGCTGTGCGAGTACCAAAGGGCTTGCGAATATGCCGCGATCCGTGGGCGCTCGCCTGCAGCGTCACCTGCGGGGCGCTCTTCCTCCTCGCGCCTGTGCTCGCCTCAGCCTCTCCATGGTCGCACGTCAGCCTTCGCTTGGCGGCGGGCGAAGACGCTGCGCCCGAGGTTGAGGTCGAGGGAGAGGCGTCCCCCGCCGAGGATCCGCTCAAGGGCGCCCAGGAGGCCTATCACGAGGGCTCGCAGGCCTACGCCCTCGGTCACTTTGCCGAGGCGGTCAGCGCCTTTGAGCGCTCCTACAGCCTCGCAGACAGGCCAGAGCTCCTCTACAACATCGGTCAGTCGTACGCCGAGTGGTACGAGCAGAGCGACGATCTCAGTCATCTGCGCAAGGCGAGGACGCTCTTCCATAATTACGTCAAGTTTCTCGAGGGCGAGGGGCGAGAGCAGGCGGAGATCGACGAGGCGGAGGCCGCGGTCGCCGAGGTCGAGGCGCTCCTCGCCGAGGCGACAGCCGCTCAGGGGCCAGTCGAGGGCCCGGTCGAGGAGCCCGCTCCGGTCGAGGAGTCGACGCCCGTCGAGCCTGCGGACAAACCGGGGACGTCGGATCAGCCCGACAAGAGGCCGCTCGTCCGTCGTGGATGGTTTTGGGGGGTGCTGATCGGCGGTGCGCTCATCATCGCCGGGGGGGTCACCGCGGGGGTGCTGCTGACGCGCGAGCCAGGGATCGATCCGGAGCTCGGGACGATCCGCGGCCAGTCGATGCCGACAGAACAGGGCGCCCTCTTCCGCTTCTGACGTGCGTGGCCTCGGCTCGCTCTCTCCTGCCTGGTCGGTCGATGGACCTCGGGGGTCGCCCGGGGCAGGGTCGTCGCTGGTCAGGGCCGTGGACTTTGCAGTACACCGACAGCGTCGCTTCACCTCCGCTCCGAGCTCGCTCCGAGCCCGCTC
>Ga0316189_10001678_pt1 | contig 21922 bp, 20 predicted proteins | sample LowCovwburrow_MG_FD_204930 | JGI IMG/M metagenome (GOLD analysis project Ga0316189, IMG submission 204930) | Coastal sediment microbial communities from Maine, United States - Lowes Cove worm burrow | ecosystem: Environmental > Aquatic > Marine > Coastal > Sediment | place: USA: Maine... | reverse complement strand
ATATTTGTTTATGAGTTTGATTGTTTTGTCATGCTCAAGCTCTGATGATATGTTAAAACTAGATTTAGCATCTTATTTACTCAATAAAACAATAGAAACTGGAGCCGTTATTGCCTGTGCTGCGAGCGACGAAAACACAAATGAAGTTTTAACATTTTTTTACCCAGAAAGTGGCGCAAGCCATATTCGATTTTATGAAACTGAAAATGTTCAAGTTGATAAAAACGATTTTTCAAATTATATAAAAGTTAATCTCCAAAGCGAACCTTTTTTTAATGGTTATTTAGGTAAATTCACTCAATCGCCAACCAATGAAAAATGGATTATTATAACTTTTGAATTAAATAATGAAATAAAAATTTCAAACCCTATTCGCTCTAAGCAAAACACGAAACCAACCGTTTGGAACGATAATGTTTTAGTAAATCAAGATGAAAATGGCATGCCAAACTTTACTTGGGAAAATGATGCATTTGGTGATAATGCTATATACTTTCAAGTCATTTCAGATGTGCAGAATAATTTATTTTCAGGAACATACACCTACGACAACCATTTTAAATATTACAACACAGAAAATGTTGTTTTAAATATAACTACACAAACACCCCCTTCTTTAGTTATTGGAGATAATTATAATTTTACGTTAATGGATGTTAGTGAAGATAATTGGGTAAATTGGGTTATATTAAAAACATTTAAAGCACAATGAATAAAATTCTAACAATCTTATTAGTAAGTTTTTTTAGTATGAGTTTGTTTTCGCAAGATTATGCTGTTGCCGATTTAAAGATTCAAGGAAATAAAAGGCTAAAAACAGCTTTTATTAAAAGTATTTCAGTTATTAAGGCTAACGAAAAATTAGATACGCTAATTATAGAGCAGGATATAAAACGTTTAAAACGTTTGCCATCGGTTTCTCATGCTTACTATCAAGTGTTTCATTCCCATGACAATCTATACAACGTATTTTATAGTATTGAAGAGAATTTTACACTCATTCCGTCATTAAGTATATACACAACCAATGATGATGAATTTGCATATAGAGCAGGGCTGTATGAATTCAATGCCTTTGGTAGGAATATTACTTTAGGAGGCTTTTATCAGCATGATATTTATAGTTCTTATGCTGTGAATTTTAGAGCACCATATTTGTTTTCTAATACATTTGGGTTGGCAGTAAATCACCAAAATTTAACAACTCAAGAGCCTGTTTTTTTTGATGATGAAACTGCTAATTATAGATACAATAATAAATCTTTTGAGGTTTTAGGCTTGTATGAAATCAACTTTAAAAACAAATTAGATTTAGGATTAAATTATTTTACTGAAGATTATAGATTTTTAGGTGATAACATAAATAATAGACCTGAGTTAAATGTGCATAAATGGTTATTAAAAGGGATATATGAGTATAATAATTTAGACTATTACTATCAATATATATCTGGATTTAGAAGTCAGTTTAACTTTCAATATGTTACTTCTACAAACGATGCGTTGCCCGATTTTTTTATAGGTTGGAACGATTTTTTCCTATTTAAGCGCGTGGGCGAAAAGGGGAATTGGGCAAATAGATTGCGTATGGGCTTGTCCACTAATGATGATACACCTTTCGCGCCTTTTTCGGTTGATAATAATTTAAATGTTAGAGGTGTAGGAAACACCATTGATAGAGGTACAGGTGTTATAGTGCTTAATAGTGAATACCGGCATACACTTTATGAAAAAGGCTGGTTTGTTTTACAAGGCAATGCTTTTGTAGATGCTGGTGCTTGGAGGAATCCTGGAGGTGATTTTAGTGATTTTACGAATATTGATAGCATTAAGGTATATCCAGGATTAGGACTTCGTTTTATTCATAAACAAATATACAATGCTATTTTTAGAATTGATTACGGACATGGCGTAACTAAAAATGCAACCAAGGGATTTGTATTTGGTATTGGACAGTATTTTTAATTCAATTTGGATTATACATTAGAAAATTTAGGCTCTGGTTATATTTCGGTATTGATATTATTAGTTTTAGCCACAAATGGCACTAAGATGCATGAATAAATGAGTTTATCTCATTTAAAATTCGTGAAATGATTCTCCTAAGTAATCACACGAATAGAAAACTCTAAAAATTTTTCAAAAATCAGTGAGAATTAGTGTAATTTGTGGCTAAAGATTTTCATGCTGTGTGTTGCATCAACCCTATTTTAAACTAGAGTCCTGATATTTTATTAAATACTTGATTTTAAAATATTTAAACAACATGTCAATGGTCGTTCGTTTGGTTTTTAAAGTTTGTTTCAGAACAATACTGATAACCTACAAGGTTTTAAAAACCTTGTAGGTTTCTGCAAAACCAACAAGCCATACCAACAAGTTCAAAAAAGGCCTTGCAAGATGTTGATCCTGTTTGGTATATGCATGGCGGTAAAGAAACTATGGATAGTTATGGGGTTTTTTCTGAAGACAAGAAAAAGGCGCATTTAAAGTTTTTTGAAAGTATGCCACTTTATTTTATTGATGATGAAAACAGACTTTTTGTTCATGCAGGATTTACATCGATGCATGGCGTTGCAAAAGAGATTTTTGAAACCACGTTCTATTTTGATAGAACACTTTGGGAAATGGCTTTAACAATGGACAAGCGTATTGAAAAAGATTCGGCATTTTATCCTAATAGGCTAAAACACTACAAAGAAATTTACATTGGGCATACACCAACAATCAATTTTAATTTTAATAAGCCAATGCATGCGGTAAATATTTGGAATATTGATACTGGTGCTGCTTTTACTGGTAAGTTATCTGGTATAAATATTAAAACAAAAGAAGTTTTTCAAAGCGATAATTTACCTGCTTTATATCCAAATGAAAATGGGCGGAATAAGAATTAAACAGTTAAGCCTATTTTTTAATTAATTAAAGGTTACTCAGCCTATTTTAAAAATTCACTGGGTACATCTAATAATTCTTGATAACACCAACTGTTAGGGCAATCGTCGTTTAATTTAGAATGTTCTGCAATTCTTATTATTACTGTACCATTACCTTGGTTTGTACCTTTATAAGTTTCTCCTATTTCAAAAGTTCGTTCTGTAATTCCAATAAAACCACCAACAGTTACTGTAGCCGAATATTCTGATATAAATTCATATTCACTTTGTTTATTCTCATCATCAGAACTACAAGAAAATATTCCTAAAGTTATAATTAGTAGATAAATTAACTTTTTCATGTGTTTATATCTATTGTTTTTTGTTGGTCACATGTAGCATCCATTTTAATCATTCCCTTGGGTATCAAGGTTTAGTTATGGATGTTTCATAAATCTGTTTTTTTAAATAGATACATATATTTATGTTTGGTTGCGTTAAATTATATGCAATTACTCAATACTCTTAAAATCTTTTATAGCTTGATTAGGCTCCATAACGTTATAACCTTTCCAAAACTCAGGATCGTATTTTGGTAAATATGTTGGTTCTACTTTTGCCTTTTCTGTAAAATTGTTAAATGTAGTTTCGGTAATGCTTTCGTTTTCAAAAACCACAAGTTCCTTTTTTGTGATATTAGATACTATAAAATGAATATCGGATGATATCTCATTTTGCTTTCTACGTCCTTTGGTATGTTTGTTTTTTTCAATAATTTTTAAAGGTCTTTTAACCCCAAATTTGTTACCCGTTTCTACTTCGGCATATTTAAGTGCGTATTTTTCAGTATTGTTTTTCGAATAAATATAGGTGCCTTTTGTTTGATAGTGTGAAAACGAAATACCTAAAAGTCTAAACTTTTTTAGCGGTTTTACATTTTCATAATCTAAACGTATAATTGCAAAATCATCTGTGTTAACGTATATTACGCCTTTAAAGTCTTCTTTTCGTTTAGGTGAAAAAGTTATTTTGTATGCAAATTCACCGTTTAAAAATTGGTAATCTAAAAGCTCGAATTTGTATCGGTTAGATTTTTTAAGAAAGTTTAAATGCGAGTCTTCAAAAATAAAACTACTAGCTCCTAAATTAGAAATAGTTCGCTTTCTATACCTTAAAAAGTTCTTTTTCTTTTCAGCTTCTTTCTTTTTTTGTTCTTCAATAAAAACTTTTGTTTTTTCAATGTTTTTATCATCTTCTTTAGTCTCACCAAAAAGTGAAGAATCTATGTCTTCTTTAGTTCCAAAAATTCCAGATTTAATTTTAAAATACGAATCTCTTTTAACGTGTTTTTTAAATATGTCATTAAATTTTTCTTCTAAGCCTTCAAATGAGATTTCATTGTTTTTGTCGTAAAGGGTTGAAGCTTTTATTATATCTAATTTTACAGCATTTTCAGTAACAGGTTTTTGGTGTAAATCGCCTAAAATTTCAGTGTAATACTCTGAGTTTTTTGGCATAATATGTAAAATGCTATCTATAAACTTTTGATTAATTTCTGGAATCGTTGATTTTTTAACATCTATAGTATTTTTAAGAATATTATTATTGTCAGACTGCCTATAAAACAACCTGCTTTTTGTGTATGCAAAATCATAATTATTTGCTAAGTTTTCTTTTGCTTTTTCTATTATTTCATCGACTGTATATTTTTTGTTTGATACTAAAACTTCATCTAATTCAATAGATTTTGTGCTTAAAATAATAATACTATCCGTGAATTTTTTAACTGCAATGCATTTAGTTTTATAGCCTAAGCAATTAATAAAAAGAGAGTCTTTTTCAGTGATTTTTTTATCTAAATACATTTGGAAAACCCCATTTTCATTGCTAATAACCCCGTATTTTTTATTTAGTTCTACAGTTGCATAGGGGATAGGTTTTTGTGTTGTAGAATCAATCAATTTAGCATGTATTGATTCTTGTGCATTAAATAGTTGAGAAATAAAAAAGGTAAATAAAATGATAAAAAAACGTTGCTTCATATATTTAAAGTTTACAAAAATAGGTAGATCTGTTTTTTACAAATGCCCATTGTGAGCTTTCATATAAAAATCTATTTGCTATAAAAGTAGACGATTAAATGACTTTAATGTAACATTTAAAGTTTTGTTAAGTGAAGTTTATCATTTTTTAACACTTACATATTTTAAATAATATTGATTTAGTTTTTCTGGCGATGTTCCAAACCACTTTTTTAAATGAATAGTCCAATAATGAAACTGTAAACGCCAAACACCATTGGTGTTATAATGCCTTGGTGAGGTTGTTAACCATTTTTGAATGACTACAAATTCCTTTCTAGCGTAAAGTTTACCAATTAAATCATTGTCTTCGTAAACTTTAAATTTTTCATCAAAACCTCCAATAGTATTAAAAAGCGACTTTGTAATAAATAAACTTTGGTCGCCACCACGACAACATTTAAAAGGCAATCGGGTTAATAATCCTGCGAGTTTTAACCACCAATGCTTGCTGTTAAACTTCATAATAAAACAACCTGAATTCTTGTTTTTTTTAATTTGTTCAATAATATAATCATCGAAATTAATTGGAGGAATAGAATCTGCATGTAAAAAATAGAGCATGTTTCCGACGGCATTTTTTGCACCCAAATTCATTTGTTTTGCACGCCCTTTTTCGGAGTGTAAAAGTGTTATATTTTTAAATTTAGAGATTAAGTTTTGAGTGCCATCACGGCTACCACCATCAACAACAATAATATCTGCAATATTTTCTTTTGAAGAATTTTTCAATAGATAATTAAGCAGGTTGAGAATATTACTTGCTTCATTTAGTGTAGGTATTATTATTGAAATTTTAATCATTCAAATCCCAATTATAAGTTTTAAAACTTTTTTTAGCTTTCGATGAAATTTCGACATCAGAGTATTGACTTATAAAATCAATGATACTGCCATTTTGTTTAAAGTCTTTTGCAAACCACTGAAATATTTTTGACAACTTAAGGCTGTTTTGAGATATTTCATTTCGGTTGGTATCCAGTAAAAATACTTTTGTTACTTTGGTAAGTTGCTCTTCTAAATTTGAAGCACTATAGGCTTCATTATGCAATTTTGGGCAAGAAATTGAAGCACAAACAATAGCAAAATGTATGCGAGGTTCGTCCATTTTACGTAAAATTTGATGCTCAATATCGTTTAAATTATACCACTTGTTTCCTAATTTCCAAAAGCGTTTATCCCAAGGTTTATCTATGTCTTTTATACTTTTTACTGGGTAATTTCGTAAAATCAAATCAATGGTCATGGCATTGTAAGCATTGATCCAATATGCTAGTTTGTCTTCTTTGTTCCAATCTTTATTTGGTGTTTTATTGCTAAGGGTAGTAATATAATTTTTTAATTTATTTGCGTCTTTTTTAAATCCTAAATAATTAACATGACCTTGACTAGAAACATGCTTTTTTAGTAGTTCGTTAAACATGTTATGGTTAAAAGCTTCAAAAGTTGTATCGTGTTCAATTATAATTTCTTCTATACTTTCTTTTTCTTCTTTATTAGTTTCTAAAACTTTTATTATTTTTTTTTGATATTCTTTTTTCGACAAAGAATCATTTGTTTTTAATGTTTCAGTTTTGGCAACTACTTGAGGCTTCTTCTCAATAACTTTTTTAGTTCCAGAACAGGAGGCAAAAGCAATTACAAAAAATATTGAAGTTAAGTATTTCATCTTATAAGAAAATTTCTAAAAGTTTAAATAAAACAGCACTTATAATAGCGGCTAAAGGTAGTGTTAACAACCAAGATAGTAATATTTTCACAATCATTTTATAATTAGATTTCTTAGTTACTGTACCAATACCAAAAATAGAACCAACCGACACATGTGTGGTCGATACTGGCATGCCATGTATACTTGCAGTTGTAACCAATAAGCCAGTAACTAAGTTGGCGGTAAACCCTTGACCTGAATTCATTGGCGTTATTTTTTTGCTTATAGTAATGCCTACTTTTTGTGCATTAATTAACCCGCCAGCTGCCATAATAGTAGCAATAATTATCATGCTCCATTTTATATCTATAGCGTTTATAATTAATAGCAAACCAACAATTTTGGGTGTATCGTTTAGTCCACGAGCAAAACTTACAATTCCAGCACTTAAATAATGTAATGCGTCTAAAACCTTTTGGGAGCTTAGGCCAAAAATATAGCCTTCATAAGTATCTGTTTTATTATTGATGCTTGTCTCTACTGTGGTGTTGGTTTTTAAAGAAACTGTATTATACATATTAAAAGTTGCTATAGAAGGTTTTTCTTTTGTACTAATATTTAAACGAGTTTTTTTAGTCACACCAAGGTGTTTTCTAAAAAACCTAAAAATACGATATGCAATAAGACTTATAATTGCTGCCATTAATGGACTTACAATAAGAGGTATTAAAAAAGTGTTTCCTAATTTCTCAAAATTAAACTGAGAGCCTACCGCCATAACACCTGCACCAAATAGTGCGCCAACTAAGCTATGGGTTGTAGAAATAGGCATGCCTATTTTTGTTGCAATAAAAACAGTTAAAGCTGCGCCAAAAGCAATAGATATTGCAAATATTGGCATAGTAATAAGTTCGTTTGGGACTAATCCTTTTCCTGAAAAATTTGTAACCAACTCATTGGCTAGAAAAATAGAGGCTAATGAGCCAGAGAGTGTGGTAATGGTTGCCCAATTTATAGCTTTTTTATAGCTTGTGGTACCACTTCCAAAAAGTGTAGCAACGCCTTTAAAATTATCGTTTGCTCCGTTACTGTAAGCTAAAAAACAGGCAGAAATGAATAGTAAAAATAAAATCATAGAAAGAATTGGTTTCTCTCTTTTGACGATAGATATGCTAAATGCTTACTTAAATTTTTGAAAAACACACTTTTAAAAGGCATTTAAACAAATATACTTTAAGCGTGTTTTATATGGCGCTTAACAACATCCGCCACCATCATAATGAAAGGTAGATTCTGAAAAATAAATATCGTCTCTATTTAAAGCTTTTAAAGCTGCTGTTGTTTTATCGCAAATAGCTAAAGGTTGATTTTTTAATAAAACATGACCAGCTTTATCATCAAAATAATCTTCGTCTCCATAATAAATAGCAGCTTTTCCTGTAAAAACGCATGGACCATCATCTGGCATTGGGTCTTTAATAGCTGCAACTTCAATAGATTCTATATAAATCAATTCGTCTGTTGGATAGTTTTTAGGATCTAAAATTCGGTAGGGTTTGCGTGCTCTAATTTCAATAGTTCCAAAACCAGCATCTGTTAATGCTTTAACGTATTCTGCAATGGGTAAACTACCACTTAAACATAAGGCACGTAACCGTTCGTCGTTACGTAATTCATCATTCATGGGTTGCTCACAAGTTGGATCACTCATAACTAAACGTCCATGAGGTTTTAAAACACGATACATTTCTGCAATGGCTTTTTTTAAATCGTCTGCTTTGAAAATATTAAATAAACAATTTTGCGCAGCCACATCTATACTATTATCTTCAACAGGAAGATGCATGGCATTACCTTTTTTAAGGTCTACAAATTCACTTTTAAACCAAGGGTTTTGAGCTTCAGCTTCAATAAAATTTTTGCGTGAGGCTTCAAGCATTTCATCTACGACATCAATACCCACAACACCACCTTTTTGGCGATTAAAGTAAGCGAATTGCAACAACTCCATGCCACCGCCAACACCAACATAAAGCATTTTCGGGTTGTTGGTTAAATCGCGTGCATGCACCGTGCTACCACATCCATAATTCATTTCTTGCATGATTTTAGGAATTTTTAATCCTGGTAATTCCCAAATAGGGTTTGTGGTGCAACATAAGCCAACATCTGGTGTTAAGGCTGCTTCTTTATATACATTGTGAGTGGTTTCTAAATAGCTCATTTTATGATTTTTTTATGATGTTTTGATTTATAAAGGTACGCCCTTTATCAATAATTACGTGTAACAAATATTACACGATTACAAGGTTTCTATTAGTGCTTTAAAAAGGGTAATCATGTCTGGTTCTGCTTTTACTGCCATAGCAATAATTTCTGCAATATCTACAGGTTCTAAATTATCGGGATCGCATTCATCGGTTAAAACAGATATGGCAGCAGCTTTTAATTTTAAATGGTTGGCAACAATAATTTCTGGAACGGTACTCATGCCAACAGCATCGGCACCAATAATTTTAAGCATCCTGTATTCTGCACGAGTTTCCAATTGAGGACCAACTACACTAACGTAAACACCTTCGTGAAGTTTTATGTTGTTTTTTTTAGCAATGGCTTTAAATGTTGAATTAATACTAGAATCATACGGAGCACTCATGTCTGTAAAACGTTCTCCTAATTTTTCAACACCATTAAAAGCTAGAGGTGAGCTACCTTGAAGATTTATATGATCTTCAATAAGCATGAGTTCTCCTTTTTTAAAGTTGAGGTTTATGGCTCCTGAGGCATTAGACACTAACAAGGTTTTTATACCTAGTTTTTCCATAATACGTACAGGGTACGTAACGTCTTGTAGCGAGTAACCTTCGTAAAGGTGAAAGCGCCCTTGCATAACAATAACTTTCTTTCCAGCTAAATTTCCATAAATAAGTTTTCCTTTATGAAACTCTACAGTTGCTGTTGGGAAATATGGAATGTGATTGTAGCTAACTTCTTTTATAATATCAATTTCATTAATGAGTTGCCCTAATCCTGTGCCAAGTATAATGCCTATTTCTGGATTTTCAAACCCTTTTTCTTGTAGGTGTTCGACCGTTTCGTTTATATGCTTAATCATTTAATTGCTGTATTCTTTGTTGTAATTTAATATTCGATTTATAAAATGTTGAGGATTCCAAATCCCCAAATGTATCAATATCGTTTAAAGGTTCTAGTAAACCAAAAGATATATTATTTTGTTTTAATTCTTTTAAAGTAATTTCTAATAAGTTAGTTTTACTCCATGGTTTTTTATTAAAAACAAATTCATGCATTTTTGAAAGCCCAATTAAATAGTAACCACCATCTTCTGCTGGACCAAAAACAACGTCGTTTGTCTCTAATGCCTTCAATCCGTTTTCAAGATGTTCTGATTTAATATCAGGCAAATCAGAACCAATTAAAACAATACGTTGGTAGCCATCTTTAAACCCATCAATAAAAGCATTTTTCATGCGATCACCTAAACTTTCACCTTGCTGAACTGCTTTGTAATCCCCTATCCATTTAGAGTCTATAATGGCATCAGAAAAATAAATACGTTTATCTGTGGCTATATTTTTGGTAGCAAATTCTGTTACTTTTACCAGCTCACTGTATACCTCATAAGCACCTTGGTTGCCAATGGTTTTTGCTAAACGGGTTTTAACCTTGCCTAGTTTTATGTTTTTTACAAAAACAATAATAAGTTCTTTAGTCATAAACTTTTGTGCCTTTTCTTAACCATTTGCTCCATTCTTTTGAAAACGTATGAATACTATCGGTTTCTATTTTTTTTGAGTTATAAACCTTTTTGTCGGCATTTTTCCATTCAAAAATACCGCCATAGAGGTTGTAAATATTATTATACCCTGCTTTTTTTAGTTTTTCAGCAACGTCTTCAGATCGAATTCCAACCGAACAATACACCACAATTTTTGAGTCTTTATTAGGAAGCGTTTTTGTAATGGAATCTAAATTAAAAAAATCGTAACCCACACAAATGGCATCTTTAATATGGCTGGTTTGGTATTCTTTATTTTCTCTTGAATCTAACAGAATAAAATCTTTATCTCCATTTTCTAATTCTTCTACTGTGATATAAGGAATACTTTCTGTATTGTGTTTCTCTAATAACTTTGTAAGCGTTTTTTGAGAAAACCCAGAAACTGAAACCCCTAATACTATAACGTAGATAATCGTTTTTAGATGATATGTTTTAAACCACGAATTCACTAATATTTCATATTTAATTATAGGTAAGATTCCTGCTTGCGCTGGAATTTGCTAAGCCACAGAACCTTGACAACTACTTCCTGCGCCAGCAGTACAGCCATAACAGTGTTGCGAAATAACAATGTTTCGTCCTTCTAATAGTTCTTCGTTATATTCTGAGATATGTTTTACTTTACTATTTACGGGCAATTCAAGCATTTGGTTAAAATCACAATCAAATAAATAACCATCCCAACTTATGGAAAGTGTATTGGTACACATCACGTTTTCAACCGCAGCAGGATTGTAGGCTTCAACCAAAGCATACATGTAATCTTCATAATTTTCTGAAGCAATTAAATAATCTAAAAAGCGTGCAATAGGTAAATTGGTAATAGCAAATAAATTATGAAATTGAATATCAAAATCTTCCTTCAATGCTTTTTTGAAATCTTTTTCCATGGACGCTTGATCACCAGGTAAAAAAGCTCCCGAAGGGTTATAAACCAAGTCTAATTTAAGACTACTGTCTGGCATACCATAACCAACAGCATTTAATTCTTGTAAGGCTTTTATAGATTTATCGAAAACACCATCACCACGCTGTTTGTCTGTTTTTCCACGCGTCCAATGCGGCATAGAGCTTACAACATGTACATTGTGTTTTTTAAAGAATTCTGGTAAATCGTAATATTTTTTATTGGCTCTTATAATGGTTAAATTAGAGCGTACTATAAAATCTTTAATACCTGCTTTTGCTGCTTCTTTTACAAACCAACGAAAATCAGGATTCATTTCGGGTGCACCACCAGTTAAATCTAAAGTATGTGCGCCCGTATTTTTAATAACTTCTAGGCACTGAAGCATGGTTTCACGGGTCATGATTTCTTTTCTATCAGGACCAGCGTCTACATGGCAATGCTCGCAAACCTGATTGCACATGTATCCCACATTAATTTGAAGAATTTCTAGTTTTTTTGCTTTGAGCGGAAATTGTCCAGTTTCAGCAATTTTATCTTTAAATTTAGGTAAATCTCCATTTCGGAAAATCCCATTAGATAAAATTTCTAATTGCCTATTACTATTGGTCAAATCGCTTTCACGTTTGTGTAGTGATTTTGTTTTTGTCATACTATTTTTTTTCTGTTCATTTTGCCTTGATGCAAAACGAACCAAAAAATCAAATCAATCTGAGGAAATTCCTGCGGAACATTCGCTTTCGGAATTTCGTGCTAAAAGCTTCGCTTTGCATCTTCATTCCTTCACTCATTATTTCTGCAGATTGATGATTCCGACTGTGTCGGAATTTGGGTGTTGACTTTTTGCTAAATTATTTTTATTTCCAATCTTTTTTTTATTTTTCTCTAAGCGCTTTATAAATAGATGCTCTGACTGCTAACTGATTACTGCCCACTGTTAACTGACCCCGCGTTAGGGATTGAACGGTTTGTTTGAGCTCGCCAACGCAGGAGGAAGCGAGTAGTGAAAGCGCGACCCGATAGGGTAACGCCCAAATTTTATCCGTCTAATTTATTTACCTTATTCATCATTTGCACACCATGTACCAAGGTAGCGCCACTTTTTATGGCTGCGCCAACGTGTAAAGCTTCCATCATTTCTTCTTTGGTAATGCCACGTTGTAATCCATCTTTAGTATAAGCATCGATGCAATAAGGACATTGTTCGGTATGCGAAACGGCTAAGGCGATTAACGATTTTTCTCTAGCAGAAAGCGCGCCTTCTTCGAATACTTTTCCGTAATATTCAAAAAATTTATCACCAAGTTCTTGATTCCAATCACTAATTTTTCCAAATTTTTTCAAATCGGCTGGATCGTAGTATGTCTTTTGCATAAAATTTTTGTTTAAAGATATAAATCTAAAAGATTTCAGTCGATAATTTTAGCATTACTTAACATAAATTATTTATATAGATTTTTAAATTTTATTTTAGCAGTATTAAACAAAACTATAATGGACGACTATTTTTTTATAATTACTGTTTTGGTAACGCTATCGGCAATTTTTGGATATATAAATGTGCGTTTTTTAAAATTGCCTAATACCATTGGTTTAATGCTTATTACTATTGTTTTTACTTTAGGTGTTTTTGCATTAAGTTATTTTGATTCTACGCTTTTAGATGCCGAAAAATATATTATTACACAGATAGACTTTAAAACGGTATTATTAGATGTGATGCTTAGCTTTTTACTATTTGCAGGTGCATTGCACACTAACTTTCAGCAATTAAAAGTTCAGCGTTGCCCCGTTTTAGTATTTGCAACTTTTGGAGTTCTTTTATCTACTTTTTTAGTTGGTATAACGATGTTTTATATTTTAAAAATGATAGGAATAGATGTTGGCTTTATATACTGTTTATTATTTGGAGCTTTAATTTCTCCCACCGATCCTATTGCCGTTTTAGGAATTTTAAAGAAAGCAGGAGTGCCAAAAAAGTTAGAAGCTAAAATTGTTGGAGAATCGTTATTTAATGATGGTGTTGGCGTCGTTATTTTTCTTACTATTTTTCAAATTGCATCTTTAGGTACAGGAGAGGTAGAAGCCTTTGATGTCTTTACGCTTTTTGGTAAAGAAGTGTTTGGCGGTATTTTATTAGGTGGTATTTTAGGATGGATAACCTATCGTTTAATGAAGTCTATAGACGATTACGATATTGAAGTTATTATAACGCTAGCGGCAGTAATGGGTGGAACTGTTATTGCTCATAAAATTCATGTTTCTGCACCTTTGGCTATGGTTACCGCTGGGCTTATTGTTGGAAATGATACGGTTAGAGGTACCGCCATGTCTGAAGTTACAGAAAGTTATGTCGATAAATTTTGGGAGCTTATAGATATTCTTTTAAACACCATATTATTTGTGCTTATTGGGATGGAAATGCTTGTTTTAGCTTTTGATGGAAAATATATTCTAGCTGGTTTTATAGCCATTCCTATTATACTTTTATGTCGATATACATCCTTATTATTGCCTATAAGTTTCTTTAAAAAGCGATTAGATTTTGTGCCAAAAACAAATTTAATAATGACTTGGGGCGGATTGCGAGGAGGTATTTCTATTGCATTGGCATTAGGACTTACTGAGGCTATGCAACGCGATTTGTTTTTAGTAATTACTTATGTAGTCGTGGTTTTCTCCATACTAGTTCAAGGATTAACTGTTGGTAAACTAGTAAAAAAAGTGAGTTAGTAGTTTATGGATGTAAATAACGAATTAGATTTAGCTTGGGATTTTGTAAATAATACAGATAGAAATGTATTTCTTACAGGAAAGGCAGGTACTGGTAAAACTACGTTTTTACATAAGCTTAAAATGAAATCTTTAAAGCGTATGGTTGTAGTTGCGCCAACTGGTGTTGCTGCAATTAATGCCAAAGGCGTTACCATTCATTCATTTTTTCAAATGCCATTTGGTCCTATTTTACCAGATACCGAATTGAGTGCATCTTCAAGATTTAATAGGAAATTTAACAAAACTAAAATTAATATCATCAAATCTATGGACCTTTTGGTTATTGATGAGATTAGTATGGTTCGCGCCGATTTGTTAGATGGTATCGATAAAACATTACGGCGTTTCAGAAATAAAAACAAAGTATTTGGCGGTGTACAATTATTAATGATTGGTGACCTACAGCAATTATCACCAGTTATTAAAGATAACGAATGGCAATTATTAAAGGCACATTATAAAAACGGGTTCTTTTTTAGTAGTCATGCTTATCAAGAATGTCATGCGATTACGGTAGAACTAAAGCATATTTATAGGCAAGACAATCCTAAGTTTATTAATATACTTAATGAGATAAGAACCAATACGCTAACCCAAGAATCGGCAGACGAATTAAACAAATGCTACCAACCCGATTTTGTGCCAGATAAAAAAGAAGGTTACATTGCCTTAACAACGCATAATAATAAAGCAGCACAAACTAATATAACAGAATTAAACAAACTTAAAACAAAGCCGTTTACTTACAAAGCTAAAATTGAAGGCAAATTTCCAGACTATGCTTATCCAAATAAAGAAGAACTCACATTAAAAGTAGGTGCTCAAGTGATGTTTATTAAAAATGATAGCTCGCCAGAAAAGCGCTATTTTAATGGAAAGATTGGTAAAGTCATTTTATTAGATAAAGATGAAGTTGTTGTTAACTGCCCTGAAGATGATTTTAATATAGTAACTACGCCAGAGTTTTGGGATAATATAAATTATACGGTTAATAAAGAAACAAGCGAAATTTCAGAAAACATCATAGGGACATACACTCAAATGCCATTACGACTAGCATGGGCAATAACCATTCATAAAAGTCAAGGTTTAACTTTTGAGAAAGCCATTATTGATGCACAAGGTGCTTTTGCTCATGGGCAAACCTATGTCGCATTAAGTCGGTGTAAATCGTTGGCAGGTTTGGTGTTAACAAATAAAATAGATTCTAGCCAAATAATTAGTGATGCTAATGTTATTTCGTTTAATAAAAAAGCTGAAGAAAATCAGCCAGATGAAACCATATTAAAGCAATCTAAAGCTGAATTTCAATTAAATTTAATTTCAGAGTTATTCGATTATTTTAAGCTTTTATATCCTATTAATCGAATTTTAGATATTTTTTATAAAAACAGAACAAGTATCGAAGGCATTATAGAAAACCCTTTAAATATCATAAAAGAAGGGGTTGCCAATTTACTAAAAGTTAGTAATGCTTTTAAAGGACAACTTAAAAGCTTATCGCCATCTTTAGAAGTGCCAGAAACCAACAAAAATATTCAAGAGCGTTTTGTGAAAGCCATTCATTATTTTAATGAGCAAACCAAAACAACCCTAAGTGAACCTTTTAAAACAGTAGCATTCACAACAGATAATAAAGCGATTGAAAAGGATATTAATAAATTTTTAGATACCATTGAAGACCTATTAAAAACCAAGCTGCTCTATTTTAATGGTTTAGATAAAGGGTTTTCTGCTCATCAATTTTTAGAATTAAGAGCAAAATCTGTTTTTCTAGCTAAAGAAAAACCTAAGAAACCTCGAAAAATGGTTATTGATGGCACTACAAATGTGGCGTTATTCGAGTTGTTAAGAGTGCTTAGAAATGATATTGCTCAAGAAAACGATTTAATTCATTACCAAGTTTTTACTCAGAAGGCATTATACGAAATATGCGAAACGCTACCTACTAATAAGAGCGAGTTGCTACAAGTTAATGGTATGGGTAAAGTTAGAGTAGAAAAATACGGAAACGATATTTTAAAAGTCATACATGCGTATTGCGAAGATAACGATATCGAAACCTCTAACGACCCTTCTATTTTTCAAGCAGACGAGCCAAAGAAAAAACGAGGCGATACTAAAAAAGCATCATTAGAGTTGTTCAAATTAGGGAGATCTATAGACGAAATAGCTAACGAAAGGGAGCTAAACCCCAATACCATATTTGGTCATTTAGCACATTTTATACCAACTGGCGAGGTAAAAATAACAGATTTAATATCCGAAACCCACTACAAAGCTTTAAAAGCGGCAATACCCAAATGCACTTTCGAAAATCTTTCAGATTTAAAACAGCAGCTCGATGATAAATACACCTATGGTGAGCTGCGTTTGGTTTTAAATGATTTGAATGGTTGAAATGTTTTTTTCAACATATAAAATGATGATAAATAAAAATACCTTGTAAGAAAAACTAAAAACAACAAGCGATAAAAAAACTAATCAATACCAGATATAGTACGCATAAAATAACTTTTTTCGAAAAAAAACAAAACCAACCAAAACAAATAAATTTATGAATCAACTTAAAAAAACCCTAACATTACTTTTCTTAACATTATTAACAGCTAATCTTAATTCACAAGAAATTGAACATCAAGCACCAACTTTACAAGTAGGATTAGATGGAATTAATTTTTCGAAAGGAACTCTAGACCCAGAAATTATTGCACGTATAATTGCTGAGAAACAAAGTGAAATAAAGATTAAAATAATACAAAACTCTTTTCTTAAAAAAATATATGGTTCAGGTGGAACTATTTACAATTATGCAGACAATATAATTAAAGGTATAGTGCAAGAACCAGATACAGATGTACGTACACGTAAAATTATGGAGAGTACTGTTAATTTAGTTTTTGTTTATGCATTTGCAGATTTTTATCTCAAAAAAGTAACAGAAGACAAAGATGATACTAAATTAAAGAATTTGCAAAAATTAGCTAAAGGTTACAATCTGGAGTTTCTCAAAAATTTTAATTCTGGACTTAAGTATCGAGCACTGTTAGAAGAAAATGGAGTTACATTTAATAATAACAATCGCTATTTAAAGAATTTACAATATAATGGATCAACCTCTCAAGAAAAATTAGAAGACGATGAAGATCACTTATATAAATTCATGGCACTTCTTATTGATATTTCTAGTGAAGTTGTTAGAGAAAATGAGAAGTTAAGTGATTTAGGACTAATGCGGATTTCTTACTCTACAAATTACGATTATTTAAACACCTATAAACAGCAACTAAATTATTCGGCTTTTACAAATGATGCAGTAATTAAATTAGAGAATAAAGATTTTGCCGTTGAGGTTTATAAAAACATGAAAGATTTTATGAATGAATACACCTCTTATATTGGTGCTTTAAAATTCATACTCGAATCCAAAAATTTTAAAAGTAATAATATTTCATCTAAATTTATTTCTGCTTCAAACGATAAAAAATCTTTAAGCGAGAGTGATTTTTCTAAAATTAATATTGAGGATTTTATTAAGGAAATAGCAGATAGGTTTAAGCGTATGTCAGAAAACAATGAGCATGTTAACGAAAACTATTTAAAAGATATTGAAACAGCAATTAACAAACTTACAGGAAGTTTAAATTATATTAAAAAAATAAAAAAATATCTTGTAGATGTTAATGTTAGCGTTGGTGAAAAAGTATTAATGATTAGTGATATACTTTATACATTAAAAATGGAAGTTATACCAAATATTGAGTATAGTATTAAATTAGCACCAGAATTAATAGCTACAAAAGATGCTGTTACCGATCTTTCTGAAGAAATTTATTTAATTCTAATAAATCAAGTTGAATACTTAAATAACATAAACAAAGATCCAGAACCTTTTATAAAATTAGTATCGAAATTATATGAGTTTGATAAAACAAAAACGTTTTCAGAATATACAAATTTAATCACGCTTTTAGATCAAATTTTTGAAACAGGTAAATTTAAAACGGCCTTATCTACAATCAATACTTTTGTAAAAGATTACACCGTAATTAAGGAAGATGATAAGGGAAATGAAGTCCTCGATTTCAATGTAGAAAGTTTCTTGGTAAAATTAGATAATATTCAATCCGATAAAATTAATCGATTTCAATTCCATTTTACTGTTGGAATGAATACAACCTCATTTATAAATGGAACTATAGATTTAGGAGACGGACAACAAATCAGCAATTTTTCACATTTTAGTGAAAAAATCGGTCTAAAGTTTAAGATAATAAACAGAGGTGATTGGTTACCTAAAAATCCGGGAGAAACTTATGGAAGTTTTGGTTACAGTTATGTAAAAACATCTCCGCCAAAAGAGCCGCTAATATCTAATTGGCATGTTTTATTATATGGTTCGGGTATATTGTATAATGTTATAAATAGCAGTACTAACAAAGGATTTAATTATCCTTTAGTAGGTTTTGGTACAGGTGTTACATTTTATAATGCTTTAGATTTTAATGTTTCGATAGGGATACCATTGTTAGAAACAGGAGGATTTAGTGCTATGAAAGACAATGCATTCCTAAGTTTTGGTTTTGATATTCAGATAGGTGAATATTTAAAAGAAGTTGGGAAAAAGCGTAAAGCTAGAAAGCAAAATAAACAATTAACATCTAAAAAATAAAAAAGGCGAGGTATAGTACATGTAAAACAGTAATAAGAAAGGACAATGTCTGTGGAACGGATGACTTCAAAATTAGGCTGGCCTTAATTTAGCTGCTCCTTTACTAGCACCAATTCTACATTGAATTATCGTGTTAATACGCCCTTTTTTACTTTCTAACGTGAGTTCGATATAATGAATATTAAAACTGCTGATTTTAAGCTAGTTATGCTCGTTGTCAGGTTGAGTCTTTCGGCTGCGCTCAAGGTGACAAACATCTTTTTTATTAGACTTTTGGTGAATTAAAAGTAAATTTTACGTCGAACTCACGTTTCTACTTTAATAGAAAAAAGAGAACATAATTAAGGCTATGCTTTATTTTTATCTTTTGTATAAAGAAAAAAATCATCATTTTCTTTTACAGTAATTTCAATGTAGAATTGATATAAAATCATGTTTTCGTTATTTAAAAAGAGGGGTGATTTCTAAAATTTTTTAGGGAAAACCCTTTAGTAAAAGGGGATAAATCCTCTTGACTAATTATGTGTTAGATGCTAATTTTATCATGGTAAACAAATACCTATCCGCTTGCTATACACGTAAAACTAATTTTAACAACTAAATAACTTAAAACACTACTATTATGTCATTAAAAAAAGAGAGTCTGTTTAAAACCAGTATTGCTAAAGAATTTGATTCCTTGGTAAAGCAGCTGGTTGATAATGTAAATCAGTATGCGTCTAATGAACTAGCACTGCAAAATGAATTTTTTGGTGACCAACAAATTTCGGCAGAAAAAATGCATGCTATTACAAAACGAGCAATTCGAGCTTCTCTTCCTAGCTTGCTAAATATTGATCTTTTTAAAAAGTTCTTAAAAAAACTAAATGGTTCCATTCCATGCAATTCATTAGAGTTGAATAGAAGGCTTGCTAATGCTGCTTTAAGAAGCCCTGAGGAAGATTTGGTTTATTTGATGCTATATGGTGCAAAAAACGGACTTAAAAATCGCGATTTTAATGCAATACCTATAAATGCTGTCGGTTTTAATTTTAATTCCGATATAGCGTTAGAAAGTGTTAAGTTAACAGGATATAATATTATTATGCCAATAGATGCTCAACGTACTTATTTCTTCAGAAACGGCCAAACACAGTTGCTAGGCGAGAGTCATCTTAAATATGTAGCTAGTGCAGGTGAAGCAATTAACCAGGGAGCTAGCTTAGCACACGAAGCCATTGAATTACTAAAGGAGCTTTTTGCCTGCTTTAAAGATTTATTTAAAACGATAAGGGAAGCTCTTTTCGGAAGAAAGAAGGAGGATATAGAAGAAGCTATAGATGATGTTAAGGATGCCATTGAAGACCTTAAGGATGATGTTGAAGATTTAGATGAAGATATCGAAGATCTTGAGGAGGATATTGAAGGAGAGGACGACGATGAAGATAAAGGCGAACTTGAGGATGAACGTCGCCAAAAACGCAGAGAACGTCGTATAAAAAAGAGAGGTTTAGAAAAGCTCGAGGAAGCCCTTGAAAATTTAGAGGATGCTCAGCGTGCTTTAAGAAGATCAAACTAACAGGCGCTCTTTTTTATTCTCTAAATAACCCCATACGCTTTGTTGGCAAATCGGCTTTATTTCTTTACTAATTTTTCAATATCTAACTTAATTAATTCCCATACTTTTTCTCTGTAACAAATTGGCGTAAAATCGTCCTCAGCATTCGAAAAGTCAACTACTTTAACAAGTAATTCATCTTTTGAATAACCATATGGATTTCTCTTGAGATAAAATGCTATCATTTCATCTAATGTATAAGATTCTAATAGTTCGTGTATATCCCAAAAATCTTTTTTTTTTTCCACCATTACCAACTACCTCAAATTTCATTGCTGCAACTTCTTTAATACTTGAAAACCTGACATTTTGTTTAAGAATACAAGGAAAAACAAAAGGGTCTGTGTAAAACAAATCTAATTTTACCAATTCATTTTCATTGTTGCCTATAAAATAGGACTTGCCCATTCCTACAAGATCAACTACTGTTGTATCTACATAAGCAAAGGTTTCAATTAATTTAGCTTCAAGTATAGAAAAGTCGATACTGCCATATTCTGCGTCTGTATATAAATCTATGTCAATAGATTCTCTATGACCTAGTTGAAGACTTAATGAAGTACCACCTACAATTCTAAAGCTATTAAACTCCTTAATTAGCATTAATTGTTTCAGGGAACTCCAAAGCAAATCGGAAACAGTATTTTAAGTATAGCTCCATTATCTTAAATTATGTTCTATAATGTTCTTCTCAAAAGAAGGTAAGTAGCTTCTTTTTATTGATTTAATTACCTTGGAAATAGTTTTTCTTCCATAGAATGAAATGATTTCATTTATTTCAGTTTTATTTCCTCTTTCTAAAATTCTTTTAATAATGGCTTTTTTATTTTTGTTCCAATCAATTTTATCAAAATTTGTGTCCCAAAAAATTACTCGCCTTATGTTTTTGATATTCGGTTTACTTTTTATTTCAGATTCCGCTATTATTTTTACGTCATAACTTGCTTGCAATAACATGAAGTAATCTTTATCGGTTTTAAACGCTTTTGATAATTTGATAGAAAGACTAGGATTAATATTTCTTCTTTTATTAAGAATAGCACTTATAGTTTGTTTGTGTTCGCCAATAGAATCAGCCAATTCACAACCTTTTAAATTTCGATTGTTCAATTCCCATCTTAGTAGTGTGCCTGGGTGTATTCCTTTAATTTTATTTAATCTTGGTAACATGATTTAGTTATTTAATGTAAAATTATAAAATATTTAATTAGTAAACAAAAATGTTTACTAAAAGTAAACGATATTGTTTACTATAATCGCAAAAATCATATCAAAAATTTAGCTTCGTAAGTTAATGACCCAAGTTCTAAATTATTCTAATGAAAACAAATGCTTCTGGGATATTTGGCATAACGACTAATTATAGTACATGCTATGAAACGAGAAGTCTCTTGAGAATCGCTTATTTAAAAAATGTTGAACGATTGTACAGAATATTAAAATTAAACGAGAAGCAAAACACGAATGTTTAATTGCCCAAGTACCAAACATCCTAATGTATTACTATAAACACTCTGGGATTTTACATAATATTGAATTATAGCTATCATTTTTTTTATAA
>Ga0316189_10001677_pt1 | contig 21927 bp, 19 predicted proteins | sample LowCovwburrow_MG_FD_204930 | JGI IMG/M metagenome (GOLD analysis project Ga0316189, IMG submission 204930) | Coastal sediment microbial communities from Maine, United States - Lowes Cove worm burrow | ecosystem: Environmental > Aquatic > Marine > Coastal > Sediment | place: USA: Maine... | reverse complement strand
CGTCCGGGTCGGGGGCGTCCATCTCGCGCGCAGCCCGATGGCCGGCATAAACGGCTGCGGCAATGATACCCGGGGCCCGGCAGTCGCCGATGCGTTCAACCCGGTTGATGCCGCTGTCGGCCAGCGCTCCCTGATCCGAGATTAGCTGCCGATAGAGCGCATCGTTTGGACTGCGGGCGGTCACCGTTACCATCGAAGATGCCGGCTGATCAGTGGTTTTTCCGGTATACACACAGGTGATTTCGGCACTATCGCCGTCAAACCCGGAAACTGCCCTGGCTGTTAATATGTTTACCCCGAGATTTAAAAGGCGTTTTTGCGTGCGAGCCTGCTCTTCGGTATTGAAGCTCCATTCTCCAACCGTACCTGCGGGCGTGACCAAAGTAACGTCCAAACCGGCTGTTTGCAGTTTTTCAGCCAAGACGGCACCCATGTAATAATGATCGTCGTCATAGAGCACAACCGGTCCGCTCACGTCTAGATCTGCCATTATGTCATCCGGAGTAAAGATCTGTTTACTTTCAAAACCCTTGACCGGAGAGGTATGCCAGCGGGCAACACCATCACGCCGCCAGCGGGAGCCGGTTGCCACAATAATACGGTTAAAACCAAAACCCAAAACATCCCGGGCGGTTAAACGGCTGTCGAGGTACACATCGACATTGCGCATGCGCTTAATCTGTTGGATACGGTATTCAATTACCCGGCGCCATTCAGTTAAGCCCGGCAGCCGGCATTCAGCCGCCACGCGACCGCCCAGTTCTTTGGTTGCCTCCGCTATTGTTACTTTATAGCCCCGCTGTCCCAGAGCACGCGCAGCTTCCAGTCCTGCCGGTCCGGCACCGACCACCAGGATCTTATTATCGGATTGCTTCACCGCTATTTTTTCGGGATGCCAATCGCGCCGCCATTCCTCTCCCATGGTCGGATTCTGGGTACACCGGATGGGTACGCCGCGCGAATCTGCAGAATAACAGATATTGCAACCGATGCATTCGCGAATATCATCTAACCGGCCCGTTTGAATTTTTACCGGCAAAAAAGGATCGGCAATCGAGGGCCGCGCAGCCCCAATAAAATCAATCAGACCATTTTTGATCTGGCTCACCATGGTATCCGGGGAGGTAAAGCGGCCTACTGTGACAACGGGTTTATCGGTGATGTCCTTGATAAATGCAACGTAGTCCATCAGAGCGGCCTCTTTGACAAATCGCGAGCTGCCCATCTCTTTCGAATAATCCGTGATGTTGATATCCCAAAGGTCCGGCAAATCCGACAGCATCGCCAGCATGTCACGCTGCTCGTCGCTTTCAATTATCCCATCGCCACTTCCGCTGCCGTCGGCTGAAAACCTGACGGCAACCGCACACTTGTCGCCAACGGCCGCCTTGGTGTCTTCAATCATCTCACGAACCAGTCTGACCCGATTCTCCAGCGATCCGCCATACTCATCACTACGGCGATTCCAGTCATGAGACAGAAAATGGGAGAGCAGATATCCATGGGTGGCATAAACATAGACAATGTCGAATCCGGCCTGCTTCGCCCGGCGGGCGGCATCGACCTGCCAACGTCTGAGTTGGCGAATATCCTTTTTATCCATTGCCTGGCTCTGGACAGGATCATTGCGAAAATCTGACGGGAAGCTGCCGACATCAAGGGGGATCTCACGGGTCAGCCAGTTGGGCATCGCACCACCACCATACCACAGTTGCACACCTGCCAGGGCCCCGTGGCGATGAACCTTTTCCACCATCAAGGCCTGGGCCTTGACGTCTTCATTATCCCAAAGCGTTGCATAAGGGTAGGGGCTGTCATCCGAGGTCGGGTGTATCGAGCAGTACTCGGTACAAACCACACTCCAACCGCCCTCGGCTTTAACCTCGCGCATGGCCGCCAGGGTTTTGGGCATCATATAGCCCATGCCGGTACAGTGCGGTACCTGGTAGAATCGATTTTTTGCGGTGACCGGACCTATTTTCACTGGTTCAAAAAGGATGTCGTAGCGGGGGTCGTGCTGCATCCGGGATCTCCTTACTGCTGCAGTTTATGGTGCCGCCGGCATTTGTCTGGATGCGTTTGTTCATCATGAGGCTGTTGGCATACAGTGCGGTGTGGGTGTGATCACCGCCGGGAAGCCGATGATCAAACCCTTGCGGACCGGAAACGCGAATCACCTCATAACCGCTTTTTTCGAACAATTTGCTGAATTCCTGATCATCCAAATGCCTCCAATAAAAATACATAGCTGCGGTCAGTCTGCCAGAAGAATATTATTATCATCGGAATCCCAGAAAACGACGACATCCTGATTTTCGCGAATATCCTGGGTATCATATTCAGATCCCCTCGTAATAAATGTACTTAGATTCAAATCGAAATGATCCAATGAAATCGTCAATTCAGAATAGTCGCCCTGGTAAATCATTTCCTTGATCCTGCCGGGAAAAACCGTCTCTTTTTGAGGATCTGTTCGCAATTTCTTTTCTTTATCGGTAACGATATCTATCAACTCGGGATGAACGGAAAAACCGATAACTGAATGGGAAGCGATATTTTCCGGCAACGGTGCAAATACTTTTGATCCGTTTTTAATCTCCAACTCTATTTTACCGCCAATTTCCGAAACCACCCGCCCGGGGAAAATATTTGTAGCTCCCATGAATCTCGCAATAAATTTAGTGCGGGGAGTCTCGTAAATCTGATTGGGGGTTCCGATTTGCAAAAGTTTGCCATTTCTCATCACCCCGATTCGATCGGAAAGGCTAAGCGCTTCTTTTTGGTCATGGGTGACATTTAAAAATGTGGTTCCGACTTCCCGTTGTATTCGCTTTAATTCGACCTGCATCTCCTTTCTCAATTTGCGATCCAGGGCCGCCAGGGGTTCGTCCAGAAGCAGAACAGTGGGTTCGAGGACCAGGGAACGGGCCAGGGCGACGCGCTGCTTTTGACCACCGCTTAATTGGTCCGGATACCGGCTTTCCAGTCCGGCCAGATTGACGAGATCGACTTTGTCAGATACTTTTTTCCTGATCTCACGTTTGGGCATTTTCCTTTCCACCAGACCGAATCCGATGTTATCGGCTACCGACATATGGGGGAAAAGCGCGTGGTTTTGAAAGACGGTACTGCAATCCCTTTTGTATGGCGGCAGATCATTCACGAGCTGCCCGGCGATACTGATACGACCCTGGTCCAGGCTTTCTAAACCGGCCACAAGCCGCAGCAGGGTTGATTTCCCGCACCCGCTGGGACCCAGCAACGAGAATATTTCTCCCTCCGTTATTTGTACACTGACATGGTCGACAGCGGTAACATCGGGAAATTGCTTGACGACGTCCTTAATGTCAAGGCAGATGGTACCCCGTTTATCTTCGTTATCATTTTTCGAATCCGTCATTTTGGACCTTTATTCAAACCGCGATTTGCCTTCCCTTTAAATTTTTTCATTTTTCTTCTGTACGAAATACATGAGAGCCAAAGCCGCCATCGTTAAAACCACGAAAAGTGTGCCGATGGTATTGATTACGGGCGTCGCACCGAATCGGAGCTGAGAAAAGACGTAAATCGGCAATGTCGTACTGCCGATACCGGCCACAAAGTAGGTGACAACAAAATCATCAAACGACCATGGAAAGATCAACATCGCAGAGGCGGCAATCGCCGGCAGCATAATCGGACCGATCACCCTTAAAAAGGTACGGAAACGGGTGGCCCCCAGATCCATGGCGGCCTCCTCCCAGGACCAGTCAAAACGCTGCATCCTTCCAAGAATGACGAACACCGCTAGCGGTGTTGAAAACACGATATGCGCGATGATGATGCTCGGATAGCCCAGCGGAATTTGAATAAACCGTGTAAAAAAAACCAATAGTGCGGCACCCGTCACAACGGAGGGGAACACAATCGGCAATAAAATCGATGTCCGCAAAAACTGCTTACCCCGGAAATGGAGCTTGTATAAACCGTAACCCGTTATGGTGCCGATGATGGTCGATACGATCACGGTGATACTTGCAACCGTAAGGCTTCTGATGAGCGCATCTTTAACGGCAACATTGTTGAAAAGCTCGCCATACCATTTTAAGGTAAAGCCGTCCCAGCTGGTGCCGTACTTGTTGCTGCTGAACGAAAAAACAATAATCACGATAACCGGCGCCCACAGAAAAAAGTAAATTAGAATACTGAGCCCGCCCAATATTTTGGCGACGATATTACTTTTCTGTTTCATAGCATTCTCTCAATCGCTTCTCGTCCGCCCCATTTTATCGTGAGGTACAGGATCAAAATCAAGGTTGCTGCCAGCATAATGGCAAGGCTCGCACCTTCAGGAATATTTCCGACGGACGTAAATTTCAGGGCTACCAGGCTACCGGCCATCATGATCTTGGATCCGCCGAACAATTGCGGTACCAGCCACTCGCCCACTGTAGGAATAAAGACGAGGATAGAACCTGCCAGCAGGCCCCCCTTGGTCAGCGGTAAGGTTACCCGGAAAAAACGGCGCACCGGGGTGGCGCCAAGATCCGTTGCGGCCTCCAGTACCGACAGATCAAGACCCTCAATCGCCGCGTAAATGGGAAGAATCATGTATGGCAGCCAGGCGTATACGAGCCCCACCATTACGGCAAAAGGCGTGTAAAGGATTTCAAGCGGAGCTGAGATAATATCCAGGTTTATCAGGACGGTATTTACGAGTCCCTTGCTGCCGATGATGGTTTTCAGGGCATAGAGCCGGATAAGATAGGAAGCCCAGGAAGGGACGATGACCAGAAAAAGGAGCAGCGGTTTCCATCTTCCACCGTACGTGGCAATATAATAGGCGATGGGATAGCCGATGAGGATACAAAAAAAATTGGTTTGAAAAGCCAGATATATGGATTGAAGGAAAACCTTTCCGTATCCGCCGCCCAGAATGGCTCGAAAATTATCCAATGAGAAAGCATAGATGATTTCGCCATATAGGCCGGATTTTAGAAAACTGTAAAACAAAATGATCGTCAGAGGTGCGAAGACAAAGACAACCACGATAATGATGATGGGACTTAAATAAGCCGTTATCTCCAGAAGGAGCCTGTGCTTTTTGCTTCTGTCGGCTTTAGCGGTCGCTTCGATATCCGGCGTGTTCATGCACGTTTCCAACTTATTGGTTTCCGTTTACTGGTCAATGGCTGTAAGGGTTACGTGATGCGAGTTGCGTGTTCCGCGGAATTGACTGATGATGTCGGATTCTGAGTACTAACCTGCAACCCGTATCACGCAGCGCGTAACTCGGTTTTTCCCCAAGCCGAAATGAGGGCTAAAAGATGCGGGGCGATTCAGGAAAAAGTCCGCCATCGCCCCATTATTGCAGTAAAGCACTATTTCTTCAATTCTTCCCATATCTGAGTTCTTAATTCCAGACCTTTTCCGGTAATCATTCTCGGATTAAATTCATCACACTTCTTAAGGTAATCCTCATCGAGTATGAAACCTGGCCAGGCTTTCATCTCATCGGACATAAGCTCCATGACATGCTTGTGCACCGGCGGATAACCGATCCATTCGACCAGCATGGCGTTCACTTCCGTCCGATAAAGATAGTTCAGAAACAGATGCGCTGCGGCCGGATGTTTGGCACCGATGGGAATAAAATCCGTATTGCCTGCAATATAAGACCCCTCTTTTGGAATTACTCCCCGGAATGTCGGCACATCCTTGGCGAGCAGCCAACCGTCGCCAACCCACAAATGGGACATCCAGGCCTCTTCCTCGACCAACAGCCTCCGGGGCCAGGAATCATAGGCCATCACATAAGGCTTTTGCTTCATGAGAACATCCCGGGCCTTCATCAGCTCCGATTCATTATCTGAAGTATACGAATAACCGAGATATTTGAGCGCGGCGCCAATGGCTTCAGCTTGGTTGTCGATCATGGTGAACTTGCCCTTGTATTTAGGGGCGCCATCAAACAACATTTTCCAGGAACCGATCATCGGATCGTTGGGATCAATGAATTTAGAATTGTAGGTGTAGGTGGTCAGAAAAATGGTATCGATGATTTGAAAATGGTTTCCGGGATCAAAATCCATTTTTTTATATTTATCGATTAAATAGGCATCTACATTGGGCAGCCAGGCGTGGTTTAATTGTTGAAGCAATTTCATACCGTTTAATCGCACCGCATCACTGGGCCCTGCGCCAAGCACCAGGTCATAGGGTGTCTTGGGGTTTAGCTTGATTTTTGTGACCATTTCTTCCGTGTCGGCATAATGATCCCGCGTAATCTTCACTCCGAATTCTTTGGTAAAATTCTTAAACAAGTCCTCCGGCCACCACTCTGCCCAATCGTAAATGTGCAAAATACTGCCCTCTTTCTTGACCTGGTCCATACACTCCTTGGGGACCGGGTAGTCCTTATATTTGCCTGCGGCCAGCGCATTTTCTAAAAAACCATAGGAAAAAAATAAACAGATAAAAAGAGCCACGCTAGCGTTAACTATTTGATACCTTTTCATTGTGAACAATCTCCTTTTTGTAAGGGTTCAAAGATGCCGGGTACAGCATACAGGGTTACATTTCTTTCATGAGGGTTTACAGATTCAAAGTTATCTTAACCGTGAATCCTGAACGGGACGAGCCGGAAGCTTGAATATTCAATAATTAATCAAAAGTATTCGTTTTTTTCACCTCCTTTCCGATTTCTGGTTGTCATTCTCCGGTTTTGCGCGATGTTTATGCAACTTTGGGGTTTACCTGTATCGTTAATACTATAAACTAAGATTTGATATTTAAGTCAAGCTTTTGTATCAGATTTATGGGCGCTGATCGAATATGTAAATCCTTACAGATTTAAATTTGTTGGAGATGCCCTAAAGTTTTGAGTCCTGAACCTGCCGATAGAAAAATCGGGCGAGAATTTAAAATGCAGTGACAATTATACCGGCCACAGCTGTTATGATTCCGAACCCCTGAAGTTTCGTGACGTTGTCTTTCAAAAAAATAATGGCCAGGGTTATGGTCACTATCGATAAGGCAGAAGCTATCGGCGTAATCAATATTGCATCTCCGATCGTTAATCCGTAATTTACGATGGCTACTGCACCAGCTTCAATAATACCCATTAATACAACCATACATTTTGTTTTAGTGGCAGCTTTGGTTAAGTCAAGCTCTCGTTTTACGAGAAAGGAGAAGAGCAGCAAGAACAAAATAATTCCAAATTTCACAAATAGGGTCGTTAATAGCCACCCAATTTCTTCAGATATAACCTCGCTAATATTCCAAAAAACACCAAAGAAAAAAGCCCCTAAAACTGTTTCTTTGACACCTGATGAAAGTTGAAACCTTTGATTTCTAATAGCGCTCCAATTTAAGGATGCTAAGGTAACGCCGGAAATAATCATGAAGACACCTAAGGACTGTAGTGCCGAGAGCCGCTGGCCCATAAAGATAAAAGCAAACAGCATTGTAAATACAGCCCATAGATTCATGGTTGCGGCAACAATCGATATATTACCTATCTCAAAACCTTTGAAAAAAAATAAGTATCCAGCAGAATAAACAATTGCTGCGATTGGGAGCAAAATGATTACCAGAATAGGGACGTTGAGGCTTATTGTAAAAGCGAATATAAGCAGAAAGGCAAATATTAAACCAGCCAGTTGTGACCAAAAGAAAGATTTAAAAGGTCCGATCTGTTTGGCATAAACACCGCCTAGAAAGTCGTATATTCCCCATCCAAACATACCTGCTATTCCAGATAATATGCTTAAGATGGCTGTACTCATGAGCGTCGTGTACCTTACTTTCTAAAAAAAATTAAATTTATGCAATGAATCAAAAACAGCTTGTCACTTCAACTGACTATCTTTAATTTGCTCCTACTCTTAAATATTCCGGATGTTGAATTTTCAGAATTGGGGTCACGGCAAAATTTGCACGCTAGGTAAACCGAGTTCTGACTGTATTGTTTCAAAAAGGTCCGTCTTTGTCAGCGCCATTGCGTATCCCCCTGCGATTGATAGAAATTATTCAAATGGTGTGTACGATACATTACAAGCTCCGGCCTGCAATGTCAATTAAACAAAACGAAAAGGGGTTGCTATGAAAGTATCACAGGCATTTACCAACTGGATGCATTAACAGGAAATGAACTCGGGGGAAAAACGATCAAGAATAAGTTATTGACGCACAAGCATCGTTTTGACATACTCTATTTCGAAAAAAGCAGGTTCCTATCCTTGACATCTGCTATAGATCAACTCGTGGCAGAAGGTGTTCTTATACATCGGCTTCGATTAATCAATAATAGAAAAGGAGATTAGCATGTCAGAACTATCAAAATTAACTAAATTGTTTAACCAAAACAAAATCAGCAGAAGACAGTTTATTGCCCAGGTTTCAGCTCTTGGTTTTGCAACGGCTGTTTCTCCTGCACTGCTCGCAGGCACAGCCCAAGCTTCCGTCCCCAAAAAAGGAGGACGTTTTATAATAGGGATGACTGGCGGCTCAACCACTGATTCCATGGACCCTGGAACACTGACTTCCAACATGAACCAGAACGTCAACTGGCAGATAAGAAACAGTCTTGTTGAAATCGATCACAATTTCAATGCCATCCCTGAACTTGCGGAGTCCTGGGATTCAACTCCTGACGCAAAAGTGTGGACTTTTAAGCTGCGCAAGGGCGTAGAATTTCACAATGGCAAAACCATGACAGCAGAGGATGTGATCTTTTCCATAAACCACCATTTGGGCGAAAACTCCAAATCTGCAGCTAAAGGATATTTAGAAAGTATTGAAAATATTAAAGCAGACGGAAAACATGGAGTTGTTTTTGAGCTTTCCGGGGGCAGTGCTGATTTTCCGTTTATCATGGGCGACTATCACTTAACCATTTGTCCCGCCGGAACGAAAGGACCGGGATGGGAAAAGGGCATCGGTACCGGAGGGTATATTCTGGAGAACTGGGAGCCTGGTGTCAGAGCTTTTTCAAAACGCAATCCCAATTACTGGAAAGAGGGCAGAGCCCATTTTGATGAGATCGAAACCCTGTCTATTGCTGATACCAATGCCAGAACAAATGCTTTAAAGACCGGCCAGATAAGCTACATGGATCGGGTTGAACTTAAAACAGTACATCTCATGAAAAGGTCGCCGGGGGTAAATGTCTCAGCAATAACGGGAACGGCCCACTACACCATCCCCATGCTGGTAGATCAAAAACCATACAATGACAATAATGTTCGCATGGCATTAAAGCTTGCTGTCGACCGTGAAGAATTAGTGAAACAAATATTACGCGGTTATGGCGAACCCGGCAATGATCATCCCATTGCACCGGTAAATAAATATCATGCTAAAGGCCTGGAGCAAAGAAAATATGATCCGGAAAAGGCCAAATTTTATATGAAAAAAGCAGGCATGCTGGACCATACCTTTAATCTGCATGCTGCCGATGCCGCATTTGCCGGAGCGGTGGATGCTGCCGTTCTTATGAAGGAACAGGCTAAAAAAGCAGGCATCAACATAAACATTGTCCGGGAGCCTGACGACGGGTACTGGAGCAATGTCTGGATGAAAAAAGAGTGGTGTATGTGTTACTGGGGTGGACGTCCCATTGAAGATATGATGTTCTCAGTTGCATACTCAGATGGGGCCCCCTGGAATGATACACACTGGAAAAATGATCGTTTTAACAAACTGCTGATAAGTGCAAGAGCAGAGCTGGATACAGATAAACGCAGAAAGCTGTACGGGGAAATGCAGGAAATATGCAGAAATGACAGCGGCACTGTTGTTCCCATGTTCAACCAGATGGTTGAGGCCAGTTCAGATAAGCTGGCACATGGACCTATCTCAGGGCACATGGCTCTGGATGGCATGAGAAATGGCGAACGATGGTGGTTCAAATAAAATCATTCTTTAAATTTTGAATAAACAGGCCGACACTTTTTGTGCTCGGCCTGTTTTTTTCAGCTGCAATATATAGTATTTCTATTGTAATACCAAAAAAAAGGAGAACTTCTGATATTACTGCTATTTCTGAAACTGTTTATCCAGCTTTTCATTCAATACGCTTTCAACGGCGGCAGCCCCGGCTTTGAGGGCCTGATCCATTGATTGTTCCTCACTGTCATTGCTGATTTCGCTTTCCGGCTGTTGGGAAGGACCGTCGGTGGTGGATGCATTCGGTTGCGCCACTTCGACAATCACTTTTCGATGGGCGTATTGAATGCCCTGTGCTTCCAGAGCTTCGGTGATTCGCTTGAAAGCTTCCCGGCGAATAACAAAAGACAAAGCGCCTAAAGTTTGACGAGTTCATTTTCAGCTGTATTAATAATTCGTTTTAGCTCATTGGCCTTTTTTTCGTCAAGGGGTTCGGGTTTGTGATTTTTGAGTATCCACCTGGTTTTCTCTACGGCTGCTTCTAGAGGGCCATGAAAATCCTGCTTTTCTGCTGACCATTGATTTGAAATTCCCGGTTGCCAGAGTCTGCGAACATTCCTGATGGTGAAGTCCCGATCCAGAAAATGTCCTCCGGGGCCGACTTGCATAATTTCATCGAGGGCCAGCGAGTCTGTTTCCACAAGCATTCCTTCAGCCATCAATTTGACGGATTGATAAATTTCATCGTCGAGTAATAGTTTTTCCGGGTAAAGCAGGGTATAACCTTCCAGCAAACCAAGGCCGGGAGACATATCCGGGCCTGTGGCACAACTAAAAAAGGCATCAACGGCATCGTCTTTTCCGACCTTCCATCCTTTGGGGTCCGTTGCGTCGCTGCCGCCGTAGCCGGTCATTACGGGCAGATTGTAATAATGCCCCAGCTGAACAGTGGCCGCATAAAAAAGATATTTCGTTTGACTTGAGACGCAGATGCCCCCTGTAAAGGGATTCATCATGGCAGTAAACAGCGGATAGAATGCCGGGGCGCCCGGGCAAGCGAGTTGAAGCATACAGATGGAACTCAGGATTTCAGCATTTCCCTGGACCAATGATCCGGCAATGGCGGCCGGCGCCGTTGTACCGATCACCGGCATCGCCGCAAACCCGACCGGCAACCCGGCAGCAGCAAATACCAGAGCCGCTTCAAGAACGCCGCTATCGTGATTTAGTGGCGATATGGGGCTGGCAATCAGAGACAGCGGCGGTCTGGCCTTGATTCTTTCCCTGCTTCCGGCAATAGTCCCGACCATTTCAAGCGCATATCGGGCGGATTTCTCGTCCACACAGCTAACGATGTGAACATGCTTTTCGGTACAGCTGAAAGCGGCCTCCAATTCATGCAGGGCGATGATCTCTGTCGGGCAATCCCGGGCGGCCACCATGGGCCAGTAAAAGCTTATGGAGGGTAAATAATCAGAGATGAGGGCCATCATCCCAATATCTTCTTTGACAGAGGGCCTGCGCATACGGGTATCTAAATCCACTGTCGCCGTGCCGGTGCCCGCAGTGCCGCAATATATTTTGGTACCATCAAGATTTACATCCAACGCCTGATTGCCGCGTGACCCCATGACAAATTCGGCCGGGGCTTTGGCAAGGGTATTCATTAAAAGATCCGGCTGGATTTTTACGATCTCTGTTTTGAAATCAACATCGGCGCCGGCTTGCGCAAAAATATCCAAAGCTTTTCTGCAGGGAAAGCGTACGCCGGTCTTGTGTAAAACGACCACAGTGGCCTCATGGATTTTTTCGATCTCCTGCTCATCAAATGATTTGATTTTCATCTGCGGTTTTATCGCAATCGGGCTGATGCGCGCTCCGCCGGTAGTTTCCGATGTCATAAGGGATTTTCCTGTTTCTGGCTACTGGCTTCAAGTGATTGAATATCGAATATTTAAGGTTCGCCTCTCTCCGAGCTGTAGGCTCAGCGCTCTGCGAGCCGGAAGCCGGCGGATCGATTATAAAAAGGGTATCAAGTTGATTGATATTTTCCGAATTCTGACTTCTGTCCTCTGGCTTCTGACATCCGTCCTCTGACCTCTGTCTTCTGTCCTCTACCCTATCTTGGATCTGAAAAGATTGACCGAATTGATTTCGATGTCCAGCAATTCGGCAATCTTCCACTTGGCAGCGATGCCTTTGGCACTGCCGGCCACTGCTGTAATAATGCCGATATCCAGGTCTTCTCTGATCTGACGCATCACTTCTTCATTGGCTAGATCGATGATGTCAATTCCAAGTTTAGCGGCGACATACGTTTTGGCTTCGGCGATCTTCATTTTGCGGGTCATTTGCATCCAGGCCACCAGATCTCCGGCGGTCCGAATGCCCCCCATACCTGCTGCCATTATATGTGCTAAGGGCATACCGAATATGTCGCCTGTGCCTACCTACAAGCCGTCCGCCTTGCCGATTTGCACCAGAGACTTCGCGGCCCTGGTCACGGCATCAATGGGGGGAACCTCAAACACGGGAACGCCGCAGACCCCCATTCCGACATTGGGATGCACCGGAATGCGGGCAACCTCAGCAGTGGCCTTGACAAACGTCACGGCCCGGGCCAAATTCCACGGTATGGATTGACTGGAATTGACATTGATGGCCGGTCCGAAAATATCTGCCCCGGCGGCCTCCACCACCTTTACCTGTTCATGGGGATACAGGCCGGCCAGTTGCTTTCCTTCGAATTGAATTTCGCCATGCATTCCCAGGACAAATTCACTGGACATGCCGACTTCCACCGCCATGTCGGGAAAGTCCTTTTTTAATTGCGAAACTGTCTGCAAGGTGGCATAGAAATCGGCATCTCCCGCTGAAGCGGCAGTATCAAAATTGATCCCTTCGCACCCGACTTCATACAGATTTCTGGATACAAAAACCATATCCTTCCTGAGATGTTCAGCGGCCTCCTCCTGAGCCTCCTGCGCTTCCCTGATCTTTCCCATGGGCAGGAGGTCAGCGGGGTTCGGGTAAGGGCCATCCGGTTGAAAATAAAGCCCCATATTCGGTTGAGAGCCATAAAAGAAGGGAGCGGTCGTCATTAAGGAGGCGGTATGATATTCCTGTTTTTCAAAATTGATAATGGGCTTTACCTGTTTGTAGCTGTAATCCGTATGTCCAATGGATACGGTATCGGCCGCGCAGGCCCGTTCGTAGGCCAGCACGGATTGCACGCGGCTCATAGGTATCCCCTGCCCGCTGTTATCCTGATCCAGGTAAAACAGGGTGCAAACGGCATCGTCGGTCACAATTACCTCTTCGCCGGGTGAGACACTGACGATGCGGGACGTATCCGTAAAAATATCTAAGAGTCGTTCAAGCTCATCGGAGGTTAATTGCGGGATTTCGGCTCGCTGGGCCGCATCCTGTGTTCCTGCCAGAAGATCTTCCTTGACCTGATCGGATGGCATTAAAACCCGCTCGCCGTCACCCATTCTTACAAAAACCTGATCCTGCATGGTACCCCTCAATTCCGCCAATGTTGCATTAACAACATGGCAAAGAATAGCTAATAAATTATTTTACTCTTTTACTTCTTTAAGGGCTTCTTCAAAGGCGCCAATGGCAAACTCCGCAACGCTGTCCGTGTGCGAAGCCCATATAAACCAAGGTTCGTGGACACCTATGTCCGGCATTACCGCTTTTTCAATAAGTTTCCAAATTTCAGTTCTCCTTTTCGTATCCGGATTATCAAAAAGTATTCGTATTCAATTAACCGGCTAGTATTCGAATGTCAACATAATATCAAGCATGCCGGGCGCTATCATCCCCTTGAATGAATTGATCTCAGAAGGCCAAAGGCTACCCGTCGCAATAGAGGAGTGCCCCTATGTTGTTTATCCTTAAAAAAACGCGGAAAGCCGGAGGACCCCACCCCTGACGCCTTATTGCTGGAGTCCTCCGGTGGGGCAATCTGCCTTTGTGGGAGCGGCTTCCAGCCGCGACAAACGACGGCGACACCTTGCTGCCGCTACATTCGCGGCTGGAAGCCGCTTTCACTAGGTAAAAGCCATATTCTTGTAATAACCAATCAGAGTGTTGAGAAGCAGTTTACAGGGATTGATTTAGAAAGGAATTAGGATACAGCTGCGCTCTTTTATCATGGTGTGGCATGAGGGGCAGCCAACGATCGGGTTGCATCCCACTAGGGTGATGAAAATCACACATAACGTAGCTCTTAGCTTTCATCCCAATTTGATTCCGGCAAGTCAACTTTTTGGGGCGAATTTAGATTGCGGGTTTGTTGTATCGCGTTGCTCTATCATTATTACAATTGCACAAAGTCCGCCGATTTGACACCCTTGCGTTTTCGTTCCGCCAGGACGTCGTCGAGCCAATCCGGATCCATTTCCGGCACGGAAGAAAGCAAAAGATCCGTATAATCGTGGTGTGGCGGCGTAAGAATATCTTTCTTGACGCCTTGTTCGACAATTCGGCCCCGCAGCATGACGACAATCTCGTCGGATATGGCCTTGACCGTTGCCAGATCGTGGGTAATAAAAAGATAGGATACGCTCAGTTCATTTTGTAGCTCCTGCAGTAGCTCCAGGATGCCCTCGGCCACCAGCTGATCCAGCGCCGAGGTCACTTCGTCGCAGATAATCAAACTGGCCTTGGCTGCCAGGGCCCGGGCAATGCATATACGTTGTTTCTCCCCTCCCGACAGTTCCCCGGGATACCGCTCGATATAGCTGGCCGGCAGTTCAATCATCTCCAACAGCTCCAGCACCCGTTTTTCTATTTCTTTGCCCTTCATGTGAAAATAGAAAGAGAGGGGACGCCCGATGACTTTTCTGACTTTGTGCCTGGGATTAAGCGCCGTATCCGGCATCTGATAAATCATTTGCACTTGCCGGAGACTTTCGCGATCACGCGATTTTAAAGCCGGCGGCAGCTCCTGGCCCTCGAAAATGACTTTTCCCTCAAGCGGCGGCAGTAAACCGGTTACCACACGGGCCAGAGTGCTTTTGCCGCTGCCGGATTCGCCCACCAGGGCGACGGTCCGGCCGCGCCTGATTTTAAGGTTAATGCCTTCTAGCACCTTTTCCGTTTCTTTTCCAGTGTAGCTGGCCGACACATTCTCGATTTCCAGGATAACATCCTTCTCCGAGGCCGCGAGATCTTTATGTTCTGTGAGGGTACGCACGGAGAGCAGCGCTCTGGTGTAGTCCTCTTTGGGGTTGGCCAGCATTTCCCTGGCGTTGTTTTCTTCGACCAATTCACCGTATCTGAGCACCATGATGCGGTCGGCCAACTGCGCCACCACCGCCAGGTCGTGGGTAATGTATAGGGCCGCCGTATTGAATTCCCTGGTTATTTTCTTGATAGCCGCCAACACCTCGATCTGGGTGGTCACATCCAGGGCCGTGGTGGGCTCGTCAAAGATAATCAAATCCGGTGTGCAGGCCATGGCCATGGCTACCATGGCGCGCTGCAGCTGTCCGCCGGAGACCTGATGGGGATAACGGTAACCAATTTTGTCCGGATCCGGCAGCAGCAGACGCCGGTATATGTCGACGGCTTTTTTTTCCGCTTCATGAAAATGCATCAGGCCATGCTGAACGGGCGCTTCGGCATACTGCTTGACGAGCCGATGGGCCGGATTAAATGAGGCCGCGGCGCTCTGAGCGACATAGGCGATACGTACGCCTCTGATTTCTCTCAGAAACTCTTCCGGGGCACCGAACAACTCCTTGCCGTCAAAAATAATCGAGTCGCCGGTGATGCGGCAGCCCTGCCGCGTGTATGCCATCGAGGCCAGCCCGATGGTGGATTTTCCCGCGCCGGATTCTCCGATCAGACCTAGGACTTCCCCTTTGTCCAATGTGACGTCAACGCCTTTGACGATCGGCACCCATTTCTCGTCACTGTATCCTTCGATCTTCAGATTTTTCATTTTGAGTATTTCAGTCATGATAACCCTTCTCCGAATGATTAATGCTGATTGACGAATGACGAATGAAGGAATTCTGTCGATTTAATTCATTACTTAATCCAATTCTTTTTTTTAATCGCTCAGCGAAGCGATATCCAAAATTCGTCATCCGTCATTTGTCACTCGTCATTCTTTAGTCCTTCAAGCCGCTGGCGATGTGCAGAAACCAGTCGACAATTAAATTGACACCCACGGTTAAAAATGCGATGGCCCCCGCCGGCCAAAGCGGGATAAAAATGCCGAAGGTAATTGCGCCCGCATTCTCCCGTACCATACCGCCCCAGTCCGCCGTGGGGGGCTGGATGCCCAGGCCCAGGAAGCTTAAAGCGGCGATGAACAAAAATACGAAACAAAAACGCAGACCGAATTCCGCCACCAGCGGCGGCATGGCATTGGGCAGAACTTCCTGGCGCATGAGCCACCAGATTTTCTCCCCGCGCAGTCGGGCCGCTTCGACGTACTCCATGACGGCAATGTCCATGGCCACGGCCCGGGACAGGCGATAGACCCGGGTGGAGTCAAGCAGCGCGATTATTACAATTAAGGATGCGACGGACGTGCCGACCACCGACAGCGCTATCAAGGCAAAAATAAGGGTCGGGAAAGCCATCAGGATATCGATCAAGCGGCTTAATGTCAGGTCCGTCCAGCCACCCAGCGTGGCGGCAAAAAACCCCAGAATCGTGCCCACCACAAAGGAAAGCATGGTGGTGACAAATGCGATCGCAATGGTGTTGCGCGCACCGTACAGCAGCCGGGTGAATAAATCCCGTCCCAGATGGTCGGTCCCCAGCAGGTGGTCCCCGCTCATCGGCAGCCAGACATCGCCAACGATTTCAGTTTCACTGTAAGGGGCAATATATGGTGCGAACAGGGCGGCAAACACATTGAGGAGTACCATTGCCAGACCAAGGCGGGCGCTCCAGGGTGATTGTCTGAGTAATTTGAAAAACACCATCTTATGCTTCTCCTTATCTTGGATTTCGTAGCCTGGGATTGGTGATAATCGACAGGATATCGGCGAGAAGATTGAGCCCCACGTAGACGGCTGCAAAAATAAGGCCGCTGGCCTGAACAACCGGGATATCCCGCTTCGATACCGAATCCACCAGCAGCTGCCCCATTCCCGGGTAGACAAATACCACTTCAACGATCACCACGCCGACCACCAGATAAGCCAGATTCAGTGCGATGACGTTGATAACCGGCGACAGCGCGTTGGGGAATGCATGCAAAACGATGACCCGCATGCGTTTGATGCCTTTCAATCTGGCCATTTCGATAAAGGGACTGGCCAGGATGTTGATGATCGCAGCCCTTGTCTGGCGCATCATATGGGCCACCACAACCAATGTCAGCGTCAGGCAGGGCAAAATAATCGCATGTATTTTCTGCCAGAACGACATCTGCTCGTTGATGTTGGAAATGCTTGGGAAAATAACGATTTGCACCGAGAGCAGAGCGATTAAAATGTAGGCCACAAAAAACTCGGGAAATGAAATGGTGCTGAGTGTGACCATGGAAATTGTGCGGTCAAACAAACTGTTGCGGTAAAGGGCCGCCAGTATTCCCAGGATAACTGCAATCGGCACCGCCAATACTGCGGCCGAGGCCGCCAAGAACATTGTGTTTCGGAAACGCCAGAAAATTAGTTCGGAAATCGGTCGTTTGTTAGCCAGGGAGGTGCCCATATCACCCCGCAAGAAATCCCCCAGCCAGGCGAAATAGCGCACATGGGGTGGCAGGTCCAGTTTCAGCTCCTTGCGAAAGGCCGCCACGGTTTCAGGGGTGGCCTCCTGACCCAGGATAGCCGTGGCCACATCGCCCGGCAACGCCTCTACACCCAGAAAAATTAGAACAGAGATGACGATTATTGTCAGAAAACCCAATCCAAGTCGTTTGACAACAATTCCAAATATCGAGCCCATTTTTTTCCACCTATTCGGTTATGAATTCGCGAGTTGGTGATAGGCCCCCTCATTCCGTTCCCTTGCGGGGATAATAAAGCTGAGGGGAATCATTCAGATCACCTGCCGTTGTGTGCGTGAGGGCGAATTACGATTTGAACCACCAGCACTCCGGCATTCTGAAGCCATTATACTCCCAGTTGGCATTTTCCACATCGGCCAGCGAAAACATCCAATCCGCAGCGGGACGCTTATCCCGGAATCCATCCATGAAATAAATTCATTCCGCCATTGCCAGCCTGCACACTAAGGATTTTCTCCTATCGCTACTTATGGCATATCCGTCCGCCAAAACGCAAGGGAAAAGTGAAATTAACTCAGCTTATGGGTGCTATTCATTTTATTTAAGTTTATTGATTCATCGGAATCCGACTTTGGATCTACGGGACAAGCCGGCAAGGAGTAAAACGGCGCAATTGAGTCGTGAATGGAGAGAGAATCAGATTGGAAAGATTTGAAAATATTGAGGCCCGGCACTTGGACCGGGCTGAGGCGCATATGACCCGGGCTAAACAGCGAACCGCAGAATATCGAATGACGAATATCGAATTTCGAAAGATGGGATCGCTTCGCGAAATCTTTTTTAATCAGACAGAATACATCTATTCGACGTTCGAAGCTCATCAGTTTCTTCTTCGATTATTAAATTTATTAGGTTCTAAGCTTTTTCCGAGACTACACTGGGAATAAGTGGCCCCTGAAAGGCAGCTAGCACGCCGATAGTGTATATTAGGTTTCAGGTGTCAGGAAGGCGAGTGACAAAGTCCTGAAACCTGAACACTGACACCTTGAACCAAACGTTCCTTACAAGATGTTGTCAGTTAAAACCCGATAAGGGCCCAGTCGCCTCCGGACGGGTCGACACAGTCCTACGAAGCGGCGATGATTTTCCGGATCGCACTCACAAAGCTTTGGTCTGATCCGCAACAACCTCCGATAAAATTTGCACCGGCTTCAATCAGGTCCGGGACAAAATTTACGAATTCAGCGGCAGTGGTGTAAAATATCGTTTCTTCATCGATAATTTCCGGCAGACCGGCGTTGGGTTTAATCCAGATCGCCAGCTCGCTGACCTCACGCAAACGTCTGCAAATCGGTATGTAACCCTCGATTCCCTGGCCGCAGTTTGCCCCAACGCCATCCACACCGATTTTCGCAAACTCTTCGGCTGCGGCTTCCGGGGTTACACCCATCAAAGTGGTATCTTTGTCGACACCGGAATCAAAAACCATACTGGCAATCACCGGAAGTCCGGTTCGTTTAGCAGCCTTGGCCGCAATTCCGGCTTCGGTGATGTCAATCATGGTCTCAACGATGATTCCGTCGGCACCTGCGCGCGCCTGGGCATCGGCCTGTTCTTCAAACGCGTGTTGCAGTTCCTCTTCAGTCGTCTCTTTGGTTAAAAGCATCTTACCCGTGGGTCCAATAGAAGCAAAAACCGCGGCTCGATTCCCGGCTGCTTTTTTCGAAATCTCGACGCCGGCGGTATTTATGGCAACAGCCTCCGCGCCCATATTAAATCGTCCCAGTGATAAGCGGTTGCCGCCGAATGTGTTGGTTAGAATGACCTGGCTTCCGGCCTCGACATATTGCGCGGCAACTTCTTCAACCCGCTCCGGATGGCTAAGATTCCATGAATCCGGACACTCGCCGCGTTTTAAGCCGCGATTCTGAAGCTGGGTGCCCCAGGAACCGTCGGTGACGACCGGACCTTCCTTTATCAGTTTTTCGATTAGTGGATGCATCGCTGTTCTCCTTCTTTGGTTGTAGCTTTTGAACCTGTAAACGCCTACATAACCTTTATTGATTCAAAATTCAATATGTCAGTGAACCGTGCCAGGGGAACGTCAAAGTCAACGCTAGCGGATTCAGATAGAAGCGATTTAATTTCCCGTATGCGGCACGAAAATCCCAAATCACAATACTCAAAGTGCCTATTTAACAGGGCAGGCAATATCAAATTTCCAATGACCAAAACATTATTTATTCCTATCAATTATCTTTTAAAATGAGTCGGCCCGATGAACCGTTTCCGATAACCGTCAACCACATCCCCAATTGTTCGTTTTCTCCTTGATAAATTCAGAATTATTCCTTAGATTATCAAACATGGGCCATGTCTTTGATTTTAGTGAAGCCGTTAATTACGAGCAGTGGTTTAACAAGCCGCAAAATAAACTCGCTTTTGAGTTGGAAACCCAACTGATGCGGGATTTGCTCCAGCCCATGCGCAGCGAATCCGTGCTGGATATCGGTTGCGGTGCGGGGGCATGTCTGGCAGCGTTTCTTGAAATGGGGCTGCGGGTTACCGGTTTGGATCCGTCGACCTATATGCTGGACATGGCGTTGGAAAAAATTGGTCACCGCGCGGACCTTTACCGGGGTTACGCTGAAGATCTTCCTTTTGACGACAATTCATTTAATTACGCCTGTCTTTTTACCACTCTGGAATTCGTTGATGACCCTAAAAAAGCGCTGCAGGAGGCCTTCCGGGTCACCAAAGATCGTGTCTTCATCGGGGTATTTAACCGGTATGCCCTCAAAGGAATCCAGCGGCGGGTTAAGGGTATTTTCTCACCGACCATTTTCAATCATGCCCAGTTTTTCAGCGTCTGGGAGTTGAAACAAATGATTCGACGCATCATGGGCCAGGTGCCGGTGGCCTGGCGAACCGTTTGCCAGTTGCCCGCCAATTCGGGAAAATTCGTACAAAATCTGGAGCAATCAAAAATTATTCAACGATGCCCTTTCGGGGCGTTTGCCGGAATGGTGGTGATCCTGGTGCCTCGACTTAGAACCCGGCCGTTGACCGTGCGATATCAGGCCAAGAATACCACCGGGGCAGCGACGGGATTGATAGCTGAACAACGAATGACAAATGACGAATGACTAAATCTACTTTGTCACATAATCGGAGCAAAATATTTTATTCGAATTTCAAAAGTTTGTAATATTAATTGAAAAAATGAGCTAAAATTTGAAATGAACTAAAATGAGGTAATAATCCGCCGGAATGAAAAATGGAAGCATATCTATATGAACGGCTTGAGGAAAACAAGGTAAAGTGCAACCTCTGCAGCCATCGTTGTGTAATCAAAGACGGCCGCCGTGGGATATGCCAGGTGCGCGAAAACGAGGCCGGCATTCTGAAGAGCCTGGTCTACGGCAAGCTCATCGCCCGGCACGTTGATCCTATTGAAAAAAAGCCTTTGTTTCATTTCCTTCCCGGGACACTTTCCTATTCCGTTGCCACCGTCGGCTGCAATTTTCGATGCCGCTTTTGCCAGAATGCCGACATTGCACAGATGCCCTCCGATCGCAAAGGCACGGTATTGGGGACCAGTTGCACCCCCGGGGAAGTGGTGGATGCGGCCCAACGAGACGGGTGCAGGAGCATCGCATATACCTATACCGAGCCCACGGTTTTTTTTGAATTTGCCTATGAGACCGCTAGGCTGGCTCATGATAAGGGGATACGCAACGTATTTGTCACCAACGGCTATTTGACCACTGAAGCGTTGGAAATGATCGATCCATATCTGGATGCCGCCAATGTGGATCTGAAGGCATTTACCGATAAGTATTACAAAGAGCTTTGCGGGGCCGATCTCAAACACGTTCAAACAACCTTAAAATCGATGAAATCCCTTGGCACTTTTGTCGAGGTGACCACCCTGGTCGTTCCGGGTTTAAACGATGACCCCTCGGAGTTGAGTGATTTGGCTGCGTTTATCGTCCAGGACTTGGGCCCGGAAACTCCCTGGCATATCAGCCGCTTCCATCCCACCTACAAACTGACCGACCGCCCCTCGACACCGATCCAAACGCTCACGATGGCCCGGGAAATAGGATTAAAGGCCGGTTTGAAGTATGTGTACACCGGCAATGTCCCCGGCAATCCTGCTGAAAATACCTTTTGTTACAGCTGTGGTGAATCAGTGATCGAACGCCGGGGCTTCCAGGTAGGAAATCTGCAGCTCAAAAACGGCAGATGCACCCAATGTGGCGCTGAAATTGACGGGGTGTGGGAATAAGTGTTCATACACCAATTTTTACGGGCGTTCTGATCATTTGGACCGCCATCAAAGAGACCAT
>Ga0316189_10001676_pt1 | contig 21942 bp, 19 predicted proteins | sample LowCovwburrow_MG_FD_204930 | JGI IMG/M metagenome (GOLD analysis project Ga0316189, IMG submission 204930) | Coastal sediment microbial communities from Maine, United States - Lowes Cove worm burrow | ecosystem: Environmental > Aquatic > Marine > Coastal > Sediment | place: USA: Maine... | reverse complement strand
AGTTGGGGATTATCATTAATTATATATTCCTAGTATTTGCTAATACGGGAATATATTTTCTTTCAACTAATCCTATCCTCAGCCAAAAGTTAATTTTATTTTATACTTTTGGCTGAGGATAAAAAAATTATGAGTAAGATCATAGGTCGAGATAGAGAAGTTGAACAACTTGAAAAATTACTCGATTCAGACAAGTCAGAATTGGTAGTGATTTATGGTCGTAGAAGGGTAGGCAAAACCTTTCTAATAAGGGAAACCTACAAAAAGCACATAATTTTTGAAGTGTCGGGCATACCAGGTGGGATTTATAAAGACCAGCTTACGAATTTCTACAATGAAATATGCAGCCAAAAAAAAGCCTTCGCTAAAAAAGAAGTTCCTAAAAACTGGTTAGAGGCGTTTAACATTTTTGGTGAATATATTGATAGCAAAGGTGGGGATGAAAAAAAAGTACTATTCCTTGATGAATTTCCATGGATGTATACCCATAAATCCAAATTCGTTCAACTGTTTGGTCATTTCTGGAATAGTTACTGCTCAAAGAGAAACGATTTAGTGGTCGTTATTTGTGGTTCCGCTGCATCTTTTATGGTAAATAAAGTAATGAAGGATCCTAAAGGGTTGCACCATAGGATCACCCTACCAATTAGGCTATTGCCTTTTAACCTTTATGAAACAGAATTATATTTGAAGTCCAAGAAGGTTAATCTCGATAGATATTCTTATCTACAATTATACATGGCAGTAGGAGGTATTCCACATTATTTGGAAAAAATCCAATCAGGTGATAGTGTTCCAGTTGCAATCGATAGGTTGTGCTTTGACAAGAGTGGACTTTTGGTGGATGAGTTCAATCATATATTTGCTTCACTTTTTGATGATTCCGATAATCATATAAAAATTGTTGAGGCACTTGCAACTTCACAAAAAGGAATAACCCGTGATGAGTTGATCCTAAAAAGCAAAATTAGTTCAGGAGGCACTTTGACCAAGACTATAGAAGAATTAAGTGAGTCCGGATTCCTTTCTGAGTATGAGCCTTACAGCAATTCCTCCAAAGAGACATTGTATAGATTAACGGATGAATATTCGATGTTCTATTTGAAATACATGAAAAAAAACAAGGGTGGAAGTTGGAAGACTCTATATAGCTCAAGAAGCTATGCTTCTTGGAGTGGTTTTGCGTTTGAAAATCTTTGTTTAAAACATGATAGACAAATATTGATTGGTTTGGGAATAAACGGAATTGATGCAAATAGTTCAAGCTGGAGAAACGATAATGCTCAAATTGACTTACTTATTGATAGGAGCGACAGGACAATTAATATTTGTGAATTGAAGTTCAGTGAAAGTGAATTTACAATTAGTAAATCGTATGCCGATAATATTCGTAACAAGAAAAGGGAGTTTATCGCTGAAATGAAAGATAGAAAAAATGTATTCGTAACATTTGTAACTACGTTTGGTGTGAAAAGTAACAGTCATAGCGATGAAGTGATGGACAATCAAGTTACCATGGATAGTCTATTCAAAAAAAGTGGATAAATTCCATTGTCAGCCAAAAACAACAAATATCAATACGATTTGGCTGAGGATAGAAATATTAGGCTACAATAACCTGGTTCAGAATAATCGGATACGACCAAAATTGTATGTAATACCATGTCCTTATACCGGTTGGAATGCCCGAAGATGAATTCCCAAAAAGGGATAAAGTCCAAATAAGTGACTCATTTGCACCCAATAAACATTTGATAATCAGATAGTTAAATTGTACTATAACTTTCATTATGTAAAATTACAAGTAATGCAACCTACGTTCATATTCCTTATATCCCTCCCTTTATAATCCTTTAGTAAAGTGAGCTCAAACTTTTGCTAAAATTTAGCATACAATGCATATTAAATATTAAATGGACTGCTAAATTTGCAGAAAGTTTGTACTGAGATAATTTTTTTACTTCCCAAAAATCTTCCTCACTTCCCTATGAATCCGCTCAAAATTCTCCTTTAGCATTTCTTTGGTTATTAGTTCCGAAGCTTTCAATTCCCTTTTTATTTTAGGGGTCTTAAACCTCACTTTCTTATCCTTCCCATCATGGAAGACCACAAATTCCCCTTGCCGTAGTCTATAAAACGTATCCGCCCGGTTCTTGGCCACTTCCTTTTCACCTTTGGTCACCCGGGTGTCAAAGTTGAGATTAAAACCCTTGCTGACGCTCATGGTCTCTTTCTTTATAATCTCAAAGAAACGCTCATAGTATTTGGCAGTATCAGGGTCATTGGTCTTTCCAAAGAACTGATAAGAAAGGTTGCTCAATATGGCACGACTTGCCTTTTCCCCGTACATCATATCGTTCTGGATCTTGTCCTGCATCACATAGATAGTAGCAATATCATAGCTCCGCAAGGTGGCTGGTACACGGTGCATGTTCAGAAGTCGAATAGTTGGAGCCTCCTCCATCATAAGGAATGAGGATCTGCCATTTCGGACACTCATCTGTTTGGTAATGGTATGGATGATCGTGGCAATAATAGGGGATAGGGACGTTTCGTATTTCGGGTTGTTGACCACACATATCACGGACAAATCTTCCCCTGAATTGATGTTAAGGGGCACCTCATCTTTGGATAGGGCCATAAATATGCGTTGGGTACTGATCTTCTTAAAGGCATTTGAGAGCGTACTCTTTACCCCTGCCGTCTGCCGATCGGAACCCTTACCGTTGATAAAGGCATCCGCCATGGCCTTGGAGGTGATATTGGCACTTAAAAACTCCACCAGTTCCTTGGTGCTCAACTGTTGGTAGAGCGCAATCAAATGGGGCAAAGTACAATAGTCTTCATAATCGGTCTTGAGCCGCCACATCATGCCCCCTATAAGCCCTTCCGCAGCATCATTGAAGAACCGGGAATTACCACTGTTCCCACTCTCCTTGAGTTCCAATAGATTCTCCACCAAGACGCGGGAAACCTCATGCACACTTTCCTCATCCTGGATGTACTTGGGAGCAATAGGATTGACCTTGGCATAAATGGGGTCAAAGGAAATGATATAAAAAGGGTTCTTTCCATCATCAAAAATGGGGTAGGCCATTTCCGTAATCTCGAAATCCTTGTAATCATGGATGACCCCACAAAATTTATGCGCCTTGAAATGCTTTAAAAGACCATACACCACACTTTCGGTCTTTCCACTCCCAGCAGCACCGATAATGGAAATCCCCCTGCGGATATTGTCCAAGACCAGACTCCCTTTCCGTACCTTGAACTTGACCCTGTACTTGGGGTCGATGTGGGTATCCCCCTCCTCTTTGGCTACAAAGACAAACAGCACCAGGTTGACCAAGAGTAGCGGCAAAAATGCGATCATTCCGAATTTAACAATAATGCGTGTTTCAAGACCGCTTTGCCATAGGATATAGATGGCCAGACCCATGCAGAGCAGATTGATAAAAAATCCATGGCGCAACCAGCGCACCACTGCAAAAAAGCATACACTTCCGATAATCCATATTGTTATATACTCTTTCCATAAAATTTCCATGACATAATTATTTAAAGATTAATACCCTATCGAACTTGATCTTATGGCGACTTCCAGTCCCCGTTTCAGACGTTTAAAAGTCGCTACGGCCAACTGTGCCTTATTGGTGGGAATTGCTGGAAGGTGGATGCCCGTTTTGTGCATCAACTTAAATGCGATCGTTCTTTCGTTTGTCGGTAATCCCATCAACTGGGCATAGAACCGTTTCGGGTCTTTGACGAATTGCTTCCTGACGGTATAAGCCTCAACATAATTTCTTTGGTATCCCGTGGTACTGTCAAAAGTCTTTTCCGCAGCTTCGTAAAAACGGTTGCGGTCGAATCCCCGCTTTACCATTTTGCCATTGAGTTCCGCTTCCGATGCCTTGTATTTTGAACCTGGGGAAAGGCTGTAGGTATTGGAAGCATCCGTTCTACTGACAATGATGTGGATATGGGTCTGTAGGCCTTCCTTTTTCATTCCCGCAACGACCATTTGTCCATTGATCTTATGCGGCGCCTTCTGCTTTAATTTTTCTATTTCCATTTCTATGAGTTTTGTGTTTCCGGTCAATTCGCCCCGTTCCACTTTTCGGAGGTCATTTTCCAATTTGACGATCTGTTTCCGATAGGGTGCATTTTCCAAAACCTGTTTTTCAAATCCCCTAAACGTGCGTTCGTGCTCGATTTTGGCATAGTACTTAATGTCATCCACGGTAATGGTCCGATCACGATGGAAGGATTTGGCATATTCCTTCATCAGTTCCCTGGTATAATTACTTAAATAATCCGAACTGTTTTGAATGTGCTTCAGTTCCCTTTGACTAGGGCTGACGATGATGGAATAGAACTTGGGCTCCTTCTTTTTGAGTTTTGCAGTATTCTCATCGATTTCTTTGATGACCGTTTCGGGGTCAATCCTATCGTTGTATTGGTCAAAGAAATGCTCCTGGTCATCGGGTCCCCTTTCCTCGTTTTCCTTTTCCAGATAGGCAACATAATCTGCTACGCTGCTGGCGTAAGTGGAGCCCAATTGTTGTGGTGTGATGGCTACGTACATGATCAATCTTTTTTTAGCTCCCGTTTGATGCGGGTAAATTCCTGTTGGGAGAGTTCCAATTTCAGATAGTCCTTACCAAAGCGATTGTTGACCAATGACACCTTGTCGAGTACATATCGGAACCTTTTTTTCGTTTCATCCAAATTTAGCTGTGTGCGTTCATGGACCACCTTGGGCACCGTGGTTTCTTCAATCTGCTTTTCTTCCTTGGTCTTCTTCTTGAACATTTTTTCCTTTCGGACAGGTTCCTCCTTTTCGGCCACCCCTTCAAAGAGCATTTGCAGCATGGCCGTGGTAGGTTTGTCATGGTTCTTTTCAATGTCCTTGATGATGGCAATGGATGCGTTTGTCCTTGCGATAGATGCTTCTGTACGTTTCCTGTTTTTTAATAGTTCCTTTATGATACTCTGACCAAATCTATCTGATGGCAGGAACCCGTGCCATTCAAAAAAATCCATGATAAGGGTCAATGTTTCCGTATGGGTCTTGGCGATTCTTTTAGAGAACTTCCGGAACCTTGAAGCCACAACATCTTTAATGCTAATGGCCGAAAAATGAAAATTGTTAGGTTTTTTGTCCATCATTTACAGTAAGTATTTTCAATGTTTATGGCACCTACCAAAGGATTTACAGTAAATATTCTTGTTCAAATGCGACGTATTAATTGTTAAAACTTGTTTTAAACTATTGATATTCAGTGATCTGAATATCAAATCAAACCCTGTAACATCGGCTTGCCGTGTTACCGTCTTGCTATTCCTTTTTCCCCCGCAGGGGAAATTCAGAATACCTTTCCCTTAAGGTAAAGGCTCTTTCAGGTACTACCCTCTAAACGCCATATTTTAAGAATGTAAAGGGCGTACTTTTAAGGAATGTTCATGCGATCTCAAAAAAGTTTGGAATATTCCAAATAGAAAAAGGGCAACTTTTCCAAGTCGCCCTAATCGATAAATCCAATCCTCTTTCAAATCGAAAATGTGAATTTATAATTGTACAGGTTTCGGATGGCCTCTTCCTCCAAAATAGAAGTATAGTCCATCCCATTTTCAATGGCATAGGCTTTTAGATCCTTTCCGTAGTGTTGTTCGATTTCCTTTTTGGATTTTGCCAATAACAGCTCTTGGGTTTCCCCGTCCAGATTGTTATAGTTCAATTGTACCATGGCCTTTTTTTTTTAAGGATCAAAGAATCCCGTTATCCGCAAAACTGTAGTAATCGCCATTGGGTACGATCAGGATATGATCCAAGATCCTCACATCAAAAAGCTCGGCGGCCTTTTTGATTTTTTGGGTTAGGTTTTTATCTGCCTCACTGGCTTTCAAAGTTCCACTTGGATGGTTATGCGTCAGGATTATCGCCACGGAAAGCGATTTCAGAACCACGGCAAAAAGGATACGCAGATCTACCAATGTTCCCGTTATTCCCCCTTTGGACAATTGATAGATGCCTTTGACCTTATTGTTGTTGTTCAAGAGCACTACCTTAAAGGATTCATGGACCTGTATGGTCTGTTTGTCCCAATGCTCGAATAACATTTTTGCAGCATCTTGGGAGGAACTGATCTTTTGCCAAAAAGGGGCGGGAATCCGTTCTTTATAGCTTATCCGTATTTCATTAACTTTGTCTTTCATTGCTTTTGATTTAAACGTTATTGGTAATGAAAAAGAGGGCGGTATTTTCGGCAAAACGCCCTCTTTGTTTTTCAAAGGTTCACATATTAGGCGGCCTTGTTTTCATTCTTGGCACCCAACAACAAAACCTCGCTAACGATTACTTCCGTGATATAGCGTTTTTCGCCTTCCTTGGTCTCATAACTTCGAGAGGTCAATTTGCCCTCGATGGCAATCTCTTTACCCTTGCCCGCATATTTCTCAATAATCTCAGCGGTCTTGCTCCAAGCCACCATATTGTGCCAGTCCGTGCTTTGTACTTTTTCACCTTTTGCATTTTTGTAGTTCTCATTGGTGGCCAATGAAAAACGGATGACTTTTTTACCGCTTTCCAAAACGGTCATTTCGGGATCGTTCCCCACGTTGCCAATTAATTGGACTTTGTTTCTAAGTGTACTCATAATTGAAATATTTAAAGGATTTATAATTACACCACCCGAACCCTTCGAGTGGTTTTTGAATGATTTACTTATTATATCTTGAGCGCTTTCCCTTTTTTTTGATTTTAACTTTGCTTGCGCTTCCTTTTTGTTGATTCTGTACGATTTCATGATTTATGTTTTTGATTTACTTCCCATAGTGCCTTCACGATTCCCTTTTTTGGATGCCAATGTGGATTCAATATCCGGGCTTGGGAAAGACGTATAAAAAAGAGATCCCGCTTAAAAAGCGGGACCTGGTTTATGCCGTCGTCCAAGAACGGATGTTGTTGTTTTGCTGTTTATAAAAAGGAAATCGGGGCGGTAAAGGAAGTAGGTCTAAAGAATTATGTGAAGTACAGTATCAAGGGGAAGTGGGACAAAACACAAATACAAATTCATATTAAGCGGACTTGACCCTAAAAACGACATAGTGGAAGAGAAAAACTATATACTCAATATACACTAATGTTTATTCCCAAAATTAAGATTGAGTACTTAGTGTCATGTCCGAGAATATTGAATGAAGCTTATTTTCCGAAATAGAGCTTGCGAAATAGCGTGGAAATAGGCTGAAATCCCGTGCTATCTGAGTACTACGATACATTTTTTAGCTTTAGTGGCATTACCCCTGGGTCTGATCTATTGCGGGGAAATCTGTAGTTACTCCAGGATTCTACACCTATCTTCCTATTCTTTAACCTATTTCAATCGAGCTTGGTTCCAATCTTGTATTACATGTTCGGTTTTCTTGAAAACATTTTGCGTATTCCATAAAACATTCTTTCCAAAAGATTGAGTTTTTCGGTAATGATTTCTGCGGTGCCCACCATTTCTTGATTGAACACCAAATCATAATGATGTGATGTTTGCAATGTATCTAAGGATACAAACACGCTATATGTATTGTCCTTTAGGTTCGGTGTGGCCGAAACACCAGTAACTTTAGCTGTAAGTGACCCATATTGATGGTGTGGGTAATTATCTAGTTTCACGATAACCTTTTGTCCTATCTTCACTTTACCGGAATTTAAAACAGGGATTTTTAAAGTACCTATAATCCCATTGGTTTCTTTTGGAAATACAGTAAAAAGGGTTTCCCCATTTTCCACGCTCTGGAACCTGTCGTAGGTATCGAAAAGACTTACCAAACCATTTATTGGCGATTTCAATATATAGCTCTCTTCCCAATTTGCAATTTCATTTTTAAGGTTTTGGATTGATTGTTTAAGTACCTCGGTAGTTTCACCAAAGGTTCTGATCCCGGAAATCGAATTGTTGTCCAATTGGTTCTGCAGTTGGGAGATGTTGATCTTCGTTTTATTGATCTTGGTTTTTATATTTTCAAGTTCTTGTCTATCAGAGAGCCTCTCACGGGATATTTTCTCATATTCAGCCTGGGAGATAACACCTTTTGAAAGGAGCGTTTCTGATCGTTGATGGGCTTTGTCGGATAACTTTATTTGTTGTTGAAAATGGGCAAGCTCTTTGGTCTGTCCCTTTAATAGATCCTCTTCTTGTTCAAGTTGGCCCACGAGTTGGTTGCTGTGTTTTTCGTTTGGTCGTAAACTGTCATTGATTATCAGATTCTGATAATTCAGGTAAAAGGTATTATAAGCTTCTTGTACGGATCCAAGCTGCAGGTCGTTTGGATAAAGGATTGATAAGGAATCTAAACGGATATTCCTGTGTTTGCCCATATCTTCAAGTTTGGAGACGATTAGGTATACGTCTTTTAAGGAAGCAGGATTTTTAATTTCTGCCAGTACCTCGTTTTTATATACGGTATCGCCATGGGAAACATAAATGTTATCAAGCTCACCCTTGGTCCTGGCTTTGATTTTTGCTATCGGGTTTTTAGTGGTCAGACCAACTTTTGCAAAAACCACATCGTTGTACGATATAAGCATACTAAGCAAAAGTAAAACCACAAACCCTATCAAGACGGTCGTGGTTCCCGCCCTTAATGTCCATGTGGGCGGTTTACCGATTAGCTCCTTAACTTCCTTTGATTTGTCCTGTATTTTTTCCACGTTCTAATTTCCTAGTTCCAATTGATTTTTTACCAAGGAGTGGTAATATCCTCTCTTATTGATGAGCTCTAAGTGCGAGCCTTGCTCAACGATCTGGCCATCATCCAGAACAAGTATATTATCGGCATTTTTTACCGTACTGAGCCTATGTGCGATTATAAGTACGGTCTTATTTTCGTAAAAATCCATCAATCGTTCCATTATCACCCGTTCATTTTCGGCATCGAGCGAGCTTGTTGCCTCGTCAAAGAACATATACGTTGGGTTCTTATATATTGCTCGGGCAATCAATATTCGTTGTTTTTCACCACCACTAATGGCAATACCTGAATCGCCTATAATCGTATTATAACCATTTGGCAGCCCCTTAATGAATTTTCCGAGATTGGCCACCTCTATCGCCTTGTGGAACATGGCACTATTAATCTCAGTATCTTTTTCCGATTCACAGATGTTCGAGAGAATGGAATCGCTGAAGATGAACCCGTTTTGTAGAACTGCACCACAAATAGACCTCCAATATGCGGGGGATATGTCCTTTAGATCTTCGTTTGTAACCGAGATTGAACCACTATAAGTATCGTAATACTTCAATAAGAGTTTTAAAAGAGTGGTCTTACCGCTTCCACTTACCCCGACCAGTGCAGTCGTTTTACCTTTGGGCAGTTCCATCGTTATGCCCTTAAGGGTCAATGGAGTGCTTTTTGGGCCATATCTAAAGGACAGGTTCATGCATTGGATTCCTCCCTCTGCCAGTTCTGTGACGAATGTGTTCTTTTTTTCCTCTTCCTCCTGTTCCAGGTTTACCTCGGTCAATCTGGAAAGACTAAGTTTGGCATCTTGTGCAGTCCTTAAAAAATCAATAAGTTGGTTAAGGGGTAGATTCAGTTGTCCCAAAATATATTGCACTGCCAACATCATCCCTAGGGTCATACTTCCCGTAATCACGAGTTTGGCGGCTATGAACGTAATAACGATGTTTTTTAACTCATTGATTACGGAGCCTCCAAAAGATTGTTTTTGTTCCAGTTTCAAGCTTTTTGTAGAGAGCTTGAAAAGTTTGACTTGTATGGCCTCCCACTCCCATCTTCTTTTTCTCTGGGAACCATTGAGCTTTATTTCCTCTATTCCGGAAGTCAATTGAAACAACCCCCTTTGATTATTGGACGCTAGTTTGAACAACTCGTGGTCATATTCGGCCCTTTGTTTAAAAAATTGCAAAGACCAAAAGACATAAAGCACAGAGCCTAACATAAATATCAAAAAGATAGCCCAACTATAATATAGTAAGACCAAGGCAAATATTAAGATATTGAAAAACCCAAAAAAAGTACTCAAACTTGACGATGATAGAAAAGCTTGTACCTTTCTGTTGTCATTTATCCTTTGGATGATATCCCCTGAATGTTTGCTCTCAAAAAAAGAAATGGGTAAGGACATTAATTTTACCAAAAAGTCAGAGATCAACCTAATATTGACCTTTCTAGTGAGGTGTAATAGGATCCAACCCCGTATCAGTTCAACAGATGAACGCGAAAGAAAAATAACCACTTGGGCAATCAGTATAAGGTAGACAAAATTAAGGTCTTGTAGGTTGATACCGTAATCGACCACCGCTTGAGTCAAAAAAGGGAATACCAATTGGAGTAGACTACCAAATAGCATGCCCAAGAACACCTCCCTGATTTGTTTTTTATAGTCTTTGAAATAGCCCAATAGATATGAAAAGCCCTTATCGTTCCTAGCTGGTTGCCCTTCCGTTATATTGAAGTCTGGACTAGGCTCTAATAAAAGCAAATGCCCCTCTTTGTTGCGGTCCTCCATACCCGTCCAACCCTTTTTGAACTTTTCCTTGGCATGCACAATAATCCCTAATTCAGGATCGCCAACAGTGACCGAGTTTTTGGAAATTTCATAAACGACGATAAAATGGTTCTGGTTCCAGTGCGCTATGCAAGGTAAGGGCACTTCTTTTTCCAACGTTTCAAAAGGAAGCAATACAGGAATTGTTTTAAGGCCAATCGTTTCTGCGGCCTCAGAAAGGCCATCATAGGAAACACCGTTTTTACCTATGGAGGATTGTTGCCTTAAATACTTGATCGAAACATCCTTACCATGATATTTGGCGACCATTTTTAAACAGGCTGGACCGCAGTCCATTTGGTCAAACTGTTTAAAAAACGGATATTTCTGTTTCTTTTTCAATAGGGTCGATTAGCCAGTATTTCAATGCATACTTCATTTTTTTGATGAAATGATTCCTGCTGCCATTTTAAGGGCGTTGTATGCATTTAGGACCTTTCCTGATTTTGAAAGCTCTTTAAAGGGTACACTGTCGTTTTCCCTTGTTTTGACCAATACATCATATTCGGTACCACTCTCCATAAGTATATTCTTGACCTGGATGGCATTTAGGTCTGGATATTGTGAAAGTAAAAGTGCAGCTACACCAGAAGTCAATGCAGATGAAATCGATGTTCCCTCAACATTTTCATGATACCTATTTTCGTGCGACGTGGTGGTTCGAATACCTTCCCCCGGGGCGAATACATCCACATTTTGTTTTCCGTAATTTGAAAATGAGGAATATATCCTATTGTCCAAGTATCTTGAGGAAGAACCAACCTTGATCAAGTTCCCGACGGTATTGCCATTTGGTCCGAGGTCCATAGGGTATGAGTTGTGTTCTGGCTTATCTATATCACTTGCCGAGTTACCACTGGAGGTGACAACTAGGACGTTGTTGTTCTCCGCATATTTCAGGGCATTGAAAACAAGGTGCTCATTATCCACCATTGGTTTGCCAGAGCTGAAATTGATTACCCTAGCCCCATTGTCCACGGCATAGCGCACTGCATTATAAAAATCCTTGTCATGTTCGTTGCCTTTGATAGTAAAAATAGGAAGCACCATTAATTTTATCCTGTTGGAAGCCCCCTTTATTCCCGTTCCGTTGCTACGGTTCGCCGCAATTATGCCGGAAACCTGGGTGCCATGTATTCTTTGTTGCGATGCTTGTACATTGTTGTTTCCATAGTTTCCATTATCATAATCATAGGGATTGTCTCCAAGTTGTTTCCGTTCATTATAATTGAGGTTGTTGGAAGTATATTTTTGGATTATGGCATATTTTTCTTCTTTAAAGAGCGTTTCCAGATCAAGCCCTGCCGTTTTAAATCTTTTTAAATATTTCAATAATTTTTCTTCTTCCTCGTTTCTTGGCGTAACGGTATCAAGATTGTATTGAAAATAACTGTCGTAAAGAGGGAATCTATCGGAAAAGCGCTCTTTAATCTGTATGTACAGATCTTTGTATTTTGAAGAGGCTTGCAATAATTCTTCGGCATCTACTATGCTCTTATTGTGAGATTTTGCCGCTTTAAGGTATTTTAGATATTCAGCCATATCTTTTGGCTCAACATCCTCTTTTTTTCTGTCCTTGAATTTATTCTGGAGACGTTTTACTATCCTGGTATGATCGTATAGGGAATATTCCAAACTGGAATGCTTCCCATAACCCAGAAAATTCCAGCCATGGACGTCATCGATGTAGCCGTTGGTGTCATCATCAACACCATTGTTCTCAATTTCATTCGGGTTTATATAGATTTGGCCGTTCAAATCTTCATGGGATAAATCCACTTGGGTGTCTATAACCGCTACAATTATCTCCTCACCTGAATTCGGTTGTATTAGTTCTTTATAGGCTCGTTCTAGACTAATACCTGGAACAGTGTCCTTTTCAAGGTCTTTGAGATGCCAATCAGAATCTCCTTGTAATTCAGGATTGACAATTTGACCTTCTTCATTGCAAGATATTAGGAAAGCCAAAAAACCTATAGCGATTATGGATTTTTTCATTGAATGTTGAAATAGGAAGGAGCCCCAGGAGAGCTCCTTGTTAAATATTGAAGGCGTTTAGTGGATATCAACCAACGAACTATTCATTGTCTATTAAACATCTTAAAGAGCTAGTTGTCTTTGTCTCACCATTATCGCCACCACCACCGTTGTTACTTCCTCCAAGTATTTTGTTTGAGCCTTCAAACCTTGCAACTTCGAATTTTTCCAATTTCAATCTGTTTACGCTGTATTTACCTTTTTTCATAATGTGGGTGTTAATGCTTATAAAAATTGTTTTCAAAACCAAGGCTAATATAATGTTTATAGCCATGAACCTGAAAATATGCTATGTACTGTCTGTCGCAATTCACGAATCACGTTGTTTTTCAAGGTCATTTCGGAGCTTTTCCAAATAATCGTTTGGTTTTATGTTTGTGTGTTTTAGAAAAGCCTTTGTATAGTATTCCCGGCTGCTGAAGCCAAGTTCAGTGGCAATGGCGTTCATACGCCAGACCCTGAAATTTCCCTCGTTGGTCTGAAATCTTCTTAATGCATACTCTATTCGCAGGGAATTCACATAATCCGGAAACTTGACCCCTTTAACGTGATTTATATATTGGGACAGGTATTTTCTGTTTGTTCCTATTTTTTTTGCAACATCCCCTACGGTTACATTTGATCGTAGATATTCCTCCCTGTTTTGGAATGCGGACAACCCTCCTGTTATTTTTTGTTCAAGTTCTTGAGAAAAGTTCAATTTTTTTGTTTCTTTTCGGACAACTTCGACATGGGAATTTTGTAGCCTGTCAATAATTCTACGATAGTTTTCTTCCTTTTTCCTCTCCCTTTTCCTGTAAATATAAAATCCCAAACCTAAGAAGAGGAGCAACAGAAAAAGCACCAAAAAGACAATGACCCCCTTTCTTTGGCTCTTTTTGTAGTCTAGAATCGTTTGTTCTTTTTTCTCGATTAAATTAGGAATATCGTATTTTGATGAGATGTTGCGGGACAGGTACTTGTAATCATTGTTCAGAACCGAGTCCACCTTCATTAACTTTTTGGCGTAGTGAAGTTCTGATTCGACATCTTCGTTTTTGTGGTAATATTCGATAAGTTTTTCCCATCCTACCCTTAAAATAGGGGGAACGGTATTTATTTTTTCAAAAATCGAATCCAATCTTTTATAGTGACCAATTGCCTGATCGGTCTCTCCCAGCATTTCTTTAGAAGCCCCGAGCCAATACTCGTTCTGTGCGAGGTTTGGCAAATCTTCGACGGCGTAGATAAGGGCATGGCTTTTTGTAAGGCTGTCAACGGCCTCTTGATAATGTCCTTTGTGGTGGGCTATTTCCCCGAACACATAAACAAAGTACTTATAGTTATCCGAATCGTTCTTTCTTGTTGTGGACAGTCCGAGATTTGCGTAATAGGCCGTAGAGTCTAAATGTTTTAGGGCCATATGACTTTCTGAAAGGCCGAAAAGGGTGAGTTCAAAATAGTCTTGGTTGTGGGTTTTAAAATATTTTTTTGATTCGTTGTAGAACTTTATGGCTTGTTTGTGCTCCCCTATTCTTGCCCGTATCGCCGCGATTAGATATTTGGTTACGAACTTTAAATGGTGGTCGCCCCATTTTTTTAGAAAATCATTGGCTGTTATGGCGTTGTCCAGGGCCTCCTTGTATTTTTGGTTTGTAAATTGTTTTTCGGCCTTCATATAATAAACAGAGGCGGGATATTGTCGGGTATTAAAATTTTTGGTAAAATAAATTAAGGAGTCAAGATATGCTATAGATGTTTCATATTCGGTTGAAGCCAAACTTAAAAGATGATATCCCAAGGCCTGGTTGATGGAATCTTTTTCTTTTTCTGCTTTTAAAAAATATATGCGACTATATTTTTTTGCCAAGTCTTTGTTGTCTTCAAGGTTATTCTCTACCAACCCAAAGAGCATATTATAATTCTTGTTCAATAAGGAATCCTTAGAGAGCTCCGGTGATTGCGAACGGACCCTCCCTATCAGAAAAAATAATATGATTACCATGCCAATATGGTCGATTTGGCTTTTCACGATATATTTTGTTTTGCAAGTTTAGTTCTATAATATTTTTCAAGATGGTGATACGCAACGAGCTCCATAGCCCTTTGGTCACTATAGAACAGCCTATTGGCGAACATATGTATTATGTCCGCTGCAATTTTGGTTTTGTTCTTGAATGCGAGGATCATAGGACTTGATTTTGTTATGTGATTTTGGATGCTATGTAAGCACTTAATATTGAAATTTTCGGTGCCAATATACTCCAATTTTGATTTTACGACATTGTATTTTTCGCTTAACGCCCTAGCCTGCTCTTTTGTAACATTGAACTCATTTTTATACGCTCTATAACTTGATGTTAAGAAGGCCAGTATTTGGATATCGTTATTGAAAAATAAGTTCAGATACTCCATGATAACCACCATACAAAGAAAAAGATGTTCAGAAAGGTTTTGTTCCAGCCTCAACAGTTCCATGACAAATTCGCTTTCTTGATAGAACAATTCTTCACATATGACAATGTTCGGTTCGCCATAACGTTCAAGTTCCCGTTGGTATGTTCCGAGTTGTATGTCCCAAATTAAAGAGTCTTCCAACAATGGTGTCAAAATAGGCTCTAATTCTTCCATTATGGAGAATTGCGAATTACCGTCATTGAGCTTCAGGCGTAAACGAACGTGAAAGTCAGGGTCTCCATAGCGGACGAAGAACCATGACAATACAATGTCCCCCTTTTTTTGTTCATCAATAAACGGTTTAATGACTTCACTCAATAACACGTTGGCATAAGATTCGCCACAATAAAATTTATAATAAAGCCAATTAGATCCAGGCAGGAATGTTCTTTTAATTCTCATTTACTGCCTCCTTTCTGGAAAATGCAAACAAAAACTCGCTCGCATATCGGTTGTGCTCCCCATCAATGACGAGCTGGTCATCTCCTGATAGGAATTCAACGAGCTTGAACCGTTTCATTTTTGTTATTTCGCTTAAAAACAGGTTTATGGACAATAGGGAACTAAAATCAATTAGAAGGAGATTGTCTCCCGTCTTCAGTTGGACATATCTGGGCAGACTTTCTTTTGCGCGCCATTTGGCAATGGCCTGTAGTAAGTCATCTCCCTGAAGCAGGTGCAAGGACGGTTCCTTTATTTCAGAAGTTTCAAAAACCCACTGTTCCTTTATTATGATAACATCTTTATAGGTCATTCTTGGAAGATGCTTATGTATAACCTCTATGGGCCCCCAATCGAAGCCTATTCCTGAAGAAAAATCATTGAATTGCATATCACACAAAAAGCGGTACATTGGCAATTTGCTTTTCGTATAGTTATGGGCATTGGACAAAAAGGGAATTATTTTTTTTCCAGTTTTTAAAGAGGATAAGGTAATTTTGTCCCCAAGAACTTGAATGGTTATATCCTCAACTGGTATTGCACTATTGTCCCCATCATTGGTGCCAGAAAGAAAATTGATTTGTTGTCTCCGTGTTTTAGGCCTAAAAAGAATATTTCCCGTTCGCTCTTCCGGCAAGTGGCCTATTTCCGCAACATGACAATTTTTATAATGAGTCTTCTCTATGGTATTGATTTGATGCACAAAATCCAAAACATCTTCTGAACCATAGGAAAACCTCCCCAAAAGATTCGATGCAGAGCTCCCCCCAATATCTTGAAGATAGACATAGTTTTTTAAACCCTCCTTTATGATTTCCGCCAAACCCGATATGGTAACGCAAAGGGTTTGAGATTCCTTTTTTAATATATTGAGGTCTGGGTCGGTGATATCAAGGGCACCCTTTTGCCATTTTTGGAGCTTCTTCAATAAGAATAGTTCAATACCGTCATAGTGTCGAGGATTATTGTTTTTTTGGTTGTTCCCCAATCCTATTTTGGAAATATATGGATGTGCTCCTCGGTTTTTTGAAACGGGATATCCGATGCCCGAGTCAATATCCAGCACATGTACCAAGGGCATTGCTCTTGTTTCATATCTTTTTGTAAATGCATGGATGAATTTTTTCAATTCCATATCCCTTTTTCTGGGTGTCAAACAAGAAAGTATATTTAAGGCCCTTGACAAAGTCACTTTCAATTTTTTATCCAATTCACATTGTTCAAAAGAAGTGAAAAGGTCTACTTGTAAAAGATGGTTTTTGGATGTTTCCGGTAAAATTGCCAAGGCCGATTTTTGTAAATCTTCGTACAGAGCTATTCTTTTTTTTGGATTTAAATGGGGTTTCTCAATTGATTTGATTGCCTCTTTCAGAAAGGATGTTTGTTTCAACTTAGAAAATTGCCGTAGTTCCTGTAAAAGTTTATCATGATATGGGCCACCTATACAGTATGGTTCCAAGGAGCTTATCAATATTTGATTATCAACCAGCCGGAAGATGAATTCCAATGAATTTTCCAAGTCATGGCCAAGACTGGTCAAGTGTTCGGCCATTGAAGATATTGTTCTTCCCTTTTTTGCAAATTCAAGAATAACCGAAAGATGTTCGGTGGCGCTTATCCTTTGGAGTATGTACTCCTTTTTTCGGCCCTCCCATACCGTTTCTACGTACCTTATCTGATTGCCCACCTTATAGATACTGGTATTGTTATAATATAATAATGATTCTTTGACTTTTGGTATCTGCATCAAGTTTCTGGACAGTTTTGAAACAAACGAGAGATCAAACCTGGTTCTGCGGACATGAAAGGACCTGTCCTTTAACTTTAGGTTGTTAGTATCCCCAAAATTACCTATTGCGGTTCCTGCAAACAGACCAAAAGGTGTTGCCCTAGTCCCGATCCTTGTAATATATTTCAAAATAGCATAGGTCAATTTTTGGTGTTTTGCGCTATTATGGATCTCTTTTATGTTTACTTGGGAAATTCTTTCATGGAGCTCAGGTGATGCTAGGTAAATGGCCTCAAGAATTTCGTTGTCATTAAGGGCTTCCCAAACAGCCTTCAAAGGGTCAGGGGATGAATAAATGTTCTTTACAACATTGACGGGAAACAACGGCGTTCTGATGGCGAACTTATCTAATACCCTGTAAGTTGAACTGAATTGTTTCAAACCTGTTTTATGTAAAATCCGTTAATATACCCAATGCACTATAAATAAACCTTTTAAGTTCGATAAAAAGGTTTGTTTTTCGACAACCCAATTCGTAAATTGTCACTAGACCGTCTTTTTTATGCTCCCCAAGGTTCTATTTTTTATCCAATGTTCAATCTATTTCCTTTTAAAACATCAAGTCCAATAGTAAAGCCATAATAATTATTGCCCATCTATTAAGTACAATTATCAATGCTGATAAGATTGTGGCACTTGATAAAGGAGAAGTTTTGAAGGAGGGCTCACATGATATGTTATTTGCCAGAAAAGGGCACTTTTATGATTTGTGGAAACAGCAGGCTCCAATTAAAAGTTCTTTGACACCTGTGTTCTAGCAATACTAAATAACGTTAAGCTCCTCCTGATAAGCATCAAGAACATTACTGGGCAAAGATTTTAAGTAAATTTGTGTAGTATTGAGTTTACTATGCCCGAGCATCGCTGAAATTGCTGTCAAGGGTATGTTTTTTAACATGGCATGAGTTGCAAAGCTATGTCTGGAGACATAGGAAGTAAGATGCTCTTCGATACCACATTGCTCAGCTATCTTTCTAAGACCCCTATTATACCTTTTACGTGCCCCTTTGACATCCATATGTTGTAGCTCTAAGGTATCACGACGGAGAATGGGCAAGATATAATCATTCTTTTTCTTGCATCTGATATAATACTTCAAAAGCTCTTTTAATTGATTTGTGACCTTGATATCATATTGCTTGGATGTTTTTTGTCTTTGGAACCGAATCCTACCATCGACAATGTTTTTCATTTTTAGAAAGGCCATATCAATAAAGGACATTCCAAAAAGCATATAGGACAATAAGAAGTAGTTTCTATAATGAAATGGCCAACTTCCTTTTTCTAATTTAAGTGATAGAATCTTTTTTAAACTTTCTGGTTCAATGGCTCTTTTAGCAGTGGATTGTGTCCTTATTTGATAATCTGAAAAGGGATAGGCCTCTTTGTCAATAAGCCCCCTTTTTATTCCTTTATTGTAAATAGCGCGTATAGTACGCATATAGGCCGCTAATCCGTTCAAACTATTTCCTTGTTTGGACAAATGTGAGCGCTCGAATTTTTTAAGAAATTCATAGTTAACCTCATTGAACCTAATGTCATTGCCATTACTAAAGAGCTTAAGCCTATGGATGACATCGTTATAGGACCTAGCCGTTCCATACCTCTGGGCAAGTCGCAGGTCTTCTATTAGTTCTTGGCCAAATTCATAGAATGAATCGTACTTTGCCTTATTTACAATTTTGTCCTTTAACTGCTTTACCGACAAAAAATCCAATTCACCATTATCCTGTAATCTATTAATGATCTCCTGTGCGTTGGCCACTTGCTTCCTAAGAAGATTATTTAGAAAGCTTACCGATTCTACTCTATCATATGATTTTCGAACACTTTTTTTAGAACCATCCCAAAACGGTTGTGGAACGGAGTGGCCCGTAGCAATCGAGGTAGTTTTTTGAAAATGGCCAAGGCGTAAGATGATTGGGAAACTATTATCCTTTCGTTTCCTTCGGGTATCCAAACTCAATGAGAGACTTGTTTGCATATTTTAAAGGTATAAAAAAATTTGCACATAATTTGCACATAAATTATTGATGCTGATTAATATCAAATAAAATTATAATTTATTAATATACTGATAATCAATAATATAAAGTATTATTTTATTTAATAAAACCCTACTATCGCATTGCTCATAATCAGGGGGTCCCTGGTTCGAGCCCAGGTGGGACCACAAAGTGGTAACGAAAACCTCAACGAAAGTTGGGGTTTTTTTGTGAAGCAAACCGGGGCGAGAAGTTTATCCCGCCCAAAGCGGGAAGCCCAGCCTGTCCGACCCAAATGAAATGCAGGCGGAGTGGGACCAGCGGGGAACGCGAACAAACGGGTGGATTTCTTTGGCCATATTTCTAACAAATTAAATTGAATAAAAAGGCAGTTGTTAAACTGCCTTTTTTAATTTTAGTAATAGCAAGAACGGATTAGGAGGTAAATCAAGAGGAATTCCTATCATCATGCTAATAGCATTAGGCAGGGATGACTTTTTTAAATAATACTTTCTTATTATGCTTTAGTTTCATTGAAGATAGTACAGGCCTCCATTCAACTTCAATATTAGCAATGCTATCCCTAATAAGGTCCCCCAGCACAATATCATCTGGATTATCAGTGATTTCAATGTTTTTAAATTTTTTTACCAACATTTTATCATTTGCGGGTAAAAAAGGAACTTTGAATTTGCTTGGGGTGAAATTAGTCGCTTTACCAGGAGTTATACTGCCTTTTAAATCTCTTAATTCCATGTCAGATTGATTAATAACCCAAACTTCAAAAGAAATTCTGTCACCAACACGGGGATCTCTTTGGTCTATGAATTTACGCATGTGAAAGGTGAGTTGGTCCGTTAACTCCTCCTTTAATTTATCTAAAATATTTTCCATAGTTGACAAGTAATTTATTTAGTCAATAAATTAACCTATTGCCACCGACCACGCAATGATAATGATCATGTTATGATCAAACCGAGTTTTCAAAAGTACTATTCATCAAAAAGGTAGAGATCAGCCAATTTATAAACCAAAAAGTTGATGGTTTCTGTATCAGAAGAACCTCTGCTAAACATTAAATAGGCTTTTTCTAGTTGTTCTTAATATTGCAAAAATGAGTGTTTTGTGACTTAACCTAAACGCATTATCAACAACCCATTATGGTCAGGAGTAGTAAAAAGGCCACTCATTTGTTGTTGCCCTTTTTTTATATTTCCGTGATTTTACCAGCTATAAAATCCGATCTTCCAAATTACATTTAATTCTCCGTATTTTTGCCCTATGGAAACACAACGACAAAAAAAGATCGGAGGGGTAATTCAGAAGGATATCGTTGATATATTACAACGTGCGGCCATTGGTGGTGGCATGACCGGTGTTCTGATCTCAGTATCCAAAGTAACCGTTACCACAGATCTCTCCATAGCCAAGGTATATCTTAGTATTTTCCCGAATAAGGATGCCCAGGAATTAATGGAAGGTATAAAATCAAACCAGCCCCTGATCAAACATGAACTTTCGCAACGCACCAAGCACCAACTTCGAAGGGTGCCTGAGCTTCTCTTCTTTTTAGATGATTCCTTGGACTATATAGAGAATATTGAAAAATCCTTAAAGGGTAAAGAAAACCCCATAGTGGATCGGGATCTACTCGAAAAAAGAAAAAAGTCCTAGGGAGGATGAATTTTCCGCTTTACATAGCACAGCGTTACCTTAGATCAAAAAGCAGCCAAAACGCTGTGAACATCATTAATTTCATCACTTTTCTGGTGATTGTCATTGGTTCCGCTTCTTTGTTTATTGTATTATCCGGATTTGCGGGCTTAAAAACCTTTAGCCTTTCCTATACCAACATTTTTGACCCTGATTTAAAGGCGTCGCCCATAACCGGCAAAGTGTTTCATATTAGTCCTGAACAGGAAAATAAATTATCAGCTATAGATGGCATAGCGTCTTTCTCCAAGGAATTGGAGGAGCAGGTTTCTTTTACGCATAAAGGAAAAAACCACTTTGCCTATATCAAAGGGGTTGATGCTTCGTATACTAAAACTACGGCAATTGATAGTGCCCTAATTTTTGGGAGTTGGTATTATGCGCAGCAACAGGGGGTTGCAGGAATAGGACTGACCTATAAACTGGGATTGACCATAAACCAACACAGGAATCCTTTGATGGTCATAGCGCCAAAACCTGGGAAAGGATCCATCTCACAATCAAAACCGTACAATGAGCTGCCCCTGGTAATTAGCGGTGTATATGCCGTTGAGGAAACCTTGGACCATAAATATGTGTTCACTGATTTGAACTTGGTACAGGCGCTGCTGGAAAAAGACAGCACCCAAATTTCTGGCATCAACTTTAAATTGTATCCTGATACCGATACTCCAGCCTTACGCAATGAAATTGCTGCGGTTTTTGACAATGCGATAGTGCTCAAAAATAGGGAGGAACAGAACAGCACCCTTTATCGTATGCTTAATACCGAGAATTTGGCAACCTATCTTATTTTTACCTTGGTCCTGATTATTGCGCTTTTTAATGTTGTTGGGGCCATCATCATGATGATCTTGGACAAAATTCAAGATTTGAAAGTCTTATATAACCAAGGGGCCACGATTAATGAATTAAGAAGGATTTTCTTTATACAGGGCATTTTAGTGACCGGTTCAGGCGGAATTATAGGT
>Ga0316189_10001675_pt1 | contig 21944 bp, 14 predicted proteins | sample LowCovwburrow_MG_FD_204930 | JGI IMG/M metagenome (GOLD analysis project Ga0316189, IMG submission 204930) | Coastal sediment microbial communities from Maine, United States - Lowes Cove worm burrow | ecosystem: Environmental > Aquatic > Marine > Coastal > Sediment | place: USA: Maine... | reverse complement strand
CGACCTCTTCTGCCTGCTGGCCTCGTGGCCGAAGAGGCGAGTCCTCGAGCTCGCCCCGTCTACTGGGAGGAGACGCTGAAGCAGGAGGACCTCTCCCTCACCCCGCAAAAAGCCCGAGAACAAAGAGAAGAGCAACGTTTCGGCTGTGTGGGGCTTTTTGGGGTGAGGTATCACGACTTCTACCACGGGCTGCTAAGGCTGGCACACATTCTTGGCCGGCGCATTTTCAAAACAATGATTGGCGCCGAAGAACTTGTTGCAGGCCACATTCGAAAAGTTGTTGGGATAGTCCATTGTCCCGTTCATCTCGTCGAAGACATAGCCAAGGCCATTATAGCAGCTCCCCCACAGGGAGGAGTGCCCGGGGCTTCCTACAGTGACAATTCCTCGATCAAAATTATCGATCGTGTTGCCGTAGACATAGCTGTTGATTGTATTGATCACCCCGACACCGGTGTCGCCAGTACCGACAAGGGTGCGGACGTCATTGAACCCGACATCCCCCTTGGTTACGCGGTATAGGTTTATGCCAACCTCAGTGACCATGATCCGGTTATCGCGCACTGTTACGTCATCGACCATGCCTCGGTACGGATCGGTGTTGATCAGATGCTGGGAGCCCAGGTCGAGGATGATCTGCTGTAGCCACAGAACGTCCTGATAGTCGACGAAGTCTGAGCGTTCGTAGCCGGTAGCCGCCTTGAACGAATCGTCACTGATAAAGAGGTATTGCGAGCCGTCGGTCAGAAAGCCCATTCCATAGCCATGGACGAAGTTGTGGTACCAATTGGTGCTCGCGGAGTAGGGAACATGACCATCGGGGCTGATGCCAAAGTTGCCGGTTTGGGCGAAGCTACGCAAAACGGTGTTGTGGTGGACGTCCACATATCCACCCGCGACGTTGATGCCGACATTGGCATCACAGACCGAGTTGTTGTAGATCTGTGTATGTGCGCCGGGGGTGCCGATGTACTCGTGCGGCTTGGTGTTGCAGTATAATGGGGTGCAATTCGCCACCTGGTTGACATTGATGCAATAGTGGTGTTTTTGGCCGTCGCCTGGCAATTGCAGGTCGAAGGCATGATCCGCCCCCGGGCATTGGGCCGCCTGTGTCAGTGAGAACGTAACGCAAGAGTTGGTCTCACAATTGGGGGTCTCGGGCTCCACTGCAGTGTTCCATCCGTAGCCGATGCCGAGACCAACGTGCGAAATAATGAGGTGATGGGTATTCACAGGGTTAGACCCCTCGGTGGCCTCTCCAACCTGAATACCAACCGCAGCACGTGGCGCCAGAACTTCCGGTAGTTCACCGAGCTGGAATTCATCGACCGATGTGAGATCCAGCGCCTGCGCGGGGCAGTCTTCACCCGCGCCGTAGCCGGCCTGGTCTGTCCCGACAAGGACGAGGTGGTGAACCTCGCCACCATCAACCGGATCGAGACTTTCCCGGGCTTCAGCGGCCAAGATGAGCGCCGACAGGGATGCGCCCTCGCCAACATTGATCACGGTTGGGTTTTCGCGGTTCTCGGAGCCGTGAAAGACAATGCCCGAGGGGACATGAACCCCAACGCCCTCCAAGAACGGCCAGGTTGCGGGAAGCACACTGTCTCCACCGATCGTGATCGCACCTGGCTCAAGGTACACATCAGCGGCACCGTTTTCCTTCGCCCAATCCAGGGCGGCTTGATACCAGGGGGGGTTACCCTCTGTGTAGGTGTTGCCATGCTCTGCATCTTGGCATTGCATCATCACCGAGGCGCAATACTGACGGGGGCCACCTTCTGCGGAGCAAAAGCTGTTCACCACCGTCCCTTGGGTGTCGCGAACCACCGCACACTGACCGGGTGGGCATTGTGCATCTCCGGTGCACTCGGGCATCGAGCCGGTGGTCTCACCTGAAGTGCTCTCCGTATCCGAAGTGTCCAAAGTGTCCGCTTCCCCCGAATCACCGCTGGAACCCGTGGTAACAGTTGTACCCGCCGTGCCTGTGGTACCCGCAGCATTTGTTGTCGCTTGACTGCCTGTCGTGTCATCTTGTGCAGTGTGGGTGTCCGTTTCCGAGTGAGCCTCGCCAGAGCACCCGCTCAGGGCAAGCGGCAAGAGCGACAGGGAAACCAAAGAGCGAACTAACTGTCCCATTGTCGGAATGGTAGCAGAGCGAGGCGGGCTAGGGCGATGCGGTTTTTGGGGTGTTCATCCGGGAACTTCGGCGAGGCGCTGGGTACTCGGAGGCTCGTGGAGGCTAAAGCGCTGACGGCGCATGGACGCTCCACGGGGTGCGCCAACCGTTCAGCAGCCCCCCCCGGAGGATCTTCATGTATGACAATTCGCTTCCTGTGCAGAACAATAAACAACGCTGCGTCGCTGGGGCCAGGCGATCCGTGATGGAGAGCGATGGTCAGGCGTGAGCGTCGACCGCCGTTGGACGTTGCGCGAGTGCGCCGCGCGGGTCGCTCACGCCTTGTGGGCTCGCGGTAGTCCCGACTGTAGCACTGACGAAGCTCGGGTCTTTCGCGGAGCTGGGCTCGCCCGCTGAGGACCCTCAGGCCATGAACGATCGGAGGTCCGCTGCCCACCATGAACGCTCCCTCCCGCCCTATCGCCCTATCGCCGAATCGGCTGCACTGCGGGTCGCTCGACCCCCCGGGCTCCAACGACGTCCGCCGAGAGTGTGTCGATCCGCCGGCCGAGGAGGCGGGCCTAGCAGGAGCCGTCCAGCAGGAGACCCGCCAGCGTGAGCCCGACGAGCGCGAGGCCGAGGAGCACCCCCCGGCCGATCCATCGCCGGCGCGCCTGCGCCTTCGCCCGTCTCACCGCAAGCTTGGCCCGGAAGAGCTCGCTGCGGCGGGCTCGCTCCGCCGAGACAAACACCTCGACCTCGTCGACGACCCAATGAGCCTCGGCGGGGACCTCGAGCGGAGGTCCGGTCCAGGTCAGGGTCCCCGCAGGCCTGGAGAGGGTGAACGCAGGCCGGACGATCCGTCTCGCGAGGCCGAGCCGCGGCAGCGAGACGCTCTCCCCCTCGGCCGCGTCGAGGAGCGAGAGCAGCTCCTCCGCCGCCTCTGCCTGGCCCTCCCCGCGAGCGGCGACCTCCTCAAACTCCCGCTCGAAGGACCCAGGATCGTCGTAGAGACCGCCGCAGGAGAGCGCGAGATCCACGTCGAGCAGCGACACCTCGCCGTCGGTCATCGCCCTGAGAATCGCGTCGTAGATCCGCGGGACCGGATCGGCCTCCCAGACATCTTGAAAGGCGTCCTCGTCCTCGTCCCCCGTCCCCCACGCGAGGGAGACCAGCTCCGTGTCCTCGCAGCAAAAGCCGCGATCGCGCGCCGCCCCGCTCACCTCTAGACCGCCGCCACCCGCGACTCGATGGTACGAGAGCTCGATGAGCAGCTCACCCGCCGCTGCGAAGCGCGGAGCCTCCCCCTCATCGATCATCGCCAGGCGCGATCGGGCCAGCTGCGCGCGGACATGCGGATAGGCGCTGAGGTCGACGCTCGGAGCCTGCGTTGGCACGCCGAGGCGCTCAGCGGCCTCGCGCAGGACAAAGAGGTAGACCGACTTCCAATCCGTGATCTCGGGCAGCCGCGCGTAGCCAGCCAAGGGGCCGCGGACGATCTCCGCCGGACCCGGACCGAGCCAGGCTCGAGGCTCCACCGTGACAATCCCTGGGACGATGAGCGCTTGCGGCACAGAACTCTCCGCGGCGATGGTATCCGCCCTCGGCCGCAGATGTCGCCCCTCGTCTCAACCGCCAACAACGCCGTATCCAGGTCAACGCCGCTCACCGCTCTTCTCGGCGGCGCCGTCGACCCTGTGGGTCGCGCCCCCCAGGACGGCCTCTCCGCGACGACGGACTCCAACTCCGGCGATCTATGCATCGAGTGCGGCGTCCCCCTCAACTCTACCCAATAGCCAATCATCGAGCATCTCCCCGCTCCAGGGTGCGTTCATCGGCTTTGCGACCCTCTACGACGACAAGGTCACCGACGCCCTCGACGAGGTCGGCAGCGCCCGCGTGATCGACACCGCGTAGACCAACGGCTGTGGACCTCATCAATGATCCGAGACACGGCTACGCACCGCACGACGGTGACAAGAGGCATGCGCCTTCATGATCCCGCAATCGGCGAGAATCCTCTCACCCCAGCGCCCGCCGCCAGCGTGCGCCGATGATCCGCCCGAGGATCCGCAGGCCATCGGCGATCCGATCGAGATCCGTACTCCCGTGGGAGCGCGCTCGCCGGGTCACGGCGACCTCGACGACCTTGCCCCCCTGGCGGACGAGCTCGACGAGCATGTCGGTCTCGATATCGTAGCGCTTAGCTCGCAGTCCGAGGCCGAGCAGGGTCGACCGCCGGATCGCCCGAAACCCGGCCTGGGTGTCGGTGACTCGCGCCCCGGTGACCAGGTTAAAGAGGCCGGTGAGGGCGACGTTGCCGATCCGGTCGAGCCGCGTGATCGAGCCCGCCTCAAAGCGGCCGAGGAAGCGCGAGCCGACGACCAGATCGATCCCCGCGTCGGCGCTCAGGGCCTCGACGAGGAGGGGGATCTCGGCCGGCTCGTCCTGACCGTCGGCGTCGAGGAGGACCAGCACCTGGCCCCTGGCGGCGAGCATGCCAGCTCGGACCGCCGCCCCCTTTCCGGCGTTGGTCGGCAGGCGGATAACCCGGGCGCCCGCGTCCCGGGCGAGCTGCGCGGTGTTGTCCGTGGAGCCGTCGTCGACGACCAGGATCTCGACGAGCCTCGGGGTCGAACGGCGGCAGCCCTCGATCACCGCGGCGATCGTCGGCGCCTCATTGTGCGCCGGCAGGAGAACCGTGACCCCCTCGCCTAGACCAGCCACCGGGCCCTCCGGTCACCTTCGACCCAGGCGATCGCCTGCGCCGCGAAGATCGTCGCCCAGGTGTTGATATCATCGCAATCGGGGCCGTAGCGCAGCCCGCCGCACGGGGTCTGGAGGGTCGCGAGGTGGCCGAGCCCGCGGGCGATCGAGGGGGCGAAGCGATGACGATCGACGACCGTCCAGAGGCGAACGCATTGGCCGACGATGTCGCTCCGTCGCGGGCCGAAGGCCCGATCGCCGTCGTGCCAGGCGAGCATGCTCCCGTCCCCCTGCTGGATCGTCGCCAGCCAGGTCGCGGTCGCGACAGCCTGGGGCCGCGCCCGGAGGTCGACCGTCGGCTCGACCGCGAGGAGCCCCTCGGCAGCGTAGCAGCAGGCGTGGACGTAGGTCCGAGCGCTCCCGCGATAGACGACAAAGCGGCCCCCCTCCGCGAGCGGCATCAGGTCGCTGAGGAGCCGGCGGATCGCGGCCGCCGGTCGGCCGTCGGCCTCGGTCGCGAAGGTCCGGCTATAGGCGGCGAGCGGGAGGGCGAGCTTGAGGAGATGGCAGCCCCAAGCCTCGCTCCAGCGCGGCGGATCGCCGGCATCACCGGAGATCGCCCGCCTCGTCGAGATACCGCTCAGGACGCCGGCGTAGACCCGCTCGATCACCCCGGCGAGGCTCCGCAGGGCGCCGTCGTCGATCCCCTCGACCAAGCGATCGTAGAGGCGGAGGAGCCCGTGGAGGACGATCCCGCTGTCGAAGAGATAGTCGACCCCGTCGCGGCCGACCGCGCCGCGGCTGTCGATATCGGCGAGCAGGGCCTCAAAGATCCGCCGGCAGCGGGCGAGCTGCGACGCGGCCCGATCCCGCGGCATCCGCGGGCCATCGTCGATGTCCTGGGCGAGGAGCGCGAGGAGGAGGCCCGCGGCCTCGGGGTAGGTGTATCCAGGGTGCTCAGGGTTGACCCACGAGAGCACTGCGCCCTCGGCCGTCAGCGGCGTATCGACCAGCCAACTCATCAGTCGCTGCCGGTCGGGGCGCGCGGCCGCCCTCAGCACCGCCTCGTAGTCTGTTCGGATCCTGCCCCCCATGGCGCTCCCCGGATCCATAACACCCAAACACCCGTCCGGTCGCTCCCGAGGATCACTTGTGATCACTTGCGGCGAAGCGCCTCACCGGCCAGCCGGAGGAGCCGGCGCGAGGTCTGGCGCACGGTCGCCGCCGGGGCGCCCGCAAGCGCGGGGTAGGCCTCACAGGGGGTAAAACAACCGCCGCAGGCGAGGCGCTTGATGTCCTCGCGGGCGGCGAGGAGCGCCCGCTCGCCCCAAAGCTCGGCGAAGCTGCGCTCTCGGAGGTTGCCCAGCGGACGGTCATAGACGTGACAGGGATAGAGCTCCCCCTCAGGCGAGACGAAGGCGGCGCTGCGCAGGGCCTGGCAGGGGACCCCCGAGTCCTCGCCGCGGTTGACGAACTCGCGGTTGACGAGGAAGACAAGCTCCATCAGCTCGACGAGATCACGGGGTAGGCCGCGAGCCCGGAGGTGGCCGGCGACCAGCTCCTCAGGAGGCGGCGGGGCCTCAACCCCCTCGTTGGCGAAGAAGTGCGATGAGACCTGAAGCCAGTTGTAATGCCACTCGCGCCGGCTAAACCCGGGGATCGCCGCGGCCAGGGCGGCCCCGAGGGGCTCTATCGCGTCGTGGTTGTCGGCGCTGATCGTCGTGCCGATATAGGCCTTGATCCCGTCACCGCCCGCGCCCTCGCGCAGCCCCCGGAACGTCGCGATCGCCCGGTCGAAGGCGCCGACGCGGCCGCGGATCCGATCGTGAAGCTCGCGCTCGCCGTCGACGCTGACGGTGACGATCACCTCGAGCTGGGGCCGCGCTGCGCGGATCTGCCGGCAGGTCCGCAGCACTCGCGCGGTAAACCAGCCGTTGGTCGGAAAGTGCAGCACTTCGAGGGCGCGACCCCGGGCGGCGATCGCTGGAAGCAGCTCCTCGGCGTCCCGGCGGAGGAAGGGCTCGCCGCCGGTGACGTCGAGCCAGCACAGACGCGGCAGCTGATCGATGATCCGCAGGATCTCCGCCGCCGACATCTCCCCCTCCGAGGGGGCCTCCCAGGTCCGACACATCGCGCAGCGCAGGTTGCAGCGGCGGGTCACATCGAGCACCAGCCGCGTCGGCGTCTCCGGCCGTCGCACCCAGGTCTCCGCCAGGCGCAGTGCGAGCGACGCCCGCCTCGCCAGAGCTGCCGTTCGCGGGGCCATGGACGGCGGATTATAGCAATGCTAGCCTCGCGAGGCCCTGGCACAGTCGAGACGATCCTGGGCCCTCAAGGTGGTCGACGACGACCGGGACCCGCGGGGCTCCGATGTCGGCCACCCGCGCGCTGACGCCCTGAACGTCGTCCTCCTCCACCCGCCGACCCTGACGGCCCCGCGCTCGCTCTCCTACTACGGGGCGATGCCTCCGCTCGGCATCGCCTACATCGCCGCCGCGACCCGTGCCGCCGGTCACCGGGTGAGCATCATCGACGCCAGCGGCGAGGCCCTCGACCACCGCTGGCCCTGGCCCTCGACGATAGGCGAGCTGGTCGCCCAGGGTCTCGAGCTTCAGGCGATCGTCGATCGCGTCCCTCCAGACGCGCAGGTGCTCGGGATCACCCACATGTTCCTCCACCAATGGCCGCTGCTGCGGGAGCTCTGCGGCCTCCTCCGCCGCCAGGCCCCCCGGGCGCGGATCATCCTCGGAGGTGAGAACGCGAGCGCGCACTGGGCCCAGATCCTGAGCGAATCGCCGGCGGTCGACGCCTGTGTCCTCGGCGAAGGCGAGGCGACCTTCGTCGATCTGCTCGACGCCCTCGCCGTCGGCCGATCGCTGACCGAGGTCGGCGGCCTCGCCCTGCGGGTCGGCCCCACCCTCCGCCTCACCGGCGCTCGGCCGCGGATCGCCGAGCTCGACGAGCTACCCCGGCCGGCCTGGGACCTCCTCCCCGTCGACGCCTACCTCGACCACGGCTGCCGCTCCGGGGTCGATCGCGGGCGGTCGATGCCGGTCCTGACCAGCCGCGGCTGCCCCTTTCGCTGCTCCTTCTGCTCGTCACCGTCGATGTGGACCACCCGCTACCGTCGCCGCGATCCAGCGGCCGTCGCCGACGAGATCGCCGACCTCCAAGCGCGCTACGGGATCACCAACGTCGACCTCAACGATCTGACGGCGATGCTGACCAAGGAGTGGATCCTAGAGCTGAGCCGAGAGGTCTCCGCCCGCTCCCTCGAGATCACCCTCCAGCTCCCGTCAGGGACCCGCTCCGAGGCGGTCGACGCCGAGGCGGCGGCGGCCCTCGTCGCAGCCGGCTGCCGCAACTTCACCTATGCCCCGGAGAGCGGCTCGCGCAGGACCCTGCGGCGGATCCACAAGAAGGTCGATCTGCAGGCGCTGCGGCGATCGATGCGGGCGGCGATCGACGCCGGCCTCATCACCCACGCCTCGATCATCATCGGCTTCCCCCACGAGCGCGCCCGCGACCTCGCGGCGACCTTGGGCCTGGTCCTCCGCCTCGCCGCCGACGGCTGCCACACCGTCGCCATCATCGTCTTCGCCCCCTACCCCGGCTCTGAGGAGTACCGCCGCCTGCTCGACGCCGGGGCGATCCGCTTTGACGACGCGTACTATTTCGGCTCGCTCCTGCGCTCCGCGGGCGGCCTGCGCTCCTATCATCCGCAGCTCGGGCCGCGGGCGCTCCTCGGGCTCCAGCTCGGCGGGCTCGTCACCTTCTTCGCCGGCCAATTCATCCTCCGACCGCGACGCGCCGTTGACCTCCTCCGCCGGCTCCGACGCGGCGAAGAGGCGAGCGTCCTCGACCAATTCGTCGCGACCAAGCTCCGCCAGCTATGGCCGGGCAAGACCTGAGCCCATGTCCCATCGCAGCAGCTCGAGCGCCTTCGCCCAGCCCACGCAAGCGCCGACGCTTCATCCCTCGCATCACACCCGCCGATCGGTCAATCACTTCGACGGCGAGACCCTGCGGGTGGTGAGCGACCACGATCGGGTCGGCCGATGCCACCGATGCGGCGCGAGCACCTGCCGAGCGAGGTAGTCCCGTGCGAGCCCCGGGCTCATCCTCGGGCTCATCCCTACCGGGTCCTGGGCAAGGGGGCCCGCGAGTGCTCTACTGCCGCCATGGCCCTCGCCCCAACGCGCCTCAGCGGCGCCCAATTTGCCAAGCTCGTCGGCACCTTGCTCCTCCAGCAGCGCAGCGACATGGGGGCGATCCTCCGCCGCACCTTTGACCGCTACGGCCCGGCGATCTGCGTCCGACCCGAGCGGGGATGGTTCGGGCGACGCTCGGGGAAGATCAGCGAGGTCTGGCTCGTCGCCGAACCGGCGATCATCGAGGCCCTGCTCATCCGCGAATACCGCTCCTTCGACAAGGATCCGCTCACCTGCGAGCTCGAGGATGTGCTCGGCCTCGGGCTCCTGGTCTCCGAGGGCGACGCCTGGCGACATGACCACAAGATCGTCCAACCGGTGCTCAACGCCGGGGCGATGCGACGGCGCCTCGGCGAGGTCGCCGAGCTCATCGACACGACCCTCGAACGATGGCCCGCAGGCGGCGATCTCGACTGCGCAAAGCTCTTTGGACCCGTCACCCTCGAGGTCGTCAGCCGGATCGCCCTCGGCCTCTCGCTCCTCGACGAGGCGCCGCTCGTCGGCGCAGCCCTAGACGAGATCCTCGACTACTACGCCGGCTTCGGCGGTCCCGGCCTGCGGGCGCCCGCAAAGTGGCGCACACCGGCTCGCCGCCGCTTCGAGAGCGCCTGCGCCCAGCTCCGCTCGCTGACGGGGCGGCTCATCGAACGGCGGGCGACCGAGCCCTGCACGGCCGACGATGAGGATGTGCTCGGTCGGCTCCTCGCCGCCCATCACGAGCGGCCGGAGGCCCTCCCCGCGGCCCGCGTCGAGGATCAGGTGATGACCCTGATGCTGGCGGGCAACGAGACCACGACCCTCGGCCTCGCCTATGCGCTGCACGCCCTCGCGCACAACCCCGAGGCGCAGGAGCGCTGGCACGCGGAGGCGGACGCCGCCGCCGAGCAGGGCCTGGACTTCGACCGCCTGGCCTGGACCCGCGGGATCTGGCGGGAGACGCTACGGATGTTCCCGCCGGCGGCCGGCGTCGCGCGGGTCGCCCGCAGCGACCTCGACCTGGTCGGACTGCCGATCCCCGCGCGGTCGCTGGTCGTCGTCCCGGCCCTCGCGCTCCACCGCTTTCCTGAGTGGTTCCCCGAGCCGGACACCTTCCGACCGCAACGCTTCATCGATCCGCCGACCTGGCCCAAGCTCGCCTACCTGCCCTTCGGCGCGGGGCCTCGGGTCTGCATCGGCTCACACCTCGCCGACATCGAGGCGATCGTCGCCCTCGCCCGGATCGGCAGGCGATACCGGCTAGAGCCGCAACCCGGGGCCAAGCCGCTGCGCTTCAAGCTCAGCGTCACCATGCGCCCGGCCGACGGCGTGCCGATCCGCCTCGTGCCACGCTGAGCCGCGCTCACTCCCTGCCCGTGCCCATCCCCTGCCGCCCTCGGCTCGGCTCTCCCTGACACCGGCGGGGCTGCGCCGTAGCGCTCTTCTGTGCCGAACACAGCCCGCTCGCGGGCTCAGGCAGCATTGCAGCCCCTGACCGCAGACCCTCTATTTCGCGAGCCAGCGCTCGAGCGTCGCCACCTTCTCGTTATCATCATCCTCGCCGTACTCTTTGTAGCCAGCGAGCGACCTCTTTGCATATTCGATCCCTTGGGCCTCTTCCTTCGCGCTTGTGGACTCGCGCAGGACCTCGGCGAGGAGAAAGAGGAGCTCTGGCAAGAGATCGGAGGCGCCGCCCTCAGGTTTGCCGAGGCCGAGCTCATGCGCCCTGTAGAGGTCGCGCAGACCGCCCTCACGGTCACCACGCTTGGCCTTGACCGCGCCGAGATACATGAGCGACTGGATCGCCCTCGGGGCATCCGGGCCGAGCTTTTCGGCGTGGATCGACAGCGAGCGCTCGAAGTACGATTGCGCTGCTTCAAGGTCGGCGAGCCCCTGCGCGGCCACGCCGAGGTTCAATACGGCGTTGGCAACAAAGAGGTGGTCAGGACCGCGCGCCTTCTCCTCGATCTCGAGGGTGCGCTCCAGGTAGGGGAGGGCTTCGGCGTACCTCCCGGAGGTGGAGAGGCTCGCTCCGAGGTTGCCGAGGAGCCCCGCTGTCTCCGGATGGTCGGGTCCGAGCGCCGCCTCTTTGATCCTCAGCGCACGCTCCAAATAGGCAAGAGATGCATCGTTGTCGTTCTGCATCCCCCGGAGCGCGCCGAGGTTGTTGAGGGTCAGGGCCAACGCGGGGTGCTCGGAGCCTAGCGTTTCCTCTTGGATCCTGAGCACGCGCTTGTTCAGCGACTCGGCCCTCGCAAGCTCGCCTTTGCCAGCATAGGCGACACCGAGGCTCACTAGAACATTGATGACTCGGCGGTCCTCAGGGCCGTAGAGTTCCTCGAGGATCGCCAGTCCGCGCTCGATGAGCTCGACCGCCTCACCGGCGTTGCCCTTCCGCGTCTCGAGGTTTCCGAGGGAGGTAAGAAGGCGAGCAGCACCGCTCGTATTCTCGCCGAGGCGTTCGAGCACAGCCTCGGCGTGCAGACGCATCTCGGTTGCGCGCTCGTAGTCGCCGAGCTGCTCGGCGATGCAGCCGATCAGGGAGCTCATCGTCTGAGCGAGACGCTCATCATCGCGGAGCACGTCGGCGCGCCACAGCGCCGTCGTCAGTGTCGCCTTGGCGAGCTCGTAGTCGCCGCTGAGCAGCTGCAGTTGACCGTAGACCGCCAGCGCATCGGCTTCGAGGGGGCGGTAGCCGAGCTCCACCGCACGGCCGACGACCGCCGAGGAGAGGGCGAGGCCTGCGGCGTGACGGCGAAGCAGGAGATCAACGCGGGCGGAGGCGAGTGTTTCCCCCAGACCTTCGAGTTCCTCCGCGATCGCGGGATCCTCCGGCTCTGGGACCGTCCTGGTGAGGACTTCAACGTCACTGCATCGTTCGACGCTCGGGAGCGCATCGGCGGCCTGGAGCGCCCGCGCGAGGCTCCTCGCATCGGCGTCCATGAGGCCCTCGAGGAGCGCTCGGAAGGCGACCTTGCGTTGCTTGAGACAGCCAACAGCCATCCCGTAGAGGGCGGCGTCATGAGCCCCGCTCTTGTGGGCATTGCAGGCCTGAGTTCGCTGGTCCTTCCAGGCCGAGGCGTAGCCTGCGAGGCTCGGTTGGAGTCGCTCCCACGTCGCCGAGGCGTAGCTCTGGCCGGTGCCGATGATCGCCGCGCCGACAGCCTCCTGCTCTCGACTCCAGATCTCCTCGAGGTCGCCACCGAGCCCGCGACACGGATCATTCATCGCCGTCTCTTGGCGCGCGAGCTCGTAGCCACCGCCGAGGAGGAGAGCGCCCATGACGGCCCCTCCGACCAGCCAGCGTCGCCGACGTGTCGGGTCGTCACCAAGGCTACGGAGGAGCTCCTCCATCGACTCGTAGCGACGCTCAGGATCAAGACTGAGACCGCGGCGAAGGACCCTGCGGACGTGAGCAGGGATCTTCGGCTTCCTCGGGAGTCGCGGCTCGGGGGTGGTTGCGAGCTCCTCTCTGCGACCCTTGACGGTCTTGCTCGTATACGGACGCTCTCGATAGAGGCCCTCGTAGAGAGAAAGGCAAAAGGCATACTGATCGGCGCGAGCATCCACCTCACGGCCCTCGAATTGCTCTGGGGCCATGTAGGCCGGAGTTCCGGCAATCGACCCTACGACCGTAAGGGCCTCTCCGAGGAGGTTGGAGGTCGACGCGCCAGTGTTCACCGACGAGCTCTCGGTCACACCTGCAGTCATCATCGGTGCGTCGGCAGGCGAGCGACCGGGAGCGAAGGCGAGGCCAAAGTCGAGGACCCGCACCCGGCCGTCGTGACCGACCAATACATTGCTCGGCTTGAAGTCCCGGTGAATGATCCCAGCCTTGTGCGCCGCAGAGAGGCCGCGACCGGCCTCAGTCAGCTTGTCGACGACATCACGCCAGCCCCACTCTTTGACTCTCAGCCAGCCCCTGAGGGTTCTCCCTTCGATGAGCTCCATTGCCACATAGACATGCCCCTCCCACTCGCCGACCTCGTAGACAGTGACGACATTTGGGTGCGAGAGCTTTGCGAGGGCCTGGGCCTCACGGACAAGACGGGCGCGGCCGGTCGAGCCCTCGCTCTGTTGACTTCGGAGGATCTTCAGCGCGACTGCCCGATCGAGCTCTTCATCTTGAGCGCTGAAGATAAGCCCCATGCCTCCTTCGTCGAGATGACGCTGGACGACAAAGCGGCCAACCCGGGCGCCGCCGCCGCTGAGGAGGCGACTCTTGAGAAAATCGTCTGCTCCGACCTGGGCCCTGGGCTCGCCTAGAACCGCGACCGGCTCGCGGACTCGTGTTTCCTCGTCAGCGCTCTCAGTCTTCTCCTCGACGGCTCGGGTTGGTTGTCCGGCTGCCCTGGCGCGCACCACGGACTCGATCTGTCGCGTGACGAGCGAATCCTCCCTACTGCTGTCAGAGGACCGAGAACGCTCCGTACTCACCTGTGCCTCACCACCCCGACTCACGCTCGCACAGGCAACAGGATCCTTCAAGCCGAGGCATAAGGGCAATTACGCGCTCCGAATCGAGGTCGAGAGCCCGCTGGAATTTACCCACAGCCTGCGAGGCCGTCGCCTGGCGACAGACGAAGACCTCGAGAGAGCAGGCATGTCTCGTCGGCCTCGCCGCGCGGGCGAGCGCGGGGCTCGACCTCAAGCCCGCCTCGCGCCAGCGCCGAGCTCGAGCAAGGTCCGGTAGAGACCGTCGACGACCTCTTCGAGGAGAGCGTGATCCCCCCGCGTCGACGAGGTGGTACCAGTCCATGAGTTCGTCAACCAGTGAGGGCCGCATGGGCTCATGGCGACGACTCGCTCGGCCCAATTCTGCAGACTGTCGCAGGAGATCACGATCCCCCCTCGCGCCCCAGGATGAGCAGCGCCTCCGGCGTCTTCGCGGTCTCAAAAACGAAGAGCGAGGCGTCCTTGACCGGGAGTGATTCGGGGAGCGAGCCCGGGCTGAGCTCACGCGCGGCCGGCAGACAGCTCCCATGGCGCATCCCCGGCAGCGCCCAGAGACACCGAGCGCGAAACCGCACAACGATCCCCCCGCAGCGGTCCGCCTCGGCTACCATAGCCGCCCGATGTCGGCGACGCGGCAAGCCTCGAGGGGCGCTCTCTGGCTGCTCCAGGCCCCCGCCGCCGCCTGGCTCCTGACCGTGTCGGTCGTCGTTCTCGGCGCCCTCGCGATCGAGGGCGATCGCTACCTCCACGACGAAGGCCTGCTCACCTGGTACTTCGCGCAGATGACCGCGACGGAGCCGGCGGCCCTGCTCTTCTTTCAGAAGAGCCGACCGCTCCTCTCCCTGCTCTACGCGCCCCTCGAGCTCCTCGGCCTCGGCCTGACCAGCTTCCTCGTCGTCCACACGCTCGTCGCCGCGGCAGCCCTCCCGCTCCTCGCCGCGACCGCTCGCAAGCTCGGCCTCGGCAAGACCGCCAACCTGGCCCCGGCCCTCCTCGCCACCTCCGCGCTGTGGTTCGCCTGTGGCCCCGCCGGCGTGTCGAATAGCGACGCGGTGACCGGCCTCAGCCTGGTTGTCTACCTCTGGATCGTCCGCGACCGCCCCCTCGCCGCCGGAGCGCTCCTCGGCGCGCTCCTCTTCGCCCGCTCGGAGCTCGCCCTCTTCGCCGTCGGCCTCGGCCTCTTCTCCCTCTTCCACCCCCGGACGAGCGTTCGCTTGGCCCTCGGCCTGCCGCTCATCCCCGCGCTCTACGCCCTCTGCGGCGCGCTCTACCACCACGATCTGCTCTGGGCGCTCCACTTCCCGCCGGCCCTCCCAGCGCCGCCCCCCGAGACCCCGCGCTTCGGCGCTGGGGGCTACGGCGCGGAGCTCGGGACCACGCTCATCGCCATCCTCTCGCTGACGCCAGGGCTCCTCCTCCTGCCGGCGCTCCCCCTGCGACCTCGCGGTCCCTGGCGCATGTCGGCGAAGGCCGCGACGCTCGTCGGCGATGCCTCGGCCGTCGCCGACGATCCCCGCCTCCGCCTCTTCGCCGCCCTCGCCCTCGCCTACCTCGCGGCGATCCGCGGGCTGCCGATCCTCGGCCTCTTCAACTTCGACGACTCTCCCCGCTACCTCCTGCCCGCGCTGCCCTGCGCCGCCCTCGCCCTCGCCCTCATCGCCCGACGCTGGTCCGACGCCGACGTCGGCCGAAGGGCGACGCTCACACTCGCGATCTGGCTCGCCCTCGCGGTCGTCGGCGAGGCCGAGGCGGGCCCCCTGCCGCTCGTCACAGCGGCGCTCCTCTTCGGGATCCTCGCCCTCGCCCGCGGCGGCCGACCCCTCCTCGCGGGCGTCGCCCTCCTCCTCACCTCTGCCGCCACAGCGCCGCTCCTCGAGCCGACCACGCGGATGCGCAGGGCCGACAACGATCCGGATCTACCCGCCCTCAGTGCCTGGCTCATCGACCATCCAGAGCATCAGACGACGGCGCTCGTCACCAACATCCCCGTGCTCGACGCCTGGCTCCGACGCCAGGGGGTGGAGACCGGCCCCGTCTACTACCTCCTCGGCACCGATCAGGACTACGAGCTGGAGGAGCTGAGCAACGCGGCTGTCGATCAGCGCGAGGCCCTCCACCGCGGGATCGAGCGGACCTTCTACGGCCGACCGCTCCTGCCCCCCCGCGCCCCGACAGACGGACCGAAGCGCCCGCGCCTCTTCATCCTCAACGACGACGACCGCCTGGACGGCAGCCTGCCGCCGGACCTCTGGCGCGGACGCCTGGAGCCCGTCGCCACCCTCGGTCGCCTGCGGATCGCCGTCGACCAGACGGCGCCCCCGGCCCCCTAGCCCTAGCGATGGCGAGGACGTCACCGCCGGCGGAGCCGCGGGCGCGCGGTCGCGCTGCGAACCTCTCGGTCACCTGCAAACCGTCGTAGACTCCACCGCGACCCGCGAGGAGCGAGACGATGAACGACACTCCCGACGAGCCGAACGCCGAGCCGAACGCCGAGCCGAACGCCGAGCCGACCTCGGGGCCGGCCCCCCGCTTCCCGCCCTGGCTGGTCCCGCTCCTCCTCGCGACGGCGACCGTCGGCTACCTCCTCCTCCGGCCAACGCCGGCGCCTCCGTCGACCAAGACGCCGAGCTTCGGCCCGGCGAGCGCCTCAGCGGTGGCGATCCTCGGTACGATCGAGCCCGGGACGTCGATCGCCGGCTTCATCGTCGACGGCGTCGAGGGCCCCGGCGTCGAGGGTCAGGACGCAGAGGCGATCCTCGTCCACCTCCACCGCGACGAGATCCGCATGGCGATCACCGTCGCCCCCCGCGGCTCCCTCGATCACAACCCGCCGACCCAGACCGCCCGCTACGATCTCTTCTTTGGTCATCTCCAGCCCGACGACGCGGTGCTCGAAGCGGAGGACTTTGTGCCTCTGCTCGACGCCTTCGAGGCGATCGTCGTCGCCAACGAGTAGTCGGCCCCCCTGCTGAGAGCGAGCCTTGGGTGAACGGGGTGCCAAGCGTGCCCCACGCGCCAAGCGTCGCCGACGCCTGCCCCTGCGTATCTGCTACGCGACAGCACATGCGAGCCCCGGCGACGCCGGTCCACAACACATCGCCATTGACCGTACTCGATCGTCTTGGTGCCCGTAGCGGAGCCTCTCGCCGCGCACGCCTCACTCCAAAGCCGTGTCGCCGCCCCAACGAAGCTGAAGCTCTGGGACGATCTTCGCGACCGCTGCGCTCGCGGCCCGCTGCACGCTGACCTCGATCGAGGAGGAGGGTCCCTGCGCCTCGACCCGGAGCCAGCACCACGGGAGCTCTGTCTCCATCGCGTACATCACCAGCCAGCCGCGGTAGCGGCCAGGATCGGTCGAACGCTCTTCGGTGAGCATCACCCCGAGCCGACCCCCCGCGAGCATCGCGGCGCCGTCAGCTTCGAGGGCAGCCGCTCGATCATCCATCGGCCCACCGCCGAGCGCGAGTCGATGCACGTCGGTGAAGACCGGCGACGAGAGCCCGCGCCAGTCCTCTAGCTGGGCGGCGAGCGCAGCCTCCCGACCTGCCAGGTCCGCAGGGGTGATCCGGGTCCCGAGCACCTCGAGGAGCGCGCTGTCGAGGATTGCGAGCGGACTCCCGTCCGTCGGCACCATCCGCTGATCGCAGGGCTGTGGCGACTCAAGGGCCTCCGGCGGCGGGAGTCTGTGGAAGATCCGCCCCAGGCGGCCGCGGAGATCCGTCGCCTCCTCAGCCCCAGCGTACGTCGGCTCCGCGACCGCGCCAGGCCCCTCCTCCGAGGGGCTCGCCGACACGGCCTCCGGCTCCTGCGACCGCTCCTTCACCGGAGCGAGCCGCTCGCCGTCGGAGCAGGCGCCCACGAGGGCGACCAGCAGCGCTGTCGTTCTCCACCCCAAGCTCCGCCCAGATCTACCACGCCGAGCGCAGGGCTCGCGCTGACCATGCCGCGGGAGAACGTCGAGGGGCTCGCACGCTCGCCTCCGCGCGCCCTGCAGCCGAGCCCCGACCCGCCGAGCCCCCAGCCCCAGCCCGCGGCTTCGCGCCTCGACCTGACCATGAGAACATTTCGTGAACTCCCCTCAGACCGGCGCTCGCCCGCCGCTGCTCTGCGACGCAGCCTCCTCACCTCACCGCTCTGACCCTGGCCCAGATCCGGGAGAGCCCCAGGGGGAGGAGCTCAGGCGGCGGCAGAGATCGCTGGCGCCTGCTGGATCAGGCTCTCGTCGCCGATGGCCTCGACCATGAAGAGCGCGAAGTCGGTGCGCCGAGCCCGGTTGCGGGCGATCACCGGATCGCCGACATGCTCGGCCCACACCGGCAGCCCCTGGCTCGGGCCCTCCTCGAGACTACTGCCGCGCACGACGGTCCAGGCCCGCTCGCTCGCGAAGACCAGCTCCGCCGCCCGGACCTGGTCCGCGAGGTCGACGTAGCGGAACAGGCGGGCGAGCCACCCCGCGAAGGCGACCACCGCGAGGAAGAGCCAGGAGTAGGTGTCCTTGCCGTCGCGGGTGATGTGCCAACCGCAGGAAAAGATCAGCCGCGCCGCCGGAGCTGCGTGCTCGAGGATCGCCCGCGCCGTCCCCGAGGCGTAGTCGTGCGCGCCCATCGGCACGAGCACGGTCAGCACCGCATCACAGCCGGCGACCGCCCGGGCGATCACGCTCGCATCGTCGGTCCGCCCTGGGAGGATCGCGATCCGCCCGGCGAACGCGTCGAGCTTGGACACGCTCTCAGACCGGCACACACCGACCACCTCCCAGCCCCGCTCCAGGCAATGCCCGACCATGTACTGACCCAATTTTCCCGACGCGCCGACAATGCAGACCTTCATGTTCAACTCTCCCTGACTTCTGTTTTCTGATCTATGGCTTCGGGGTTGAACCGTCGACGCCCAGCGTCGCCTGTCTGGTATTCACATCTGAATGACGGAGAACTTCGACTGGTCGGCCGTCCGCGTCTTCCTGCTAGCCGCCAACACCGGCTCGTTCACGGCGGCGGGCGAGGCCCTGGGGATCTCCCAGCCCACCGTCGGCCGCAAGGTGTCGTCCCTCGAGGCGGACCTCGGGGTCGTGCTCTTTGAGCGCAACGGTCGGACCCTCGAGCTGACCGAGGCTGGCCGTCAGGTGCTCGAGCACGCGACGTCGATGCAGGGGGCCGCCACCGCCCTCTCCCTCGCCGCCGCCGGCCAGACCTCGACCGCGGCGGGCTCTGTCTCGATCAGCTGTAGCGACCTTGTCGCGGTCGCGTGGCTGCCGGAGCTGCTGGTCCGCCTCCGCCGCGACTACCCTGCCCTCAGAATCGAGGTGCTCACGACCAACAGCGTCAGCAACCTCGCGAAGCGCGAGGCAGACATCGCCATCCGCCACGTCCGACCCGACCAGCCCGAGCTCGTCGGCCGCAAGCTCGCCGACACCTCCGCGGGCATGTACGCCTCCGCCGCCTACCTCGACGAGGTCGGCGCGCTAGAGGACCTCCAGGACCTCCAGCGAGCCGCCTTTATCGCCTTCGACCGGGGCGAGGTCATGCTCCAAACGCTCCGCTCGCTGGGCGTCCCGCTGACCCACGGGCACTTCCCCCTGCTCGCCGCGAACAGCGTGATGCAGCGGGCCCTCTGCCGCCGAGGCGCCGGGATCTGCTTTCTCTTCGAGCCGATCGGCGACGTCGATCCTGAGCTTGTCCGGGTCCTTCCGGAGCTCCGCCTGCCGGTGCCCCTATGGCTGGTCTGCCACCGCGAGCTGCGGACGACCCTGCGCTTTCGCGTGGTCTTCGACGCCCTGGCCGAGCATCTCACCGAGCTGAGCCTCTGAGCACCGGCGCCCCGGCGCCCCGGCGCCCCCTCGGCGCCCCCGACCCCGACGTCGGCGCCCATGACGATTCCAGCGTAGGCGAGCCCCCGAGGGTCCTCTCGTGGACATGATGGCGTAGGGCGCCAATAGGGAACCTGCCCCCTCGGGGCCCCATTCCCCGGGGCGCACGCCTCAGCCCTCGGCCTGGACGACGAGAATCGTCCCGAAGGCCTCTTGGTGGTGACCGCGATTAAACATGTCTCTTTGAACAGGACAACAAGAGCCCGTCGGCCCCGCGACGGACGTCGCCGCGACGCCCCCGACCGCGCCAAGCTCAGGCCCCGAGATCACGGCTCGACGGCCGCTCGCCTCGTCGGTCGCTCTGTCCTATGACAGGCTGCGCACGAGAGCGCCCCCCCTGCACAGCGAGCGGCCCCACCGCGCCGAAATCCGCGCTCTCAAGGCCGCAGGGAGCACCTATCGCAGATGCCACCTCACACCCGAAGGCGGATTTTCCCAGGCGGCGCCGAGCCCCTCGGACTATCCTCCGCGAAGATGCAGACCCCCTCGGCCTCGCCCCTCGCCCATCTCGCCCTCGGTGCGACGCTCCTCGCCGGCTGCGGTGATGACTCCGCGGCCTCAGCCTCGACGAGCGAGACCGGATCGATCACAACCTCGTCCTCGTCCGGCTCCTCCGCTTCGACCGCCGACCCGACCTCGAGCGCCAGCTCCGACTCCGACTCCTCCACGGCGACCCTAGGCAGCGACTCCGACCCGACCTCCTCGTCGACCACATCCGACGACACGAAGGGCACGGACACCTCAGGCTCCTCGGGCTCCTCGAGCTCCTCTGCGGGCTCCACCACCGACGTCTCCTCCACCTCGGGCAACACGACCACGGGTGAGCTCGTCGATCCCTTCGACATCCCCTTCGTCGCCCTCGATCCATTGCTCGCCCCGGCCGCAGGTCTGGTCCCCCCCGGCTGGTCGCTCATCACCTCTGACGCGGCGTGGATCGAGGCGATGGGAGCCCCGGTGCCGGACGAGCTCGACCTCGAGAACAAATGGCTCGTGCTCGGATCGCTCGGCCCCCAAGCCTATCCAGGACACTCGCTCGAAGTCGACACCCTGACCTGGGACGACGGCATTGTCACGGCCGACGGCGACGCGATCGCCCCCGGGCCGAGCTGCGAGACCTACGCCTTCACCTGGCCGACCGCCGCTCTCCTCGAGATCGACCCCCTCGAGGTCGAGGTCGACGGCATCCTAGAGAAGCTCGTCCCGGGCGAGCTCGACTGCGCCGACGGGGTCGGCGAGTACGGCGACTGCAACCTCTTCTTCCCCTGCGCCAGCGGGCTCCTCTGCGCCGGCATCATCCGCAGCACCGTCCTCCTCGGCAACCCCTACGGTCTCTGCCTCCCCGAGGATCAGGCCGGCGTCTTCTCGGCGGTCGGCGCCCCCATCGTCGACGGAGGTCCGACGGTCGAGCTAGAGATGAACGTCGCCGGCCTCACCAGCGTCGACATGGACGTCGTCATCTGGGTCGACCTCGACCACCCCGCCCCTGAGGATCTGCTGATCAAGCTGCTCAACCCCAGCGGCAACCTCGTCCCCGTCTGGGACCACAAGACCGGCCCCATGCACCCCGGCGGCCTCGGCATCGTCCCCACCGGTTTCTCTGGCGACGAGTCGGTCAACGGCACCTGGACCCTCTCTGTCACCGACACCGAGAAGAACGGCAAGACCGGCTCAGTGACGAGCTGGAAGCTCGAGATCATGAGCCGCTACGATTGAGCGGCGCTCTCCCTCTCCCTCCCCAGCGAAGAGCCTCCCCTCGCCCTTTCGACGAGGCGCCCGCCCCACCCGGAGAGGAGCCCATCGCCCCGCTCCGGCGCCGAAGCTGGCGAGCGCTCGGGGCTCTCCATGGGCTGCTCGCCCGGACGCCCATCGACCTAGAAGCACTTGCTGTGGACGATGCTCGGACCGTGGTCGGCATAGTCTTGCTGGCTGATCCACATCCGCTCAGAGCCCGGGACCTCCGCGAGCATCTTGCCGCCTCGCCAGACGGAGAGCTCGCGCTCTGGCGGCGAGATGACGTTGATCTTCATCGTCGGGGGTGCGAGCGCGCGGATCTCCTTCTGGACTCGCTCGGCGAGCCCAGGGAACATCGTCGTTCCGCCGGAGAGCACCGTATTGGCGTAGAGCTCCTTCCGGATGTCGACGTCGCACTTCATGATCGAATTGTAGGTGCTCTCGTGGATTCCAGCGGATTCCATGCCGATGAGCGCCGGCTGAAACAGGGTCTCCGAGCACCTAAACCGTTCGCTGCCGATCGTGATCGTCTCTCCGTTGGGGAGCGTGAACGGCCTGTCCAAGCTGGAGTTCTTCGCCTCCTGCATCTCTTGCTCAAAGTCGGACGCGACGTAGCCGAGCTCCTCTTTCATGCGACGGGCGAGCTTGCGCTCCTCCCCCGTCGTGAAGGAATAGTCCCGCTCCGTCAGGAGCTTCATCAAGTAGTCGGTCAGGTCCCGGCCGGCGAGGTCGAGGCGAATGATCGCATGTGGCAGCGTGCAGCCCTCGTAGATGGGCACCGTATGGGAGACACCATCGCCACAGTCGAGAACGATCCCTGTCCTCCGCCCAGACGCGTGGAGCGAGAGTACGGCCTGGATCGCCACGTACGCCGCCGGGA
>Ga0316189_10001674_pt1 | contig 21959 bp, 19 predicted proteins | sample LowCovwburrow_MG_FD_204930 | JGI IMG/M metagenome (GOLD analysis project Ga0316189, IMG submission 204930) | Coastal sediment microbial communities from Maine, United States - Lowes Cove worm burrow | ecosystem: Environmental > Aquatic > Marine > Coastal > Sediment | place: USA: Maine... | reverse complement strand
ATTATTGGTGCTCCTGTTACATCTAAAGCTGCACATAGACCATTATCTCCTACGATACCCAATACTTGCCCGCCAGTGGTGGTTCCAAATTCTACAACTCCTAAATTTAAATAGTTCGCACTATCCTCATTGCCATCATAAACCAATGTGTGGATTGTATATAATCCTGCTGTTTCTACCGTGAAACTTGGTGAGTCTGCATTAACCTGCTCAATCACTAATCCTTCTCCCGATGTCAATACATAAATTGTACTATATCCTGTTGGTACATGGATATCTCCATTTGGCTTCGCCGATATCATTACTCCCAAAGACTCTAACGATACACTACTCTCATCTGCCGTTAATGTGCCTGCATCCGCTGTACATTCTCTATTAGATAAAGAAAATATAAAAGTCTCTTGATCACAAACACGTCCTATTCCGAATCTGTACTTGTAAACTTTTACTTTAACGCTGAAATTTCCTTCTCCAAGTTTCCATGGTGAATTCCCCGCAGGAAACGTGAAAGGCTTAAAATTTTCTAAAATAGAATACTGTTGATTTGTGTCTATATTTTTTACAATGTAGCGTACACTTCTCACCCTACCATCAAAATTAACATTGACATAAAAATTTTCAGGAAGACTATCAAGATTATAGCTTCCTCCACTGCTAATGGCTTGAGTAGAATCACCATTAGTAAATTCGATTCCTTCTATTTCACCACAATTTTTTTCAAAAGCATTTGCAAAATTGAATGAAAATAAAAAGAAGGATACTAGTAAAAACATTTGAAAGGGGCTAAATTTCGCATAGAGTATTATTTTTCTCATAACTTTTTATTTATTGTTTAACTTTTATTTCATAAAATTAAACAAAATATAATTTTGCCTCTTGATACTTACTAATTATTAACTAAAAATTAACATCACATAGTAAAAATGAAATAATTATGACCTACTAAAACAAAAAGTCAACAACAAAACATTAACGTAAGATTTATCCATGGTTGCGTGGACAACTAAATATCAATAAAATAAAAAACCCAACATTAAATGTTGGGTCTTTATATAATTTATTACCTAATATGGCTTGGTAATCTATCCTCCAAAATCATCAAATCTGATATGCTCATCTGGGATACCAAAGTCTTCTCCCATTTTTTGAACTGCCTTGTTCATTAATGGAGGACCACAGAAGTATAACTCAATATCTTCTGGAGACTCATGATGGTTCAAATAATTATCTATTACACAATTGTGTATAAAACCTACAAATCCATCACCAGGTGCATCAATATTTTCTTTCACTTTCCAATTATCTTCTTCCATTGGCTCAGATAAAGCTAAGTAGAATTTAAAGTTTGGAAACTCTTTTTCCAATTCGAAAAAATGCTCCAAATAAAACAATTCTCTCTTAGAACGACCACCATACCAATAGGTCACTTTACGTCCTGTTTTTAAGGTTTTGAATAGGTGATATAAATGTGATCGCATTGGTGCCATTCCTGCACCTCCACCTACATAAAGCATTTCGCTTTCAGACTCATTGATGAAGAACTCACCGTAAGGTCCAGAAATAGTTACCTTGTCTCCTGGTTTTTGAGCAAATATATAGGATGAAGCAACACCAGGGTTTACATCCATCCATCCATTTTTAGTTCGGTCCCATGGTGGTGTAGCTATACGTACGTTTAACATGATTTCCCGACCTTCTGCTGGGTAAGAGGCCATAGAATATGCACGCTCTATCGTTTCTGGATTTTTCATCACTAAAGGCCATAATCCAAATTTGTCCCATTCGGCTTGAAACTTATCTGGTGTTTCATGTTCTTCGGGATGCGCTGTAATATCAATATCCGAATATTTTATTTCGCATGGTGGAATTTCAATTTGAATATATCCCCCAGCTTTATATCCCATGTCTTCTGGAATTTCAACAACAAATTCCTTTATAAAGGAGGCCACATTATAATTACGAACTACTGTGGCATTCCATTTCTTTATCCCGAAAACTTCTTCAGGAATGGTAATATCCATATCCTGCTTTACCTTTACTTGACACGCCAAACGTGCTCCATGTTTCAATTCTTTTCTACTAAAATGCGGTGTTTCCGTGGGCAAGGCTTCACCCCCACCAGAATTTACATGACATTCACATTGTATGCAAGTTCCACCACCACCACAAGCAGATGGCAAGAATATCTTTTGGTTTCCTAAAGTAGAAAGCAAGGTGCCTCCAGAAGCAACTTCGATTTCCTTTTCACCATTGATTATAATCTTTACTGGACCAGATGGTGATAATTTTTGCTTTACGACTAAAAGCAGACCAATTAACAACAAAGACACTATTAAAAAAGCGGCTACTGTTGCTATTATGGTTCCTAATGTTCCTGCGGCTAAAATCATATTACTCTTTTACTTTTATTATGTTATCTGCGACTACCTCTTCTTTATCTTGCTTTTCTTTATCAGAATCTATAACCGCGGTTTTTACTTCTTCTTTAGTTTCCTCTTCTCCACCAGTCAACATACCCCCAAAGCTCATAAAACCAATGGCCATAAGCCCTGTAATGATAAACGTAATTCCTAATCCACGTAATGCTGGTGGAACGTTTGAATATCTAATTTTCTCGCGAATAGCGGCAATAGCAAGAATTGCTAAAAACCAACCAATACCAGAACCTAAACCATATACCGTTGCTAAGCCTAATGTTGGAATCTCACGAGATTGCATAAATAACGAACCTCCTAAAATTGCACAGTTTACGGCAATAAGTGGTAAGAAAATACCAAGAGAGTTATATAATGCTGGTGAAAATTTTTCTACAACAATCTCTACCAACTGTACCATAGTTGCTATAGTTGCTATAAACATGATGAATGACAAGAAACTTAAATCATATTGTGCATACTCTTCACCTAACCAAGCTAATGCGCCTTCTTGTAGTAAATATTGATCTAGTAACCAGTTCAAAGGTACTGTTACCAATAATACAAAAATTACTGCTGCACCAAGACCAACAGCCGTACTAACCTTCTTAGATACCGCAAGGTAAGAACACATCCCAAGGAATGTGGCAAATACCATGTTATCTATAAATATTGACTTAAAAAATAATTCTAAATATTCCATATTATTTTTTTAATGATCTTCAATTAATGCTTTATTCTTACTACGCTGAACCCAAATTATAATCCCTACAACTATCAAGGCCATTGGTGATAATAACATAAATCCGTTATTCTCATAGCCAATAGCATACAATCCCGTTTTTTCAATTGGATCTCCCAAGACAGGTATTCCTAGAAGCGTTCCAGATCCTAATAATTCTCTAAAGAACCCAACGATAATCAATATCACTCCATATCCTAAAGCATTTCCTATTCCATCAAGAAATGCTCGCCATGGTCCATTTCCTAAGGCAAAGGCCTCAAAACGTCCCATAATGATACAGTTAGTGATAATTAAACCTACAAAAACCGATAAGGTTTTACTCAGTTCATAAGCAAAAGCTTTAAGCACTAGATCTACTATAATTACCAACGCGGCTACTACCGTTAATTGTACAATAATTCTAATTTTTGATGGAATGATATTTCTAATCAATGAAATAACCACATTTCCAATTCCTAAAACAAACAATACCGAAATGGACATTACAATAGATGCTTCAAGCTCCGCTGTAATTGCAAGCGCAGAACAAATACCTAATACCTGAATAGTAATTGGATTATTATCTGCTAATGGATCTAATATTAATTTGCTGTCTTTTTTTGAAAGTAAGCCCATAAATTAATTGTTATTTAAGTTCTTAAAATAAGGTACATATAGTCTTAAATCACTTTTAAGCATTGCCGTAACTCCATCTCCCGTTATTGTTGCTCCGGCAATGGCATCTACCTCATTATCTGTTTTATCATTATTTTTTGGATCAGCATTACCTTTAGCAACTGTAATGCCCTTAAAGGCACCATTAGACATTAAGTGTTCTCCAGTAAAATCGTCCATGAAAAAACGTTGTTTAATGTTGGCACCAAGACCTGGAGTTTCTCCTTTATGATCAAAAAATGCACCTTGAACAATCATGTTTTCATCCATGGCTACGTAACCCCAAATGGCATCCCAAAGGCCTTTACCCCGTATTGGTGCAACATAAAACGTTTTACCATCCTTTTCGCCTACAAATAAAGGTAGCCGTCTACTATAACCATCATCTTTGGCTAAGGCCTTTTCCTTCTTAACATCTATTAAATAGGCATTATCATCTTCAGAGACATCACCATCTTGAATTACCAATTGCTTTTTGATATATTTTGAAAACTCATCTGCTATAACATCTTTTGATACAAATGCCATACTACCATCTTCATTATCGTTTACCCCCATGGCATACAGAATATTTTGTTGCTTCTCTATACGCTTGTTTTCAGAAATCTTTTCTTTTAAGGACGATGCTGCGAACGCTAATAACGACCCTACTACTATTACCATTCCTATGGCAAATAATATAGTATATGAATTTTTATCTGTTTTACTATTCATGTCTATGCCGTTTTAACTTTTGCACGTTTTAATCTCTTTTTCACATTACCTCTAACCACGTAATGATCTATAGTTGGCGCAAATACGTTCATCAATAAAATGGCTAACATTACCCCCTCTGGATATGCTGGATTAAAGACACGAATTAAAATTGAAATAAATCCAATTAAAAATCCGTAAATCCATTTACCTCTATTGGTTTGTGAAGCCGTTACAGGATCTGTAGCCATATAAACAATCCCAAAAGCTAAACCACCAATTAATAAGTGTTGCCAATACGGTGTGTTCATTAGTCCAAAGAACTTACTACCTTCAGATATAATACCAGCATCTGCAATTTGATTAAAAATTAACCCCATTACCACTGCTCCTATTACAGATGACAGCATGATTCTCCAGCTTCCAATTTTAGCAAAGATTAAAAATAAACCGCCCAATAAAATTAGCATTGTTGATGTTTCACCCACTGAACCTGGAATAAAACCATAGAACATATCTAACCAATCATGACCTAATGTGCCATTACTTTGAGCTAAACTTCCTAATATGGTTTCTCCAGAAATGGCATCTAAATTTGCTCCAGCGGCAATTTCGTTAGTACGTTCAACCGCACCTTCAACCCATACTTTATCACCACTCATCCACGTTGGATAAGCAAAGAACAAAAAGGCCCTAATTGTTAGCGCTGGATTTAATATATTCATTCCTGTACCTCCAAAAACCTCTTTCCCAATGACAACTCCAAAAATTACTGCTACGGCCAACATCCATAATGGAATATCAATAGGTACAATTAATGGTACTAACATTCCCGTTACCAAGTAACCCTCTTCAACTTCGTGTTTATTAATAATCGCGAAAATAAACTCTATACCTAGACCAACGCCATAAGACACAATAACAAGTGGCAATATCTTCCAAAAACCAATCATAAAATTATCAAGAGTCCAGAATGCAGTACTAAAGAAGCTCCCTACTACAGATTGTATATCTCCTATTGCCAAGTTATGCTGATATCCTGCATTAAACATCCCGAAAAGTAAACAAGGAATCAACGCCAAAATCACGGTGTTCATTGTTCGCTTTAAATCATCGGCTGCTTTTATATGAGTACCATTATGAGTGGTATCATTAGGTAAGTATAAAAAAGTATGAAATGCTCCAAAAGCGGGAGCCCATTTTTTTCCTCTACCCTTTTCTTTTATTTTATGTAGTGTATTTTTTAAACCCATTTATTTAATATTTTTCATTTTAATTCATAAAATGAATAATTAATTTGACATTTTTCATTTCACTTCGTAAAATGAATAATTATCCAATTTCTTTAATCATTACATCCAAACCTTTTCTAATAATATCTTGATGTGGTTGCTTAGATACGCATACAAACTCAGTTAACGCAAAATCTTCAGGTGCAACCTCATACATGCCTAGGGCTTCCATTTCATCAAGATCGTTATACATACATGCTTTTAATAACTGCATTGGGAATATATCCAATGGAAATACTTCTTCGTAAGTCCCAGTTGTCACAAAAGCACGATGTTCACCATTTGTATTGGTATTTAAATCGTATTTCTTATTAGGCGTTAACCAAGAAAAGGTCAATGCTCTCGATGTGGATACTTTATTAAATACAGGTTTGGTCCATCCAAAAAATTCATAATCATCGCCCTCAGGAATTATAGAAACTACATTACTGTAATAATCTAAATACCCATCAGGTTGAATTTGCTTACCACTTAAGACATTTCCGGAAATAATTCTTGCATGGGCATCTTTGGCTATGCCTTGGTCATAAATCATTGTTGCAACTTCACATCCAAGTTTAGTCACAAAATATCTTGGTTTTTCAACCGAAGATCCCACTAAGGCTACAATTCGCTCAGCATTAAATTTACCTGTTAGCAGTAATTCTCCAATAATTACTAAATCATGCGCATTAACGGTCCATACGGTTTCGCCTTTATTTACCGGATCAATTTTGTTAATTTGTGTACCTACATTCCCTGAAGGGTGAGGCCCAGTAACTTTATGTAATGTTATACCCGATAATCCCATAAAAGGTGTGTTAGATGATTTCCCAACGGATACATGTATTTGCCCTTGCGTCAATTTTCCTAAGGCAGTAACAGCAGCTTGCAGCTCTGCTTCCTTGCCTTGTAAGGTAAAATCATAATCTGCTGCCAATGGCGCACTTGCATAACCCGATATAAATATTGCTTTAGGGGCTTTATTAGGATTAGCAATAACATCATACGGGCGTTGTTTTATAAATGGCCAACATCCTGAAGACAATAAAAGTGCTTTTACCTCATCAGCTGTAGAAGAATCCAAATTAGGTGTTCCAAAATCTTGATGCTCTTGCGTTTTGTCCGCTTGAATCTTAACGGCTAAAATTTTACGTTTTTCTCCACGGACAACCTCGATAACTTCCCCGGATACCGGCGATGCAAATTTCACATCTTCATTGGCTTTATCATAAAACACAGGACTTCCTGCTTTTACTTTATCACCAACTTTTACAATCATTTTAGGAATAACGCCGTGGAAGTCTTCAGGTCTTATAGAATAAAAGTTACTTAAAACAGCATTTTCTTTAGCTTTCTCAGCAGCACCTTTAAGTTTTATATCCAGACCTTTTTTAATACGAATGTCGTTTGACATATAGTTGAATATTGAAATTAATTGTCTAAAAATCCGTGCAAATTTACGAATTTAAAATGCAGATTTCATAATAAATATGACAGAAATTTAAACGCAAACGATTAAGTAATTTTGTAAAGCTAACCGCTGTTTCTTATCTCATATTTTTGAATTACCCTTAATGGGTACAAAGTTATATTATAGCACCAAAAAGTATACTGGCTCAATTAGGTGGTGTTTTATCTATTATTGAGAAACTTAATAACTAAAAGCTTACTTTAAGTTGTGGGACAACCAAACTGCGATAATCTCTGTAAGATTTTTATCATCTATTAACAAGTTGCTGGCATGTTTGCTTCCTGGAACCACTAATAATTCTGCTGATTTGCTTTTTTCATATACCTCTGTAGTAATCTCTTGTAAGTACTTTTCGTCATTCGCAGCAATAAAAAACCACGGTACATTACTCGCATCTATTCCAGTTATGGACTCTTCACTGAAAGAGCCAGGAGAAATCACCACATAAGCATTAGCATAACCATAAATTCTGCCAGCTTCTGCCATTTCTTCACCGCTATAACTACTTCCTAGAATAGCTATTCTTTGATTATCAATCAAGGTATGCGTTTTTAAGTACTTGTGTAATGAAATGACATCTATTTCAGAATCCCAAATTAATGGACTCTGCGGAACTTCTCCAGAAATGAACTTTCCTAAATTAGTACTTTCCCCATGACCTCTTAGATCCACTCTTAGAGACGCTACACCTCTTTTTGCCAATTCTTTAGCCAATTCTTTATAAACCATACGATTTCCTGCCGCCTCATTTAACATAAGTACCACTGGTAATGAGTCTTTATCTGAAGGAAATAAAAAATCACCAACTAGATTCCAACCATCACTATTGACCATTACGCGTTCTCCATGAAGCTTTTTGACGTCTTTGGCTAGCTTCATCTCATTTTTACAGGAAAATAGAAATGAAAAAATTAAAATTGCGTTGATAATAAATTTAAAATATTTCATGAAGCTAAGGTTATAATCAATAGTATTGAATTTTTCGCAATAATACTGTTTAAGAAAAGTTAAAACATGATAATCACCTGATGTATAGCTAATACAAAATAATTGAAAAAATTTAGGCACAAATTTTGATTATCTTTACCAACCAAACGGGAATTACATGAAGTTGAAACTTATTTTTTGCTTATCGTTTACATTGTGTTTTGCATTTATTTTTGGCCAGGAGAGCGAAGTGATTCCACCAGATTTTATTAATACAATAACTTTTAAAAGCAACACAAACCAAAGTGAATTACCCATTTTAAGGCTAAATGAAACCTTAAAGCTGGAATTTGACGCTTTAAATGGCGATGAGGATGATTTTTATTATGTTATAGAGCATTATAATTTTGATTGGACACGCTCACGACTTATAAAATCAGAATATCTCCAAGGCCTTGATGATGTAAGAATTGTCAATTATGAAAATTCCTTTAACACCTATCAAATTTACTCGCACTACAATCTACAGATTCCAAATACACAAACCCGTATAAAGGTTTCTGGTAATTATATGATGAAAATATATGATGATGATCGTGAACTTGTGTTTAGTCGTAAATTCATGGTATATGAAGAATTGGCACAAGTAGGAATTTCAATAAAACGGTCAAGGGATGTAAAATTTATTAGCCAAAAGCAAACCGTAGATTTTAAAATTTCATCTCCATCTTTACGCTTTAATAATCCAAAGCAAACCGTTAAAACAGTTGTTATTCAAAATAACAACTTAAATACAGCAATTAATAACCTAAAACCTATGTATACCATGGGAAATGAGCTCATTTACAAGTATACCAATGAATCTAGTTTTTGGGGAGGTAATGAATATTTATACTTTGAAAACAAAGATGTAAGAGGTGCAAATATTGGTGTTCAGTTTGTAGATTTAAAAGATATTTACCATCATTATTTGTTTACAAATATTATTAGATCTAACAGGCCCTATACTTATAATCCAGATATTAATGGGAATTTTTTAATTACTGTATTAGATGCAGATAATGTGGACATAGAAGCGGATTATACTGTGTTACATTTTTCTTTGCAGCACCCCGAAATACTAGGTAATAAAAATATCCATGTTTATGGCAATTTTAATAACTATGCCATTACTGAAGACACTAGAATGCAATTTAATTCGGATACTGGGTATTACGAAACGGAGCTGATTTTAAAGCAAGGGTTCTATAATTATAAGTACGTTGTTGTGAATGCAAATGGAACACTTGACGAGGGAGCAATTAGTGGAAATTTTGACCAAACCGAAAATAATTATAAAGTTTTAGTCTATTATAGAGACTTGGGTGCACGCTATGACCGCATAATTGGGCTCGGAGAAGGCTCTTCAACTACAATTTCTAACTGATTATCTATTAAATTGTTAAATTCGTCTAAGAAACATCAAAAATAAAAAACTTGAACCATTTATTTAGTATTTTTGTTTACACGGGTTCTAAGTATTTTCCTAAACACTAATGGTACAACAAGTAACAAGAGGCATAAAGATTTCGGTAGAAACAAATTTTGAAGGTACATTTTATAAAAATTATAAAGTGCATTTTGCATTTGGCTACATTGTAACTATCGAAAATCAGAGTAAGGATTCTGTACAATTAAATTCTAGACATTGGAAAATTCTTGATGCGCTTAACAATGAAGAAATTATTGAAGGTGAGGGCGTTATTGGTAAAAAGCCTGTCTTAAAACCTGGTGAATCTCATACATATACTTCCGGATGCCTATTAACCTCGCCTTTTGGTGCAATGCAAGGTCATTATAACATGGTTAACTTTACTACCACAAACAAATTTAGGGTTGTTATTCCTACCTTTAAGTTGAGTGCGGCCTTTGCACTTAATTAATCTCCTCTATTAAATCAAATCTATAGATTGTATTGTTTTGCTCAATATGATAAAACGCGCAATTTGAATAGTGTACAAATTGATACGATTCTTCATAATTAAAAGTATTATTATTAACTTTAAATATGCCGTGAACGTCAATATTTCCATAGGGAGAAATGCGCTTAAATTGATAAAGGTCTTTTGAGCTTGTAACGTCTAACTCAAACCATGCGCCTGCTCCTATTCCTTCTAACCACTGTGCTTTGCCATTTACGCCATCAATAAGTTTTGGTTTTAAATTACCAATATCAGTTGGGTTATACTTATTTAACCGATCTAAAAAACAACGTAAATTTTCTTTTGATGGTGACGACGAGAATTTTGAGATATTTCCTTTTACCGAAATCTCAAAAACATAATCCTCGGTATTAGCTTTTACAACATTCCCAACAGTACTCGGAGTAAATCTATAAGAATTCCTTAATCTTTTTTTTATAGATTCTTTGGTTACTGAAGCTATTAAAGCATCGGTAACAAACCTTGAACAATTGCTGGCTTTTTTTGAGAATGCTGCATAACTGATTAAGCCTTGTTGTTGGAGGTCGGTTATAAACAATTTAGCCTTTTCATAATTAGCTTCACTGCAAACTGAAGCTACCATTTTACCTTCACCATGCGTTAATTTAGGATTAGTTGCCAAAAATTTAAAAATGTTTTCAATATTATTAATCGTCCCATTTTTAATCTCAGCTTGTAACGGAAAATCGAGTTCAAAATCGGTAGTTTTTCCCCTAACACGCCCATAACCTCGTGGGGTAGTATATCGTCCAAAATCAAAATATTCTACTTGCCCTGTATCTTTTTCAATCAAAACTAAAGCGGCATGTCCAGCCCTAACATAGTTCTTTTTCCCAACACCAATATATCTCAAATACGAAACGTATTTTTCATCAGATATTCTCACAACAGTATCTGGATAGGCAAGTGTTAAAATAAATGCTGTATTATCCATTCATTACATGAGATAATTTAAACTCAGTTTCGCTTATTGAAGCATCTTCCAAATTATTAAATCGCATAGCAATAGTATCCTTTACTTTATTAATTTGAGTAATGCTTGTGGTTTTTACAAATCCCCTATTCATAATAACGCCATAATCAGTATTATCAATATGAGTTATTTTATGAAACTGCATGAGTGACTCTGCATCCAATTTGTTTTCAGATTTAAATGTTTCAAACCACTCGTGACGTTCCTGTTTCATTTCTTCAGTATACAAGGTTGAAGATGACCATACTTTTGGCTCTAATGGCAATGTTTTAAAATGCTTCTCTGTGCCATCCCAAATAAGCTCAAAAAATTGTAATCTAGCATTCCAATCTGCTATCACCAAGGTAAACGGTTCTACATCAATAAGATCATAATCCTGAACTGCAGATTCTATTGATTCACACATTAATAAATCTCGCATAACCACACCCCTACTTAGCCTGTATTTGGTTTGGCGTTCATGGCGGACAAATGCACCATTAAGGACACACAACACCCTATTTTTATCGCTCACTCCAATCCAAGAACCGCCTGCAAGCTTATCTTTAGGGAACAACATTTTAGTATCATCCACTATATGAATTTCAGGCTTAAGTGACACCCTATTTGGAGCCTCATCACGGTTAGATGTAAGCACAAAATCGGTTTTATTAATAGGAATAATAGTTACGGTACACATAAAAATTATAGTCTTAAAACTGTGTAGCAACTTACAAAAAATACTCAATATTTTGGGATAATATTTCCGCATAATGGGATAATATAATCCTTGAAAAAAGTTGTAACTTTGCATCTCAATTTTCAATAAATCACCAAACCAAAAAACAAACATGGGAAAAGGATTTTTTAATGTACCCGTAGCTATAAACGAGCCTGTTATGAACTTTGCTCCAGGTTCGGCAGAACGTGAAGCTGTAATTAATGCATACAATGATATGTATAATAGTAAGGTTAACGTGCCTCTTTATATTAACGGAAAAGATATTGAAACTGGTAACACCAGAAAAATGTCACCTCCACACGATCATCAACATGTTGTAGGGCAATATCATTTGGCAGAAAAACCTAATATTGAAGATGCAATTGCTACAGCATTAGAGGCAAGAAAAACATGGTCACAATTACCATGGGAACAACGCGCAGGAATTTTTTTAAAAGCTGCTGAATTAATTGCAGGTCCATATAGAGCTAAAATTAATGCTGCAACCATGATTGCACAGTCAAAAACGGTACACCAAGCCGAAATTGATGCCTCTTGTGAACTGATTGATTTTTTACGTTTTAATGTACAGTTCATGACCGATATTTATCATGAGCAACCAGAAAGCACAAGTGATGCTTGGAATCGTGTTGAATATCGTCCTCTTGAAGGATTTGTATACGCCGTTACCCCATTTAACTTTACAGCCATTGCTGGTAACTTGCCAGCTTGTATGGCAATGATGGGAAATGTTGTGGTTTGGAAACCAAGTGACTCTCAAATATATTCGGCTAAAGTTATTATGGATGTATTTAAAGAAGCTGGTATCCCTCCCGGTGTTATCAATGTAGTCTTTGGAGATCCTGTTATGATTACGGATACTGTAATGGCCAGTCCAGATTTTTCTGGGCTACATTTTACAGGTTCTACATTTATATTTAAAGAGCTTTGGAAAAAGATTGGTAATAATATCCACAATTATAAAACCTATCCTAGAATTGTTGGGGAAACTGGTGGCAAAGATTTTATTGTGGCTCACAAAACTGCAGTTCCAAAACAAGTGGCGACAGCAATTTCAAGGGGTGCTTTTGAGTTTCAAGGACAAAAATGTAGTGCAGCATCTAGAGCTTATGTTCCACAAAGTATTTGGGAAGAAGTAAAGAAGAATGTTATCGCAGATGTGAAATCATTTAAAATGGGATCACCTGCCGATTTAAATAATTTTATTACAGCAGTTATACATGAAGGTTCTTTTAACAAACTAGCTAAATTTATTGATCAAGCAAAATTAGATAAAGACGCGGAAATTATTGTTGGCGGAGGTCATGATAAGAGCAAAGGTTATTTTATTGAGCCTACGGTTATTGTTACTAGCAACCCAAAATACACAACGATGTGTACCGAATTATTTGGTCCGGTAATGACAATTTATGTTTATGAAGATGATGATTTTTCTGATATCCTTAAAATAGTAGATGGGACTAGCGAATATGCCTTGACCGGTGCTATTCTTGCAACCGATCGTTATGCCATAGAAGAAGCGACAAAAGCATTACAAAACTGTGCTGGCAACTTCTATATTAACGATAAACCAACAGGCGCAGTTGTTGGCCAACAACCTTTTGGAGGAGCAAGAGCATCTGGTACTAATGACAAAGCTGGGTCTGCCTTAAACTTGTTGCGTTGGGTATCGCCTAGAATGATAAAAGAAACGTTTGTTACTCCAACAGATTACAGATATCCGTTCTTAGGGTAAACAAATAATTTTAACCCAATTACAAAAAAGCTATTCCGGTATGGAATAGCTTTTATTGTTATATTTTTAGTAGATTTAGGCAATTAATCTCTTGTTTTTATGCTAAAAAAATTACTCGCGCTATCTCTTTTTCTAACAACCTACATTATTTACTCACAAAATATTAAAGATGTGCTTCCTGATTTTGATAAAACTGGAATGGAAACGTCTATTCTGTATAATGGCACTTCAATATCAAATATTTTAAACTACGAAAACGCAATACATAATACGTATTCGTTTTACCAAGTATATAAAGCTATTGCCTTTTCTGATTTTGAAAAAAGATTAGATAACTTAAATTCCATTAAGGATTTAGCAAAAGAACAATATTCAACCCGCAAAGTAACTCTAGCTTTACTATTTTCAGAATTTGAAACTTTAACCAACGTAGCTAAAAATGAAATCATACAAGAAAACGGTAAAATTAGACGTCTTGGTAGCAACAATGAGATTTTCAAAAAACATGAATTGCTTATTGCTTCGCCATTAAAAACTAAACACAAAGGGCTGTCGACAACATTCATCCTTCCAAAATCAATGGTGTATAATACGACCAACAATCCTATTAGAAAACTGGAAGTTGATTTTGATAATAAAAGAGGATTTATAAATCTAAAACCAGATTCTAATTATACTATAGACTATTCCACCGTAGGTTTAAAAACACTACAATTTAAAATAACATTTGAAGATGGTACAATTAAAACCAGTCAAGCTACTTTAGAAGTAAATTATTCCAATAAGGACTATAACAATTTATTTAATAGAGCCATTACAACCTTTACATCTTCAAGTACAGCTTTACCAAACTTAACACCTTATAGCGAACCAAACTATAAAGGTATTGGTGAGTATGATGTTTACTTAAGTCCTGATAATTTACTCGATAAGCCTATCTTTTTAGTAGATGGTTTCGACCCTGCAGACACACGGGATATACCAAGTATTTATAATTTACTTAATTACTTTGATGGCGCGACTAATCAAAATCTTGGTGATAAAGTGAGGGATGAAGGATACGACGTTATAGTACTTAATTTCCCGGTATATACAAGACCTGAAGATAGCGCGGTTATAGATGGTGGTGCCGATTTTATTGAACGTAATGCTATGCTATTAGTAGAACTTATTGGTATTATTAATGCCCAAAAAATCGGCAATGAACAAAATGTGGTTATTGGTCCAAGCATGGGTGGACTTATATCGAGATATGCATTAAATTTTATGGAGAATCAAGGTTCGGATCCTGATACACGTCTTTGGGTATCGTTTGATGCACCTCACCTAGGGGCAAATGTTCCAATTGGGTTTCAGTTTTTATTTAATAAAATGGCCTATGGTTTACAATTAGGTGGCTTAGGTGGCGACCAGAGTATTGTTTCGTTAAGACCTCTTGTAGACGATTTCTTAAAATCTCCGGCAGCCAGACAAATGCTTACTGATCATTTCGAGTCGCATTTAGTAAATCCTGGTGATACCGATTTTGATCCTAACCTAAAACTGCCTGCCAAACATCCTTGGAGTGATTTATTTTTTACTGCTTTAAATGGGTTAACAGTTTCTGGATTCCCTGAAACCTCACGTAACGTATCCATGATTAATGGTAGTGGCATTAATGCACGTTATCCCGATAATGCGACAACGCCTTCAGATATCCTACCCAATTTTCCAGCACTTAACGTTATCGGTTTAGTTATAGGCTCTGGTGTTACAGCAGCAACGGGCAACTTTAGTGTTCGATTTACACCTTATACAAGCCAAGAAAACACATCTGGAAATATTTTTATAGACACCCCTTTTCTGTGTTTCTGTAGCGATTTCGTTGCCAGCGCTATAGTAGGAGCCGAATCTTTTACCGATGGTATCGATGCAGCTTCAGGTGGTTTATTCGATATTGGCAGTTTGGCTGGTGATTTTGGAGGCGATCCCTTATTCACATCTTTTTTTGCTGGTTTAAAAACCGACTTCTTTAACTTTATTCCAAGTGTGAGTAGTATGGCTTTTGAAATTACAAATAATGAAATTGATTGGTTTCATACACCAAGTAGTATTTTAACAGCAAAAACAACTACAGACACAACACCTTTTGATAACTGGTATATGCCAGATGCTAACGAACCACATGTGTGACGTTAACACAAGGTAATGTCACATTTGTGCTATCCGAAATTATGTCTCCTACTTTAGGTGTTAATGACTCCAAAAAGGATTTTATAAGATTAGAACACAACCCAATAGCCAACACAATAGTTTTATTATCTGACAAGATTTTACCAGAAACTAGAGTTGATATTATTGACTTGACCGGGAAAATTGTATACGATAAAACCCTGACAATAAATTTAAGGACACCTCTATCTTTACAATTGTCTTCCGGTATTTATGTTATTAATCTTTCGACTAAGGGAGGAGAGTCTATGCAATTTAAACTTATTGTAAATCAATAAATATAAAAATTAATTTTTCTGTAAGGACATCTTTGTATTTGTTTACAAACTAAAACAAATGAAGAGTTCGGTTTTAAAGCTAAAATCTCACAATATATTTCAGGAAAAATAATCTCAACCAATTAAAAAAGCCTGTTCTTAAAATAAAAACAGGCTTTTCATTTTCATAGCGTTAAAATAATTTATTTGGGCATCACTACTGTATCAATAACATGAATTACACCATTGCTTCCCATAACATCGGTGGCAACAATCTCACTATAATTCCCGTTTTGATCTTTCAACCAAATTTTTCCATCTTTTTGTTTTACGGTTAAAACTTGTCCGTTCAAACCTTTAACTTCAACCTTCCCATTACCTTTCTTTAATGCAGCTACTACATCACTTGCAGCTAATTTTCCTGAAACTACGTGATAGGTTAAAATATTTGCCAAAGCCTCTTTGTTTTTTGGTTCTAATAAAGATGCTAATGTTTTTGAATCGATTTTAGCAAAAGCACTATTTGTTGGGGCAAAAACGGTAAACGGTCCATCGCCTTGGAGGGCAGATACCAAATCGGCTGCTTTTAAAGCGGTTACAAGCGTTGAGAAATCCTCGTTACCTACGGCAACATCGACAATGGTTTTTTGAGCTGTTACATTTTGACTTAATGTTAAAGCAACTACTGTTGTAAAAATAAAGATTAACTTTTTCATGTTTTTAATTTTAAATTAGATTATTGTTCAACAAATTTATAATAATTTTAAACATTATTATTATTTTGTTTAATAATGTTTTGTTAATTTTAAACAAAATATTATTTTACACTCCTTTGAAAATTCCGTTTACATTTAAAATACTTCTATTAAATCCATATAATTGAGAATTAGAAATAGTAAACATAGGAAGTGTATTTTTAATCACTCTTTATATGTCTACTCGGAAAATCCTACAGATTTTCCTCTTTTCGTTTTGTTTTACTAACTTAGTTCTTGATAAGACAACTACCTATGTACGAATACGTCGTTGACACTAATTATTAAATAAAATATAGCTATGAACTATGAAATCATAATTAACCTAATTAGCGCTATTGCTGTGGTTCTATCGGTAGTCTTTCTAGCTTTCCAGATTAAAAAAAATACTGATGCTGTAAAAGCAAATTTTTATGATTCCTTGAATAATTCTAATATTGAATTTATAAAACAACTTGTAGAACATGAGCGTTTGGGTAAGCTTTTAGAACTTGGATCTGAATCCTGGAATTCTATGGATGTCGATGACAAACGAACAGCAAATTTTTTGTTTATTCAGTTATATAGACATTGGGAAAATATGTTCTATCAAAATAAAATGAAGGTTTTTGAAGGTTGGCTCTGGGAAAGTCATAGAAACACAATGATTTCATACTTTCATAAACAAGGTATCAAAGAGTGGTGGAATTATAGAAAACAATCCTTTTCAAAAGAGTTTGGACAGTTTCTTGAAAACTCAAAGGCTCCAAAAGAAATATATCAAACCGTTGAAGAATTAACAAAACAATATCTAGAAAACAGAAATAGCCCCGACAAGAATTCCATAAAGAAATAGTAAAAATTAAATTCATGATAAATCCAACCACAAGACAAGAATTTTCTCAATCGTTAAGTCAAGACCTTATACTTCCTTCTGATTCTCAATATGATGAAGCACGCACAGTATGGAATGGCATGATTGACAAAAAGCCATCTATGATAGCGATGTGTAATACTGTGGATGATATTATTAATTGTGTGAATTTTGCACGAAATCAAAATCTTACCGTTACTATAAAGGGAGGTGGACATAGTGTAGCTGGAAAATCAGTATGTGATAATGGATTAATGATTAATCTTTCACAAATGAACTCTGTTAAGGTCAATGCAAAAGAAAAGACAGTGACAATTCAATCTGGGGCTACTATAGGTGATTTAGATAAAGAAACTCAAAAGTTTGGTCTAGCAACACCTGTTGGTATCGTTTCAAAAACTGGAATTGCAGGATTAACATTGGGTGGCGGTTATGGTTATTTAGGTCGGTCATATGGTTTGACCTCCGATAATTTAATTTCAGTAGAACTTATAACGACCAATGGAGAAATAATCCAAGCTAGTGAATCTGAAAATCCAGACCTATTTTGGGCTTTGCGAGGTGGTGGCGGAAATTTTGGTATTGTAACCTCATTTAAGTTTAAATGTTATAATGTTGGACCTGATGTTTTGGTGGCTAAAATATTTTACCCTATTGAAGATGCTAAGGAAGTCTTAAAATTTTACACTGCATTTTCCAAACATGCACCTGATGAACTCGCAACTTCTGCAATGGTGGTTAGAATTCCTCCAGTAGAACCATTCCCTAAAGATATTCAAGGCAAGCTGTCTGTTTTTATATTAGCTTGTTATTCAAAGGATATTGAATCTGGAAAAAAAGCAATGGAAGCATTAGAAAACTACGGGAATCCTATGCTGAGAGTTATTATGCCAACACCATTTTTAGAAGTGCAAACAACTTTTGATGAGGGTATGCCAAATGGTATGCGTTATTATTGGAAATCTCATTTTTTTGAAACATTATCAGATGAAGCAATAGATGTTTTTGTAAATCACACAAAAAATGTTCCAGGAGTATTTACAATAGTTGGTTTTGACCCATTTGGAGGTGCTATTAATAAAATTGAAGAAACTGCAACGGCATTCTCACAACGTTCAGCATCTTATATATTAGGGATATGGGGAGGTTGGATAGAAGAAAGTGATGATGAAACTAATATTAATTGGATACGTGAACTTTATGAAAAAATGAAGCCTTTTGCGTCTGGTGACACATATAGCAATTTTTTAGATAAAGACGATGACGATAAAATAAAAGTTTCATTTGGCAAAAATTATGAACGACTGCGACTAGTTAAAAGAAAATATGACAGAGACAATTTTTTTAGTAATAACCAAAACATCAAACCTTAAATTTAATTTGTAAAGCATAAAACTATTTGCCCACAGCATGTATAATTATGAGATTAATTTTAATATTATTTTTCGTTGCAATATTGCCCTTAAGTTGTAAGGATAAGTCTATTCATAAAATTAAATCTGACAATTTCGAATTGGTTAAATTGGGCAACGGCATTTACAGCTGCATCCACAAATTTGGAGGAAAAGCCATTTGCAATGTGGGAATCGTTGACAATGGAAACGAAACTTTAATCTTTGACAGTTTTCTTTCTCCTGATGTAGCAGGAGAATTATTGAAAGTTGTAGAAGAAATGGGATTATCGCCGGTGAAATATGTTGTGAATAGTCACTTTCACAATGATCATATTAGAGGAAACCAGGTTTTTACTAAGGAAATAAATATTATTAGTACCATCAGGACCAAAGAAATCATTGAAGAAGAGGAACCATATCAAATTGCATATGAAAAGGAAAATGCACCAGCACGTCTTTCATATTATGACTCACTTTACCATTCGTTTAATGGCGACAAACAATCAAGAGAATATCAACAAATTTTGATGTGGAGGCCATATTATGAAACCTTAGCAAATAGTCATTTAAAAGTTAAAACACGATTACCAAATATGTATGTAGATAGTATACTGAATTTAGATGGACCAAAACGAAAAATTCAACTAATTTCTAAAGGTGAAGGCCATACTGAAAGCGACCTAGTTTTGTATTTGCCTGATGATAATATATTGTTTTCAGGTGATCTAATATTCAATAGCCGTCACCCTTATCTACCTCATGGAAATATAATAAAATGGATCGCATGGCTAGAGTTTATGAATACACTAGAAGTCAGTACTATAATGCCAGGTCACGGACAAGTTGGAACAGAGGAATTGATAGAACAAATGAAGAATTACTTTCAGGATCTTGAAATCACAGCAAAATATCTCGTCAATAAAAATCTCTCAATTGAAGAGTCTGATAATATTGCTATCCCAGACAAATATAAAGATTGGTGGTTCGATAGATTTTATGAGTATAATTTGAGGTTTGCTTATGAATCCCTAAAAATGGAAGAAATAGATTGACGCGGCACTTAACAAGGCGAACAAGCCATTAAAACGGGTCATACAAAAGACCGTTGGCTGCAAACGTGAACCGTCCTAAAACATGTGCAAAAACCAATTAGCCATAAATTATTCGTTTTTAGATTCTATTGTCTCTTTTCTTACCCATGTTATCAATCATAGCAATAAATCCTTCTCTATAATTACCACTAATCGGAATCTCCCTAGCGTCAATAACTACAGCGTGTTTTTTGACTGTTTCTATATGTTTTAAAGCTATAATATAGGATCGATGTATTCTCGTAAAATACTCTTTTGGAAGTAATTCTAAGACTTCAGATATTTTATAGCGAGCCAAGATAGGTCGATTGTCTGAATGGAAAGTCACATAATTACCTTCACTTTCTATGTATTTTATATTTTGAATAAACAACTGATGAAATTCTGATCCACTTTTAATAAAAATTGTTTGTTCAGAAATATCAGGTGGAATTTCCGAACTTGAAGTTGTTATTGAACTATTTTTATCTAAAAGCTGCTTTGCTTTCATAACTGCTTGAAGCAATCTATTAAATTCAATGGGCTTTAAAAGATAATCAACTGCTTTAAGGTTATAACTTTCCAAAGCATATTCAGAATATGCCGTGGTAAAAATAATAAGTGGTGGATTTTGCAAAAACTTAGGGAAGCTAATTCCCGATAATTTAGGCATATTGATATCTAAGAAGATTAGATCAATTTTATGCTCAGGTAAATATTCAAGCGCATCCAAAGGATCTCTAAAAGCCTTCTTTAATTCCACAAATGGTATACTACTTAAATGAAATTCAAGTACATCAATAGCAGCCGGTTCATCATCAATTATTACACAGTTCATACGAATCTTTAATCAAGTTGCAGAATAAGTAAAGATATAAAATATCCCTTCTCTTCTTTAGTTTTCAAAGTGTAAGCTTTTGGATATAAAATGGAGAGTCTCTTTTTTAAATTGGCAAGTCCAAAACCAGAGGACTCACTGGTTAAACCATAAGCATCTTGTTGTATAGTATTTGTTACCTCAAAATATAATTCTTTTTGTTCCACCTTTATGGAAATATTGATTATTGATTTTGTTTTAGGATCAATTCCGTGTTTAATCGCGTTTTCAACAAATGGAATGAGCAACATTGGACTTATTTTAACAGTATTTACAGCTCCTTTAACGACAAAATTTATTGACACGTCGTCGTCTTTAGCAATTCGCAATTGATAGACCTGAATAAAATTTTTAAGGTGATGAATTTCTTTTTCAAGTGCTACTTTGTCTTCATTCGTTTCATACACCATATAACGCATCAATTCTGCAAGTTTAGCTATTCCCTCAGCTAGTTCGGGAGCATTGTACTTTAATGATTTGGCATAAAAACTATTTAAAACGTTAAACAAAAAATGAGGATTAATTTTAGACTTTAAAAAAGCCATCTCTGTGGAAAGTTTTTCTTCAAGCAATACTCTTTTAAGTTTTTCATTTTGTATCCAATATTTAATCAGGGCATAAGACAACGCAACTAATAAAATAAAAAAACTAATCGCTGAATTATATAGCAAATACACAATAAAAGACTCACTCGCGGAGGAGAAAAAATTTACCAAATAGCCGTAATCTATAACACTTTCAAATAAGTTGATAAGTATAAAGGCACCTAACAAAGAAAGAATTAATGCCTTAATTTTTTTTAATCGCAAAAATTTTGGAACCAAAAAAAATGCTGTTGCATAAAAAACAATTTGATTCATAAGCATCCCAAATCCTATTGCAAGCCAATATGGACCACTTTCTTTTCTAAAGTCACCTATTGTAGCTGTATAGTTTAAAATTAAAAAGTAACC
>Ga0316189_10001673_pt1 | contig 21963 bp, 23 predicted proteins | sample LowCovwburrow_MG_FD_204930 | JGI IMG/M metagenome (GOLD analysis project Ga0316189, IMG submission 204930) | Coastal sediment microbial communities from Maine, United States - Lowes Cove worm burrow | ecosystem: Environmental > Aquatic > Marine > Coastal > Sediment | place: USA: Maine... | reverse complement strand
GGCGTGCTGTAATCCGCCTCTTTGTCACCGTCCAGCCGTTTGCGGATTGATTCCTGTGCCTCGTGCAAATTGGTGACGCATTCATCCAGCAACTGGCTGAGTATGTGATCGAGTTCCTGCGGTGGAAGTGAAATGAACCCCCGGCTCGGCTGTTCTTCTACCGGTTCGCCCAACAGTTGAATGTGGGTCGCCAGTATGGCCTCGACCTCCAGCAGCTTCTGAGCCAGTGCCAGCAAGGGTGAATCGAGGTCCATGTTGGTAACGCTGTCGGTCTCTTCCAGGGCAGGAAGCAAGTCTTCCACCGCCTTGGCCGGCACCGGCAGGTTGAGCATATTGAGTGTATCCGCGAGTTGGCGCAGCGAAGTCTTGCTTTCGCCGCGTTGCTCGGCGTCCACGCGGCCGGTTCGCAGTTCCATGTCCAGCGTATCTTTGACCTGGCTCAGCTCTTCGCGTACCGCTTCGCCAATGGACTGGAACAGCCCTGCATCACGACCGGTAACCGCACCCCTGGCGCGCAAAAGTGCGTCGCGATCGGGTATCAGCTCTTCCAGCTTAAAGCGTTCCCGTAAGATGTCGGTTGCCTTGCTGCCAGGTCTCGCCTGCGCTGCGTAGAAGAGCAATGCACGCGAGAGTGCAGTGATGGTTTCCGAAGGCGGTCCAAACTCACCGTCCTCGATCATGGCCTTGAGGGTCAGGTCGAGTCGCGCGAAAAGCCGGCGCAGTGGCAGGTCGTTGTCTATCGAACCATCACGCAAACCCTGCATGGCGAGTTCGGCAATCCACCAAAGCCGTCTGAGCTCGTTGCGGCCAAGGCGGATATACAGGGTCCTGCAGACCTCCTTCATCGGTTCGAGCAAACCGTCTTTCGATTGTTCTTTAAGCCAACTCAGCAAGGCTCCCTGGTACTGGCTCCGAATCCGGCGGGCAAATGCCCCGAAGTCGGAAGTTGCGATCGCATCCGCTTCACTGCCACTTAACTCGGGAATGATAACGTCGAGTTGGGGCGCAAATAGCGTACCTTCCGACAGTAGCGACTCATCATAGGTCGCGCGCAGTTCGTTGAGGGTTGGCAGCAGCAGGATGGGCAGGTCTTCATGCCCCGCCTGCAAGCGGTCAAGGTAGGACGGCAGGACAATCACAGCGTCGGTGAGCGCATTGAGCGACTCGTCGCAATTGGCATTGCCGTTGTGCAGCATGTGACCGCCTACAGCGATCATTTCGTCGGTCAGGATGCCGGCCCCATGTTGTTCCATGGTCATAAACGTGAGGTTCAGCTGCTCCAGCTCTTCCTGCACGCTCACCAGGGGTTCGCGGCGTGAAGTATCTTCCGCGAACGCTTCCAGGTTCTCACGCACGGTTTCCAGGCAATCGTCGAGATCCTCGCGCACCCAGCCGATGGCGGCGCTGGAATGTGATCCTTTAAGCATCATTTCCGCTGTCCCCTGTTATCGGTAACTTGAAGTCGGCAACGGAATCGCTGAGCTTGTGAACGAGATCGGCCAGCCGGCCCATGGATTGTGCGGACTGCTTGCTGCCTTCAGATGTCTGGATAGAGACATCGCGAATACTGTTCATCTGCTCGGAAATCTTGGTCGCTGTGCTTGACTGTGCCTGTGCTTCCTGAGATATGTCTTCAATCAGTTTTGACAGGTCCTTGGATACGGATTCGATGCGCATCAGGGCCTCACCGGCGTCTTCCGCTTTTTCCGCACCGGAGACCACTTCTGATGTCGTGGATTCCATCGAAACAACGGCTTCTGATGTGTCCGCCTGGATGTTCTGGACCAGCATCTCAATCCGGCGTGTCGCATTGGTCGCGCGCTCGGCGAGGCGCTGAACTTCATCAGCCACCACTGCGAAGCCGCGACCGGCGCCACCGGCCGATGCGGACTGGATTGCTGCGTTCAAGGCCAGGATGTTGGTCTGTTCCGCAATACCATTGATCAGTTCGACAATGTCCCCGATTTCCTGGGAGGATTCACCCAGCCGCTTGATGCGCTTGGATGTGTCCTGGATCTGGTTGCGGATGGTGTCCATGCCCTTGATCGTCTGTTGCACCATTTGTGAGCCGCTGTGGGCGATCGTAACCGAGCGCTGGGCAACCTCACTGGATTCCCGCGAGCGTGCTGCCATGCCGTCAAAAGACTCGGCCATTTCGTTGATCAGGTCGGTAGCGGTACGCACCTGTTCAGCCTGCTGGCCGGAGGCAGCGGCGAGCATTCCTGTTGCATCCATGGTCTCGTTGGCAGATTCTGAAACAGTTTGTGCCGTGATATTGATACCGGTTACGAGTTCGCGTAACTGTTCGACGGCGAAGTTGACCGAGTCTGCAATGGCGCCGGTCATGTCGTCCGTAACCGTTGCCTTTACCGTCAGGTCACCGTCAGCCAGTGAGCTCATCTCATCCAGCAAGCGCATGATGGCTTGCTGGTTCTTCTGATTCTGCATGCCTGCTTCAATGGCACGGCGCCGCTCGACGTTCAGGAACGACCACACCATCAACGCAATCGAAATAAGAATGATGATAAGCGCCAGGGAGCCTGACCATAATGATGGCCACAAGCGATTGTCCGAGCGGTACAGCACTGCATCGGAAAGCTCACGGCTGAGATCGAACATTTGCAGGCTATCGGTAAATAGCTGGCCAGCCGCATAGCGCACGGCCAATATGTCGTTGCTGGCGACCAGCACGGTCTCCAGCTCGGGCCGGGCGTTGTCATAAATCAAGCGGGCATCATTCAAGGCCCTTAGCGCACTGGAATTTTGTACCTGGGTGACGCCGACTGTCTTGCTGCCCTCCAGCAAGGCGTCCATGGTTTGTTCAAAATACTCGATCTCCTGTGAGAAATTCTCTGCGGCGGCTTCCGAGCCGGCACCGCCGCGCAGCATTTCTTTCAAATGCCGCAAAATGCGGTCTGACAGAACCAGCTGACGTCCGGCGACGAACACCTGGTTGCTGGGCGCCTTACTGCGCGTCAGTTCGCGCACTGCCTCATCGGTCAACTCCTGGATTTCAGGAATAGCGTTGATAAACGACTTGCTGGCGGCAGCCAGGCTGAGAATCAGCACTTCCCGGTCGAGAATGCTTTTTGTATTGGTGTTTAGGCTGGACCACGTGATATTGAGTTGTTCCAGTCTGTCTGAATGGGCGGAAGAGAGCGCAGGCAGGGAGCGAATCGGGTCGCCATGTTTCAGCGCAGCCACTGCATCGGTGATGATGTTGCTGGATTCATCAAGCTTGAGGAATGCACTGCTGTTGCCATCCACAGCTTCAATCGCTGATTTGGCAACCTGCTGGGAATTCACCTGGAGATCTGTCGCGAGCCTGATCCACTGTTGTTCATTCCTGCTTTCCTTGGTGATCAGGAAAAACGTAGTGGCTACAAAAGCCAAAAGAAGGACCAAAAAGCCGACCATCGCATACAGGCGAGCGGATTTTTGTTGTAAACCGGGCTTGATGTTGGTCGCTGTCATTTTACCTTGCCCTTTGTCGCGCTTCATGAAGAAGCCTTTCTGGCGCGACCGGCTTTTGCGCAGCCGGGATTTAGATTGCCGAGCCATTAAGAAATTCTGCCGTGTGGAACAGTTGTTCGATGTCCAGTTCTTTCCAGGACTCCGATCCCAAATTGTGCTGTTTACTGACGATCATGCCCAGTAAGGTGTCCTCGTCCAGTTCGACGGGAACTGCATCACTGTCGAGAAAATGCCGCTGTCCGAACACTTCGTCGATTAACAGACCCAGCGGCGCTTTGTTCAGCGTGGTGGAAAGTAGGCGGCTACGGGCTGTTATCGGGGATCTCGACCCGGTCAGAAACCACGAAAGGTCAACGACCGTGAGCAGTTCACCGCGTACGTTGGCCAGGCCGATGATCCAGGACTTTGCGCCAGGTACGGGCGTGGATTGCGGGCAGGGCAAAATCTCGCCAATGAGATCGATATTGCACGCCATGTGAATGTCGCCGACACTGAACGTGACGCCGCTCCATTCGTCGGAGGATTCGCCACTGTTGCCGGAGCCGGGTGAAAACTGCGCGCTTCGCTTCTCGTATTCGAGTAGCTTCGTGAACGCAGTATTTTTGCTATTCAAATTCATCCGTCCCTTCACTTTCCCTGTTGATGGAACTCCGCTTTTAAGCGTGGATTACGCGGCCGCGTGTTGAGCTACGGCAGCGAGTAATTCGTCTTTCGTAAAAGGCTTGGTCAGGTAGAGGTCGGAACCCACGACGCGTCCCCGTGCCTGGTCGAAAAGACCGTCTTTGCTGGTCAGCATTACGACCGGAGTAGCCCGGTACTGCGCATTATTCTTGATGATGGCGCAGGTTTGGTAACCGTCCAGTCGCGGCATCATGATGTCTACGAAGATCAGGTCCGGGTTGTGCCTGGCAACCATGGAAAGTGCTTCGAAACCGTTTTCAGCGGTAACAACATCATAGCCTTCAGTGGTCAGCATGGTTTCTGCTGAGCGTCTGATGGTTGAGCTGTCGTCAACGACTAGAATGCGTATGGAGGCCTTGACAGCCGTTCCGTTGATTTGACCTTCTGTGTGTTCTTCAGTCATATATCCATCCGTGGTTAATCATCCGATACTGGTGCTTTGACGCACCCGAACCTGAACATTTTCCCCCCGATGTTAGGCGGCTGGGACGTTCTAGTCTACCACTTTCCTCTCGAGATTCCAGCACTAACAACAGCTTAGGAAAAAAAGCTAATATGTATACTGCGAAGGAGTGCTGGAATAACAGCTTGGCAAAACCGATAATATCGGCCTATGAACGATCGGGATCAAGGAAGGGCATATGACCGACGCTTTTAACTCGACCGGCGGTGTTGTGAAAACCGGCGTGGTGATGGACCCGATTTCCGGCATCGTCACCTATAAGGACTCAACGTTTGCGATGTTGCTGGAAGCGCAGCGCCGTGGCCACGAGCTCTGGTACATGGAGCCTTCTAACCTGACCATGAGAGATGGTTTGGCCCTGGGGCACATGCGGCCGCTGAGCGTGACCGATCGCCGAGAAGACTGGTTTACGCTTGGAGAAAGCCAGAATCTCGAATTGGGCGAACTGGACTTTCTGCTGATGCGCAAAGACCCGCCGTTCGACATGGACTACGTCTACACAACTTATGTGCTGGACCTGGCGGAAAAAGCGGGAGTGACCGTGATGAACCGGCCTCAGTCACTGCGCGATGCCAATGAAAAATGTTTCATCACGCAGTTTCCCCAGTGTTGTGTTCCGGCATTGATTACCCGCAGCTCAATTGAGATAAAGGCTTTTGTCGCCGAGCAGGGGCTTTCGGTGGTCAAGCCCCTGGATGGCATGGGCGGCGAGTCGATATTCCAGGTGCAGCCGGATGACCCGAACCTGAACGTCATCCTGGAGACGATAACGGCGAAGGACCGTGACCTGGTCATGGTGCAGCGCTATATTCCGGAAATCACGCAGGGAGACAAACGCATCCTGGTGGTCAATGGTGAACCGGTTCCTTATGCCCTGGCGCGTATTCCCGGTCCGGGAGATTTCCGTGGCAACCTGGCCAAGGGCGGCACAGGAAAAGGTGTGGTCCTGTCGGATCGTGATTACTGGATTTGCGAACAGGTGGCGCCTGAACTGAAGCGCCGTGGTATTGTTTTTGCCGGGCTGGATGTGATCGGCGACTGGCTGACCGAGATAAATGTGACCAGCCCGACCTGCATTCGCGAGCTGGATGCGGAATTCGGACTGAATATCGCCGGGGAGATGTTCGACGCGCTCGAAGCCATCAGGCAGTGAGGAGGTAGTAACGGCATGACGCCGAATTCAAACGGGTATACGTCCTGGACCGAAGACCGTTTCATGGTTTTCCTGGTGGCGGCGATTGCACTGCATGTATTGCTGTTTTTCGGAGTTAATTTCGGGTTTAACCTCAATCCCATGCCGCGCCTGGCAGATACGCTGGACGTGGTGCTGGTGCAATGGCGTTCGGAGAGTGAGCCGGAAAAGGCCGATTACCTGGCTCAGGCCTCGCAGAAAGGGGGCGGAGAAACGACCGAGACGTCACGCCCGGCGCAACCGGTCAGTGGAGAATTACCCACACCCCGCGACGGGTCGGACATGCAGGAGGCGGTCGCACAAACACCGTCACCTGAACTGGAAGTCCGGGAAATCATCACCGTCGACACTGACGACCGGGCGCGTCTTCAGCAAACCACGGTCGAACAGCTGGAAACCGAACAGCCCAACGCCTCTCAGTTGATGCAGCAAAGTATGGACATGGCGAGCATGCAGCCTGAGGTCAGCCGCCAGAAACAGTGGAAATCGACCCTGCCCAAGCGGGAGTTCATATCAGCCAATACCAAGGAATATGAATTCGCCAGTTACATGAGTTCGTGGGTGTCGAAAGTTGAACGCGTGGGAAATCTGAATTACCCCAGCGAGTTGCGGCGGCAGAAACTGCATGGGGACCTGATCCTGACAGTGGGCATCCAGCAGAACGGGACGATCGAGAGTATCAACGTGATGCGCAGTTCAGGCATCAGGGAAATCGACCAGGCCGCCATCAATATCGTGCAACTGGCCTCGCCTTATGCGCCGCTGCCGGACAACATCACTGACCGGGTGGACATTTTGCACATCACGCGTACCTGGCGCTTTGAGGCCGCCTTCGGCGTTGAGTAACCAGGATCGCTAGGGCGATCCCCGGGTCTCGTTGCGTTCACAGCGCAGTTCGACCGTGTTCCCATCCGGATCACAGATATAGACCGAAGGCCCGAATCCTTCCGCTCCGTATCTGGTTTGAAGGTCGGCATCGCCAAAACCCTGGTCGTCGAGCCAGGATCGCAACTCATTTTCGTTGACGTACTCAATCTGCAGACAGAAATGATCCAGGTTGTTTCCTTGTCGGGCAGGTGCATCGCCACCGGCGCGGCCCAGCTCGCTGTCAACAGCCACGATATCGATCAGCGATAGTCCGGCCCGTAATTGTGTCAGCCCGGTTTCCGGCGGCAGGCTGCGCTCGACTTTGCAACCCAGCACCTTCGAGTAGAAATGAACCATGCTGTCGACGTTCTGTGTACGCAATACGATGTGGTCGATCAGGCGAATGCGAATCATGTTTCCTCCGCACCGATCCATTTCTTGACCCGCGGCGCCCGGTAATCATCAAACCGGTCGAGCAGCCTGGCGGGCTCGTGATCCATCATGATCATCGGTCTGAATTCCTCCTTCACAAATTTTTGTTCAACCGCGTGGTCAAGAAAGGCAAAAAGATGGTCATAGTAGGAAGCCGCATTCAGCAGGCCACAGGGTTTTTCATGCATGCCCAGTTGCGCCCAGGTCAGTATTTCAAAAATCTCCTCGAAAGTGCCCCAGCCGCCCGGTAGTGCGATGAACCCATCTGAGAGTTCAGCCATCTTTGCTTTTCGTTGGTGCATTGAGCCTACGATGATCAAGTCGTCAAGGCCGTCATGTGATACTTCACGGGTGGCCAGGCTGTGCGGTATCACACCGATAGCCTGCCCGCCCCGTTCGAGAACGGCATCGGCTACGGCGCCCATCACGCCGATGCTGGCCCCGCCATAAACGAGACCAATGCCCCGTTGGGCCATCTCGTGGCCAAGTGATCGCGCTGCTGCGCAATAGTCAGGCAGCAGACCGGGGTTGGAACCGCAGTAAACGCAAATTCTTTTCATGCCTCTATTCTAAACCTTAATCGAGTATTACCTGCCAGGCGTCCAGTTTTTGCTCGAGGCTCATAGCGGCATGCGCCGGGCTGGTCGATGGCAGGCGTTGCAATGGCAAATTGGCAGAAGCGCCCTCCAGGCGGGGTAATACCTGTTTCAGGTAGACCGATTCAGCCTTGGCGCCGTTGAAAAAAACACGGCCGATATCTGTGTGGTCAGCGAAGAATGCCTGGAAATCATTGGCGACAATGGTCTGATTATCAATGTCGGAGTCCAGGCTGCCTGTGCGGAAGCAGGCCTGGAGCACATCCCAAAGTGCGACGCCTTTTTCGCAGAGTTGTGTGACCCGGCCGTTGTAATCTTCATCCCGGATGCTGAAAACCTGGCAGACGATTGGCCAGAAGGCATTGCGTGGATGTGCGTAGTAGCGTTGCCGCCGCAGCGATTCGCGGCCCGGTATGCTGCCGAGTATCAGTACCCGGGCATCTGTCCGGGCTATTGCAGGAAAACTCCGGATATGGGCCATTCGCTCAGCTGCGACTGCTTTGCAGCCAATTTTCCAGAATGATCTGTGCGGCCATGGCGTCCAGCTGACCGGCGTCTTTGCGGCGCGCAGCGCCACTGGCCCGCATTTCTACGAAGCGGTCTTCTGCTGCCCGCGAACTGAGCCGCTCGTCGGCAAAGACCGGATCCAGGGAATACCGCTTTTTCAGCGAGGCCGCAAAACGGCGCGCGGCTTGAGACATTTTTGTTTCCTCACCGTCAACCCCGAGTGGCAGCCCGACCAACAGCATGGACGGTTTCCATTCCTGAATCAGCCGATCGATAGCCGCCCAATCCGGTTTCTGGCCATGACTGACCGTTTCCAGGCTGCTGGCTGTATAAGTGGTGGTCTGCCCGACGGCGACCCCAATGCGGCGCAGGCCAAAATCAAAACCCAGGATATAACCACACGGTGTGGTTTCAGGCATGCCCGGCATCCGGAAGCAGCTGGTCTACTTTAATGCCCAGGCGCCCGAGTGCCTCGTCGAATCGGCTCGGCAGAGGAAGCTCGAACACTATGTCGGTGTCGGCTGAAACCGAGAGCCAGGCATTGGCCAACATTTCGCCTTCCAGTTGTCCACCGCCCCAGCCCGAATAACCCAGGGCCACTACAAACCGTTCGGGGCCTGAGCCGCCGGCGATATCTGCCAGAACGTCGCGGGAGGTGGTGACCATAATGTCCTGTCCTACCCCCATGCTTGATTCATAGCCATCCCGGGGGCTGTGCAATACGAAACCGCGATCCGGGGCAACCGGTCCCCCTTCGAGTACCAGCCGTTGCCGAATGGCTTCATCATGACAGTCGATGTTCAGTTGGGAGAAAATTTCTCCCAGTGTGAAATTTGACAGGCGATTAATGGTGATGCCAATGGCGCCGGAGTCGTTATGTTGGCAAAGCAGCGTCACACTGCCGGCAAAATTATCGTCCACCATGCCGGGCATGGCGATCAACATCTGCTGTTCGAGGTATCCACCAGGCTCTTGTCTGTTTCCTTCGCTCATGCTGTTCAGATTGGGCTTTGGCTGCACATTTTTCAAGTGTCGCTTGCTACAATGCATAAATCATGACCGGTGAATACAGAGACCATGAAACAAGTGAACAGGATCCGGCTACCCGGCGCCCGGTTCGTAGTTTCGTGCTGCGTGGCGGGCGCCTCACCGAAGGTCAAAAACGTGCACTCGAGGAGTTGTGGCCGACGTACGGAATAGACAGTGACGATTCCGAACTGGATTTCGGTTCCCTGTTTGGCAATGCCCAGCCGGTCATCCTGGAAATTGGTTTCGGCAATGGCGACGCCACCTGGCAAATGGCCCAGGCTCATCCTGAAGAAAATTACGTCGGCGTGGAGGTGCACAGGCCGGGCGTTGGTCACCTGTTGCTGAAAATTGAAGAGCACGGACTGGACAATGTGCGCGTCGCCTGCGAAGACGCCGTTGAGTTGTTGAAAAAACGTGTTCCCGCAAACTCGCTTGAAGGGGTGAGAATATACTTTCCTGACCCGTGGCATAAAAAAAGGCATCATAAAAGGCGTATTATCCAATCGCCTTTCATTGCGCTGCTGGCGGAAAAAATGCGTAGCGGCGGCATCCTGCACATGGCGACCGATTGGGAGCCTTATGCAGAGCATATGCTGGAAGTGATGCGTGACAATCCGGCTTTTGAAAACATCGCGTCGCAGGGTGAGACCTGTTCCAGGCCTGATTGGCGGCCGGAAACCAAGTATGAAAAGCGTGGTGAGCGACTGGGCCATGGGGTTAACGACCTCGTTTTCAGGCGTATCGGCTGAACCAGGAGACAAGCGAACTGATGGAAACCGGACTGACACTGACACCCGACATGATCCTGGTTCTGCTGATCCTGTCGGCAACGATTGGTTTGTTTGTGTCAGAGCTCGTGCGTGTGGATATCGCTGCGATCCTGGTCATGGTGGTCATCGGCCTGGCCGGCCTTGTGCCCGCGACCGACCTGTTCAATGGCTTTGCTTCCAATGCAGTCCTGTCGATCATCGCAGTGATGATACTTGGCGCCGGGTTGGATCGAACCGGGGTAATGACGGTCGTGTCCGCCTTCATTCTAAAGGTGGGTGGAAAGACAGTGAGCCGTATAGTGCCGCTGGTATCCGGCACAGTCGGGCTGATCTCCGGAATCATGCAGAATGTGGGTGCAACGGCCCTGTTTATGCCGGTCATGTCCAGGATCTCAAGCCGCACTTCTATCCCTCTGTCGCGGCTTCTGATGCCGATGGGTACTTGTGCGATTCTCGGCGGCACCCTGACCATGGTGGGCTCGTCACCGCTGATCCTGCTCAACGACCTGATAGAAAATGCCAACCAATCGCTGCCGCCGGGTGTGCCGACGCTGGAAACATTTCACCTTTTCGACGTTACTCCAATTGGTATTGGATTGTTGGCGGCTGGCATTCTCTATTTCCTGCTGGCCGGTAAATTTCTTTTACCCAAGACCAAGGAAAAAGCCAGTGGTGTTCCCGCCAAGACCAAGACCTATTTCGCCGACGTCTACGGTATCGAGGGTGATATCTACGAGTTGCTCGTTACCGTTGACAGCCCGCTGGTGGGCATGACGGTTGAGGATGCCGAGAAAATGGAAGGCTCGCCGATGTTGCTGGCCATTCGCAACACCGACGAGCCCAGGTTAGCCCCTCCAGCCGACGAGATGATCTGGGTTGGGACGATCCTGGGGGTGATGGGTACACGCGACATCGTGGGCAAGTATGCGCTGGAGAACCAGTGCCGTGTGCAACCGCGTTTACGTACATTCGGCGGCCTGTTCAACGAAAGCAGGGCGGGTATTTCAGAAGTGGTTATTCCGCCCGGCTCAAAGCTGGTTGGTCAGACGATAGGCAAGGCCCGGTTGCGGACCCGTTACGGCATCAGTGTTCTTGCCATCAATCGTCGGGGCGATATCCTCACCGAGGATATCCGTGATACCGAACTCGAAACGGGGGATTGCCTGGTGTCGCATAGCACCTGGCGTGATCTGTCAGGCGTGGGAAAGGAGCGCGACTTTATCGTCGCGACTGATATTCCGAAGGAGGAGCAGCGGCCGCACAAAGTCGCCCATGCACTGGTCTTTTTCTCAATTTCCATGAGCATGATCATTTTTTCTGACTACCGGCTGTCTATTTCCCTGCTGGTCGGTGCGATGGGCATGGTCCTGACGGGAGTGCTCAGCATGGATGAAGCCTATCGGTCCGTGAGCTGGAAAACCGTCTTCCTGCTGGCCAGCCTGATTCCGCTGGGGCAAGCGATGGAACGTACCGGTACGGCCGCCTGGATTGCCCAGGAGATCATGGTGATACTGGGTGATGTGCCCGAGATAACGATCCAGATTGCATTGGCAGTCATGGCGACCGTTTTCAGCCTGGTCATGTCGAACGTAGGCGCGACAACCATCCTTGTGCCGATTTCCGTCAGCATCGCCTTGACGACCGGAGCCAATCCAGCCATGTACGCGCTGATCGTTGCATTGTCGACGTCCAATGCGTTTATTTTACCGACCCACCAGGTCAATGCGTTGATAATGGGTCCGGGCGGTTACCGCGTGGCCGACTTTATCCGTGTTGGAACTCCCATGAGCGTGATTTTCATCGTTGTCATGCTCACCATTGTGAACCTGATTTTCCAGAGCTGACCGAATGCAATACCAAATTGGCCCACCGCCCATGAACCCCTTGTCCCGCCTGTTGGCAGGAGTGGTGGCGATACTCGCCCTTGCCGGCGCCTTCTTTTTTGGTGTGTTTATCCTGATCTTCGCCGTGGGCTTTGGCCTGGTCGCCTGGCTGGTACTGTGGTTGCGCATGTGGTGGATCAGGCGAAAGCTGGGGGTTACCGGTAGTGGTTTCCCGGGCGGGCAGGATTATCCAGGCAAGGCCCCGACCAGTGATAAAAAGGGCGACATAATTGATGCTGAGTACACCGTCGTTACAAAGCAGGATGAAGAATAGAAGTTTCACTCGTATAATGAAGTGAAACTGCCGCCAGGAAAAACACATGTCAACAATCAGGGAAATCCTTGAGCACAAGTCCAGAGAAGTTCTGACGATAACAAGTGATACATCGGTGCTCGACGCGATTGGCGCCATGTCAGAAGCCAATATCGGCGCAATCGTGATACAGAACGGGGCTCAGCCAGAGGGAATTTTCACCGAACGTGACTATCTCCGGAAAGTCGCCCTGCAGGGCCGGTCATCCCGCGATACAAATGTTTCCGAAGTCATGTCCTCGCCGCTGTTTACGGTCGATGTGTCGGATGCACCCCGCGTCGCCATGGAATCCATGACTGAGCGCCGCTGCCGGCATCTGATCGTTATTGAAAACGATGCGATGGTGGGCATCGTGTCGCTTGGGGACCTGGTCAAGCACCTGCTGCACGAGAAAGAGGCAGAGGTCGAGCAGCTTTCCAGCTACATCAAGGGTAGCTACTGAATCCGGCTTACTGTTCTGATTCCCCGGAGTCTTTCCGCATGGCTTTTCTGACGGCGGCCCGGGTTTCGGATGCGCTGCGTCCCTTTCTGTACTGATCCATCACTACGCCTTCCACCTGTTCCAGGATGCTGTCGATCGAACCAGCAGGGCTGGAGGCGTCCAGGGGTCGATGGCGACCGAACAGGTTGATCCAGCGTTCGCTGCGTCGACCTAATTTGACTACACGGCGAAATTTGTCGTCGCAGTTTTCGCCTCCTTCAATGATCCCAAGCAGGGCAGCCAGCAGAGAGACGGGAATCAGGATCGCGTCCCGCAAGCCATCGGCCAGCAGTTTCACCTGAAAAATGGCCACTTCCCTTAACAGGGCTAGCCGGGGGTTCTGGTTTGTCGCATTCATCGCAGGGATAATGTCCGGAGTTAAATCATCCTAACCCCGGGAGCCAGTCAATGAAATACCTGCATACGATGGTCAGAGTGACCGACCTTGAAGAATCACTGAAATTTTACTGCAATAACCTCGGCCTGGTGGAAATCTCGCGCAAAGACGTGCCGCAAGGTAAATTCACACTGGTTTTCCTCGCGGCTCCCGGAGATGAGGAAGCACAGGTTGAACTGACCTACAACTGGGAACCTCAGGAATACGATGGGGGCCGGAACTTCGGTCACCTGGCATACGCGGTAAGTAATGTCTACGAAACCTGCCAGAAACTGATGGACGGCGGTGTCACCATCAACCGTCCGCCGCGTGACGGGCGGATGGCCTTTGTACGATCACCGGACGGGATCTCGATCGAGTTGCTGCAGAGCGGCGACGCGCTGCCCTTGATGGAGCCCTGGTGCTCGATGGAGAACTCCGGAAGCTGGTAAGCCTTACAGTAAGTAGATCGTAGCCAGCAAGCCGGTGATGGTCATCGTAATTGTATAAGGCAGCGCCAGGATCACCATTTTTCCGTAACTGAGCCTGATCAGGGGCGCCAGTGCCGAAGTCAGCAGAAACAGGAACGCCGCCTGGCCGTTCGGAGTCGCCACCGAAGGAATGTTCGTTCCGGTATTGATGGCTACCGTCAGCTCGTCGAAATGAGCCCGGGTTATGTCGCCCGCCTCCAGTGCTGCGTGCACTTCATTGATGTAAACCGTTGCGACGAAGACGTTGTCCGATATGGCAGACAGGATACCGTTAGCCATGAAAAACACCGGCACCTGGGATTCCTGATCCAGCGTGAATACATAATCAATGATCGGCTGGAACAGGTGCTGGTCATGAATCACACCCACCACGGCGAAAAAGACCACCAGTAATGCTGTAAAGGGCAGGGCTTCCGAGAACGCATGCCCCAGCTGGTGTTCCTCGATAATGCCGGTAAATGCGGTTGCCAGCACGATGACGGTCAGTCCGATAAGACCCACCTCGGCCCAGTGGAAGGCCAGGGCCAATACCAGGAATACAACTACACCGGCCTGGGTAACCAGCGCGGCGGTTTGCCTGGGTGTCCGTTTGCTGTCCTCAAGCTCGTCATACTTTTCCAGGATATGCCTGGCGGCAACCGGCAGCTGGGCGCCGTAACCAAAGAGCTTCATTTTCTCGACGGCTACACAGGTAACCATCCCGATGATGAAAACCGGAATACTGATAGGTGCCATGCGCACAAAGAACTCCCCAAACTCCCAGCCGGCAAGCTCACCAATGAGCAGGTTCTGAGGTTCACCCACCAGCGTACAGACACCACCCAGTGCGGTGCCGACAGCTCCATGCATCATCAGGTTACGGAGGAAGGCGCGATAATCCTCCAGGTCGGTCCGGGTTTCAGCTCCGATCCCCGTGTCGTCCGCGTGGTCATGGTCGTCATCAAAGCCTTTGCCCGAAGTGACCTTGTGATAAACCTGGTACAGCCCGGCCGCAACCGTAATGATGACAGCGGTCACCGTCAGTGCATCCAGGAAAGCAGAAAGTACGGCCGCTACCACGCAGAACAGAAGGGAGAGCATGATCTTCGACTTAACCCTGATAAGGAGCTTGGTAAAGATATAGAGCAATAGTTCTTTCAGGAAGAAAATGCCTGCAACCATGAAGATCAAAAGCAGGATTACCGCAAAGTTGCCCTCGGTTTCATGATAGACCGTTGCGGGTGATGTCAAGCCAAGAACGACCGCCTGCAGGGCCAGTAGACCGCCGGGCTGCAACGGATAACACTTCAATGCCATTGCCAGGCAAAAAATGAACTCAGCGACCAGCAACCAGCCGGCCACGAATGTGCCCATGGTGATCATTACGATGGGATTTATCACCAGGAAAAAAACGATGGTCAGCTTGTACCAATCGGCGGCATTACCGAGAAAATTCTGCAGAAGCGACTGAGCGAGTGTTTTTGGCATTGTTGCTCTCTGGGGTTAATCCATAACAAGAGCGACCAATTCTAATGCGTTCACACCACTTTGCACCAGTATTGGCGACATTACTTGGTCAAGGTCAATTTCTTTGCGTTGCCGCGGCAATTTAGATAGAATACATATCTCTTTATCTTGATTGAAAGATGTATTTATCAGGCGGGCCATGCCCGGCATGCGAGGAAGACTAAAAATGAGCAGCTATTTATTTACGTCAGAGTCCGTTTCAGAAGGCCATCCGGACAAAGTCGCCGACCAGATTTCTGATGCTGTGCTGGACGCAATTCTTCAACAGGATCCCGCGGCACACGTGGCCTGCGAAACCATGGTGAAGACGGGTGTTGCGATCGTGGGTGGTGAGATTACAACCAGTGCATGGGTCGACCTGGAAGATCTGATCCGCAAAGTCATCGTGGACATTGGTTACGATTCTTCCGAAGTGGGCTTTGACGGCCACACCTGTGCCGTAATGAACATCATTGGTAAGCAGTCACCTGACATCAACCAGGGTGTTTCGCGTGAGCGGCCGGAAGACCAGGGCGCCGGTGATCAGGGCCTGATGTTCGGCTATGCCACAAACGAAACCGATGTGCTGATGCCCGCACCTATTCACTATGCACATGAATTGGTGAAGCGCCAGAGCGTAGTGCGGCGCACAACGGAAGACGGCCGTTATCACCTGCGCCCTGACGCCAAGAGCCAGGTTACTTTCCGCTATGAAGATGGCAAGCCAGCGGGTATCGACGCGGTTGTTTTATCCAGCCAGCATAACGCCGAGTCCAGCCAGGCCGATCTGCGCGAACTGGTGATGGAGGAAATCATCAAGCCGGTTCTTCCAACCCAGTGGCTCGATGGAAACACCAAGTATCACATCAACCCGACAGGCCGTTTCGAAGTAGGCGGTCCGGTTGGCGACGCCGGTCTTACCGGCCGTAAGATCATCGTAGACACCTACGGCGGCATGGCCCGTCACGGCGGAGGTGCTTTTTCCGGCAAGGATCCGTCCAAGGTCGACCGTTCTGCAGCCTACGCAGCCCGCTACGTGGCGAAGAATATCGTTGCTGCCGGCCTGGCTGATCGCCTTGAAATCCAGGTTTCATATGCTATCGGCGTAGCCGAACCGACTTCGGTGACGGTCGAGACATTCGGAACCGAACACGTTTCAGCGCACCAGATTGAACAAATTGTCCGCCAGGAATTCGACCTCAGGCCCTACAGCATCATCCAGATGCTGGACCTGATTAAACCTATCTACCAGCCACTGTCAGCCTACGGGCACATGGGCCGGGAAGATCTAAACGTAAAGTGGGAAGCCATCGACCGCGTTGAACAGATTCGTTCCGCGGCCGGTATCTGAATCCGCTTCCTATACCAGGAGAAAAACCATGAATGCTGTTATTGAAGAATTGAAAAAGCACGACTATTACGTGGCCGATATCGACCAGGCCGAATTCGGTCGCAAGGAAATTGCGATTGCCGAAACCGAAATGCCTGGCCTGATGGCCTTGCGTGAAGAATTGGGAGCCTCGCAACCCCTCAAGGGCACCCGTATCGCCGGTAGTCTGCACATGACCATCCAGACTGCGATGTTGATTGAGACATTGATTGCTCTCGGTGCCGAAGTGCGCTGGGCGTCCTGCAACATTTATTCGACGCAGGACCATGCCGCCGCCGCCATCGCAGCCGGTGGTACACCGGTTTTTGCGTTCAAGGGTGAGACACTGGATGAGTACTGGGAGTTTACCCACCGGATTTTCAACTGGGGTCCAGGCGACAATGAAGAAGACTTCGCCAACATGATCCTCGATGATGGCGGCGACGCTACGTTGTTGCTGTATCTCGGTGCGCAAGCCGAGAAAGACATTTCTGTGCTGGACAACCCTTCCAGCGAGGAAGAGGTGGCATTGTTCAACTCGATCCGTAAGCGCCTTGATAACCGGCCCGGCTGGTACTCTAAAGCCCTGTCAAAAATCCAGGGCGTGACCGAGGAAACCACCACCGGTGTCAAGCGCCTGTACCAAATGGCCCGTGATGGCGTGCTGCCGTTTCCTGCCATCAACGTTAACGATTCTGTGACCAAGTCCAAGTTCGACAACCTCTACGGTTGCCGCGAATCACTGGTCGACGGCATCAAGCGCGCCACCGATGTGATGATTGCGGGCAAGATCGCCCTCGTTGCAGGTTATGGTGACGTTGGCAAGGGCTGCGCGCAGTCCCTGAAAGGCCTGGGTGCAACCGTCTGGGTTACCGAGATCGACCCCATTTGCGCCTTGCAGGCAGCAATGGAAGGTTTTCGTGTCGTGACCATGGAAGAAGTCGCCAGCCAGGTGGATATTTTCGTGACAGCCACCGGCAACTACCACGTGATCACCCATGACCACATGGCGGCCATGAAACACCAGGCGATCGTTTGCAATATCGGGCACTTCGACAACGAGATCGATGTGGCCAGCCTCAAAGAATACGAGTGGGTTAGCGTCAAGCCTCAGGTGGACCAGATTGTTTTTCCTGACGGCAAGCGGATCATACTGCTCGCCGAAGGCCGCCTGGTGAACCTCGGTTGTGCCACCGGTCACCCCAGCTTTGTCATGTCGGCGTCATTCACCAACCAGGTGCTGGCGCAGATTGAACTGTGGAAACACGGCGAGCGTTATGAGAACCAGGTCTACGTACTGCCCAAGCATCTGGATGAGAAAGTCGCTGTTTTGCACCTGGAGCGCATCGGCGCCAGGCTGACGGAGTTGACCGACGTTCAGGCCGGTTATATCGGCGTTGAAAAACAGGGTCCGTACAAGCCGGATCACTACCGCTACTGACCCTTGGCGACTCCACGGATATCGTTCGAGTTCTTTCCGCCAAGGACGGCGGAACAGCAACTCATCCTTGAGTCGACCTGGCAAAAGCTTGCACCGCTCAGACCGGAATACCTGTCCGTGACCTTCGGCGCGGGTGGCTCCACACTGGAGGCCACCCGCGACGCCGTTGAAGCCCTTTCCTCGCAGACCGATGTACCGGTTGCGCCGCATATTTCATGCATGGCGCAAAATGAGGAGATGCTGCGGCAGATCCTGACGTCATACCGTGATGGCGGCGTCAAACGCCTGGTGGTGCTGCGCGGTGATCGACCCGAAGGGATGACGGGGCCCGGGCCCTTCCAGTACGCCAATGAACTGGTTGGTTTTATCCGCAATGAATTTGGCAGCTTCTTTCATATCGAAGTAGCTTGCTACCCCGAATTTCACCCGGAATCGACGTCGCCCGAAACTGAGATTTATTACTTCAAGCAAAAAGTTGACGCGGGGGCCGACGGGGCCGTTTCCCAATATTTTTATAATGCCGATAGTTATTTCCGTTTCATGGATGACTGTGCCCGGGCCGGGATCGATATCCCGGTGACTCCGGGGATCATGCCTATCACCAACTACCGCCAGCTAGCCCGCTTTTCGAGCATGTGCGGCGCGGAAATTCCACAGTGGATCCGCCGCAGGCTGGAGGGATATGGCGATGATGGAGCGGCCATCCGCGCTTTCGGCCTGGATGTCGTAACTGAGCTGAGCGAACGTCTACTGGCGGGTGGTGCCCCGGGCTTGCACATTTACACACTCAATCGAGCCAACGCCAGTTTTCTGCTGTGGCAACGACTCAATGGAGTGGCTCCCCACTAAGCCGTTGTCGGGAAATAAGCCGACGCTATTCGTCTCCGAAAATTGCCACGGTGACCTCGCCGTTTACGTCTACACTCGCCCGGTACATGCCGGGCGTGTTGTAGGTGAGTGAAATATTGCCCTGCGGGTCGATTGCGATGATGCCGCCGCTGCCGCCCATCTCAACCAATTGCTGCATGATCACCTGGTCAGCGGCTTCCTGCAGGGTCACGCCGGTGAATTGAACGCGGGCGCAGATATCGCGCGCTACCGTGGCGCGGATGAAATACTCTCCGTGGCCGGTGGCGCTGACCGCACAGGAATGATTATCCGCATACGTTCCGGCGCCGATGATCGGTGAATCACCAACCCGGCCCCAGCGCTTGTTGGTCATGCCGCCGGTTGAGGTCCCTGCCGCCAGGTCGCCGTTAACATCGAGTGCGACCGCGCCCACGGTTGAGAACCACTGGTCCGGCGTTTCGGAAAGAGAGCTCGTCTTGTCTTCAACAGTAGCCTTCTCCCTGGCTTTCTGCAGTTGTTGCCAGCGGTACTCTGTGAAGAAATATTCGTCATCCTCAAAAACGATGTCATGAGTCCGCGCGAATTTTTCCGCCCCTTTGCCCATCAGCATCACGTGTACCGAATCGGTCATCACTTTGCGAGCCAGCAGAATCGGGTTTCTGACGCTGTGTACACCGGTAACTGCACCTGCATCCAGGTTGGCGCCATCCATGATTGATGAGTCCAGCTCGTTCTGGCCGTCGGCATTGAACACGGCGCCGCGGGCCGCATTAAAAAAGGGTGAATCTTCCAGGATCGTGATGGCTTTAGTGACGGCGTCAAGGCTGGAAGCCCCAGAGGCAAGCAGGTCATAACCTGCCTTGACGGCTTGTTCCAGTTTTGCCCGGATTTCCTGCTCTCTGGACTCGGGAAACTCACCCCGTTTGATGGTGCCTGCTCCGGCGTGTATGGCTATGGCGACAGGGACGCTGTCGTGGTCTGTTTGAGCCTGGGCCCGGGACGATGAACATACGCCCAGAATCATCAGGACAGTCAGAAAGTAAATGATTTTCTTGTTCATCTAATTTTCCTTTTGCAGCCAGTACAGCGCCGTAAAAACTTTCGGGTCGAGGGACATGCCTGCGGCCTGTTGAGCGGCTAGCCAGTCGTCTACTTCGGTCAGCGGAATCACGTGCGTTTCAATGTCTTCACTGGCGTCACCCCCACCCGGCCCGACGCGCGTCAGCCCGCTGGCGCGAATAAACGTAATAACTTCGTCAGACATGCCAGCTGAACTGGGGCATTCCATCAACAACTCCATCTTCTCAGCGGCATAACCCGTCTCTTCCTCGAGTTCGCGGGCGGCGGCCAGCAGGATCGGTTCATCGGGATCCTCATGGTCGCCCACCAGGCCTGCAGGAATCTCAATGACACGGGCATCCACCGGCTTGCGGAATTGCTCGACCAGGACAATCTCCTGATCGGCAGTAACAGCGACCAGCGCAACCACGGCACTTGCGTTGCTGCGGCTGACAAATTCCCAGTTATTTCGTTCCAGCATGCTGAGGTAACGCCCCTTGAAATGAGTAATAATTTGAGTCATGGATTCAATGTTCCGGTTGCTCTGATAAACTGGGAGGATTGTATCCTTAGCGGCAGCACATTCACATGTTTTCGGAAGTCCGGAACTTAAAGCGTGCTTTCCGTTCAAACACAGCCATGACAACAACCACCCTGAATTTTCAAGGAACCAACATGCCAAGAAGTCTGATTGCAGGCATCGCAGTAGCGATCACTGTTTTTCTGTTTAGCGCACCATCGCTGGCCCAGTCAACGAGTGAACAACCGGCAGCCGTAGAAAAAGCGGTTGAGAGCAAGAGTGGCGTGAAACAGCAGCAGGAAGCTGCGGAGCTGGAAAAACAGTCGCAGGAAGCCTATGCCGCTGAAAAGTGGGTCGCTTATTACGTGGCCAATATGAAACTGAGTAAGTTAAGACCGTATGAGTCTGAATACATGGTGAATATCGTTCGGGCCTGCGCCAGGCTGGGCCGCAAGAGTACGGCCTACCATTACATGTTGAAAATGCAGCAACAGGGTATGAGCTATGACTTCAGTTCGACCGAAGATACCTTGGACATACGCGATACAGAGGCATACGGTTATATCAATAACCTGCTGATTGAAGCAGGCAATCCTGCCGGGGACGCCGCCCCGGTATTCGATTTGCCCGAACAGGCTTCGGATTTTCAAGCTATTGCCTGGGACGGTTCCAGGAACCGCTACCTGGTCGGCACACAGGCTGAGGGCGCATTGATCGCCATATCGGAAGAAGGTGAGAAAGAGCTGTTGCTTAAGGCCGACGAGGAAAACGGGCTGTGGTCAATCATGGGGCTGTCGGTGGACGAGGAACGCAACCGCCTTTGGGTTTCGAGCTCTTCTACACCGCGCTTTTCAGGGTATTCAGCGTCGGACAAGAACCACGGAGCCTTGTTCGAACTCGACCTGGAAACACTGGAGATCGTAGGCCGGTTCAATTTGCCGGTAGATGCTTTGACCCACGAATTGGGTAGTGTGGCGGTTACTTCAGATGGGCTCGTATACGTGATTGATCGGGCGGCCCCGATTATTTACAAAAAATCGCCGGACTCGGACCGCCTTGAAGCTTTTTTTGGCAGTCCTGAATTGATTCAATTACGAGATATAGCAGTGACCCCGGACAACAGCAGGGTTTTTGTTGCTGATGCTTACAAGGGCATCCTGGTGATCGACCCGGTTGTCCAGCGGGCTGGCCTGCTAACCGGGCCGGAGACGCTCAACCTCGGCGGCATCAATGCCCTTGAGTATCAGGACGGCCACCTGTTCATCGTCCAGGGCGGGTTTGAGCCCCAGCGAATCGTCAGGTTGCAACTCGATGGTGCAGGCGCTGGGGTGGAAGGCGTCATCCCGATGGTCATCGCTCTACCTGAATTTGACCAGCCCGGTCCAGCTACGATCCGGGACGAACAACTGATTTTCTTTGCCAACAGTGCTGCCGTGGAAGAAGACGGTTTGCTGGTGATGGAGAGCCAACTCAGTGCGGGTGCTGAAGCTGCAGCTCAGGACGTCAATGCCCTGCACGAGGCGATGAAAGCCCAAATGCAGTAAGCGAGGTAGTACAACATGGCTTTACCCCCGGTTTACCTGGTTGATGCGAGTATCTATATTTTTCGTGCCTGGTTCTCGATGAGTGATGACTTTGTCAATCACCGGGGTGAGCCGACCAATGCCGTCTACGGGTTTTCAGGA
>Ga0316189_10001671_pt1 | contig 21969 bp, 20 predicted proteins | sample LowCovwburrow_MG_FD_204930 | JGI IMG/M metagenome (GOLD analysis project Ga0316189, IMG submission 204930) | Coastal sediment microbial communities from Maine, United States - Lowes Cove worm burrow | ecosystem: Environmental > Aquatic > Marine > Coastal > Sediment | place: USA: Maine... | reverse complement strand
CAGGCCGCTATTGAGCAACAGGCGGCGCTCGTAGAGCACGCGGCGATAGCCCAGCAAGCTGCAATAGAGGAGCAAGCCGCGATAGATGAGCAAACCGCGATAGAGCAGCAGGCCGCCTTAGCGCAGGCCACTGATGGTGAGGAGCAACAAACAGCTGGCGGCGAAGAACAGAAGCCTGATGAGCAAGGTGGGCCGAAGGACAAAGCGCTTGAGGGAAAGCCCAAATTTATTCTCGGCATGGAAGTGCCTGCTAATACCGCCACTCGACTTATTTGGACACCTGAAAGCAAAGCCGGCGGTCTCGCTGAAAGGACACCCGTGTTGGTTGTCAATGGCAAATTGGCCGGAGAAACCCTATGCCTGACGGGCGCTGTGCATGGCGACGAATTAAATGGAATCGAAATGATTCGCCAGATTATGTACCAGCTCAAGGCGGATAAACTTACCGGCACCGTGATTGGTATACCCGTGGTTAATCTGATGGGCTTTCGTCGTAATTCTCGTTATCTTCCAGATCGCCGCGATTTGAACCGTTACTTCCCTGGTAATACTCGAGGTAGTTCAGCATCGCGCATAGCACACTCTTTTTTCACAAAAATTATTTTTCACTGCGACCTGTTGATTGATATTCATACAGGTTCGCTAAACCGCACTAATCTGACGCAGTTACGAGCCGATTTATCTAATCAAGAAGTGGTGTCGATGGCAAAAAGTTTTGGTCCTATCGCGGTGCTTAACAGTCGCGGTAACCCACGCTCATTGCGCGCGGCTGCAGTGCGCGCTGGCATTCCTAGCGTTACCATAGAGGCGGGCGAACCTATGCGTATTCAGCGAGAGGTCGTGGCTGAAGGTACAAAAGCAATCGAAAAAATGATGGCGACAATGGGCATGTATGGCAGGAGCCCCAGAAAGTCATCCAAAACAGCACCCGTTTATTATAAATCAGCATGGGTGCGAGCCAATCAGAGCGGTATCTTTATTAGCGATGCCTCGCTTGGCGAGCGCGTGGTTGAAGGCGAGGCTCTAGGTACGGTGACCGATCCGATTACTAACAGGCGTAGCGAAATACGGTCACCTCATCGTGGTCGTATTTTAGGGATGGCATTGGATCAAGTAGTGTTACCAGGTTTTGCCATTTATCATATCGGTATTCAGACGCCAGAAGCGCTGTTGATAGAAGAAGGTCAGTTGACTGAAGAAAATCCGAATGAGGATGAACCCGCTTTAGGTCAAGAAGCAATTGTTGAGGGTGTTGATAATTCCGTCCCCGTGGAAGTGCCGATACACGACGCTTTAGACGACGATTAGTATCAATCGGTGATGGGCTTGTGTGGCCCAACTTACGACCGAGTTTATTCGGCTAGGCGGTAAGTTAAAGTGGCCAATTAAACTATTTGCTAAGTTAATAAAAATTCCCGCTATACTAAAAAGAAAAAAATAAAGCCTATGTATCAAACTATCGCTTTTCTCGTACCTCTAATGCTCTGCTTGAGCGCCTGTATTTCACCGCCTGCAAATGACCCCGATAGGGTTTCTGACATGCAGAGAGTGTCAGACCGAATTGACTCCTTGAACGCTCAGCTTGCCGAGCAATTTTTGTTAAGCTGCGCTCAGAAAATTGAGCAACTAGAGCAAAAAATTGAACCTAAAGTTATCACCAAAGTGGTGGAGCGCTGTTCAAGTAAAAAGAAGAAGATTAAAAAAAGATCTAAAATGCTTGGCGGTAAACTCCGTCTTGGGGCGGTTGAGCAAGTCAGGCTAGTCGACGAGAAAATTACCTATGCCGCGCGCATAGATACGGGTGCGGATTTTTCTTCTATTGGTGTTTACAATATTAAAACCTTCGAGCGTGATAGTGAGAATTGGGTTCGCTTTTCGCTTGAAGATGATGCTGCTGCGACAAGGTTTGAATACCCAATATTTGACACCATTCGTATTAAGGTGAGTAGTACCGAAACGGCAGATCGTATTGAGATTAAGATGGATATCGAGCTGGGTGGTGTTAAATACAAAAACCAAATTTTTAACTTAGCCGACCGTAGTCACTTGAAATACCAATTGTTAATAGGGCGTAGCTTTTTAAGAGATATTGCCGTTGTTGATGTCAGTCGTAGAAATCTTCAGAGGTCTAACTAGTTATGTCCGAAAGAGCTCCTTTCTTTTTTCTCATTTTCATCTTGGTTGCGGTTGGTATCTCTACCATATACTATCGTCACGTTGAAACGGGCGTGCCTCTGACAACAGGCCAACAAGTAACGATATGGGAGGTCGAAGCGCAGATTGCTTTTACCGGCCAACAAGGAGCCGTTAATGCCCAACTAACCCTGCCAAAAGACGGGAAATTTAAGTTAGTCGAAGAATATACCGCCTCGCCAGCTTATGGGGTTAATGTTTTGAGAGAGCAGATACCTCCTAAGGTTGTCTGGAGTAAGCGTAAGGCAGAAGGCCGACAAACGCTCTACTACAGAGGCTCATATAAAGAAGTCTCGGATCCCGAAACCGACCCCGCACCGACTGATCCAATTCAGGCTGACGTCTGGGATGAGCCTTATCAGAGTACCGCATCGACACTGTTAAAGGAGGCCTTTGACCGCTCCAGTAATGATGAACTTTTACTTCGCGAAATTCAGAATAGCTTGCGTGCACAGAACCAAAGTGTTGCCTTGTTATTAACGCGCTATACGCGAACTGAGGTTTTTGTGCACCTATTACAAATGGCCGGAGTGCCTTCTAAACGAGTCGGTGGCTTGGTGCTGGAAGATGGTCGCCGAAATCAATCATTGATACCACTGGTACGAGTCTACGTGGATAAGCAATGGGAACTGTTTGATCTGGAATCATCGGATTTAGACCCTGAGTCGCCGATTTTGATTTGGCGGCAAGATTCACCTTGGCTGCTAGACGTAGAGGGAGCTGGTAATTCAGATATTTCGTTTTCGATAAGTAGCGTCACCAGAAGTGCGCTTAAGGAAGCGCAGAGTTTATCGGTTGACGCTGATCTATTTAACTCGGGGCTCTACAATCTGCCGATCGCTGAACAGAATTTATTTAAAGGAATACTGCTATTACCAATCGGCGCCTTGGTGGTGGTCTTTTTGCGCGTCATTATCGGCTTGAAATGTAGCGGTACTTTTATGCCAATTCTGATCGCTACTTCATTTATTCAAACCGAATTACTCAACGGGGTTATTGGCTTTCTTTTGATCGTCTCTACCGGCTTGGTGATACGCTCCTATTTGTCGCGTCTGAACTTGCTGCTGGTGTCGAGAATATCGGCGGTGGTGATATTAGTGATTGGCATTATTACCCTGTTCACTATTATTGCCTTTCGCTTCGGTCTCACCGATGCGCTCACGATTACCTTCTTTCCGATGGTTATCATGGCTTGGACCATAGAGCGTATGTCAATACTATGGGAAGAGGAAGGTGGCAAAGAAGTGCTAGTTCAAGGCGGCGGTAGTCTGCTGGTGGCGGTAATCGCCTACTTGATGATGGACAATGCCTTGATTCGTCACTGGGCGTTTAATTTTCTTGGTGTGCATGCACTAATCATGGCGGCAGTGCTATTGATGGGGCAGTACACTGGATACCGCTTGTTAGAGCTAAAGCGTTTTAAACCGATGGAGGACTATTAGTGTTCGGTCTGTTTAATCTGGCAAACCCCTACAAGCTTCGCGATCGCGGAGTGATGGGAATGAACAAGCGTAACTTCTCGTATATATCGCGTTATAACCAACGAAAATTTTTCCCTAACGTAGATGACAAATTAAAAACTAAGGTTCTGGCGTTGGATTATGGTTTGACCGTACCTGAGTTACTTGGAGTAGTGCGTTATCAGCATGATGTGGCCGAGGTCTCTAAAATACTCGATCAACACCAAGGGTTTTGTATTAAGCCTTCCAAGGGCAGTGGCGGCAAAGGCATCTTGGTGATAATCGGTTCAGATGAAAAGGGCTATAAAAAGGCCAGCGGCGAGTATGTTACTTACGATGACATCATACGTCATGTTACCAATATCCTAGCGGGTCTATTCAGTCTCGGCGGTGCCGCTGATGTTGCAATGATTGAGGCACTGATCGAATTTGACCCTGCATTCACGGGGTTGAGCCACGAGGGTGTGCCCGATATTCGCATAATTGTATTCAAGGGATACCCTGTCATGGCTATGCTCAGGCTCGCCACGCACGCGAGCGACGGCAAGGCAAACCTGCATCAAGGTGCGGTTGGGGTAGGTATCAACATTGTCGATGGCACAGCCAAGGCGGCAGTACAATACAACTGCCCAGTCAGCAGTCACCCCGACACGGGCAGAGATCTTTTAGATCTTAAAATCGAAGGCTGGCAAGAAATGCTGCATTTATCAGCTAGCTGCTATGAAATGTCAGGCCTAGGGTATCTTGGTGCAGACGTGGTGCTAGACCGTAATCGCGGGCCTATGATTTTGGAGCTTAATGCTCGCCCTGGTTTGGCGATACAAACAGCAAACCGTATGGGGATGCTACCTAGATTGCAGGCAATCGAGGCGATAGTCGGCAGGCGAGGCCCAAGTATCGAACAGCGGGTTGAATTCGTAGTGAATAATTTTAAATAGGTGACAGATTTCTAGATCAGTTTTCCATTTATATTGTCAAATACAGCCCCCTGATTCATTGTGTTTTTTACGCAGCCTAACTTATCATCTGACAAACTGATCATTCAAATATTACGCTTATTCTTACTCTCCTGTTGAATAAGCTACACACTTTCGCGAGGTGACTAATGACAAGTATAAGCAATAGTAGGCAAAATCGAACGTCTAAAATTATCTCCACCATTGCAGTCCTTCTTCTGGCTTTCTCGCCTCTTGGTATGGCTGCTGCACCACCTGCTGCAAACGACGACTACGCTAGTTTGATCAAGCTCACTGAGCAATTCTTCGCATGGAAGAGCGATGGCAAGGATCCTTTGGAGAGATCGGCTGAGCAGGTTGCTTACCACCTAAAAGACTTAAAAAGCATGCAACTGCAGCTAAATAATATAGCGGTAACAGATTGGCCGCGTGCAAAGCTGGTTGATTATCTCGCGCTACGTTCTGCGATGGATCAGCATGATTTTATGCTTCAGGTATCCAAGCCATGGGAGCGCGACCCGGGCTTCTACATCGATCGGATGCTGCGACTCACGTTCGTAGATCTACCGGTTACGGGTGACGCGCTAAAGGAGCTTCAGGTAGGCTTAGGTTCGACCGTGTCGTTGGTCGAGGCAGCAAAACGCAATCTTAATAATGTCCCCGCAGATTTCGCTGCGCTGGCGATTCACAATTTGACGCAAGCTGATGGTGTTGGCCACGGACACCCCTATCGTAGCGATCCGCCGGCGGGCGTTATCGGATGGTACCAAGATCTGCTCCAGCGCGCCAATAGCTCACAGCCAGAATTGCTTAGAGAAATAACCTCCGCACGGGACGCGGTTAAACACCTACATGCTTGGCTGCTAGCAAATCAAGCTTCTATGACGGCTAAAGCCGGGGTGGGTGAGGAGCTGTTGGATTGGTATCTGATGCAGGTCAAACTGATGCCCTATAGCTCAGACGATATCGAAGCGCTGGGGCAACGTGAACTTGAGCGAATTTGGGCATTTTATGCACTAGAGCAGCACCGTAACCGTAAGCTACCCCAACTGACATTAGCTACATCGCAGCAACAATACGAAGCCCGAATAGCAGCGGTCGATCGAGATATACGCAACTTTATAAAATCCGAAGAGTTCATGACTCTGCCTGATTACATTCCGCATGACTTTCGTAAAATTGGCTTCAATGTTCCTTGGATCGAAAGAGACGGGGGGCCTAATTACTGGGAGCAAATCCAGTATCGAGACCCATCACCGGATCACTGGCATGCGCATATTCCCGGTCACAAAGTTGACGCTATTATGCTGGCAACCAATAAGCACCCAATTCGCAAGTATTTCCGCGATGGTGGGCGAATGGAGGGCTGGGCACTTTATCTCGAAGAGGCACCGTTACAACTCGGTTTTTATGAATCACGGCCACGCGTTCGTGAGCTGATCTACAACTTTGGCATTTTTCGTGCCGCGCGAACACTTGGTGATATCCGTCTACAGCGGAATCAAATCAGCATTCCCGAGGCAGTTACTTTTTGGCGCTCTAAAACACCCTGGTTAGACGCCAATGTCGCACGTGTTGACGCTGAAATCTACCTGCGCAGACCACCAGGCTACGGACTCGGTTACACTGTGGGCAGCTTCCAGATGTACAAACTTCTGGCAGATCGTAAGCAGCAACTACGCGATAAATTTCAACTTGGAGAGTTTCACGATCAGGTGATGGCGGCAGGCGGTATACCTTTTGCGCTCATTCGCTATGAAATTACCGGGCTCGATGACGAAGTTCAGCAGTTTTGGAATTACCAATCACTTGACGCGAAACTCATTGAGCTTTCACGCCAATAGCAACGGCGGGCGATAAGCTTGCGGGTATGCGGAGAACCATAGATTAAGTTGAATAGAAGCATATAAATGCTTGCTATACTGCGCCAGATTATGACATTAGAAAATAAATTAAAGACCTTAACTTTCTGGTTGCGACTGGGGATAGTAAACCACTCTATTGCGCTATTAGTGTTAGCGTTTGGGTGTGCGTATTCTGGTTTTACTTGCCAAGGCGAGTCAATGAAGAGTGTCCTATCAGTTTACGCCTTCACTATATTTACCCCGCAATTAGCATTGGAAGTTATTCTGTTTATGGCAATTTTTTTGGTCACTAACTCCTTGCATGAACTTCGCCAAAATTGCTTATCTTTGATGCTTTTTGTAAGCTCGCTTTCGTTGCTTATGCTTTACGCTTTTTGGTAGCAGTGCAAAACTAGTGTAGGCCCTAAGGTATCTGTATTGCGACCTGTTCATTTGAGGGCTGACTGAAAGCTAGAGCTACACGGTGCCAAAGATTGTTTCGAGTCATTAGTGTCAGCATTGCTGATCTGAGTGATTGGCGAGGGGCTTCAATAGATCAAATAAAAACCGATCACTTACTCAAACACAAAAAAGCCCGAGCACTTAATGCTCAGGCTTTTTCAATTCGATTGGGTTCTAAAGCGTTATTAGCTCAACTTGGCCCTAGCTCAACGCAGCCTTAATAACACCGCTGACCTTACCCATGTCAGCTTTACCTTGCAGTTGGCCTTTTAACATGCCCATTACCTTGCCCATGTCTTTCATAGACTCGGCACCGGTAGAGGCTATAGCCGCAGCCACTGCTTCAGCGATTTCATCGTCACCTAGCTGCTCGGGTAAATAACCTTTGAGGTTATCTACATGAACCTGCTCTTTGGCGGCGAGATCGCCGCGATCACCGGCGGTGAATTGAGTTATGGCGTCTTGCGATTGTTTAATCTGCTTTTGCAGAATCGCTAGCACTTCCTCATCGCCGATCTCGGTCTGATCGTCTACTTCTTTGCGTTGAATCGCAGCGCGGAGCATACGAATAGACTCAAGCAATGGTGCGTCTTTGGCACGCATTGCGGTCTTCATGTCTGCAAAGATTTGATCTTTAAGCGACATAGTCTGCTTTCCTTATTTTAAGTTTAAGCAGTGCTTAATAAAGACGAGTAGTGCGGATACGACCGCGAGACGCACGCTTCATTTCACGCTTAGTTGCAGCAGCGCCTTTGCGTTTGCGAACTGACGTTGGCTTTTCATAGAATTCGCGACGACGCATTTCTGTGAAAATACCGGCTTTTTCGCACGAGCGGCGAAAGCGACGAAGGATGACGTCAAATGGTTCGTCGTTTTTAACTTTTACTTGTGGCATATCTGTCTATTTGTTTTTAAAAATTCTTTAAGGAATGAAGGTTTCCTCACTCAGGACGCGCGATTCTAGCCGTTTAGAGTGTGTTTGTATATACTTATGCACCTAAATTAGTCAATTGAGGCCTCTGGTTAATAAATTATGCTAAACCATTGTCTTTATTGACTTACCGTTGATTGGCTTATTCGTGCTATCAGCAATTCACTAATTTGCTCTAAACAGAGCGGCATCTTACATGACAAAAGCAGTTCCCAACCGCGTTTTAGGTATTGAGACCTCATGCGATGATACCGGCGTGGCAATTTTCGATAGCGAGGAAGGCCTACTCGCGCACGCCTTATACTCTCAAATTGAAACCCATCGAGAATATGGTGGTGTTGTGCCTGAACTGGCCGCACGCGATCACATTCGTAAAGTCATACCGCTAGTAGAGGCGGTACTTGAGCAAGCCGGCTGTGAGCGTGAAAGTATCACCGGTGTGGCCTATACCAGCGGGCCAGGCTTGGCGGGTGCCTTACTTGCCGGCAGCGCGGTAGCGAAGGGGCTCGCATTTTCTTGGGGAGTGCCAGCGGTCGGTGTTCACCATATGGAGGGGCACATGTTGGCGCCTATGTTAGAAGACAATCCTCCACAATTTCCATTTGTCGCGTTATTAGTCTCTGGTGGCCATACATTGTTGGCAGAGGTTAAAGGTATTGGTGAATACCAGATTTTAGGTCAAACGCTTGATGACGCGGTTGGCGAAGCGTTTGATAAAACGGCCAAGATTTTGGGTTTGGGCTATCCCGGTGGCCCAGCCATAGCGAAAGCGGCAGAGCTCGGAAGCCCAACACGTTTCAAGTTTCCTCGCCCGATGATTGATCGGCCAGGCATGGATTTCAGTTACAGTGGCTTAAAAACCTTTGCACTTAATACGGTTGAAAAAGAGTTTATCGATCAGCAAACCGTTTGCGATATCGCTTACGCGTTTCAAGATGCAGCCGTTGATACGCTGATGATCAAATGTAAACGCGCTTTACTGCACACTAAGGCAAAGCGCCTAGTCGTTGCTGGCGGTGTTGGTGCTAATATTCGTCTACGCGAGCAGCTTAGAATAATGACCGATAAAGTTGGCTGCGAGCTGTTCTACCCCCGCATCGATTTCTGCACAGACAATGGTGCCATGATTGCCTACGCGGGCTCTAAGCGACTGCATCAAGCTAGCGCTGATTTGAGCTTTCAGGTTAAACCTCGTTGGTCGTTAGAAGAGCTGCTTCCTATATAAGGATAGGTGGATAGCCGCGGTCCGGCTATCTAGTCTAATTGCATTAGTCCATATGGATTACAGACTTAGGCTAGATGATGGTCTAAGGTTAAATCAGCCACGAGCGAGACGCTATCTCGTTAGATTCACCCTACGTGCCAACTGAAGTATGAATATAAACATGAAACTGAATGATGTAAGCAAGGACATTTTGATTTCTCTAGTAGTCATCACTTGTGTGCTCGCCGTCGCGATTATTGCAGTTCCTTCCTGACTTAAACGCTAAGATAAAGGACCGACAAGAATGTTGTCTTTTATCACGGTCTTTATACCTACCTGCACTTTTTTGATAACAGCGTAGGCCTCGAGTAAAGCCGTGCCAGTAATGTTAGGAAGTGCTCGGGACGAAGTGCTCGGGACGAAGTGCTCGGGACGAAGTGCTCGGTGATTTAGTCAGTTTTCTGACCAATCTTAACTTCTGTACCATTCTTTAAGCGCTCGATATTTTCTTTGTGGCGTTGAAACGTAAACGCCACGATCCAAAAAACTGCGCCGATCAACTGTAATTGATGCTCTTGGTTAAAGATCGCGAAACTTGCTACACCGGTTAGCGCGGTGGCCATTAGTGACGCCAGCGACGAGTAACGTGTAATCGCCGCGACGAAGGCCCATGTAAGTATGAACACCACAAGCAACTTCCAGCTAAGTGCAATAAAAATACCAATCGCGGTAGCAACACCCTTGCCGCCCTTAAAGCTAAAAAATATTGGTAATAAATGCCCCATGAATGCGGCAATGGCGACCATTGCTAATACGCCATTACTTACCTCGGCATACTGTGCAAGCGCTACTGGCAGAACACCTTTAAGTACATCGCCAATGAGTGTCAGAGCAGCTGCGAATTTATTGCCCGAACGTAAAACATTGGTCGCGCCAGGGTTGCCGCTGCCGGTCTCTCTCGGGTCGCCCAAACGGAATACTTTGGAGACCAGCACCGCGCTCGAGATCGAGCCAAACAAATAGCCTAGAATAGGCCAGATAAAAGAAGGTAGTTCAAACATAGGGTTGTATTGCCTAAAAGGCTGCCTTTTTTAAGAAGCGCAATTGTACTGTGTTAGAGTAAATGGCGTTACTAAATTTGTGTAAAATTCAATTTTTAGAATATCCACTCTAATTGGAATAAGTTATGGACATCATCTATCTACGTGACCTGAAATGCGAATGCACCATCGGTGTTTGGCAATGGGAAAAGGCCATTACGCAAACGTTAGTGCTCGATATTGAGTTAGCAACCGATGCAGGTAAAGCGGCTGAGAACGACAATTTAACGGACGCGCTAGACTATCAGGCGATTAGCGAACGTGTTCAAGCCTTTGCTAAAGAAAATACCTTCGAGCTGATTGAAACATTAGCTGAGCGTATCGCGGCGCTGATACTGGGCGAATTTAACACGCCGTGGGTACGAATCAAACTCGACAAAGGGCAAGCAGTGAAAGGCGTTAAAAATGTCGGTGTGATCATTGAGCGTGGAAAACGGCCATAGACGTAGGGCATTCAGTTGAAGGCTGTCATTTCGCGCTGCTATTGAGCGTTAAATGACTACTGAGCGCCCACCGTCAACGGCGATTATCTGCCCGGTAATATAGTCACCTTGGTCAATTAAAAAGCGGACCAAATTTGCGATGTCTTCTGGTCTACCCATACGACCCATCGGTATTTTTTCAAGTATTTCTTTTTGCTCCGCCATACCGCTATCATCCTCTGGCCACAAAATAGCACCGGGGGAGACGCCATTCACCCGAATGTTAGGGGCCAAATCACGCGCTAGAGACATGGTTAGCATTTCCAGGCCTGCTTTGGCCGAACAATAAATGGGGTGATTTGCCATCGGTTTACGAGCATGAATATCAACGATGTTAATGATTGATCCATTTCGTTCACGTATGTAAGGTACGCAGGCTTTTGCCATGAACGCAGGTGCTTTGAGGTTGCTTCCAACTAGGTCATTCCAGAAGTCCTCTTGCAGTAATTCAATTGGCGTTGGGTAGAATGTAGATGCATTATTTATCAGCACGTCTATTCCGTCAAACGCCTCTGCGGCTTGGGATACTAGATTTGGGATTGCTGCGGTATCCAGTAATTCGCCTTGTAGCGCAATGGCACTGGTGTCGCGTTTTTTATTTAATTGCGAGACCAGCTCTGAAGCCGGGCCTGCTGACGAGCGATAGTGCACTATAATATTATGACCGGCTTGGTGTAGCGTTACGGCCATTTGCCGACCAATACGCCTAGCGCCACCGGTAATTAGAATGGTTTTTGCTTGATGACTCATATTATCGTGCAAATAAAGGGCTAAAAACTTACTATAACCCATTAATGAATGCACCTAAACTGACTATCTCTACCTCTTTTCCATAATGGATATTTTTCACGCAATTGTCTTAGCGATTGTTCAAGGCATTACCGAGTTTCTGCCGATATCGAGCTCGGCACACCTAATCTTGGTGCCTAAATTATTCGCATGGGCCGACCAAGGCTTGGCATTTGATGTGGCTGTTCATGTCGGAACTTTAGTTGCCGTGGTTGTTTTTTTAAACAAAGAAATAAAGCAGATAGCGCCAGCCTGGGTGCTTGGTTGGCGTGGCTTTAACTGGGATATACACGGCCAATTAGGCTGGTTAATTATATTAGCCACAATTCCAGTTGGACTTGTTGGGCTTTTACTTAATGATTTTATCGAAGCTAATTTCCGCGCCGCTTGGATAATTGCAGCAAGCACCTTGTTTTTCGGAATATTACTTGGCTGGGCCGATCGAAAAGGCACGCAAAATAGCACACCAATTGAATCTCTGACTTGGAAACAAACAATCTTGGTAGGCATGGCTCAAACATTGGCCTTGATACCCGGAACATCGCGCTCGGGAGTCACCATGACCGCTTTATTAGCCTTAGGCTTTAGCCGAGTTGCTGCGGCTAGGTTTTCATTCTTGATGGCGGTTCCGGTAATAGCTCTATCAGGTTTACTAAAGGGCGCCGAGTTAGCGGTCAGTGAGCAAACGGTTGAGTGGGGAGTATTACTGCTAGGCGCTAGTTTATCAGCGGTTGTCGCGTTTACATGCATGCATTGGTTTGTGCGCTTTGTTGAGCGCGTTGGAATGATGCCCTTTGTAATCTATCGAATTTTGTTATCAATCGTCATTGTTTGGGTATTGGTGTAGCTGACTACACCTAATAACGGCATTTAGCTTTCATTGATTTGAGTCGATTTAACCTTATGAACTAGGCCAATTAGATTTATAATAGCTGGCCATACAGACACAGTTTTACCCATGATAAATTCAGATATTCGGCAACGCTTTGTATTCGACGGGATTGATGCCCGGGGCTGCATTGTTAGATTGAGCGAGACATGCGAGTCAATTCAGGCAACTCATCACTACCCTGCCAATCTGGCTAGCTTACTGAATCAATTCTCACTCGCCGCGACACTGTTACGTGACAGTATAAAAATTGATGGCAGTCTGACTATTCAGTTACGCACAGATGGCCCGATTAAATTAATCATGGCTGATTGCCTGTCTGATCGTCGGGTACGAGCTATTGCCGAGTACGACTCAGAGCAATTGCCACCAGCGAATGATCAAATAGCCTTGGATGGCTTGGGTAATGGAGCGACCTTAGCGATTACTATTTCGCCAGACCAAGGTGAGCGCTACCAAAGTATTGTGCCCATAGAGAATGCCAGTTTGAGTGATTGCCTGGAAGACTACTTTCAGCGCTCTGAGCAGTTACCGAGTCTGTTTCGCTTAACAGCCGATCACCATCAAGCGGTTGGTATTTCGGTACACGCTTTACCGCAAGACAAAGTTAAAGACAAAAGTGCCTCCCAAGAGCACTTTACACGGCTTAAGTCATTGCTCAATACTTTGAGCGCGGAAGAGGCCTTTAGCTTGAGTGCGGAGCAAACGTTAACGCGCTTGTTTCATGATGAGTCGTGTCGTCTGTTTGACTCTGAGCCGGTACAGTTTGGCTGTATTTGCTCAGACGAAAAGTCGCTTGATGCGGTAAAGAGCCTCGGTAAAGACGATGTGCAAAAACTAATTAACGAGCAGCAAGAGCAAGGTAATTCGAGTTTGGTTGTCGATTGCCATTTCTGCTTTCAACGATACGAATTTAGCTATGAACAAGTAAACGGATTATTCTCATGAGCCTCTCATTAAAAGATCAATTATTAAAAGCTGGCTTGGCTAAGAAAACAGCCGCTAAACCAGCTAAGAAGAAAAAGCAGCCGCAGGTTGCAAAGAAGAATCGCAATAAGCCGAGTGAGGTACAATTGCGTACTCAACGCGCGATGCTCGATAAAGCGAAGAAAGATAAGCGCCTCAATGAACAGCGTCAAGCCGAAGCGTTAGCCAAGGCTAAGTTTGCACAAATCAAACAGTTGGTTGATAGCGCCAAGCTTGATCGTAAAGATGGCGAAACTTCATACAGCTTTACGGTAAAGAAAAAAGTTAAGAAGATTTACGTCACCGATGAGCAACAAAAGCAATTGTCACGCGATCAAATTGTCATTATATCTATGGGCAACGAGGCGTTTGAGTTGGTTCCAAAAACAGTGGCTAAAAAAATTGCTGAACGGGATGCTAAATTCGTGGTGACTAACGCCAACGTTGAAGCGGCAACTCCAGACCAAGATGACCCCTACGCTGACTATCAAATTCCCGACGACCTTACCTGGTAAAGACTGAATGGAGAATGCCTTATACGACCTACAACTCTGGTTAAACCTATGGCTAAATCAAAGTCTGCCGGCTTATTGGCTAGCGTCTGTGATAGCGATTAGCGTTATAGCGTTGTTGTTGTTGAGCATTAAAAGTAAAAAGCGAATCGCTGAGTTGGACGCGCAGCGCCAAAGGTTAGAGATAAGTAAGGCCACTAACGAACAACAAATTGGAGTAGTCAGTAGCAACAATTTCAGTCTGAGTCAAAAAATAGAACTTAATAGCAACTTGATCTCACAGTTGATTGCTGAGAAAGCCGAGATTAAAAGCAGTCGTGATGAGAAAGCCGCACAACTTCGCGCTAACGAAAATGAACGCCTTGGTTTGCGTGAAATGGTTGATAATGCCAACCGTAAAATCAGCCGACTGGAAGCTGATGTGCGTGAGCAAAGCGTTAAACTAAGGTCTGAGCAAGAAAAGTTATTTGAGCTTAAATCGCAATTTGAGGTTCAAAAGGGACAACTTAAAACTGAGTTCAAAGTGGTTTCAGAAGAGATCATCAAAGAACGTCAAGCAATGCTTGCTGAACAAAATAAAGAGGGCGTGAGTGCCTTATTAAAGCCACTTCAAGATCAGATCGAAGGCTTTCAAAAGCGTGTAAATGAAGTCCACGACGAATCAATAAAAGGCAATACCAACCTTAAAACCGAAATCGAAAATGTCATGAAAATGGGCATTAAGATGCGTGATGAAGCTCATAGCCTGACTACCGCACTAAAGGGTGACTCGCAACAACGTGGTGCATGGGGCGAAGCGCAGCTTGAGCGTACACTCGAAATGAGCGGCCTTATCGAACATGACCATTATGAGAAGCAAAGCTCGTTCACTGACCAAGAGGGCAAGCGCAAACAAACAGATTACGTAATTAAACTGCCCGCTGATAAGTGCATTATTATCGATAGCAAAGTTTCGTTAAACGCCTACGAACGGGCATGCTCAGCAGCCGAGCCCGATCAGCAAGCGCTTGCTATGAAGGCCCATGTAGCCGCAGTGCGTTCTCATATCAATGATTTGGCGGCAAAAGAATATACCAATCTAAGCGCGCTCCATAGCCCCGATTTCATTCTGATGTTTATGCCGGTAGAACCCGCCTACATAGAAGCCATGAAGCAAGACCCTGAGCTATTCGGCTTCGGTTATAGTAAAAACATTATCTTGGTATCGCATACAACCTTAATACCTATTTTACGTACCGTTGCTAACCTCTGGATGCTTGATCGAAGCAATAAAGAAGCGCGTCAAATTGGCGAGAAAGCCAATGATATTTTTAATTCGGTAGTACTGGTATCTGAACGCTTAAGTAAGCTCGGTAAAACACTGAATACCGCCAGCACACACTTTAACGACACCGTGACTTCCTTGTCTGGCATGCAAAGTAAAGTGAGCCGTTTTCATACACTTTCGAATAAGGCTAATAAGTCGATGCCAGAGCTCGAGCCAAAGGTTATTCAATTTGATACTAGTAAGCTAGATGCCATTGCTCTTGCTGATGATAGCTCCGAGCCGGAATCCTAGTTTCAAGCTCGGGCTTATCTCCTCGCCGCAGCGTTAATTTCCTTGCCACAGCGTTAATCCCCGGGTAGAACCTCAGTAGCTAGCGCATTTAAAGGTTGGCCGCTAATAATCGACTCTATACCACCTCACAAAAACACCTTACTTCTGTGCTTAAGCTATCGGGGCTTTTACGAGGACTGGTTGGCGCGTTTAGAATGCTTTTTGCCAGCCTAAGGACAATACCGAATCTATTTCAAGCTGCGGGCCTACCAAGTCTTGTCTAATAGGGCTTGCGTATTCAATCGCCAAGCGGTGTCCATTATCAAATAAATAGTTTAGGCCCAGTAATAAATCGATCCTGTTGCCTTCTTGTAAGGCTGGAACGGCAGTTTGAATGATATTAGGGTTCAACGCTGGATTTCGTCCATCAATGGCATCTTTGTCTTGGTAATTGACGCGCAGGGATAGACTGAGATGGTCATTCACATCTTTGGCTATCCATGAAGTCGCGCCCAAACGGTCGCCTAAGGTGTAGCCTTCGTCGTTGTCTCCAGTACGGACCACGGCGTTAAGCTGTGCGCCCCAACTTAAGGTGTCGTTTTTCCCAGAATAGGTGATGGCCGGTAAAATATCGTACGTGCCTGAACCGATTTGCATTGCGTAGGGTAGAAACGCGTCTTGCATCGTGGGTGTGTCATCGCGCTCGGTCGTTGAGCCGGTCGGTAGGCTGACTCCCAGTTGCCAATGCACTTTGTGGTGGTCAGTGTCGAATAGGCTGACCATTGCGCTTAGTTTAGTATCGCCGATACCGGATGATCGGGTGGTAAACTCGCGACCGTTCCGAATCAGGTGATCCATCGAGTTATCAGCATAACTAACCATGCCCATTAGGGTGATGTTATCTGACAAGCCATACATTGCGCCTAGCATATGCATATCCATTGGCATTGAAATAGGCGCTACCATAAACTGGCCTGGCTGGCTCATAGTGCCAACGGTGTCACGCGCTGATACACGCTGAGTGCCTGTTCGGCTACCATCCATGTCCATATGCATATAGCGATAGGAAAACATGAACTCGCCTTGATTGTGTAAGTGATCTCCCATGACACCTAATGGTGCGTGAGACGATGCTGTCGACGGGCCGTCGGCGTGAGCTGTGGTGCAGAAGATGGTGGCCATAGCGGCCGCGATAGATAATGTTTTTTTCATAATAAATTCTCTCAATTGGCCTGAGGTATCAGGCAGCTAAATTCCGTCGATATAGTGACTTAGTCACATATATAGACATAACGATGGATCGTATTTGACTTAGGTATTCGATTTAGAGAATTGTTGGTGGTGCTCGAACCCGGGGTATATTTGGATGCGTCGAGGGGAAGTCGGCTAGTGCTGTGATGGCCTGACACTGATGCGATTGTTGGATTAGCTGAGCGCCGTGACTCGAGAGTACAGCATTCAAGTCATGGTCGAGCATGAGGCACATCAAGCAGTGTGTGCTATTGACTTTAGTCTCGGTTAGGCTGCTAACGTCCACCCATTGATAACCTCTTGAGGTACACATCAGAACTTGGTTGGACGTAGCGGTTCCTAGGTTATATGGCGCTGCATTTACAGGTAACGGTAGTGCCGCATTACATAGCATTGAAAGTAGTATCAGCCAGACAATGTCAGTTCGTGTCGGTAGACAGCGTTTGAGGAACAACGCTAAATTTGAGTAATCCTTTACCATGCACATAGTTTATGTGAATTTATCGTGAGGCTCAAGTGATTCATTACTTTGCCCATTACCAAGTTGCTGGATTTCTATAAGTAATTATTTACCTTCAGAAACTTGCCGTTTTAGTTTTGCGGCTCAAGCATTATATGAATACGTATTCAATGCTGGATCTATTCGGCTGAATACGTATGTCATTAATTGTGCCGTCATAATTGCACCCCTATGCTGTTAGTCCCCCAGTTTATATTTACTATTAAAGAGGATTATATGAGGAGCCCTACGCACTCAAGTAGCCGATTTCCGGCTTGGACAATACGCAGTATTCTTATCAGCTTTCTATTGTTGTTAAGCATTACCCAAACAGCTCAAGCCCAGTCTCGAACGGCATTTGTTCATTTGTTCGAATGGAGTTGGAGCGACATTGCGCAAGAGTGTGAGCAGCATCTCGGGCCTAAGGGCTTCGCGGCAGTGCAAATATCGCCGCCGCAAAAATCGATTACTAGCTCTGAATGGTGGTCTCGCTATCAACCTATTAGCTATGAAATAACTGGCCGTAGCGGTAATCGTAGCGAATTTAAGAATATGGTCGATCGTTGTCAGGCGGTTGGTGTCGATATTTACGCTGATGCCGTAATTAATCATATGGCTGCGTGGGATCGAAACTTTCCAGAGGTGCCGTATGGCACAAATGATTTCCACAGCTGTGCGTCGTCAAACATCGATTACACAAATCGCTGGCAGGTACAGAATTGTGACTTGGTCAATTTGAATGACCTAAAAACAGAGTCTGAGTATGTGCGCCAAAAAATTGCTGACTATATGAACGACCTAATTGGCCTCGGCGTAGCCGGTTTTCGAATCGACGCAGCTAAACACATGCCGGTTGCCGACATAGCAGCGATAAAAGCTAAACTAAATCAAGATGCATATATTTTTCAAGAGGTTATCGGAGCAGCTGGCGAAGCGATATCACCATCTGAATATACTGGTATTGGCGATGTAACAGAATTTAATTTTGAACGCACCATAGGTCATTATTTTAAAGGTCGGGCACCATTGAAAGATCTTCGCAATATCGTCAATTTTTCAGGATGGTTGCCGAGTGATAAAGCGGTTGTGTTTGTCTCGAATCACGATGATCAGCGCCAAAACACAAGCAACACTTTGACCTATAAAGACACTAGCGGTTTGTACTACATCGGTGAAATTTTCGCGCTTGCTTACCCCTACGGATACCCCAAAGTTATGTCGAGCTATGTCTTTGAAGACCATGACCAAGGGCCTCCAGCCAACGGCGCAAACTCAGGCGATGCCTGTGGCGTAAACTGGGTGTGCGAGCATCGTTGGAGAGGTGTGGCAAACATGGTTGGTTTTCGTAATGCCACTCAAGCTGAGTTTGTCTTAAGCAATTGGTGGGACAATGGCAACAATCAAATTGCCTTTGGTCGAGGTGATCTAGGCTTTGTTGCAATCAACCGCGAAGATAACTCAACGCTTTCGCAAAACCTACAAACTGGCATGCCCGCTGGCGAGTACTGTGACATAGTAAACGGTGAATTTAACAGTGTAACTAAGGTCTGTAGCGGCCCGAGTATAACGGTTGGCAGTGACGGTCGTGCCAATTTTAATGTAGCCGTTTATAATGCTTCGGCAATCCACGTTGGCACAAAAATGGGTGGCGGCGACCCGGACGGCGCTATTTGGGATGATGCGTATTTTCGTGGAACTGCAAACTCTTGGGGCACCACTGCCATGAGCTTCAGTGACGGATTGTGGAGAACAACTCAAACGTTTGGTAATAATAATCCGCGCTTCAAGATTTCACGGTTTACCGATTGGTCTGAAGCCTACCCGAATCAAGACGTGCTGATTGCCGAAGGTGCGGGAACATACGACATTACTTTTAACGATGACACTAAGCAAATTACGGTAATCAAACAGGGCGGTAATTCCGGCAACCTTGTCGATATTAATTTTGTCTGTAACAACGGGAATACCATTATGGGCCAATCGGTGTACGCTATCGGCAGTGTTGCAGAACTGGGGGCATGGAGCCCAAGCAATGCAATCAAGCTAGATGTTGCAGGCTATCCGAGCTGGAGTAAGACTATTCAAATCACCGAAGGCCAAAGTGTCAGTTGGAAGTGTTTAAAACGCAATGAAAGCGACCCTAGTCAGAATATTGAATGGCAATCGGGCAGCGACAATAGCTTCACTGCCGATGTTAATAAAACTACGATAGGTGCTTTTTAGATAAAATCGCAAGGTTAAAATTGGCGGCGACTTTGTTGATTACATTGTCGCCGTTTTTTTCAACTAATTAGGTGAAAACTTGTAGATGAAAACTTTAATTGTCCTCGAATACTCATAGCGTAGGACATTGTCTCGTTTTGTTTATGTCTACTTATAGTTACGAAGTCTCTCAATAAGTTGCGTCAATATATAGGCATCTTGCTTTGCCAAGTGAGGTCGTTTAGCTGTGCTACGCTCAATCTTAATACCAAGCTCTTCAATCATCGTTTGCAATGATGGCCCTCGTTCTGAGCATTGGATTGAGTTAGATAGTGCCCACGGCTGCGCACTACGCTGGCTACAAAATACGCCTTGTACCTTAGGCATTGTCAGATTGCTTTTTTTAGCCGCATGCGTCAATACTCGCCAGTCAAACGCAGCGTTATGTGCTACCACCAACTTATTACTTAATAGCTTTGATATATTATCCCAATTGTTGCTTAAGTTAGGGTAGCTCTGTGCTTCTGCCCACTCTATGCCATGCACATTTTGAGAGTCATCGGTGTAAGCTTTATAAGGCCTGAAACGAAATTCCAGTTTGGAATTTACTTTACTATCCTTCACAACACACATCCCTAGGCTAATCATGTCTGGAGCCTCGGCACCTTTGAACAGGCCGGTTGTCTCAGTGTCAATGGCAATGTAATTTTTCGGAAGATGTGTAAATGGCCAGAGAAGATCTTTATACATTACTTATCTGCTCCACATGGTCAATCTCGTTACCATTCCAGCAATAGCGTAAATGCATGGCCTGTGTTGTTCGCATAATAATGGGAGGTCTAAATGCGGCTAGACATAATCCACCATCATTTCTTACGGAGTTATACACTAAACCATATTCATTGGCGTTTCGTAGCGTTTTGGCCCACCGTTGTGACTCAGAATAATTATTGAGATCATGAACTTCATTGTTATTTCGCAGATCAACAAGATCACTTAGGTCGCCGTTAATATTTGCAGTGTAAACTCGCATCGTTCGCGAAAATGGCTTTTCACCTTCGGTGTCCGCTATTTGCTTTGCTTGCCAATATTTTGACTCTGCAATCGCCGTTTTTAGTTCAAACCCGGCATAGTAGACCCCAAACGAGCCATCGGTGAACCGTGAGGCCATTCCAGAGTGAGTGAAGGATGCCATTATCACGGATGTGCCGGGGCCGGATACTCGATCCTCTTCAGCAACGCGGCTTAATACACCAGCCTCTTGTCTAAGACGGTCATTAGTTAGACCTTCAAGCAGGAATAGAGATTCCAAATCCTTAGGGTCAGCGCAGCTCTCGAATAGTGCAATCGGTGGGAATTGGCTAGCAATAATACGATAAGTTTTATCATATAAACGAACTCTATCCAAAGTGAGAGCCTCGGCTTGCATCTAGATAAGTGCGCACTTGGTACAGTGATCTAATTGAGCCTTCAAGCATTACATCAATCATTGAACGCCCTCCAAATTCGCGATTAGGGCTTTTCATATATGAGTTCAAACGGTCGTGCGGATACAGCAATTCGACTCCCTTGCGTATGCCTACAATAAGACTGAGTCGTTCTAATGAATCAACGGATAATCTAATATCCTCATCATTAAGAGCCTTTTTTCTCCAATTATTAAGCGTTGTTCGCGAGCTTAATCCCAACAGTAGCAACTGATCTTCCTGGGTTAAATCCCATAGATTAGCCAAATTAAAAAACATTCTTAGACCGGCTTTGGCGAGTCTACTTTTTTGGGTTGCATCAATTTTTGCAATAGATCGGGCTGACATAATAAATTCTCTAATGTTCGCTTATGGACAAATATTATCATATACGTTCATATTTGTACATTCGTAGAGGTGTGGTCTCATTAGATAGGAAGCCAGTACCAAGAAATGAGTATCCAACTGGATTATTGCTTAGGGAAAGACTTGATCCTAAAGATGTATGTTTGGAGATTTAGATGAATGTATACAAACTATTAGAAATGGATGCGCACAATTAGCTAGTTACGAAGCAAGTTGTCCGTTACTCAGTGGTTGTTCATCATAAATCAAAGATTCGGCCCCATCTAATTCTTTAACTTGTCGATATTAATTTTGTCTGTAACAACGGAAATACCGTTAAGGGGCAGCCGGTTTATGCCGTGGGTGATGTCGCTGAACTAATACTTTCAACGCGGACTCGAATAAAACTACGACCGGTGCGTTTTAGATGATTCGCGTAGTATTGAATTTATAGGTTCGAAGGAATACAAAGCATTAGATTTCCCCAAGTCTAAGGTTGACGGCAACTTTGTTAATTACATTGTTGCCGTTTTTTTTTACCAACCAATTAATTGAAGAATGTCTAGCGACGCCGCGTCAGGCGCGGGATAGTATTGTCCCTCTGTGCTTGGGTTCATAAGATAAGGAGCGCCTACGATATGGTCGCAGGTGGTAAAAGGGTGAAACGGCAAGGTACTCAAGACTGTGTAGTTTGCATTTGGTGAGTGAATGATAATGTTATTGGCGGTCGTAAAAGCGACAAAATCATCTGCAGGGGTACCTTTTACCAGCAATGGCGGAACATATTGAAACAAATTCGCAAAGGGAGTAATAACTCCGAAACCACTCGCGGGCACCGCTGGAAAAAAGTACGCAGGTAAAGTAACCACAGGAACCATTGC
>Ga0316189_10001670_pt1 | contig 21972 bp, 31 predicted proteins | sample LowCovwburrow_MG_FD_204930 | JGI IMG/M metagenome (GOLD analysis project Ga0316189, IMG submission 204930) | Coastal sediment microbial communities from Maine, United States - Lowes Cove worm burrow | ecosystem: Environmental > Aquatic > Marine > Coastal > Sediment | place: USA: Maine... | reverse complement strand
ACAAACACTAACCCACACTTTAGAAACAGATGGATCAGATATTACAACGGTACAAACATTAGGCATTAATCGTGTTGCAGTATCGGCAAGTGGCACAGCAGACACAAACAATGCGGCTATTACAATTACAGCAACAACTGGCGGCGCAAAACTGGCTATTGTTCCCGCATCACAATCAGTGACTCAACAAGCTATTTATCATGTCGGCTCAAATCATGATGCTGTTTCTAAATTTCTATACTTGCACATCAACAAGCCTTCTGGCGGTAATGCAAAAGTAACGATACTGGGCTATATCTACAATAGAGCAGTTGATACAACTTATGAGATATTTAAAACAGTATTAGACACTTCAGTTGAAGTAACAAATATAATTGATGAGCCTATCGGCTTTAACTTATCACCAACTGATGTTTTATATTTTACGGCAGACACCGATACTAATAATGCAGAAGTAGTCATAAGGTTTTCACTTAACGAATATCAAAGAGATTAATCATGGAACTAAACGAAGACGACGAAAAGAAAAAAGAAATCAGTGAAGATGATAAGAAGCTGATTGAAGAAGCGGTTAATCGTCATAAACGATGTCTTGATTCAGAAGATGATAACCGTGCAAGGGCATTAGAAGCGATTGAGTTTAGAAACTTACAACAGTGGCCTGATGCAATTAAAAGAGCGCGTGAAGATGATCCTGAAGGTGCAAGACCTTGTTTGGTATTGGATAAAACAGGGCAATATCTAAGACAAATCGAAAACGACCAACGACAAGCAAGACCATCAATCCATATTCGACCTGTTGACGATAAGGCCGATGTAAAAACAGCAAAGGTTATTCAAGGTTTAATCCGGAATATAGAAGATCAGTCTCGCGCTAACACAGCTTATGATACTGCTTTTTCACATGCCATTGATGGCGGCTTTGGTTATTTTAGAATTACAACAGAATATGCAAGTGATGAAGCGTTCTATCAGGACATAATCATTAAGCGAATTAGAAATAGATTTTGTGTGTTACTTGATAGTGACCGTCAAGAACTAGATGGAAGTGATTCAAAGTTTGGTTTCATTTATGAAGACATGCACAAAGATATATTTGAAGAAGAATATCCTGATGCACAATTCATTGAATGGGATGATGAACATATAAAACAACAACCTGAATGGATTAAGAAAGATAAAATAAGGGTATGTGAATATTACAAAATCCACGAAACAAAAGAAAAAATAGTGCTTCTTAATAATGATGAAATCATGAACAAGAAAGAATATGAGGATGCCACGTTTGAAAGTCATCCTGAATTGTTTACTGAGCCAGAAGCCGCACCAAATGAATTTGCAGAAATAAATCAAGGGCAAGAAATTTATCAATTAGGTGAAAGCACAACTGAAAGTGATATTAGTTCATCATTTCAAAGAATCCCTGTAGTAGAACCTGCACCTATAAAAATAGGAACACGTGGCAAACGTACACGAATTAAAAAACAATTAAGATGGTATAAATTAACCGCTTTAGAAGTTTTGGAATCAAGAGAACTGCCAGGTAAATGGATACCGATAGTTGAAGTGATTGGTAATGAAATAGATATTGAAGGCGTATCTAATAAGTCAGGTGCATTGTTTGCTTCTATGGATTCACAAAGACTCTATAATTATTCAGCCTCAAGTTATGTTGAACAAGTCGCACTACAACCTAAAGCACCTTATATTGCTGCAGATGGTCAAGTTGAAGAATATGAAGATGAATGGTCAACAGCAAATCAAAGAAACATATCTGTATTAAAATATAATCCTATTTCAATTGATGGTGTTCCATTAGGTGCGCCACAAAGACAACCCATGCCAGGTATTGCTGCAGGTTGGGCACAAGGTCTACAACAGTTTGAGCATGATATTCAATCAGCAATGGGCTTATATAACTCAAACGTAGGTAAAGAAGGTGCAGCAACATCAGGTAAACAGGAATATTTGTTGCAAACTAAAGGTGAAACAGGGACGTATCATTATCAAGACAACCTTTCACTTTCAATATCTCATGCAGGCCGAATCATTGTAGATATGATGCCTCATTATTACGATACAAAACGTGTTGCACGTGTTTTAGGTGAAGATGGTATTGCAGAAATTGTGAGTCTTGATCCAAGTATTGAAATGGCTTACAAAAAATACAAAAACAACGATGAAGAAGAAAAAGAAATTTATAATATTAATGTTGGTAAATACGATGTGTCTGTCAGAACAGGTGCAAGCTATTCAAGCAAACGTCAACAAGTAGTCGATATGTTAGCGCAAACCATTAACGGCAATCCTGAGATGATGAAATTAGTAGGTGATTTGTTCTTTAACAATATGGATTGGGATGGTGCAGATGAAGTTGCAGCACGATTGAAGAAAATGTTGCCACCTGAACTACAAGAACAAGATGGTGATGGTGAACCAAATGGCGAACCAAATCAGGAATTGTTGATGGTCATCGAACAGATGAAAGGACAGATGCAGGAAATCATGCAAGATAAAGAAGCACAGAAAATTAAAAATGATAAAGATAAGAATGAAATTGAATGGTTTAAAGCTAAAACTGATCGCATGGAAGCCAAAGGAAAAGGTTTAGAACAATTTGAACAAGATGTTTTATTTCTAAAAGAAGCAGTGACAAAAATTCTTTCAATGCCAGCAGGATAAAAATATGCATATAAAAAATTACATGAAGAAAGCAGTTCAACCAATGATGCCTTATGAAGAAGGTATAGACATGGATGGGGTGTCTGTATCAGATGCAGACAAAGAAAACGGATCACCAAAAGCAGGAGATATGATTGCTTTTAATCCGAATGACGCAGGTGACAGATGGTTAGTTGCTGAGAAATTCTTTATTGATAATTACATTGAGGCTTCAGAATAAATGCCAGCACATGGACAAGTACCCACAACTGAAGATGAATTTAATAAATGGATTTATCAAGAATTTAGAACAGCTTGCAGGGCAAAACGGATAAAAGCATCGAGAGAACTTTTCATGGAAACATTACAAAGTGATACAGGTTTTGCAAGAATGATTGAGAAATTGAAGCGTGATTTGGGAATTGGCACTAATACAAGTGCAGTTCAACAGGTAGTAGATCGCTTGTGGAAATGAATAAAATAAATTAGTATCGCGGAAAAGCTACACATGGCTTTCATGTGTTCCAATAAGAGAAAACCAAAATGACAGATGATGTAATTGAAGACAAAGGTGGAGTTGCAGATGATGATGTAACTGTAAATCACAATGAAACTGATGTTGAAGATGCAAATCTGGAAGCACCTAAACCTGGCGAAGCAGATAATACTGAGTCAGACAAAACAGATGATAAGTCTGAACCTGAAGATAAGGGTGAATCGGGTAAAGCCTCTGATGATGAAAAGTCTGATGAGCAAGAGGGCATTTCAAAGAAAGCACTGAAACGCCGTATCTATAAAGAGTCGCAAGAAAGAAAAAGACTTGAAGAAGAACTTGAAGAGTTAAGGAAAAAGACTGAAGAAAGTAAGCCTGAATCCTTAGAACCGAAACGGGAAGATTTTGAATCACTAGAAGAATATTTTGATGCGCGCGAAAACTTTGTTCGTGATGAAACGAGAAAAGAAACTGAAGCGAGAATTGCACAAGAGCGTGATGAAGAATCTGGCAAACAAGAGCATGAAAAACTCTTGCGTGGCTGGGAAACTCAAAAAGAAGAAGCACGTGGTAAGTATGATGATTTCGATGAAATGATGGAATTATCTGAGTCACCTGTAACTTCAATGATGGCTAGTTTTATGATGGAATCAGAAATAGGTGCAGACATGTCCTATTACCTGGCAAGTCATGTTGACCAAGCTAAATCAATTTCTGCATTAAGTCCTATCGGTCAAGCAAAGGCACTTGCAAAATTAGAAGATACGGTTCAGGCCGAAGTTGAAAAGTCGAATAAAAAACCTGTTTCAGGTGCGCCTGAACCTACACCTGCTTTGAAAGGTGGTGATGCAGATGATGATTCACCTTCAGCCAAAGATGATACTAAAGCTTGGATTGAAAAACGCCGAAAGCAAAAAGCAGCACGTAGGAAGTAAGCGCACTATAATTTTAGAGGTGCAAACTTATGTCTAATACTTATCTAAATATTAGCGATATAACCCGTGAAACGCTTGAAGTGCTTCACGAACAATGCACGTTCATTAGTTCAATCAACCGCCAGTATGACAGTTCATTTGCCAAAACTGGTGCTAAGATTGGTTCTGATTTACGTGTCCGATTGCCAAACAAGTACAGTGTACGAACTGGCAAAACAATGAACGCGCAAAATTCAACTGAGCAATCAGTAACATTAACCCTTGCTACACAAAAAGGTGTTGATATGGATGGTTTTAGTTCAGCCGATCTTGCTTTAAAGCTAGATGACTTTTCAGAACGATATATTCATCCTGCAGGTTCAGTCCTTGCTTCTGATATTGAAAGCACAGTGCTGCAAGGTGTTACTCCTGATGTTTATAATCAGGTAGGCACACCTGGCACGACTCCAAATAGTATGCTTATATTTGGTCAAGCACGTGCAAAGTTGAATCAGTATCTTGCGCCTAAAAGCCGCAAAGAACGCTGTATCCAACTTGAATCAATTGCAATGGCAACAATGGTCAATGCTTACAATGCATTATTCAATCCTGGTTCAAATATTGGTGATCAATATGTCGAAGGTTTGATTTCTGCAAACTCCGGCATGATGTGGTATGAAAACGAAAGAATTTATACCCATACAAACGGCGATGATGTTGCAGGTGCAATTGATGAAGGTGCAGGTACTAATCTAGTCGAAGGTACAACCACCCTTCACATGGATGCTTTAGGTACTACGGTAACTGCAGGTTCAGTCTTTACCATTGCAGGAGTCAAAGCGGTTCATCCTGAAACGAAAGTGGCTTATGCACATGAGCAACAATTCGTTGTTGTTGGTACGCCAACGATTGCAGGTAATGAAGGTGATATTACAATTTCACCTGCTATCTATACGTCAGGTGCATTGCAAACGGTAGATCACATGCCTAGTGATGGCGATGTTGTTACCTTTTCTGGTAGTGCTTCAACTGCTTATGAACAGCATCTTGCATACCACAAAGATGCTTTTGCATTTGTGACAGCAGATTTGCCAGTACCAAAAGGTGTTCACATGGCAAAACGTGATGTCTTTGATGGTGTTTCATTACGCATAATTCAGGATTACGATATGCATAATGATGAAATTGGATGCCGTCTTGATGTCTTGTTTGGCTGGAAAACATTACGTGCAGATCAGGCTGTAAGAATCACAGGTTAATAGCAAAACTATTACTTGTACTTTTTACTTAATCTAAACAAATAGTCGAGAGGTAAATATCATGGCTGTTAAATACGTAGATAATGATTGGCCTGATGGTTGGGTTTTCGGATTTGATGCAAATTCAAAAATTGCATTTCATGGTGGAACTCCAATAGTACAGGCAACAGTTGCCGCAACTACAACGACAACTGCAACCACAACGGCACTACAGGCTGATGTTGATGCAATCCGAACTGCTTTGCAGAACTTGGGTTTAATCGGTTAATGCCAAAGCTATTCCATAAGCGGTTAAACGCTAAAGGTAGCAAAGTGTTTTTGACAACGCCTGTCACTGGTTCGCCAGTGGCAGGTTATACCTTTGCCATTCATGAAACGATGATGCAAGCAGTCATCAATCAAGTCCCTATTGAATACTGTCTTTATCAAGGTGATTGTCATGTTGATGATGCTAGAAATAAATTAGTCGCTGAATTTCTAAAGACAGATTGTGAAAAATTAATGTTCATAGATTCAGATATTGAATGGAACGCTAAAGAATTAATTCGACTTGTGCAGCATGATGTTGATGTTGTTGCGGGTATTTATCCACATAAAAGTGACACGCTAACATTCCCCGTTGCTTTACTTGGTGAAACAGTAGAAGAAATAAATAATTTAATAGAAGTTGCTGCAGTACCAACTGGCTTTTTATGTATTAAACGTCACGTGCTTGAAACTTTAGCAGAGCAAGCAGAAAAGTTTGAAGATAAATCAACAGGTGAAACTATTCCTTTAATCTTTGAACGTACTGTAAACAACGGTAAACGTATGGGTGGTGATTTTACGTTCTGTTATAAGTGGCGTGAAATTGGCGGGAAGATTCATATCGATCATGAAATAGAATTAACTCATGTTGGTGAAACTACTTACACAGGATGCATTGCACACGAAAATAGAAAAGCAAATCTTGGTGCAGTCGGTGCGGGTTTAATGGAAATTGTAAACGATAAAGTTAGTTCAGAAACATATAATGATATGGTGACTGAATGGGGTAATGCTTGGGCAGTTGATGCAGGACTACTTTCAGCACTGGCAGAAATTAAAAGTGAAGGTGATGTTCTTGAATTTGGATCAGGTCTATCTTCATTAGTATTAGCAGTTAAAAATCCACATCATGAAATTCATTGTTTAGAACATGATGCTGAATGGAAAAAGTTAATCGACTTATCATTAAAGAAATACAATATAAAAAATGTGACTGTTCATCATTGTGGTTTAATACAGAAAGAAGACGGTTCATATTGGTATGACTTTGATTTTGATAAATATGACTTTAAATTAATCTTTTGTGATGCGCCGCCACGTGAATACAAATCAAGACAGAATGTATTTGAAATGATACCCAGTGAATCACGCGCTTTGTTTATTGCCGATGATGCTGATACAAAAGGTTTTATAGATGCGTTCAATAATTGGGAATATGAAAGAGATAGCTATATACTCGGAAAAGAGCGTAAATTTTTAGTATCAAAACCAGTAGGAGAATAGAACAATGCCTTTACTATGTTATATGAATCATGAAGAACATGGATCAATGCCTGTTTATGATGCAGAGCAACGAAAAGAAATGAAGAAAACTGGTTGGAGTGAAGAATCAGAAAAAGAATATTTAGCACGTAGAAAGAAAGAAAATGTCGCTAAGATGAATGAATCTGATGGTGCTGAAGAAGATAATTCTGACAAAGAAGAAACACCTGTCAGAAAAAAAGCTAAAAGAAAAACATCTACTAGATAAGCAGAGCTATTATGGCTACAACCGCAAACGACATGATCTTGCAAGGTATGCAGCATGCAGGTGTTCTAGGGTTACGTGATGATCTAGATGCTGCAAACGCTGCCTATGGGTTAAAAGTGCTTAACTCTATGCTTGATTCATGGCGTTTGGAAAAGCTGATGGTGTTTCATCTAAAGCAAGAAGAATTAACATTAGTTGTTAATCAAAGAAGCTATTCAATCGGTGATGGTGCTGCAGACTTTGACACACCAAGACCAATTGAGATTGTCGATCCTGTTTTCATTCGTGAAGGTCAATATGATTATCCTGTTAAACTTATTCAAAAAAATGAATATGGTAAGTTGGTCACTAAAACAAATGTGACTTCTAATCTCCCACGCTTCCTTTTTTATGATCAAAGCTATCCAAATGGAACAATATTCATTTACCCTGCGCCAAGTGCTGCAAATACCTTAGTAATTAATTCGCCACAAATCATTCAAAACTTTGCAACAAAAACGACTGCCGTTAGTTTGCCACCAGGTTATCAAGATGCAATTGAATATGAATTAGCAATTCGCTTTGCTGCCAAAAAAGGGTTTGCAGTTAATAATGAAATCAAAAGAATTGCTAATGAAACAAAGGCGCGAATTAAAACGCACAACAGTAAAGCAATTATTTCAAATGTCACAATGTCTGGTGATTACACGAGACAATATGACATTCAATCAGATCAGTGATGCATAAATGTCTGAGATACCTATATTCGGCATTGGACAGCAGGGCAAAAGTCCTTCGGTCACCGCACAGAAAAAGGTCAATGTTTATTTTGAAATACAACGTGATCCCGATCGCTCATTCATAACGGCATACGGTACACCTGGATATACTCTATTTGTTGCCTTTGGTGACACACCACATAGAGGCATTATTTCAGTCAATAATTTAATGTACGTTGTCCATCGCGGCACTTTATATTCAATCAATAATGCAGCAGTAAAAACCACACTAGGTACTTTGAATACGGCATCAGGCCGTGTTGATATTACTTACAATGGTACTGAAATATTCATAGTTGATGGTACAAACGGCTATATTTACAACACAACCTACAATACCTTTTTTCAAATCAAACTTTATTCATCTAGTACCACAGATGGAACAACGGCTAATAAACTAGTTGATAGTGGCGCGAGTTTTACAACGGACGGCACAAAGGCAGGAATGGTTGTCTTTAATACGACAGACAGCACAAAAGCGATTATCACAGCAGTTGATTCAGATACAGTCTTATCTGTCAGTTTAGACGTATTTGCCACAGGTGAAGATTATGAAGTAGGAGAAGCTGATTTTCCTGATGGTGCAAGAACCTGTGATTTTCTTGATGGTTATTTCTTAGTTGAATTATTAGGTAGTTTTTATATCTCAGGTTTGTATGAAGGCATGTCATGGGATGCAACAGAGTTTGCCAGTGCAGAAAGTTCACCTGATGGAATTGTGAAAGTATTTGTCGATCACTCTGAGGTTATATTATTCGGAACTGAAACAACTGAATACTGGGGAAACTCAGGAAATGCAGATTTCCCATTTACACGTATTCAAGGTACATCGGATGAATGGGGATTAGCAGCAAGAGATTCAGTTGCTAAGTTCAATAACTCCTATATGTATCTTGCACAAAATACGCTAGGTGAAGTCATGCTTGTGATTAGTTCAGGCTATATTCCGACACCTGTACAAGATTTTGAATTTCATCATCTGATTAATGAATATGCAACTGTGTCTGATGCACGTGGTTTTGCTTATATGTTGGGTGGTCATCCAATGTATGTAATTCACTTTCCAACACAAGGTACATCATGGATGTTTGACGGTTCAACAGGAATTATGACTGAATTGAAATCCAAAGGATTAGAAAGACACCGTTCTGATTTACACACTCACTTTTTAAATAAAAATTATATTACTGATTTTGAAAATGGGAATATTTATAAATTAGACAAAGATACTTATACAGATAATGGTGAATCTATTGTTCGCTTGTTACGTTCAAAACATGACCATAATAAAAACCATACTGAAGTGATTGTTGACCGAGTAGAAATATTAATGGAACAAGGTGTTGGCTTGCAAAATGGTCAAGGTGAAGATCCAAAATTAATGTTTAGAACATCAAAGGACAAAGGCCGCACATGGTCGGGTGAAATGACAGCAAGTATAGGTAAGGCAGGTGAATATGATGAGCCACGATGTTTATTTGATGATTTGGGATCAGCACGTGATTTTGTTTATGAAATAAGTATGTCTGATCCAGTTAAGTTTGTCTTAACAGGTATAAACCGAATGAGAAGGGATGCATTAGTATGATTACTGTTCCACCATTTAAAGCACAAGTTCAGCAAGAAATTAATAAAAAGATCGTTATTGTCAGTGCTTGGTCTAATTGGTTTATGGAAATATTTAGAGTTTGCCGAAATCAGCAACAGTCAGGCACAACAGCACAACGGCCTGTGAAAGAAATGTACATAGGGCGAAGGTATTTTGATACAACGCTGAATAAACCGATATGGTACACAGGTACTCTTTGGGTGGATGCAACAGGTTCAACCGTGTAAAAATTATGACTATATTTGATAATGAAGATATAAAAGAAGCGACAGCAGAAACACTGCTAGAACTTTTTCAAGGCAACCAAGATGCTGTGATGTTCTGCATGGAATTATTGTATGTCTATCATTTATGGGATGACTTGTATGATGGAGACAAAGAGCGCGACAAAGAAGAAATTAATCACGCCTTTATGACGATATTAACGGGCTTTAGAAGAAACGCATTTTATAGGACATTTCAACACGATCTGCTACCATTAATTACAAGTAGCATATTACAATGGACAGATGCAAATGAAATTGAACTTGAAGGTGAAGAAAGTGAACTACCAAAATCCTATATGCTACGTGCAAATATTGTTCAAATATGGGGCTATTGCGCTTATTTAATTGGCGGATTTAACCACTATAAAGAAATTGGTGGTATTATCCAAAAACTGTATGAAGAAGATTTTGATGTTTATATAGAGGAGTTCAAAAACAATGCCTAGTATTGGAACAGCGATTGGAGCAGGTGCAAGCATACTTGGTGGACGTTCAAGCGCAAAAGCATCAAATAATGCTGCAAATTTACAAGCACAAGGTTTAGCTGCACAGATTGCAGAAGATCGCCGACAGTACGATCAAAACAGAACTGACACTGAAGCATGGCGCAAGGTAGGCACTGAAGCACAATATACATTAGGTGACATGCTTGGTTTACAAGTTGACGGTCGAACACCAAATGCTGATGTAGATAATATAATGGGCGATTTCACACTAGATCAGTTTAAAGCTGATCCAGGTTATCAGTTCAGATTGAATGAAGGTAACAAAGCAATTGATCGCGGTGCATCTGCAAAAGGAAATTATTTCTCAGGCAGTACCATGAAAGATTTACTACGCTATGGACAGGACTATTCATCAAACGAATTTTCAAATGCTTTTAATAGAGACTCAGTAGAAAAAGATAGAAAATATAATTATCTTTCTGGTGTTTCCGGATCAGGTCAAAATTCAACCAATCAAGTAATGAACACTAATTCACAAATAGCTTCTAACATTGGTAATGCATACTCATCAACGGGGAATGTTAGAGCAGCAGGTGCAGTCGGTGCAAACAATGCTATGCAACAAGGTTTCTCAAATGCATTTAATAATTACACAATGGGAAATCTTTTAAATAATCCATCAGCTATACCAAGTTATGCGCCAAGTCCTTCTTATGGTGGCGGTGGTGCAGGTTCAGCTATTCCAGGATATTACGGGTGATAAATTATGATTGATGCATCTTTAGCTTTAAGAACACAACCTGCAAACTTTGATCCAACTGCTTCACACATGAAAGTGATGCAGATGCGTGACATGATGGATAATTCAAAAATGAAAGGTATGCAAATGCAGCAAATGCAATCTGAACTTGATAAAGGAACTGCATTGAAACAAGCAGCATCAAGTGCTTATGATGCATCAGGAAACTTTGACAATGATGCCTACGTTAATGCACTAAAAGGTGTCGATCCGCTTGCCGCTAATAAAATGCAACGTGACAATAAAACGTATGATTTAAATAATAAGAAAGCCACATTAGAAGCTGCAAATGCAGAAATGGAAATAGTCTCACGTGTTCTAAATGGGGTTAATGATCCAGTTACTTATGCTAATGCTAGAAGTGTCTTAGAAAGCAACGGTGTTGATGTGTCACAAGTGCCACAAAACTATAATCCAACGTATGTTGAAAATGCAAAGATGTGGTCATTAGATATGGCAGACCAATTGAAAATGGCACTTGATGAAGAAAAAATGAAAGAAACAAAACGGCATAATCAAGCAACAGAAAACCAACGTGATTATAAATATGTTCAAGATGACAAGGGGATGTGGGTTGCTATTGACCAGAAAACAAATCAAACATATCAAACTGGACAACAAGGAAAGCTACCTTCTGGCATGACTATAACGGCAGATGGTCAAGGTGGTTTTACCATGACACAAGGCAGTGGTGCAGGTTTAGGCAAGCCTACGATGAACAAAGTCGAACAGAAAGTATTAAATGCAGGTGATACGCTATCTCAATTAGTTTCAATCAAATCACGCTTTAAACCAGAATTTCAAGAGATAGGCACAAAAACAGGCATGGTGTGGTCTGCATTGAAAGATAAAATTAACTCTGACTCACTGGATGAAGTTGAAAAACAAAACCTTGAAGAATTTACATCTTACCGCGCAGATGCTGGTCAAATGTTTGCATTAACACTGAAAGAATTATCAGGTGTCGCAGTTAATCCAACGGAAATGAAACGTGCTGAAACATGGCTACCAAATCCAGGTACAGGAATATTTGATGGTGACAGTCCTGCACAGTTGAAATCAAAAATAGATCGCTTTGAAGAGTTCACAAGACGCGCATTAATGAAATATTCCTATGTTCAAAGGAATGGCTTAGACATTAATAATGTTGATGTTGATGATATGCCAAACCTTATGAATAAAAGAGGGAGTGAATTAGAAACTGAACTTCAAGGACAATATGGCGGGAATCAAGCAGAATTGAAGAAAGCCGTTAAAATGCGATTAGCTGATGAATTTGGTTTGGTGGCTTATTAAAAATCATGGCCGACTATTACACAGAATTAACGCAGGAAACTAGCGAATCAAATCCTGTTCAAAATAAAAGCAACTATTATTCTGAAATAATGGCAGAGCAGGATGCATTGTATTCACATCCTGAAAACACACCTGCAGGACAATTTTCACCAGGCACACTTCCACAAAATGAAATAAGCCCTTTATCATCTGAGCAAGAAGCACGTAAATTACCTATTGAGCAAGTGAAAGATTCAAGTGTTATTGAGTCCGTCAAACAAGGATTTGTTGATAACCCACAATCAAAAATAAAACGCTTTGCAGAAGCACGTTTTCCAAATGATCCAAATGCAATCAATAAGTATGGAATTGTTGATGGTAATGTTGTTTATTACGATGAAGAAACAGGTACTTTAAAAGCAGAGCAAGGAACTATTGAAAATGTTGTTGAAGGTGTAACCAGAATGACTCCTGCAACGGTTGGCGGAATAGTGGGTGGTATCACTGGTAATGTTCCAGGTGCAGCAACAGGTGGTGCAGGTGGTGAAGCATGGCGTAAAACCATCGGTATGGCTTTAGGTGATGAACAAACATCAATGGGTAATTTAACAGACTTAGCAGTTGAAGGTGTCTTAAATGCTGCAGGTTGGAAACTTGGAAATCTTGGCGGTAGCAAAGTAGTTGATAGAAGGGTTGTTTCAGATATTGCAAAATTTGATAAAGAAAAAACGCAAAATTTGATCAATATTGCAAAAGAACATGGTGTTGATTTAACACCTGCAGAAGCATCAGATTTAGGTTCATTAATATCACAGCAGACACGACTAGGCATGTCGTTTGATGAAGCAGGTGATTTGATAAGAAAGTTCTATCAAGACAGAGCAAAACAAGTTGATGATGCCGTTAATAATTTTGTAGGTGAAACGCCACCATCAAGTGTTGCAGGTGCGGAAGCAAGGGATGCAGCAGGTAATATTATAAAGAAAGCAAAAGATGCAAGGTCTGCAGAAGCAAGGCCATTGTATGAATCGGTTGTTAATAAAGAAAATCTTGTTCACACTAAAAACACAATAGATGAAAGCTATAAAATAACGCACACAGCACCAACAAAGGAAGGCAAAAATTCACTTGATGATTTAGAAGATATATTCCCTGATGATATTTATGATCCAAAAGTATCAGGACAATACTACGGTCATGGAGAACCTATTCTTGATAGGCAAACTGCAAATATAATTTCAAAATTAAAAGGAAATCCAGAAAAAGAAATAACGATATATAGAGCAGTACCGAAAGGCACAAAAAATATTAATCCTGGTGATTGGGTAACAGTTAATAAAAACTATGCAAAAAATCATGGTGATTCGTGGGTTGATGATGGAGTTTATGACGTAATTGAAAAAAAGGTAAGAGTAAAAGATTTAACAACTGACGGTAACTCTATCCATGAATGGGGTTATTCACCAGATGTGATAAAAGAACTGCCAGAAATATTCTCTGATCCATTTATAAAAAAAGAAATACTCAAGGTCAACAAAAGTGCAGATGATTTTTATAAGTTGAATGATGCACCAGATAATTCACTTGCGGTAATAGACCAAGTTAAAAAGAACTTAGACGATCAGATTAAAGTTGCACAAAGAGCGGGGAAAAATAATGAAGCAAGATTGATACAACAACGGAAAGATCAATTAGTAAAAGAGGCTGATTCAGCATTTCCTGAATACAAAACAGCAAGAGAATCATTTGCAGGTAAATCACCTGAAATTGACGAATTAGAGCAAGGTATAGTCGGTGTATTGGCTAACGTGAAAGATCCTGCATTGTTGAAATCAGCAGATAAAATATTTAAAGCAGAAAACATTGATCCTCATGATGTAATGAAATTACACACACAATTCAAAAATTCAGGTCACACTAAAGAATGGGATCAATTCTTAAATTCATTTTTACGTAAGCAATGGGAATCAATTAAACCAACACAAGGCGGGAATGATTTTGGCAAAGGTGCTAATTTTAAAAAAATGATATTTGGTTCAAAACGTCAACAGGAAGTGATGGAAGCAGCAATGGGTGGCAAACGATATAAGATGTTTAAGGACTTAATGGACGTATTAGAAGCCACTGGTAAAGTGCCTAAAGGCCAAAGTATGACTGAACCTGCACAACAGGCCGCACGACAAGAAGCACTGGATGTTGCGCCTATCGCTACTTATGCAAAAGAATTTGATGTAACAAAACCTGCTAGTTGGTTCAATTTAGATAATTGGTGGATTAATGCAAAAACAAAAGACTGGCAAGCACAGATCGCAAAAGTGATCACAAGTCCACAATCAGTTAAGGAATTAGAGAAATTAAGAAAGTTAAAATCATTAAGTCCGAATCAACAAAATGCAATCAATGTGGTGTCTACTGCAATTATTCGTGGTCTTGGTCTTTCGGCTGAAAAGGAACTATCAGGTTCAACTGAACAAATGCCGCCAGTATTAAACCAGTTAGACAACCTAAAAGCGTTATGATAAGAAGTATGTAAAAAGAGACAAGAAAAGAATATGATTCAAATAGCAATCTGACAAAACAGGTCATGAAAGCGAAAAGTGAACCAGTAAGCGCATAATTTTTAAAGAGAGAGATATTTAACATGAACCAAATTATGAACAAACTTTTATTATTTGTCTTCTTAATATTGTCATTATCGGCAAATGCTGCAGTAAAAATAGCCCCTGATGCAAGACAACAATACATGGATTCAAATGGTGATCCATGTTCAGGGTGTCTACTTTACACTTACGTTTCAGGTTCAACGGCTAACCAAGCCACTTTCACTGATTCAACAGGTGGCAGTTCAAACACGAATCCTATTGTATTAAATGGTAGTGGATACACTCCAAGCGGGTTATGGCTAACTGAAGGACTTTCATATAAGTTCACTTTAAAAACAGCAGCCGATGTCACAATATGGACAGAAGACAATATTGATGGTGTTAATGATGCCTCTTTAACAATTGATGAATGGATTTCTTCAGGACTCGCACCAACATTTGTAAATACAACGTCTTTTACATTGGTTGGTGATCAAACATCTGTTTTTCATGTTGGTCGAAGATTAAAACTGACTGATTCAGGCGGCGATGATTATTGCACCATATCAACAACAGCATTTACTTCATTAACAACAGTAACAGTTACTTGTGATGCTTCAGGTGTTCTTGATTCAGGTTTATCGATTGTTTCTTACGGCATAATTTCTGCGGTAAATACTTCAGTAAACTCCGATCTAGCAAGCGATTTATCACCACAGCTTGCAGCAGATTTAGATTCACAAGGTTTCAATCTTGATGAAGTCGGTGTTATTAATTTAATTGAACAAGCAGATGCAGATGCAGATGTTGCAGGTCGCGGCCAATTATGGGTAAACACTGCTACACCGAATGAACTTTATTTTACTAATGACGCTGGCACAGATATAAAACTTGGTCGGTTAGCACAAGCCCCTGTAAATGTCACTACTGGCGCAGTTGCTACGGGAACAACTCAAACGGTCAATGATGATTCTATACCTCAGAATACTGAAGGCAATGAATGGATGACTTTAGCTATAACGCCTATATCAGCAAGCAATATTTTAGTAATAGAAGCACAAATACACGTGTCTTCTAGTTCGACTCTTACGCATGTGATGGCTTTATTTCAAGACTCTACCGCAAGCGCACTTGCTTCATCTGTCAATATTCTTCAAGGTGCTGATGCTGCGGGGTTTTTAAAAATAACTCATTACATGGTAGCGGGAACTACTTCACCCACAACCTTTAAGGTGCGTTCTGGCGCGGCTGGTGGGGGCACAATTACTTTTAACGGTTCTAGTGCAGCAAGAACAATGGGTGGTTCAATGTCTTCTTATATTACAATCATGGAGTACGCACTATAATGAAAAAGTTAATTTTTATACTAGTAGTTTTATTTTCAATATCTGCACAAGCAGTCACAACAAACAATCCTGAAGCATTAAGAAATTATATTATCAATAATAGTCTTGGTGACGGACAAGGAATCATTACAAATAATGGAATTATTGATGAAACAGTTTGGCCTGTTAGCTACCCAACACTGACACAAGCATGGGTTGATAATGCAGAACTATATGAAGCAAAGAATCTAAGAAAAAAAGATGTTGAAAAGTTAAGAGATCAAAAGCTAGAACTTTCAGTGACAGTTGCAGGTGATGATTATTATTCTGACTTAGGTACTGTAATCGACATCATGACAAAGAAAGATAGATTAGTTAGTGGTAGCCAAACGGTGTCATCTTTAACTTTGTCAGGTAACACAGCAACCATGACGTTTGATGATCTCCATTTGTTACCTAAGAAAACAAAAGTGTTTGTGTCTGGTGCTAATGAAACTGAATACAATGTTTCAAATAAAACCGCGACAAGAGCAAGTAACAACTCGATTACTTTTAATGTCACTGGTTCACCTTCTAGCCCTGCAACAGGTTCAATATCTGTTTCGGTAAGGATGCCGATCATCCTTGTTGACGGCTCAACAAATTGGCTGACATTGAATCAATTAATAAATCGGTCTACTTCTATAGTCGAATATAGATATGACTGTTTTGATAATGCAAGAACACATAATGGTGCTATTGATTTATTAACTACAGTTGCAGCAATAGAATCATACGACATCACAGCAAATTGGCCTTCAACAAGTTTATAAATAAAAGGAATGTTTATGGTATATGGAAAGACAATTGTTTTGCATAAAAAATTACTTGGGAGGCAAGTTTCATTATCAGTATTTGATGGTCTTATAGCAATAATAGGAATCATTATTGCTTTTTATTTACAAGATACTTCAGAAGTGCTGCACAAAGTTAATGATCAATATATTGAAGTAATATCAGGATATGCCGCTTTTTCTCAATGGCAAGAATCAATAGAAAAAGATTTAAATAATAAAACCGGTTTAAGGTGGGATTCTAAAGATGAAGAAAGACATGAATTAGCACAAGAAAAAAACTGGGCATTAAAATTTCAATTTCAAGAAACCAAACTTAAACAAATTAAATCACACGTTATAAAATACCATCCTGCAATGATTGGTTCACACAATGGAACTCAATAAATGCACACCGTTAAAACAATATCTTTATGGCTTGAAAGAATATTAGGTCATGAAGGTGGTTATAGTATTGATAAACGTGATCCTGGCAATTGGACATCAGGCTTTGTAGGCACTGGGAGGCTTAAAGGTACTAAGTGGGGAATAGCAGCAAACACCTATCCTCATCGTGATATCAAAAACCTCACCAAAGAAGATGCAGCCGACATCTATATTGAGCATTATTTAAAACCACTTAAAGCAGATCACTATGAAGACGGTGTTGCATTTCAATTATTAGACTTTGCGATTAATAGCGGTATACGGCAAGCAAGACGATCATTCCAGTTTGCAGTCGGTGCACATGTTGATGGTTTCATTGGAAAGAAAACTTTAGAAAAAGCATCTGAATATTCAGAATCCGATCTAATTATGAGAGTCACAGCAGCACGAATTGACTTCATGACATCACTTAAAAATTGGCCTCATCATGGCAAAGGATGGATGAGGAGGCTTGCAAATAATTTACGATATGGTTCAATTGACTCATGAAAATAATTAACTTTATTTTATTTATTATATTTGTACACATGGCTTTTAATGTCTTTGATGTAGAGGCTGAAGTGATGTGGACGTGTAAAGCTGAATTTACAGAAGCAAATAATATAATCTATACTGATTGTGGATATAGAGAAATTAACGAGATTAACATCCCATGCAACAATGAAAACTATTATTCAGAAATACTTGAAAAAACTGAACATTATATTCTTTGCCAAAATCCGGAATATTTCCCAGAAAAAGAAATGTATTTAATACAGGACATACAACCAATATGAAAAATATAATTATACTTTTATCACTATTAATTTTATCGGCATGTGCAAACAATCCAAATAGAGCAGGGTGTACCTATATTGATGGAAAAGGGCGGTATGGCACATTTACACAATATGCAAAAGGTGATGCAAAAGGCGCACACGTTTATGTTGGTAAAAATATAAAAGGTGTCACCATCACCTGCACTAAAGATGAGCAAGAAGTAAAAATAAAATGAAACCATTAGCAATACTAATACCAGGCTTTAATTCTTTAGAAGGTATTTACATGCAGAAGATAGAACCTTATCTAGTTGAGGCAGGATTTGAAACAAAATTATTTATCTATAAAAAACCAACTCCCTTTACGTTATTAAATGTAATCGCTAATCGGTTCAGGACAAAAAGAATACTCGGTGAATTAGTTAATTTGATTTATGAAAATTTAGAAAGAGATATTGTTTTAATTGGTCATTCTAATGGTGTTATGTTGTCTTGGGCTGCAACAAAAATATGTCAGTTTGTGAAATGTGTTGTTGCTTTCAATGGGGCATTAAATAGAAATACGTTATTTATTCCGCCAGTGGTTAATTGTTATTGTGAAACTGACATGACTTTGAAAATAGGTGGTCGTTTTCGTCCTTTGAGTAAATGGGGAGACTACGGTGCAAGAGAGCAAAAACAAGTAGGCGCAATAGATTTAGACCTATCTGAATACGGTGTTAAAGGTCACAGTGATTTTCTTGAGCACTTGGATGAAATCATGCCTGATGTGATTTATAGAATAAAAGAGAAACTATAATCTCTTTCATTGCTCTGCCTTTTGTTCTTTTAACCAAGTCTCAGCGTGAGCAGCCATACCCATACGATCAAAACCTGCTTTCAGTTGAAATTTAAGCTTTTCCTTCTCAGCTCGTTCAATCAATTCATCTATCGAGACATAACCTAGTTTCTTTAATGAGGCTGTAGCGGCTTTGGCTGCTGATATATATTCCTCCCAATGAGCATCTATAAATTGCTTCACAGTCTTATCAGAAAATATCTGAGTATCCGTAATATTTTCCTTACATAAATCCCTAGCCACTATTTCTATTTCTTCTTTATTAGGTTCTCTCATAAATCTCTTTCCCTCAACTTAGCAACAACGTCTTGGGATAGATTAAAGTTCTTTTCTATCCAATCAGCAATAACTATCCTCACGCCTAAATGAGCTACGTCTGGTGGACTATCAATATACATTGCTCTGAATAGCTTTTTATCTAATGTTTCTTCACTCATATAATTAATCCCCCGTTATGGCTTTTAATGCAGATTCAGGTAGCGGCAACAACGAATAAACTTTAATAGGGTACGCGTCATCTTTAGTCGCTCTCATAAACTCCATTCCTTTTATGCATACTCGGCCTAATTTATCCAAGCAAATATAGTGTTCTCTTGTCAGTCCGATTGAATTAATTATACTAAATTGTCTCTGCGCAGAGTTAATCCAATTCTGCTCACTATAAAATTCAAACAGTTCATCACCAATCCTCACGTTGATTTCTGTAAAATTATCTAGTTCCATAACTCACCTTTAATATATTCATATTAAGTTTCTATACCTGAGATTAATTCGCCTATCTTTTCGCTCAACTTATCCCACATGAAAATAGGGAATATCACATAATCATTATCGTGTTTTAGCCAAACATCGCCGCCTTTAATTTCAATATCGTAATCAGCACTTGAGCCATCTTCAAAAACTCTACTGATAGTTGCCTTGGTTAATTTTGCTGCGTCACTCATATCATTTAATCCTGTTGGCTTTCTATCTTAAAATATCTTTGGTCAAAACCTTTTGACTTAATGTGTGTCTTATAATCCTCAACTGAATCAAACTCAGAATAAAAACACCATTCATTAGTGCAATGTGACCAGTAAATAACCCTTATTTTATCCATTTTATTCACCTATTAGTTATTTATGGTTTAACACCTAACCAAAGTATCGTTGCCGCTATGAGTGTGATTCAATACGCTGGCGTTAGTCGTTGTTTCACTTTCTCGTAACGGGTCAATCTCATGCTTAAAAACCAAACTTAAATGCTTTTGAATTACATCGGCTTGCTCTGCTGAAATATCTGTTTCTCCTGAAATTTCAAAGTAGCCTTGTAACCAGTAACAAAAATCTATCGTGTTCATCATCTTCTCCTATCTATTAAATGCTTATAAACTATTAACGTGTATGTCTAATCAATATCAACATAACTTATAAATAATATTTCGCCCATCGAATCCCAAAACTCTTTAGTAACTGCTAATCCTCCCGCGCCACCTTCAATAAATCCTTTCTCACGCCACTTACTTAATATTTCACGTTCTTCTTGATTAATTTTATTAGGATCAATCTTTTGGTTATTAATCATTACATGGTGAGCGTAAGGAATTAGTCTTAGTTCAGTTGTGTCTATTTCATAACCAAGCAGCTCTTTAGCTTCCTCAATAATTTCATCTGCTCTATCATGCGGGTCACAATAATTACTTTCCACTGTGTCGTTGTGCCCACACTCATAAGCATTTTTTACACACTCTCGCAGTTGTTTGATTTCATCGTCCTTTTGTTTAAGTTCTTTTAATAGAGGCTCAATGTCAGAGCATTTAACGTAGCCGCCATTATCACATTCAGCTAATACGTCTAAAGGATTCTGGTATCGTTTAATGTCTTTATCACTCATGGCTTTTCCTTTAGTTCTTGCTTAGACTCAATTAACGACGATGTGAATTTAACTAACGTATCAGCAAACAAATGTTTTTCTGTATCAAGGCCATCCTTTAAAAAGGTTTCAGCAGATTTAATATTTTCTTCCAATGCCTTAGTCAGTTCTTCTATGCGTTGTTCGAGTTCATCAACGCAGAAGTCTTTTGCTGCGTCTATTTGTTCTCTATCACTCATATGTCTTTACTCATTGGTTAGGCTGTTTCTTTTTCATTTAGATCAACAATAGTTATATGCTCTTGTATTTCAGACTTTCTCTCGTTAATAATTTCTAAAGCGCCATCTGAAATAAAGCCGCTTACCTTGCTGCCAAGGTCAACAATAATAATCCTACTTGAGTCGTTTAGTTCTCCTACCTCTATTCCGAGAATCTGACCTATATCTAATATTCCGATAACATTGCCTCTAAGATTAATTAAACCTATTTCATTATCATTAGGGCTAGGGTGTAAATTTGTTACTCGTAGAACCTCTTGAACAATCATTACGTCAATAGCATATTGTTCGCCATTAATTTCAAACTTTACCCACTGCATTGTCTCTTCAGTCACTCCATCTCTCCATATTGGTTATCTATTACAACTTGGTTAAGTATTGCAACATAATGCAAGAATATCAACCGTTATTATTCCTTTCCTTTTCTGGTTAAATTAATATTCATTGAAACTTAAGACTTTTTCTTTATATCCACCGATTACACGAAAAATACCGCTTTCACGCTGAAATCAACGGAAAAGCGGCAAATTTGGCTATTTTGAGCGTATATTCTGGTTAGATATTGCCTTAACGCCTGGTAGATTCATTGAGTCCTTCTGAGCAGAGGCTAATTTATTCAAAGCCGACTGATTAACTTCAAGTAATTCCATTGATGCATCACCTTTTGCAACTGCTTCGATTAGTGCTAATTTGTCATACACTTGGGCTTTCCAGGTAGTCACCATTGTCGTTTTTGATGTTTGTTTATTCGCAGTCGGTTCAACTGCTTTTGGTTGTACATTTAATGCTTGTTCTTGAAGTGCTTCAGCTTTTTCATGATTGAC
>Ga0316189_10001668_pt1 | contig 22014 bp, 18 predicted proteins | sample LowCovwburrow_MG_FD_204930 | JGI IMG/M metagenome (GOLD analysis project Ga0316189, IMG submission 204930) | Coastal sediment microbial communities from Maine, United States - Lowes Cove worm burrow | ecosystem: Environmental > Aquatic > Marine > Coastal > Sediment | place: USA: Maine... | reverse complement strand
GAATACGACGCATATTCCCAGCGGCAATACCTGTGACGACTGCCATATCACCAGCAGCTGGTCCACGGTCAACTTCGATCACAGCAGCGTCACCGCCTCTTGTGCAAGCTGCCACAACGGTACCACCGCCACCGGCAAGAACAGCTCCCATATCGCCAGCACCAACACCTGCGATGACTGCCACACCACCAATGGCTGGACGCCGGTGCTGCGGGTAGACCACTCCGCTGTGAGCGGAACCTGTGCCTTCTGCCATAACGGCACCACCGCTCCAGGCAAGCCCGGAAATCATATTCCCAGCGGCAATACCTGTGACGACTGCCATATCACCAGCAGCTGGTCCACGGTCAACTTCGATCACAGCAGCGTCACCGCCTCTTGTGCAAGCTGCCACAACGGCACCACTGCCACCGGCAAGAACAGCTCCCATATCGCCAGCACCAACACCTGCGATGACTGCCACAACACCAATGGCTGGACACCGGTGCTGCGGGTAGACCACTCCGCTGTGAGCGGAACCTGTGCCTCCTGCCATAACGGCACTACCGCTCCAGGCAAGCCCGGAAATCATATCCCCAGCGGCAATGCCTGCGACGACTGCCATATCACATCAAACTGGCAGACGGTCAACTTTGACCATGGCAGCGTAACCGCGACCTGCTCCGGTTGTCACAACGGCAGCACTGCCACCGGAAAACCCGGCTCACACATTCCCACGTCGGGACAATGTGATGATTGCCACACTACGCTTTCCTGGCTACCTGCGAGCTTTGATCACAGCTCGGTGTCTGGCACCTGTTCCAACTGTCATAACGGTTCCACTGCGACCGGTAAACCGGGTAACCACTTTGTTACAACTATCCAGTGTGACGAATGCCATACAACCACTCGATGGGTTCCCTCCACCAGCTACAGCCATACATCAGGCGGCTATCCCGGCGATCACAGATCCAGTGTGGGGTGCCTTAGATGCCACACCAGCAACAATCAAGTAATCAGCTGGCCCTACGGCGGCTACAAACCTGACTGTGCTGGTTGTCACGCAGGAGACTATAGAAGCAGTCCTCACACAAAATATGGAAATACGAAGTATACGGTCAGTGAACTGAGGGACTGCTCCGGGGCCTGCCATGTCTATACCAATAGCTCGATGACTACGATATATAGAAGCCGAACCCGTGAACACAGAACCAGCGACGGCGATTGGGATTAGTAGACGGCTAGGTAAAGCAGGCAGAAGACGGTAAGTGTTGTTATGTGAACCATGATACTGAATGTCGACAGAAATATGCCGATAACAGTGAGAAATCAGTCGACTTCTACAATCTGGCAGAGAGCGATGAATGAACAAATTTAGGCGGCCACTTTATTACCTGTTCGTGCCTTTCGTCGCTATCGCGATACTCGTATACGCGAATATCTCGTTGTCACAGCGGACAGAGAGCGGAAAAGTATTCAACGAAGTTCTTATCTCGGAATACCAGGGGTGTTACTACATTTGCGTTCAATTCGATTACCCCATGCGCTATATGAACCATTTCCCATTCGATCAGGGAAAAGAGCTGCGTATAGAGCTCCAGCCGATGGATGTTATTCGTTCTGACGTCCCGGCCCTTTTCCGAGTTGAGGCTGCATCACTTCCAGAGGATCACTTCCCTTTATCCGAGGTCGTCTGGGAGGGTCTCATGGGTAACAGCCTTTATTTGACTTTGCACTTTCAGGAGGAAGAGTCCTACTCGGTCTCCCAGTGCACTAACTTCAGAGGTGTTCTGGTGACCGTGCCGGAAAAGGACAGAGCAGGAGAATGTCCCGCCAATTGGACACAAGAACAGAGTGCAGAATAATGGGATTCCACTTTATTGATAGTTCGAAATCCTGCTGGTCTCGTTTTTTGAAAACGGGGGGATGCTGCCGCCTATTCTCGCAGATCACCCTTATTCTTTTGCTTTTAGTCAACATTACAACACCCTTCAATGTTTATGCCGAGGAAAAAATACTTGACACTGTACAGGTGAGTGACAGTAAAAATGAATCCAGTATCGAGATAAGATTTTTGGTGCGTATGCGCTATGTTACCCATGCCCCACTGGATAAGGGAAACGAGCTGTCAATTCAACTCCAAGCGATTGATCCGCGTATTACGGATTTGGCATTGGCCGGCAATATCGACAGAGAATCCTTTACCTGGCAGCCAACCAGTACTATGCCGTTGAAACGGATTGATCTATTTGCAGGAGATTTTTCCCGTCCCTCAATCGATATTAAATTCACCCAAGAAGTGGAGTTTGTAGATGTACGCGCTGCCTCCGATCTGCAGGGCGTTATCATAAGGATTCGTTCATCTGCGGCAAAAATGCCCGAAGAAGGGATAAAATCGCTCGAGCAGAAGACATCCCCATTGCCGCCAATATCAAACAAGGCATTACCGGTTGAACCAGCAAAGCAGAGAGATACCACTAAAACCGTTGCACTGCCGACCAGCTCTCGGCTCTATGCATTGAACCTGGAATCCCGGTCCATACCTTACGACATCGACGGTATTGCCCCACCAAAGACCTCTGGAAACTACAGACTATTCACTACCACCACCCAAAAAGATGGGAAAACCTGGTATCGATTGCGTCTGGGACTTTTTACCAATTACGCAGAGGCCAAAAGGATAACAGCCGAGCTTGCCGGTCGATTCCCTCAGGCCTGGATTGCAAAGGTTCCTCTTAGTGAAAGAGAGTCTATTGCCAAGCAGTGGAAAACCTCGCTCCCGGCAGAACCAATCGGCGGTGACCTACCGGCCGCGCCTTCCTCCGATATCAGTTCAACACCTGCTCCATCTCCGAGAAAAACAACGCCTAGGCTACAGGAAACGGCCCCGACTCTCCCAGCCATCTCTCCGGCTCGGCTTAAAAAACTGATGGATGAGGCGAACCAGACGTTTACTGCGGGAGACTATCCCCGTGCGATACAGCTTTACACCAAAGTAACCCAGCTACCGGAGAACGAGTTCAGCCAGCACGCCTTGGAATATCTCGGTCTTTCCCGGGAACGGAAAGGCCAGTTGGCCCACGCCAGATCGGTTTACGAGCAATACCTGGAACGCTACCCAGATGGAGAGGGGGCAGACCGTGTTCGTCAGCGCCTGGCTGGCCTGCTTACCGCGCGAAAAGACATTCCTACTAAATTGCGTAAGGCGAAGGCTGCGCCAGACGAGCATCAATGGTCGTTGTTTGGAGGCCTATCGCAGTTCTATTTTCGCGACGAAAATATACCTCAGGAAGATGACGAGGATAAACTGGTCACTCGCTCGATGTTATCAAGCGACCTCAATATGGAAGGGCGCCTGCAAGCGAAAGATTATGATGCAAGAGTTCGGTTCACCGGGGGCTATGACTTAGATTTTCTAAATGATGGCGACAATGGAAGTCGGGTTTCGCAAATGTTTCTGTCAGCATCCCACCATGTACTCAATCTCTCAACCAGGCTGGGACGGCAATCCAGCAGCACCGGAGGTATTCTCGACCGTTTCGATGGGGGTATTTTCAGTTACCAGGCGTTCCCCATCTTAAAAGCCAACATCGTTATGGGATTTCCCGTGGAAAGCACGGAAGATACGAATGTTGACACAGACAGATATTTTTACGGCCTAAACTTCGACGTTGGCACCATTGCGGATCATTGGAATTTCAATATTTTTGCCATACAACAGGAAGTCGACAGTTTGACCGATCGGCAGGCGGTGGGCGGGGAGATACGCTATCTCGACGATACGAAGTCGTTCTTTGGCCTGGTGGATTACGACACCTATTTCGCGTCACTGAATACCGCCCTGCTTGTGGTGAACTGGAATTTCCCGGATCAGACGAATATAAACCTTAGATACGATTACCGATCCAGCCCCACACTTACCCTGAGCAATGCATTGATCGGTCAAAACGAAAACACCATCGATGATTTGAGACGCACATATTCAAAAAATGAAATAAAGCAACTGGCCGAGGACCGTTCATCCGAAAGCCATCTGGTTACTTTTGGCGGTTCCCGTCGCCTTCACGATAAACTCCAGCTGACCGGCGACGTCACCATGTCCCATATCTCGAGCACTGAAGAATCCGGCGGTGTCGAGGCTATCCCCTCTACCGGTTATGAATACTTTTATAACGTCCAGTTTGTGGGGAGTAATCTTATAAAGTCTGGGGATATCGCCATTTTCGGATTACGCTATTCAGACACCAGCACCGCGAATACAATTACCGGGAATCTGAACACGCGTTACCCGGTTAACACTGCCTGGCGGATAAATCCTCGGATTAGGGTGGACTACCGAACCAACAACAGCAACGATGGCTCGCGCTTTACTCTGTCGCCCATATTACGGCTAGAATACCGCTTTAGCCGACGCTTGCGGTTTGAAATTGAAGGTGGCGGGGAATGGATGACCACCTATGACGAAGACACCGATACCGAACGACAGGATATGAACTGGTACGCCTTCGGGGGTTATAGATGGGATTTTTAAGTTATCACCCGCCACAACTATAAAAAGGCCGCAGGCGGGACAACTACGAAAATCCAGGAAACCCCTGCCTATTTGGGGTAAGCTATTCCCTGAACCTCATACAGAGAACTTGGAATAGCTTCCACAACATATCGTCTCTCATGGCCTCCATTCGAGTCACCCGTGCCGCCCAGTTACCTGACCGCCTCCGCCTCAGCCGTTACCGCAAGGCGCCGGAACTTGGCCCCAGCGTACTTTTCTTCAGCGGTGGCTCTGCCCTGACCGAGGTTAGTCAGGTGCTTAAGAAATTTACCCACAACTCCATTCACATGGTGACCCCATTCGATTCGGGGGGCAGTTCTGCCAAATTGCGTCAGGCCTTTACCATGCCTTCCATCGGCGACCTGCGTAGTCGTCTAATGGCCTTGGCCGACGAGACCATTACCGGGCACCCGGAGGTCTATAAACTGTTTACCTATCGTTTCCCTGAAGAGGGGAACCAGGGCACTCTTTTGCAGCAGCTCGAAGCAATGCTCCAGGGCAAAGACCCATTGGTCGATGCAATTTCCAACCCCATGCGACGTCTCATCCGCAATCAGATCGGGTACTTCTATGACGCCATGCCCTCCAGCTTCGACCTGCGGGGTGCCAGTATCGGCAACCTGATTCTTGCCGGAGGCTATCTGAACAATCATCAACATCTGGATCCAATCATCTTCCTGTTTTCAAAGCTGGTTAACGTTCTTGGAACCGTGCGCGCGGTGGTAAATGACAACCTCCATCTCGGTGCCGAACTGGAAGACGGCAGTCAGGTCATCGGTCAACATCTGCTTACGGGCAAGGAAGTTGCGCCTCTGCAATCTCCGATCAAACGGCTGTTTTTATCCAAACAGCCCAATAAGTTTGCTGCAGTCAAGTCGGAGATACGAAAGAAAAACAGGAAACTTATAGAACGAGCCGATCTTATTTGCTTCCCGCCTGGCAGCTTCTTTTCAAGCCTGCTCGCGAATCTGTTACCGAAGGGAGTTGGCTCTGCAGTTGCCGCGAACGAATGTCCCAAAGTTTATATCCCAAACCTCGGGCAGGATCCGGAACAACTAGGCATGACTTCCGATCAATCGGTACGCCTGCTACTGGAACACCTTCGCGCCGATACCGGGCAGGACTGCCCCACTAACAGATTACTGAATTTCATTCTGATCGACAGCAATCAAGGTAACTACCAGCCACCCCTGTCCCAGGAATTGCTGAATGGTCTAGGATTACAACTGATCGACACCAGATTGATCAGCAAACGTAACGCGCCCCAATATGATCCTGAGTTGCTGGTGGACGCCCTACTTTCACTGACGTAATCCGAAAAAACAGCGCAGGACCTGCGCTGATAGCTACAAGCGTTCCACCCTTACCTTCACCACCGATTTGGTGTCCGCCTCCAGGACCGTCAAACGATAGCTTAGCTCCTCAATCGCGTCGCCTTCAACCGGGATGCGACGCAGCCGGCTGACGATCAATCCACCGACGGTGTGGGCCTCCTCCACCGGGAACTCAACGTGAAGAATATCGTTGACCTCGGAGATCGGCATCCTGCCACTCATCACGTGAGAATTGTCATTTTCGTGTTCGATATAGATACGGCGCTTCGGCTGGTATTCATCAAAGTCATAGCCCACATCGATCTCACCGACCACCTCCTCGAATACATCCTCCATGGTGAGAATACCGATGGCAGAACCAAACTCATCGACCACGACCGCCAGATGATCTTTTCTGGCCTGAAGTTGAGGAAGCGCCCGATCGATGGTCTGCTTAGGGGAGAGATAAAGCGCCGGGCTTACATAGTCGGAGAATGGCTGCTTAGCAAGCTCCGGATTCATAAGGTCCCAGGTACTCAAGGTGAGCACACCCTTTACATTGGTGATGTTCCCCCGATAAACCGGCAGACGATTATATCCGTGCTTCATTACCACACGGATGGCCTCTTTCATATTCCGCGTCTCGTTAAATCCTACCACGTCCGCCAGTGGGATCATCGCCTCCCCCACTGTGGTATCGGCGAACCGGATGATCCGACGGATTCGCTTGCGATCGATGGTCGACGGGTCGGAGGCAGTCTCCGAGACATCCAACAACACCCGCAACTCTTCCCGGGTAATGAACATATTCTGGGGCGCCACACCACCACCCACGATCCGGGTGGCGAAGCGTGCCACTCGACTGAAAATAAAAATCACCGGGTAGAAGAGATAGGAAAAGAAGTGCAGAGGATAGATCACCCGGCTGGCAAACGTGTCCGCCTTCTGCTGGAACATGCTCTTTGGTACCACCTCGCCCAAAATCAACAGCACGGGGGTGAGTATAATGATGGAAATGAAATCTCCAGAGGCCCCGAAAAGATCGATACATATCAAGGCTCCCAGGGTGGAAATTGTCACGGTCGCAACATTGGTGCCGACGAGAGTGGTGCCCAGAATCACATCCGGTGTTTTGAACAACCTCAAAACCAATCCTGCCCCTTGATTCCCTTTCTTCGCCTCATGCCGCAGCTTGAGCTTGTCCGAGTTCACCATTGCAATCTCGGAACCTGAAAAAAAACCCTTCAGGAAGAGAAACACCAGGATCACCAACAGTTCAATTACCCATTCCATTCCCTTTCTCCTCCGGCTTCACCTGCGCTTCTACCTCATCCCCTTCGATTTCGTCCTTGATCTCCTGTTTGCTATCAGCCTGCTGAGGTTTTCGAACTTCCTCATCATGCTCCGCCACCGGCTGATCAACATCGGTCTCGGCTTCCTGCTTCCCCTCGCTGTCTACCGAAAGCCTTCTCACCTGAACCTGACTGATGCGGAGCCCCTTCACCTCCAAGGCAGTAAATTCATGCCCCTCATGCACCACCTTATCATCCACTGCCGGTAACCGGTCGAACAGACGAAAGGCAACCCCGCCAATCGTGGCCATTACCGGATCTTCGATGTCGAAATTGGTCAGGTTATAGAAGTCGGTAAGGCGCATGTCGCCAGGCACGACATAGCTGTTTTCGTCCTTCTCCAGGTAGTATTCCTGACCCTCCATTTTTCCGGAGATCTCGCCAAAAATGAAGGTCAGCACATCTTTCATAGTGACGATACCGAGGACCTCACCATACTCGCCGAGGATGATGGCCACCCGGGTATTGTGGTGCTGAAAATAGTCGAACATCTCGTCCACCTTCTTGGTTGGCGGGACGAAATGGGCCGGTTTCAGGATCTTATCGAGCGCTATCGAAGAGAGGTCAACGCCGCCACTGATCAGTTTCAGGATGTCCTCCGAATGGAGGAAACCAATGACATTGTCCCAATGTCCCTGGTAGATCGGAATTCTGGGATGGCGATAGGCACGGAACTTTTCGATGATCTCGGGAACCGGCAGGCCAGCATCCAGAAAGAGGATGCGCGGCCCCGGCGTCATGATGCGCGAAATATCGGTTTCCGACGCCTCCAGCACATTATCGATCAACACGCGCTCCGTAGCGTCGATAATGCCGGTCTCTTCGCCCTCCTCCAGCAGCGTCCGCAATTCGTCCGGTTGCAGTATATTCTCCCGATCTACCTCATCCCCGACCAGGAAAGTCGTGATGCGGTCCGCAACCAGACGCACCGCCTCGCGCAGCGGCGTGATAAACATTATCCAGCGTGGAAGAAAACGAGCAGTCACCCCCGTGGTGAACTTGATCGGCAGGCTGACGGCAATAGTCTTCGGCGTCACCTCACCAATGAGCAGCAGCAAGGGCACCATGATGACGATATTGATCCAGCCTACATCCTCCGCTCCAAACATCGTCAGCAGGATGGCCGCCATATTGGCGGAGGAGGCAATATTTACCAGTTCGTTGCCGCAAAGGATGGAAATAATCAGTCGCCTGGGCTCGTCCAGCATGGCATGGATGCTTTCCGACTGCTTGTCCCTGCTCTGCCTCAACTTCTGGAGATCGATGCGGCTGAGGGAGAAAAGGGCCGTCTCTGAACCGGAAAAAACAGCCGAAGAGGCCAGCAGCACCACCTGGATAATGATGCGAATGGTCAGTTCCCAGTCGATAGAACCGAGAGCCAGCCCCTCGTAGAATGCCCTCAATTCTTCCATCAGGTCCCAGCGATAATCTAAATTATTGTTCTAAATGTGATTAAACTTCCGCATTGTAGCAAAAAAACGGACTCCCAGCCGATCAGGGTTTTTCCCCAATAACCCCCACCTCTGGCTAGCGCCAAGAAATTTAGGGATTCCCGGCCAGTCGTTTAACGCCACTATTGACCAAGTGTATTTGAAATAAACCGGCTTTAGTAATAAATCTGTAATAATCTAAGGGTATGCTGTCAAAATTCTGTAACAAATTCCAGACTTAGCCAAAAATACAACCCCTAGAAAAATCTTGGAGGAAATACATGGAAATTCAGCCCACAATCAAGGCCGCTGTTGCGGCCATCGTCTTGATCACCGGCATGACTGCCCAAGCCGCCGACCGGACTGTCATACAAAATAAGGGCTCGGACACTCTGGTAAACGTGGCTCAGGCCTGGGCTGAGCACTATCGCGAAGTCAATCCAGAAGTCGCCATTGCAGTCTCTGGTGGCGGTTCGGGCACCGGCATTGCGGCCATGATCAACGGTACGGTGGACATCGCCAACGCCAGCCGGAAAATGAAGGATAAGGAGATCAAAAAGGCCCAGAGCGAAGGCCAGGATCCAAAAGAGCACATTGTGGGATACGACGCCCTTGCGGTCTTCCTGCATCAAGACAATCCGGCCAATACCCTCAGTCTGGACCAGCTGGCCGCGATCTTCGGCCGCGGCGGCAAGGCCACCAAGTGGTCTGACCTGGATCTCAAGGTACCTGGCTGCGACAGCGACAAGATCGTGGTGGTCAGTCGCCAGAACAACTCCGGCACCTACGCCTATTTCAAGGAGGCGGTACTGAAGCAGGCAGCCGATAAGGGCTTGATCGACAAAGGCAGCTTTCGCCAGGGCACCCTAGACATGCACGGCTCGAAAGATGTGGTCGATCTGGTAGAGAAGACCCCCTGCGCCATCGGCTACAGCGGCCTGGCCTATGCCACCGATCACGTCAAAATGGTCTGTATTTCGACCGAGGCCGGCGGCAGCTGTGTCGATCCCAGCGTCAAGACTGCCAGCGATCGCAGCTACCCGATCGCCCGCCCTCTGTTCATGTACACCAACGGCGAGCCTCAGGGTGACATCAAGGCCTATATGGACTGGATTTTGAGTGATACAGGCCAGTGCATTCTGGTGAAGAAAGGATACGCCCCCGCGCATGACGTCAGCTGCAAGTAGCATCCACAGCAGTTCGGTCTGCGGTCGGACAGAGCTGGCCGCAGACCTCAATCCCCTTCACCGAAAACGGATTTCCAGATAGCTATAAAAGCCGAGGTCCCTATGTCCCATCTTGAACAACGCCTGGAAAACGACCTCAGCAAGATCCGCGGTCGAGTGGCGGAGCAGGCGAACCTAGTCGTCAAGGCCGTCCGAGACTCGATACACGCGCTGCAAACGGGCGACCGGCGACTGGCTTACACAACGATATTAAATGACCACCCGGTCAACCGATACATGCGGCAGATCGATCGCCTGTGTCACAGCTTCATCGCGGTACACCTCCCCAGCGCGGGGCACTTGCGGCTGCTGTCGGCGGTGATTAGGGTGAACATCGAACTGGAGCGTATTGGCGATTATGCCGTCACCATCGCCAGAGAGAGCGTGCAACTGTCCGCGCCGCCTACTGGAGTTATCTCCCGGGAGCTGGAGCGCATGGCCGGCGAGACACTGCTGACGTTGACCCAGGCCTGTAAGGCCTTCAACGAACTCAACGCCGAAATGGCCCGCAGCACTATGCCGCTGATCGAACAGATGGAGGGCAGCCTGGATGCCCTCTATGGCGAAATGATGTCATCTGATCAGCATGAAAAAATCAAAGACACCCTCGCGATTTTTGTGGTCTTCACTCAACTCAAACGAGTAGCGGACCAGGCCAAAAATCTGTGCGAAGAGACGGTGTTTGCAGCCACCGGCCAGCAGAAGCAGGCGAAAGTCTACAAAGTCCTGTTTATCGATGAGGACAACGGTCTACTCAGCCAGATGGCAGAGGCTGTAGCGCGGGTGAATTTCCCTGAGAGCGGCCTTTACCGCAGTGCAGGCCGGACTCCTGCCAGGGCAATCGACGAACAGCTGACTGACTTCCTGGACAAACGCGGGATTAAGATTTCGGGTGAAACCACCGCCATCGAGAAACTGACCCAGCAGGAACTTGCCGAGCAATACATCATCGTCAGCTTGCACGGAGCGGTCGAGAGCTATATCCCGAATATCCCCTTCCACACCACCGCCGTCGAATGGAATCTGGACGAGAATGCCAGTGAGGGAGAGGGGAGCCAGGACATGGATGACCTCTATCGGGAAATCGCCCTGCGGGTCAAGGATCTGATGGAACTACTCCGCGGCGAGGGGGCATCCTGAAATGGCCGTAGAGCACCCCCCCGTATCCGCACAGACAGTGTCATTCGATCAGCGGAACCGCGACTGGTACATCGATAAAGGAGTCCAGTTCCTGGTTTTTCTGGGCGGCGTTTCGGCCATCATCTTCGTCATCAGCATCTTCGTCTTTATCACGATCGAAGGCTTCGGCTTTCTCACTAACGATTTCGACTTTGCTGAATTCTTTCTTTCTCCCTGGTGGGAACCCACCGACGACGATGAACCGACCTATGGTATCCTGGCACTGATCGCGGGTACCGCCAGCGTCACCGGCCTGGCCATGCTGGTCGCTATCCCTTTCTCCCTCGGAGCCGCGATATACATTGGTGAATTCGCCACCGGCAAGCGACGCGAGTCTCTGAAGGTACTGGTCGAACTGCTGGCCGCGATCCCCTCAGTGGTCTGGGGGTTTATCGGACTCTCTATCATGAACCCGCTGATCATCGAACTGTTCGATGTGCCGGTGGGGCTGAACGTACTCAATGCCGGAATCATCCTCGGCCTGATGGCGGCACCAATCATGACATCGATCGCTGAAGATGCCCTGAAAGCGGTCCCGGACCGTTACCGGGAAGCGGCGGAGGCCCTCGGGGCCACCCGCTGGCAGGTGATCTTCAAAACCGTAATGCCGGCGGCTAAAAACGGTCTGCTGGGTGCGATACTGCTCGGTGTCGGGCGCGGCTTCGGCGAGACCATGGCAGTACTCATGGCCACGGGCCATGCCATTAACATCCCGGGAAGCGTGTTTGACTCAGTGCGAGCCCTTACGGCCACCATTGCTGCCGAACTGGGAGAGACCGCTGTCGGCTCACCCCACTATCAAGCCCTGTTCACCATCGGAATCTTCCTGTTCGTGATCACCTTTGTCATCAACCTAACCGCCGATCTCATCGTCCGCGGCATACGCGAACAGTGATTCAGCACAAATGAACGAGACCTCACAAATGGAAATGTTCGCGGAATCCCCGCTCAATGCGAAAAACAAGCGGACACAGACATTGTTCCGCTCCCTTTTCATGTTGATGACCCTGCTCCTGATCCTGCCGGTGCTGATCATTCTCGCCACCTTGATAGTCAAGGGCGGCAGCATCATCTCGATCGATTTTCTGTTCACCGACCCCACCGACGGCATGACCGCAGGAGGCATCTTCCCAGCGCTGCTCGGCACCGTCTTTCTGGTAACCGTCGCCTTGCTGATTTCGGTGCCCTTGGGTGTGGCGGCAGCCATTTATCTCAGTGAATACGCAGGCAACAACTGGTTTACCAGGGCCATTAACCTGGCCATTATCAATCTGGCCGGTGTGCCCTCCATCGTCCATGCCCTGTTTGGTGTTGGTGCCTTTGTTATCTTTTTCGGTTTCGGCACCAGCATACTTGCCGCCAGCCTGACATTGGCCATTATGACCCTGCCGGTGGTTATCGTCTCCACCAGAGAATCCCTGCAGGCAGTTCCACTAGCGTTCCGCGAGGCCTGCTGGAACATGGGTGCGACCCGCTGGCAGGCCATTCGACGGGTGGTGCTTCCCAATGCGGTCAGCGGCATCCTCACCGGCGTTATCCTAGAGGTCTCTAGAACCACCGGTGAAACCGCCCCGATCATGTTCACCGGGGCAGCCTTTTTCCTCCCCTTTCTGCCGCAGAGCGTCTTCGATCAAACCATGGCGCTTTCCCTGCACCTGTTTGTCGTGTCCACTCAGGTGCCCCATGTCCCAGAGTCACTGCCCTACGGCGTGGCGCTGGTCTTGATTGGTATGGTACTGCTGATGAACAGCCTCTCCATCGCCTTCCGCATGTATCTTCGGGGCAAGAAAAAATGGTAACCGTGAGTTCAGAGTCACCAGCCCCGGATCAGGGCCAGGTAACAAAAGACACTGTGACGCCAAAATTACAGGTGTCCCATCTATCTATACGTTACGGCGACACCGGCGTTCTGAGGGATGTCAGTTTTGACATAATGCCAAACGAGATATTTGGCATTATCGGACCGGCCAACGCAGGTAAGACTTCCTTCCTCAAGGTCCTGAATCGGATGGACACTTTCAACACTGAAATGCGGTTCGAAGGAGACGTCCTGTTCAATGGTCTCAACACCCGCAATCTGCGCAATCTATATGCCCTGCGCAGCCGCATCGGCGTTGTATTCCCGCTACCGGTAGGGCTGCCCCTCACCATCTACGAGAATGTCGCCCTGTCACCTCGACTTAGAGGAATCAACTCAAAGCAAGAGCTCGACATCATCGTCGAGCGCTGCCTGCAACGCGCCGCCCTATGGGATGAGGTGAAAGACCGACTGGACTCATTGGGCAGCCTCCTGTCCGGCGGCCAGCAACAGCGACTGACCATCGCCAGGGCACTCTCCCAGGAGCCGGAACTTCTCATCCTCGACGAGTTTTCCATTGCGGTCGACCCTGTCACCACCATGCGTATTGAGGACGTATTGAAAGAACTCAAAGATGAGATGACCATCGTGCTGGTCACTAACTTGGTGCAACAGGCCCGCCGCCTGGCCAACCGGACTGCGTTTTTCCTTGCCGGAGAGTGTATCGAAGTGGGTGATACCGAAGCGCTGTTCACCGGCGATGTAAAGAATCAGAAGACCATCGATTATATCGAAGGCCGATTTGGGTGAGAGACGACCGAAGGTCCAGTGGACCTTCGCAGCGTCTCGAACGCCCGGCAGGGAGGCCGGGCCGGATCGGCACCACAGGGATGTGAAGAAGACCGGATCCAATCAGATACTGGATGCATGAGAAGCCAGGAAGATCCAGTGGACCTTCGCAGCGTCTCGAACGCCCGGCAGGGAGGCCGGGCCGGATCGGCACCACAGGGATGTGAAGAAGATCGGATCCAATCAGATACTGGATGCATGAGAAGCCAGGAAGGTCCAGTGGACCTTCGCAGCGTCTCGAACGCCCGGCAGGGAACTGCTCTATTTTTTTAATTGAATGCTGGAGCCTAAGATGTGCGCCGCAACTGCAGAAAGCCTAACCACGACCGAAAGCGGTCATGCCATCCGGACCCGTAAACTGGACCTCTGGTACGGTACCTTCCAGGCCCTTTTCGAGGTCGACCTAAGTATCAAGAAGGGGATAATCACCTCCCTGATCGGTCCCTCCGGCTGCGGGAAGTCGACCTTTTTACGCAGCGTCAACCGAATCAACGAACGGCTGGGCTACGTTCGTATCGACGGAACTGTCGAGGTATTCGACAAGAATATCTATGACCAGGACGTGGAACTGGTGCAGTTGCGAAAAAAGGTGGGTATGGTATTTCAACGCCCCAACCCACTGCCCACAAGCATCCGCGAAAATATCCTGTTTGGGCATAAGATTCACACCATCGGCAAGCGTGTCTCGCGCAGCGAACAGGATGGAATCGTCGAGGATGTACTTCGCCAGGTATTGCTCTGGGACAAAGTAAAAGACCGGCTCAACCGAAGGGCGACGGAACTCTCCCTGGAGGAGCAGCAGAAGCTCTGCATCGCCCGCCTGCTACCGGTGCAGCCGCAAGTCCTGCTGATGGACGAGCCCTGCTCAGCCCTGGACCCGGCGGGCACTACAGCAGTAGAAGAACTGATCTGGGAACTAGCCGGAAAATACACCATTCTGATCGTGACCCACAACATGGCGCAGGCCCGCCGTGCCAGTGAGGAGTGCATCTTCATGCTAATGGGAAAGGTAGTGGAGCACCGAGCGACGGAAGAACTGTTCGTGACCCCGGCCGAAAAGGAAACCGCCGATTACATCGAGGGCCGTTACGGCTAGCCGACGGCAGGTGCCGCCATTCTCCGATCCTCGAGTTGCTCCATCCTACGAGCCCGGGACGCAGGAAAACAGCAGGTAAAGGCACTCCCCTTTCCCAGCTCGCTCTCAATCTTCAGCCGGCCGCCATGGCAGGTGACTACATGCTTGACGATGGCCAGCCCCAGTCCGGTCCCTCCGCTCCGGCGGGAACGCCCCACATCGACCCGGTAAAACCGCTCAGTCAGCCGTGGAATGTGTTTGGACTCAATCCCAGGGCCGCTGTCCCTGACCTGAAAATGAGCCCCCTCTTCGTCGCCCCACCAGCGCAGGACGATCCTTCCCCCTTCAGGGGTATAGCGCACGGCATTGAACACCAGATTGGAAAACGCGCTCTCCAGTTCGCGACCGTTACCGTAGATCCAGATTGAATGATCGGCTTCCAGCTCGATTCGGTGCCCACCACCGCTCAGGCTGATCGCCTCGGATCGAATGCTTTCTAACAGCCCGGGGGCATCCACTGCTGTTTGCCCTTTCGTCTGTTCGTTACTTTCCAGGCGCGACAACAACAGTAAATCCTCCACAATATGCTGCATGCGATCGGTCTGCTGACGCATCTGGTCAACCACGTGTTCCCAATCCTTCAGACTCCCCTTCTTACTTTCACACATGCTCTCCAGATAACCGTGTATTACGGTCAGAGGTGTCCGCATCTCATGGGACACATTGGCTACGAAATCCCTGCGCACTGTCTCCAACTGCTGCAGGCGAGAGATATCCCTCGCCTGCAGCAGGCGCTTGCCTTTGCTATAGGGAACGATACGTATTTCTAGATTGACGCTGTCATTTACCGGGGCCGGCATCTTCAAGGGTCGCCCGTAGTCACCTTGGGCAAGGTAGGAGCGGAATACCGGGTCGGAAATCAACTCGTCTATACGCCGTCCCTGGTCTTTCTTCCGCTCGAACCCCAGCATACCCGTAGCAACGCTATTCCACCACTCCGCCTCACCACGGTCATTCAGTACTATGGTGGCATCGGGTAGCGCGCTAGTGGACTCCTGAAATCCACGCAACATACGCTCCAGTTTGCGTTTGCGTTTCCTGCCTCGCTCCCGCAACTGTTCCACTGCATTCAACACGCTGCGCCAGACACCTACTGCGACCGGCGGTTTATGATGTTTCGGGCTTTCCAGCCAGAGATTGAGACGAAACAGCTGGGCGAGCTGCCAGCCGAGATAACAAACAGCACCGACCACCAGGACTTCAAGCGGGTAGCCAACCCAGATCCCAAGCAACACCAAGGTGGCCGCAGCGACGATCAGAGCAAACAGTTCCCTGCGCCAGGGTTTATCCAGAATTATCAAGCCGCCGCCTGCTCAGCGAATCGATATCCGGCCCCCCGTACCGTCTGTACCATGCCTTCGGCACCGTGGGGTTCCAGTGCCTTGCGCAAGCGTCTAATGTGGACATCCACGGTACGCTCTTCGATAAAAACATTGGTTCCCCAAACTTTGTCAAGCAAGCGAGTACGGCTGTACACCTTGTCTTTATGGGTCATGAAGAAATGCAGCAAACGGAACTCAGTAGGGCCAAGTTCCACCTCGGAACCATGTACGTGGACTCGATGGGAAGAGGGATCCAGATGCAGCCCCCCAGCCGAAACCGCCTGTTCGGTAGCATGCGGGGCTACCCGTCTCAAAATAACATTGATCCGGGCTATGAGTTCACGCGGAGAGAAGGGCTTGGTGACATAATCCTCCGCACCGCATTCCAGACCACGCACCTTATCGTCCTCTTCTCCACGGGCGGTCAGCATGATCACCGGGATATCGCGTGTGACGGGGTCCTGCTTCAACTCGCGAGTCAGTTCAATACCGCTGGTTTGCGGTAACATCCAGTCCATCAGAATCAAATCCAATTGTTCACGACCGAGAAAACTCCGGGCCCTCTTTGCATCCTCTGCCTCCAGCGCCTCAAAGCCCGTCTGCCTCAGCACAAAAGCAATCATCTCCCGGACTGCCGATTCATCCTCAACGATCAATATCTTCGCCGTCATAAAACTGGGAATCTCTGTTGGAAATTGGGATATTACACCCGAGCAATGGTTACAGCTTGATGACAGAGCGCGGGCAGACGGGGCGAATCAGAACTATGCCCCACTTTCGAACCGGGTTACCAGCTAAACAACACCCACTGGGGAATGGAGATATCGCCCGGGCTGTCTCTTCTGACATCCAGTTCGCCGTCCCCATCCAAGTCCATCAGGTAGTAGGGAGGACCTCTGCGGGGTACGATTTTTACCATGTAGACATGCCCATTGACACTATATTGCTCAATGGTCTCGTTTTTCCTTTCGACAATGGTGACGTCCGGTTGAGGCACCTGTCCACTCTCTACCTGAGGCATCTGTCCACTCTCTACCTGAGGCATCTGTCCACTCTCTACCTGAGGCGGCAGTGCGGGTGGCTCTGGTATCTCTCCCGGCCCATCGGAATCCCTCGCCCAAGACGGTAAAAGTACCAACAGCAGGGGCAACGCAAGCCATAGCTTATTCATAGAATTTCCTTTCATTACCGGCTTCACTCTCCCGCTCAAGGCACCGGGAGACGATCTGTCTCTACCTTGCGAGATCCTCTGGCTCATGGCCTAGTGGCTGGAGAATATCAGCGCTCAGATGCCGGGGATCAGGCCTGACTCGAATCATATCCGGCACCCTCGAAACCGAGAATAGCTTCCGACCCCGGAGGATTCTGGAACCAGGCCAGCAAAGTCCGAAAAAATCACCCTCCTCACCAGTATAACGGCAATGCGCCAAGACGTCCCCCCCCGAACTGCAACCGAAACCAGGTTGCGCGCCACGATTTCGAGCGCGCAGCTTTCCCAGCGGTGCGACTTGAACGGGCGATGGAGCAAACTGAAGGGTACTTCTAAAAATCCCTTCCATGGGATTCTTCAATACGTCCCTGCACCACACGAGCACCTCGAATTCTTCGATATGCCCTGAAAATATTCGCGCAATCTTGCATAATGCCCGGGAATGCTGTTTCCTGATTTACCGACACTCAAGCCTCGACCCACACTCCCCTGATGCCCGAACTTAACCCTGCCCAGCGAAAAGCCGTGCGCTATACAAAGGGCCCCCTGCTGGTGCTGGCGGGAGCCGGCTCAGGGAAAACCCGCGTCATCACTCGTAAAATCGTCCACCTGATCGATCAGATGGGTCTGGAACCACAGCAAATTACAGCCGTCACCTTCACCAACAAGGCGGCCCGCGAAATGAAAGCAAGAGTGGGGCAACTGCTCAAGGGGCGGGATTCCAGAGGCCTGAATATCTCCACCTTTCATACCCTGGGTCTGAATATCTTACGCCGGGAACATCGAAAGCTCGGCTTCAAACCAGGCTTCAGTCTGTTCGACGATCAGGACAGCGCCAACCTGCTGAAGGAACTGTTGGGTAAGAACGCGGTTGATGGGGATCTGGCCGGCTCCGCTCAATGGCGCATATCCGGCTGGAAAAATGCCCTGCTGAGCCCGGACCAAGCAGCACGCCAGGCAAAAGACGAGATGGATACCCGCACCGCCCGGGTATACAGGGATTACCAGCGTGCACTGAGGGCCTACAACGCTGTCGATTTCGACGACCTGATCCTACTGCCAACCCAGATCTTCCAACAGCATTCAGACTCACTGGAATACTGGCAAAATCGTATCCGTTATCTGCTGGTCGATGAATACCAGGATACTAATTTGAGCCAGTACCAGCTGGTCAGGCAATTGATCGGCGTGCGCCGCGCCTTCACCGTAGTAGGGGACGATGACCAGTCCATCTACGCCTGGCGAGGGGCGCGGCCTGAAAACCTGAAACAACTCCAAACAGACTTTCCATCGCTGCAGGTGATCAAACTGGAGCAGAACTACCGCTCCACCGGCCACATACTGAAGGCAGCCAACCGGCTCATTGCGAATAATCCCCACCTGTTCGAAAAACGGCTGTGGAGTAAGCTGGGACCGGGAGATCCGATCCGCATCATGAGCTGCCGCAACGAGCAGCACGAAGCGGAGCGCGTGGTTTCAGAAATTATCCATCAACGGTTCAGCCAGGGTGGAAGCTACGGCGACTACGCCATCCTCTACCGGGGCAACCACCAGGCGAAGCAGTTCGAGACCACTCTGCGCCTGCACAAGATCCCCTATTTTCTCAGTGGAGGAACTTCGTTCTTCAGCCGTTCCGAAATAAAAGATGTGATGGCCTACCTGCGACTGCTATCCAACCCGAATGACGATGCCGCCTTCTTTCGCGTAATCAATACCCCGCGCCGGGAGATCGGACCCGGCACCCTGGAAAAACTGGGTGCCTATGCCACCAGCCGGCAGCTTCCGCTGCTAATGTGCTGTGACGAAATGGGGTTGGAACAGACCCTGCCCAAGCGGTCTCTGGCACGACTACGAGAGTTCTACCACTGGCTGAAGCCTTATCAACAGCGGGCCCAAAATGACCACCCGGCCCGGACCGTCCGGGACCTGCTGCAAACGTTGGGCTATAAGGACTGGCTCTACCAGCAGAGTTCGAGCGAGCGGGTGGCAGAGCGGCGCTGGGATAATGTCAACGAACTGGTAGGCTGGCTGGACCAGCTGCACCAGGGCGGCATGACAGATAAAAGCCTGATTGATATCGTTAGCCACCTTTGTCTGCAGGATATCCTTGAGCGGCAGGACGACGACAGCGGCGGCGACCAGGTCCACCTGATGACCCTCCACTCGGCCAAGGGGCTGGAGTTCCCCCACGTGTTTCTGGTCGGGGCGGAGGAGGAACTCCTGCCACACCGCGCAAGTATTGAGGAGGAGAATATCGAGGAGGAGCGGCGTCTGACCTATGTCGGCATCACTCGCGCCCGGCGTTCACTGGTCATCAGTTGTGCAGAGAATCGAAAGCGATTCGGAGAGGTAGCTGCCTGTGAGCCGAGTCGTTTCCTGCTGGAGCTGCCTCAGGATGAGCTGAAATGGGAGGGCAGGCAGGGCAACCTATCATCCCAGGAAAAACGGCAGCGAGGCACCAGTCACCTCGCCAGTATGCGGGCGATGCTTGACAAAACTGAGATCACGGAATGATCAAGACCGTCCTTGGTCCATCTTTCACCGCAGCCCGAATTACTCCGCCTTGGAAACCATGTATTCGATGGCCGCCTTCAGATCATCATCCGAACAGGTACCGCAGGTCCCTCGCGGCGGCATGGCGTTTTTTCCATTGATGGCGGTCTGCAGCATTACGTCGATTCCCTGAGCGATACGCGGCTCCCAGGCCGCTTTATCACCCAACTTCGGCGCACCGGCCGCCCCCGTCGCATGACAGGCAATGCAGGCCTTGCCGTAGATAGCCTCTCCACCAGCCGCGGCAGAGGAGGCGCCTTCCGCGGATACCGCCGCAGCAACAGCGGTATCGGCACTGGCAATCTCCACCTGGCCCACCGGTTTTATCCGGGCTACCACAGCACTGCTGCTGCCAGAGCGCACCATCCCATCACCCTGCAACTGAGCAGCGGTCAGGTAATAAATAACCGCATTCAATACCACAATTAGGATCACACCGGTCAAGACGGCGCCCAGGCTGCTATCGGTCTCGTTGCTCACAACTACGGCTCCTCATGGTTAATACATGATTCAGGCAGAAAACTTACCGGATAACCGACACCTGCCAGGAATGAATCGGTTTATCATAAAATTATAATACGATCCGGTCCTGATTTTCCACGACATGCTGATCGATCCCGCCAGAGCCGGCAATCAAGCATGGACGAATGCCGCAACTCCCGCTATCCTTCCCCCTGCTGTGAGCCACCCTCTTGAGGTGATTGGGGGGCGTGAGCGCAGCCCAGCCACGTTTAAGTTGGCTGTGGGAGGCGAATTTAGGCACCGACTCCAGAAATAGCATCAGTTTTGCGCCCGTAGCTCAGCTGGATAGAGCGCTGCCCTCCGGAGGCAGAGGTCAGAGGTTCGAATCCTCTCGGGCGCGCCAAATTCCCTATTAGAAACAAAGCATTAAGAGGCGCTAGAATCGCCTCGTTGCGCTCTTTTTTCAGCGGTGGGGCGAGAATGGGACAAACACTCCACTGCATCCCGGACATTTCGCGGCGACAGGTGTGCATAACGCATCGTCACTTCAATCGAAGAATGCCGCAGTAATTCACAGACAACCCGAATATCCACACCGCCTTGTACTAACCAGGCTGCACAGGTGTGTCGCATATCATGCGGCGTGAAATCATCGATACTTGCTTTTTTGCACGCGGCTTTGAATCCCTTCCTGATCTCAGCCACCCGATCACCATTGTGCTTGGCAAACACCCATGGTGACTTCGGGCAATGCTCATTCCGAAACTCCATGCGGTTTTTCAGTGCCTCCATGGCGTCGTCATTGAGCGGTATACTGCCATGCTTACCGTTCTTCTGGTCCCGATCCGTCAGGTAGACCATTCCCTGATCCAGATCGACACGATCCCAGGTAAGCCCCAGCATCTCGCCTTTCCGCATCCCGGTATTGAGACCCAGCTGAATGAAGTCCGGCAGATAGCCCCGAACACTGGTCGCCTCGGCTATGAGGCGATCAGCTCCTTCCCGACTGATCCAGCGGACACGGCCTTCGGGTTTCTTCAGCCGCATGCCCTGGACGGGATTCGGTATATCCCATTCAAGCCGCTGGCGAGCGTATTTCAAGGCTGCTGAAAGCAGATTCAGCTCCTTGTTGACGGTTGCCGGACCGACACCCTCCCCTCGCCTGCGGTCTATATAGGCCTGGATATCCGCCGCGCCGAGTTCGTTGAGCATCTTGCCTTGAAAGAAAGGCGTCAGCCGCTTCGCGGCGTACAGATCACGCTGATGAGCCCGTTTTTCGGTCGACGGACCCTGCAGGTAGCAAAGCATGAGATCGTCCGTACAGGCGGGGCGGTTCCTCGTCCCACATGGCCTGACGATGCGCCTCCAGCTTCCACTTGGCCAACAGGGCCTCCGCCTCCTTGCGGTCTACAGTCCGAGTAGAGCGTTTAACGCGTCGGCCGCTTGCGTCGGTGAAGTCGGCGTACCAGTACTTGCTGTTCGGTTTTTTAAAGAGCCCTTGGGTTTGTTTAGGCATGCGCTGTTACCTCGGGTTGGGGCCAGCGCACCCTGTCCCACGCACGAACTATTCTGCGCGGGAACCGTCCGGGCATCAACATAATTGCGAACCGCCGCCGCAGGCACCATGGTCCGGCCGCCGACTCTGGTCCGGGGT
>Ga0316189_10001667_pt1 | contig 22018 bp, 16 predicted proteins | sample LowCovwburrow_MG_FD_204930 | JGI IMG/M metagenome (GOLD analysis project Ga0316189, IMG submission 204930) | Coastal sediment microbial communities from Maine, United States - Lowes Cove worm burrow | ecosystem: Environmental > Aquatic > Marine > Coastal > Sediment | place: USA: Maine... | reverse complement strand
CTTCGAGTTGCTCCAGTGCAACCGCCGGCTGCTCCAGGTCCGTGACCATCACCGCTTGCAACTGTTCGGCCAGCACCACCTCGGCCGCCTTCTGCCATTGGGTGGACACCTCCAGGGTTTCGAGAAGGCGCCTCGCCGAATCCAGATTCTGCCGGCCCAGCCAGTCCTCCACCGACTTGTCGCCCTCGCCGCGCGCTGCCTGCTGCAGGGCGTGCAGAGAGGCCAATCGACCCTTGAGCGTCTGCAGTTCGGCCCGTGCGCCGGCCAGTTCCTCCTGAGCCTGTTGACCACGCTCACGCAGACCGGCAATCGATTGGATATGCGATTCGACACGCTCCCTCACCGTCAGCAGGCCGGCCTCGCCCTCGGATTCACGCCGTTGCAGTTCGTTGATCTCCGCTTCCAGGGACACATCCGACAGCTGCTGCCTTTCTTCCTCGTTACGCGCGAGTCGACGCCTGATCTGCACCTCCTGCTGCTCGAGGTGGTTGATCCGGGTGCGCTCCACCTGGGCCTGTTGCGCGGGCTCGTTGGCGCTGTGGTTGAATCTGTCCCATTCGGCCTGCCAGGCGTGCATCCGCGACTCGGCCTCCTGCAGTTCCCCCGCGGCCACTTCGGATGTGGCTCGGGCCTGGTCGAGCATCGGTTGATCGCGTTCAAGTTCGCCAGCCAGTTCAGCCAGACGAGTGCTGTCCTGCTCATTCAATGAGTTGGCCTGGGCGAGTGCCTGGCCAGCCTGCACCAGATCGGCCTCCTGCTGCCGGCGGGCCTCGCGCGCATACTGGATGGATTCTTCCAGACGCGCGATATCGGATCCTATCGCATAGAACTGTCCCTGGATCTCGTTGAATCCGTCGTTCGCCTCGGCATGCGCCGCACGCTGCTGCTCTATCTCGGCCTCGAGATTGCGCTGATCGGCGATCGCGGACTGCAAGCGGTTTTCCCGCTCGGCGATCGCGCGGTCACGCTTTTCCATGTCACCGAGCATGTCGTCCAGGCGCAGCACCAGTAACTCTGCGCGCACCCGGCGCTCTTCCTCGCGGAACGCCTTGTATCTCCGCGCGGTAGCGGATTGCCGTTCGAGGTGCCTCAACTGCTTCTGGACCTCTTCGCGCAGGTCATCCAGACGCTCCAGGTTTTCACGCGTGTGACCGATCCGGTTCTCGGTCTCGCGCCGACGCTCCTTGTACTTGGAGATTCCCGCGGCCTCTTCCAGGTAGACCCGCAGGTCTTCCGGCCGTGCCTCGATAATGCGCGAGATCATCCCCTGCTCAATGATGGAATAACTGCGCGGCCCCAGCCCGGTCCCGAGGAACAGGTCAGTGATGTCGCGCCGGCGGCAACGCACGCCATTGAGGAAATAGATCGACTGGCCATCTCGGGAGACCTGGCGCTTCACCGAGATCTGGCTGTACTGGGCGTACTGTCCGCCGGCACCACCATCGGCATTGTCGAATATCAGCTCAATGGTGGCTGTGCCGACCGGCTTGCGACTGCTGGAGCCGTTGAAGATGACATCGGCCATCGATTCGCCACGGAGCATCTTGGCCGAACTTTCGCCCATGACCCAGCGCACGGCATCGATGACATTGGACTTGCCACAACCATTGGGACCTACGATTCCGACAAGGTTACTCGGGAACAGCACGGTGGTCGGGTCAACAAAAGATTTGAAGCCCGCCAGCTTAATTTTTTCCAGACGCATGGCGGGCAAAGATACAGGATGCCTTGGCGCGGATACAAGACAAAGTATCAGCTGCCAAGACACTGCAGATTAAGCACGCATACGCATGTTTTTGCTGTTTTTTCCGGACAAACCTGAAGTGATTTATGCGCTGACCGATTGCCTGCTCGCGTATAATCAGGCCCAATTTGCGACCCATTATCAGGAATTAGCATGTCCACCCAGCCCAGCAAAGAACTGGAGACCTTCGAAAACCCGCGCCGTCAGCGCGACTACGCCATCCGTATCCGAATTCCGGAATTCACCTGCCTGTGCCCCAAGACGGGTCAGCCGGATTTTGCGACCCTGCATCTGGAGTACGTCCCCGACCGACTATGCGTCGAACTCAAGTCGCTCAAGCTTTACGTCTGGTCGTTTCGTGACGAGGGGGCATTCCACGAGGATGTCACCAACCAGATACTCGACGACCTGGTGGCAGCGACCGCACCCCGATTCATGCGCCTTACCGCAGAATTCAACGTCCGGGGCGGTGTCTACACCAACGTCGTTGCCGAACATCGCGCCGCCGACTGGATACCACCGCCGCCGGTACAACTGCCCTGAGCCTTGCCGGCATGCGGTCGGCCAAGGCCAAGCCAGACTGCTTCGTAGGCCTGGACCTCGGTACTTCGGGCTGCCGCGCGATAGCCATCGATGGCGATCGGCAGATCCTGGCGCAGGCGCGTACCCCCTTGCCACCGTCGCAACACCCGGCACCCGGTGCAAGCGAACAAGGCGCACAGGACTGGTGGCTGGCCGTGCGCGAGACCCTGCTGAAACTGATCGCTGCACAGGTAGGGAACATCCGCGCCCTGAGCATTGACGGCACCTCATCGACCCTGCTGTTGTGTGACCGGGACGGAACCCCCTTGACCAAGGCACTGATGTACGACGACCGGCGCGCGCGCGAACAGGCACAAATGGTCGCCCGGGTCGCACCGCCCGACAGCCCTGCGTTGGGTCCGGGCTCGGCATTGGCAAAGCTGCTCTACCTTCAGACAGTTGTACCCGAGGGCATGGCCGTGCATGCCATGCATCAGGCCGACTGGATCAACGGCAGACTCAGCGGGGAATTCGGTTGCGCCGACGAGAACAACGTGCTGAAACTCGGGTACGACCCGGTCGCCGGTCGATGGCCTCAATGGATGGCTGCTCTGCCCTTCCCCGCCCGGCTGCTGCCCAAGGTATACCCCGTTGGCGCCCGCCTGGGCACTGTTGAAAGCAAAGTGGCCAGAGGACTGGGGATTGCCGACGACGTGCTCCTGGTAGCCGGGACCACTGACAGCAACGCGGCCGCTCTCGCCGCCGGTCTGGACAGGCCGGGAGATGCAGTCACTTCACTCGGCAGCACCCTGGTGCTGAAGGTATACAGCGACAGACCACTGTGGTCTTCGAGATATGGCATTTACAGTCACCGCATCGGTGACGGCTGGCTGGCTGGCGGCGCTTCGAATACAGGGGGTACGGTATTGCGGCAGTTTTTCACCGACGCCGAGATCGCACAACTCAGCCTGCAGCTGAATCCGGCGACACCACTGGACCTGGGATACTATCCGCTGCCCGCCATCGGTGAACGTTTTCCGCGCAGCGAGCCGGACATGCAGCCGCAACTGCAGCCGCGGCCACAAAATCGTCAGGATTTCTTGCAGGCCATACTCGAAGGAATGGCCGATATCGAAGCAGAGGGATATGCGCGCCTCACCGAGTTGGGCGCACCCTCCCCTCGACGGGTGTATTCCAGCGGTGGCGGGGCCGTCAACGAAGCCTGGCGCCAGATACGTGAACACCGGCTCGGAATCCCCGTGTTACGCGCAACCCAGTCCGAGGCCGCTTTTGGCGCCGCCTTGATCGCACGCTCGGCACTGTTGGAGCCAACAAGCGCCCTGTCCCACCGCTGAACGGCGGAGCCAGATCGCACCGGTCAGCCGCGCAGTTTTCCCAACAGCTGCCTGGCCGATTTTTCAAACTGGGTGTTGGGGTTTTCCCGCGCGACACGTTCCAATATTGGTCGTGCCTCCGAATCCCGGTTGAGCCCGTGCAGCGCCTCGGCGACATGCAAGGCGATCTCGGCATTGCGCGGCGCGATAATCAATGCCTGCTGCAATGCCGCAAGGCCATCACTCTTGCGACCCTGCTTGAACAGCACCCAGCCATAGGTATCCACGATCTCCGCGCGTGAGGGCGCCAGCTCGTAGGCCTGGGTGGCCAGCTCGGCGGCACGCCTGCCGTCCCTTTCGAGGTACAACCAAGCCATGTTGTTCAGGATCACGGGGCCTGGATCCACGTGCTCGATCGATTTTTCATAGGCCTGCAGGGCCTCGACGTCGTTTCCAGCCTGTTGTTGCATCATACCGAGACTCGCCCAGGCTTTACCGTCAGTCGGGTTCTTCTCCAACCATGCCTGTAGCTCGGCATCTGCCTCGGACGTCTTGCCTGCCGACGCCAGCGAACGGGCATAACCGATGGCACGTCGGGAACTGCCGTCCATACGCAGCGCGGCCTCGGCTGCCGCGAGAGCCTGATCCGTCTGACCTTTGCCGCGGTGGGCCGCCGCCTCTATATCGTAGCCAAGGACGTTGTCCGGAAAATGCTCTTTGATCTGCTGAGCGATCTTCAAGGCCTCGTCGTAGCGGCCTTCGCGGAGTTCCAGCTCGGCGAGACCGACCCAGACCACCGGAACCCTGTGCTCCGAATCCATTGCGATCGCGCGCTCGAAACTCTTCCGGGAAGCACTGCTGTCGCCAGACGCGGCCTGTGCACGGGCCAGTTGGAACCAGCCCTCCATCAGCATGGGGTGCTGTTCGGTCAGTTTCTTCAGAGTGTAAATCGAACTCGCAAAGTCACCCGTCTGCAACTGCGCCATACCTTTGAGCCGCAGCACAGCAGGCAGATCGGCCTGCGCGGGTGTCAGTCCGGACAGCATATTGCTGGCTTTGAGCCCTTCGTTTTCCCGCAGATACATTTCGGCCAGCAGCAGGATCGGCTGCAGGGCCTCCGGGTTGGCCTGATTGGCCTTCAGCAGCCAACCCTCGGCCTCATCCGGCTCGTTCCTCGCACGCGCCAGCGAAGCCAGCCCCAACATGGCCCCGACATGCTTGGAATCCAGCTTCAGAACTTCCTTGTAGGCCTCCGCGGCCTGGTCAAGTTCCCCTTGCACCAGCGCCAGTCGCGCGAGATTCATCTGCGCAACCAGGAATTTCGGGTCTTTTTCCAGAGCCAGGCGAAAACGCGCGTCTGCCGGTTGGTATTTGCGTTGGGCCAGATACGCCAGACCCGTAAGGTTGTACGGGATAGGGCTGTCCGCCATGCGCTGCTCGAGCGCCTCTGATGCGGCGATTGCCTTGTCAAATTCCTTCTTTCTCAGGTAGCTGAGCACCAGCAGGACATCGGCTTGAATGACGTCCTGCCCCAGCGCCACCGCCGACTCGAGTTCCGATATGGCCGACGCAGTGTCGCCGGTGCCAATCTTGCCGACCGCCAACTGGGTGCGAAGCAAAGCCTGGTCGGGATCAATCTCGACCGCGCGCGCGATGTACTCCGAGCCTTTGGTGTTGTCACCGGTCTGCAGGTAGGCGGTACCCAGAAGGGCCAGCAGTTGTGCGTCCTTGGTGTCCGCATTCACCGCTGCCGACAATACCTCCAGGGCCCGGTCCGGCTGACGCAGCTTCAGGCGCGCTGCACCCACCAATTTAACCACCTCGATGCTGCCCGGCGTACTGGCCAGTACCCGCGTCAGGTAATCATCGGCAATGGTGAACTCCCCACGCGCATAGCTTACGACGCCGTACAGCAGTTGCGCCTGCAGATTGCCGGGGCCCATCCTGAGCAGGATCTGCAATTCATCGGACGCACGCTCGTAATCCCCATCCTGAAAAGAAACCAGGGCCTGCAGATAATTGACGGCCGGGAGCTTCGGCGCCAACTGCCTGAGCGTCGCCAGTTCTTTCTTGGCGGCATCCAGATTTCGCTGGGCGATGTGAACCATGGCCAGTCCAATATGGGCACGCGTATTCCGTGGTGCCACCTCCGCCACCGTGGTGTAGTCCTTTGCCGCATCGTCCAGGAACTGCTTGCTGCGCATTAGATCACCTCTTGCGAGGAGGGTCTCGACATGCCGGGGGTGTTCCAGCAGCACTTCATTGAGTTCGTTCAGGGCCTGCTCATTTTCCTGCTTGGCAAGCAGGATCTGGGCCTTCCCGAGGCGAGCGACAGCGTTGCCATCGTCCAGCGCGAGGGCTGCATCGTAGTCGTTGGTCGCGGCTTCGAGCTGGCGCATGATCAGATTGACATTGCCACGCAGGGCCAGCAACTCGGCCCGCTGCGCCGTCGACACACTGTCGTCTATCTCGACCTCTTTTAAAAACCGATCGAATTCGCGCTGGAGCACCAGCGCGCGCGCATAGCCGCTTAACCATTTTTCCTTGGCCGCCCCCAGATCGCGGGCCCGACCAAACTCCTTGGCCGCCGCCGGACCGTCACCGGTACGCAGATAAATGTTAGCCAGCATGACTCTTGCCTCGACGTGGGCGGGGTCGGCCTGCAGGGCATTCTTGAGCTGAATTATCGCCGACTTGACCTCGCCACTGGCGATGTACTGGCCAGCTTCTGCGACATACTCGTCCGCCGAAGCGGCTGCCGCCCCTTGAGGCCCCAAAACGAAAGACAGCGCTGCGATTAAGCCGAAAATAGTAAGAACTCGGGATCCAGCCATTATCCGGCATCCTCCTGTTAGATTTTTTAAACTGCGCCCCAGGCCCGTTGCGGCCGATGGCTCATCCGTGCAAAAGGCCGGCGATGATCGGCGGACCGGGTATTCAGCACTACCTGATCAATCGCCAATACCGTACTTCTTCATCAAATTGTACAGGGTCGGGCGGGTCACCCCGAGCAACTCGGAGGTCTTGGAGACATTACCATCGGTTCGGGCCAGGGCCCTCAGGATCGCGCGTGATTCGGCCTTCTCGCGAACCTCGCGCAGATTGAACGGCTCCTGGCCGCCCTCCTCGGTCGACAGGGGCAACTCGAGATCATCCAGCGACACCTGATTTCCGTCCGCCATGATTACGGCACGTTTGACACGATTTTCCAGTTCGCGGACGTTGCCGGGCCACGCATATGTCTCGATGGCCTCGATCGCCTGGGGCGTAAATCCCTTGATCGGGCGCTTGAGCTGGGTCGCAAAACGTTCGAGCAGTGCACGGGCCAGGAGGAGATTGTCACCCTGACGCTCACGCAGCGGAGGCACCCTGATCGTCGCCTCGTTGATCCTGTAGTAGAGATCTTCGCGGAAATCGCCCGACTTTATCAAATCCGGCAGGTTTCGATGGGTGGCACAGATAACGCGCACGTCCACAGGTATCTCCGACCTGCCGCCGATGCGTTCGATCACACGTTCCTGCAGGAATCGTAAGAGCTTGGCTTGCAGCGCCAGCGGAAGGTCTCCAACCTCGTCAAGGAACAGGATACCGCCATCGGCCACCTCTATCTTGCCCTGCGTGGTCTTGGCGGCGCCGGTGAACGCCCCCTTTTCATAACCAAACAACTCGCTTTCGAGCAGGGCCTCAGGGATCGCGGCGCAATTGATGGCCACCAGGCGCTTGTCACCGCGGTCGCTGAGACTGTGCAGGGCCTTGACCAGGACCTCTTTACCGGTACCGCTTTCGCCCAGGATGAGAGTCGATACATCGGTCGGCGCCAGTTTTTCCACAGTACGGCAGACCTTGAGCATCTCCGGGCTGGACGCGATCAGGCCCTGCAGCACTGATTCACCATGTCCACCCTGCAGGCGACGGTTTTCCTGCTCGATCCGGTACAGGCGCGTGCCGCGTCTGATAGTGATGCCCAAGAGATCCGGATCGATGGGCTTCTCGTAGAAATCGTAGGCGCCCATCGCGATCGCACGCATCGCGTTGGTGCGGTCATTGTGGCCGGTAACCACGATCACCTTGGTGTCGGGTGCCAGGGCCAGGATTTCCTCCAGCAGACCGAAACCCTCCGAGACCCCACCGGGGTCCGGTGGCAGCCCCAGATCCAGGGTCACTACCGGTGGTTCCAACCTGCGCAGGTGTGCCAGTGCACTCTCCCGGTCTTCGGAGACCTCGACATCGAAGTCCTCGAAACTCCACTTCAGCTGGCTCTGCAGGCCTGGATCGTCTTCCACAATCAGGAGTTTGTCTTTCGTTTCAGCCACCGCTTATGGACCCTTCTAAATCTAAAAATGCCACTTCAAACCGGCGGCAGATGTGCCGCCAGAGGCAGCATGATACGAAACATGGTGCCGTGTCCCGGCGTACTTTCAACCATAACCTGCCCACCGAGGGCGACAATCACCTCACGGCATTCATAGGCACCGATGCCCATGCCGGTCAAACCCTTGGTTGAATCAAACGGCCGAAACAGTCGAGACTTGATGAATTCCGCATCCATCCCGCTGCCGGTATCACGGACTTCCACTATAGCTTGGTCGCCCGACACACGCAGCAGCAGTTCGATCTTACCGTCCGGAGGCGTGGCATCCTGTGCATTCTGTACGACGTGCCCCAGCACTGACGAAAGGCGATCTGGTTCGGCCATCACATGCGCGTCTTCGACATCCGTCAGTAATACGGGGGCGGGTCTGCCCCCCGATTTGGCGGTAACGACGTCGCGCAACTCATCGACCAGATTGATGCGTTTGTTGTCACCTATGATCTCGGCACTCTTCAACTGCGCCATCAGGCGATTCATCTTCTGGACAGCGTTTTCGATAGTGCCTACAGCGTCGTCAATAAACTCAGGATTGTGTTTGTGCCGAGCAGCATTTTTCGCCACCAGTGACAGCTGTGCGATCAGGTTCTTCAGGTCGTGGATAACGAACGCCGACAGGCGATTGAAGCCCTCGAACTGACGCGCTTCGGCAAGAGCCTCGGCCGCCTGATTCAGGGCCATATAGCCTGCTGCCTGCATCCCCACGGTCTTGAGCAGGTCTAGATTTTCCCAGTTCAGCGATTGCGGCGCACGCGGTTGCAGCAGCAAGACGAATCCCAACAGGCGCTCGTCGTGAATCAGAGGCACGATCAGCCAGGCGTCGGGGTTGTCCAGGATCCAATCAGGCAGGACCAGATCACCGTAGACGTCCGGCGCCGTGCGGAATTCATCCATATTGATCACCCAGCGCTGGTTCTCCATGAACGGGGCCAGTGCTTCCTTGCCGTCGATCACGGATTCGACCTCGTGCTGAGAATTGAACCGGGCCCGACAACGAAATTCTCCCTTTTCGGAGCGAATCCACAACAAGCCGCCAGGACTGTCGACGATCTCGGTAAGCGCCCAGATCAGGCGCTCATTCAACGGCATCTGAACGCCCTTGCCGGCGAGCAACCCGATCACCCGCAGCCATTCCTCTCGATAATCGTAGCGATAGCTGAAAAAGTGCTTGTTGAAAAAGACCTTGGTACGGGCACGGAACTGCCCTGAGAACAACAGGGCCACGAGGACGAAAACAGCACCGAACAGGAAGGCGATCTGCAACACACCGCCCCATTCCCCACCGTAAATCTTGATATAGTAGCCCGCCAGCGCCATGAGCAGCATGTACAGGCCGGCACTGAACAGGGTCGTCGAATGCAGCACCATGCGGCGAGAAACGAACACCGGCAGACTCCAGTCAGGATTACGCACGGCGGTGATACCGATCAACGGGATCACCATGGCGTTGACGAATCCGCGCGCAGACCAGATCGACCCGTCCAGACGGTGAAAAAGCAGCGCATCCGTATAAAGATAAAAATCGAACGCGAACTGTGCCCCGACGGCGAAACACAGGAATTTGATCCCCCAGCGCTGCTCCACCGGTGTATTGCGGAACAGCTGCTCGACCAGCGCCATACCCAGCACCGCGTAAAGCAGTTGACCGATCAGGGAAAACTCCCGCTGCACTTCACCCGGGCGGATGTACTCGACCAATTTGGGAATATCCACCAGCATGACCAGCATCAGGAGACCCAGCACCAGGCAAGCCAGACGCACATAGCCCAGCAATCGCGTGTACAGCAGGTTGCCCTGGGCAAAGGGCCGCAGCAGCCTGATCAGGAGAAATATCCAAAGCAGGTTTCGGATCACCTCGGCCGCCCACACCACCTTCAGCCCGGGCAGACCGTAACCGGCCTGGCCGGCCGCCGCGAGACTCCAGAGAGCGGAACTGCCAACCGCCAGCATCAGTTGCGAGCCCTGAAAACGGGCTCGCCAGCCTGTCACCAGCAGCAGGAAAAGGGCGAAAAAGGCAATACCGGCAATGCCGTAGCCGTAAAAGGCGAGCTGATTCACCATGCAATCGCGTCCATTGCTTAGATCTCTTCCGAGAGGGAGATGGTGGCGCGCAGTCTAGTGCGCACCTTTACGCCACAGTACCACCTCGACTGTTTCGAGCAGAATAATCAGGTCAAGAAAGGCGCTGGCATTCTTGACGTAGTAGAGATCAAACTCCAGTTTGTTGCGTGCATCTTCAATCGTCGCACCGTAAGGATAGGAAAGCTGGGCCCAGCCAGTGAGCCCAGGCTTCACACGGTGTCTTTCCGCGTAGAAAGGCAACTCCTGCTCCAGCTGCTCGACGAACTCCGGGCGCTCGGGACGTGGCCCAACCAGGCTCATCTCGCCACGCAACACATTCAACACCTGCGGCAACTCATCCAGTCGCGCCTTACGGATAAAGTTACCGACCCGTGTAACACGACTGTCATCCTTGCTCGCCCAACGCGCGACCCCATCGGCCTCCGCATCCGTACGCATACTGCGAAACTTGTGCACACGGAAGGTCTTGCCGTTCAGTCCCACCCGGACCTGATGAAACAGGATCGGTGCACCGGCGCCACTCTCGATCCGGATCGCCGCCGCCACAAACAACATCAGCGGCCAGGCCAGCAGAAAGATTGTCAATCCCACGAACAGATCCAGCGCACGCTTGGAAGACTGGGCCACACCACTGAGCCGGAAACCCTCGGAGAAAAAGATCCAGCTAGGATGCAGTACATCCAGCTTGATCCGGGAGGTCTCTTTCTCGAAGAAACTGAGCAGGTCCAGGACCATGGTCCCGGACATCTTACAATCGAGGATCTCGTTCACCGGAAGACGCAGACGGCGATCGTCGGGTGCAACCACGATCTCGTCGACCTGGTAGGCCAGGACCATATCCAGCAATTTGCGATCGCGCGGCAACCAACGCTCTCCCGGGATATTGGTTTCCTGTTCATTGACCGGCACATAACCAACCACGCGAAACCCAGGTTGCAGTGGCTCCAGATCTGCGATCATCCGTGCCTGACGGCCGGTCCCGAGGACAAGTACGTTGGTGGACTGCGCCTCGCTGTGGGTAAGCCGGAAGAACAGACTGCGCAGACCGAGCACGCCGACAAAGGTGAAGAGCATCGCGAAGGCCATTACACCCCGCCCGACCACCAGGTCGGGAAAGGTATAGAACACGACACTCATAGCCACGCTCGCAATCAGGAAGCTGAGCCCTATCCTGGCCAGCAGACCTGCACTGAACGGCAAACCACGCTGATACAGACCCACCGACACCATGGAGACGATCATGGCCCCGGCATAGGCCAGCGCGGTATACGACAGGCTCTCGGGGGTATCCACAAGCGCCAGGTCGCTCATCGCGAAGCGCATGTAGAAGCCCGCGAGCAGCGAGTAAAACATGACCAGGAACTCCACCATGCCCAGGAGCAGGTAGAGCTTGGAAACATAGTGGCCAAACAGCCGGATCATCATAAGCGCGGGCAACCCTGATTTCTGGCGGGCGCGCCGAGACTGACAAACCCCAGCGGCTTAATCAACCGATTAATCGAAAACTTCATACGAAGGTCACCTTTTGCACTGCCGCCAGCCTCGCCTCAGCAAACAAGCCGGGTTATCATCCTCGCGCCACGGGCAGCCCGGCCCGAAAATACGATTAGGAAGGTTGTTCTCCCGATGGATATAAAAGACGCGAAGATCGCCATTATCGGCCTCGGTTACGTTGGTCTGCCACTGGCCGTGGAATTCGCCAAGAAGTTCCCTGTCGTTGGATACGATATCAATGTCCCACGTATTACTGAATTGCGGCAGGGAAGGGATAGTTCTTTAGAAGTCGAGCCGGCCGAGCTTGCCAGCATATCGATGGTCTATACCGACCGTCTCGACGATATACGCGAGTGCAATATCTACATCGTGACGGTCCCAACACCCATCGACGAGTACAAGACCCCGGATCTGGGCCCGCTGATCTCTGCCAGCCAGACCGTCGGCCAGGTGATCGCGGCGGGCGACGTCGTGATATACGAGTCTACCGTTTACCCGGGGGCGACCGAGGAAGACTGTATCCCGGTCATCGAAAAAACCTCAGGGCTCAAGTTCAATCAGGACTTCTTTGCCGGCTACAGCCCGGAACGGATCAACCCGGGTGACAAGGAACACCGGGTGACTACGTCGACGCACTTTACGCGAGCATCATCGTTGCCGGCACTCACAAGGCCAGCAGTATCAAGGTCGCAGAGGCCGCAAAAGTCATCGAAAACACCCAGCGAGACGTCAATATCGCCCTGGTCAACGAGCTCTCGCTGATCTTCAGCAGGCTGGGAATCGACACCGAAGAGGTACTCAAGGCGGCCGGCACCAAGTGGAACTTCCTCCCCTTCCGCCCGGGGCTCGTCGGCGGACACTGCATCGGCGTGGATCCCTATTACCTCACCCACAAGGCACAGGCGATCGGTTATCATCCGGCCATGATCCTCGCCGGGCGCCGGACCAATGACGGCATGGGCTCGCACGTGGCCGGCAGCCTGGTCAAACTGATGCTGCAGCGCGGCCTCAAGGTCAATGGCGGCCGCGCCCTGATCATGGGCCTCACATTCAAGGAAAACTGTCCCGACCTGCGCAACACCCGGGTCACCGACATCATCGACGAACTCAAGAGCTTCGGAATGCAGGTCGACGTCTGGGATCCCTGGGTCGATGCGGCCGAGGCCGAACACGAGTACGGTATAACCCCGATACCTCAGCCGCAACAGGGTGCCTACGACGGCATCGTGCTGGCCGTATCGCATCAGCAGTTTGCCGAACTCGGCGCGCAGAAGATCCGCGAGCTCGGTGTCCCGGGTGCGATGCTCTATGACGTCAAGTATCTGTTCCCCGCGTCCGAGACGGACGGACGGCTGTAAGACCCGACGCCAGGAAGCCATCATGCGTGTATTGATCACCGGCAGTGCCGGCTTTATAGGTTCCGGCCTCTCACTACGTCTGCTGGATCGCGGCGATGAGGTCATCGGAGTGGACTGTCTCGACCCCTACTACGACGTCTCGCTGAAAGAAGCGCGCCTTGCGCGCACACTGCAGTATGACGGCTACACGGACGTGCGGGCACGTATCGAGGATCGCGAGGCGATGGCGAAAACCTTCGCCAGGTACCAACCGCAACGGGTGATCAACCTGGCCGCGCAGGCGGGCGTCCGCTACTCGATCGAAAACCCCGATGCCTACGTCGACAGCAACCTGGTTGGTTTCGCCAATATACTCCAGGGCTGCCGCCACCATGGGGTCGAGCATCTGGTTTACGCCTCATCCAGTTCGGTATACGGTTCGAATACCAACATGCCGTTCTCCGTGCACGACAACGTCGATCACCCCGTCAGCCTGTACGCCGCCACCAAGAAGGCGAACGAACTGATGGCGCATACGTACAGCCATCTGTACGACATACCGACCACGGGCCTGCGCTTTTTCACGGTCTACGGTCCCTGGGGCCGGCCGGACATGGCACTGTTCAAGTTCACCAAGGCCATCCTCGCCGGGGAACCCATCCCGGTGTTCAACTATGGCAAGCACCGCCGCGATTTCACCTATATCGACGATATCGTTGAAGGCGTGATCCGCGTGCTCGACCGGCCTGCGCCCGCCAATCCCGATTGGGACGGCGATACGCCCGATTCCGCAAGCAGCCGCGCACCCTATCGCTTGTACAACATCGGCAACAACGACCCGGTCGAGCTGATGCACTACATCGAGACCCTGGAAAGCTGTCTCGGCAAGAAGGCCGACATGGATCTGCTGCCGCTGCAGCCGGGCGATGTACCCGACACCTATGCCAACGTCGAAGACCTGGTCGCCGATTTCGATTACAAACCGGCTACCTCCGTCATCCAGGGTGTGGCGAATTTCGTCGACTGGTATCGCGACTACTACAAGATCTGATCAGGCCAAGTCATCAGGCCGCCGCCCCCGTCCTGGTGGGCCACGGCCGGTAGCGCCACGCCTTTTTTGCGAGCCTTCCTCAGATGAAGGCGAGTACTGCCCGCTCGATCTCCTGCTTGTCGATCACGGTATCCTGCGCCACCGGCCTGTCAAACAGGGCCTCGATCATGGGCGGGATGGCCGTATTCGCGGTGGCGGATATCGATTTCAGGGCATCGATATCGTGGCTGTCGACCTCGCCGGTCAGGGCATGCGCGATGGTCGGCGAGAACTTGGTCCATTCCGCAGTGGAATAGACGATGCCCGGCAGCGGCTTGTCGCGGCAGCTGGCATGGGCCTTGAAACAGGTGGCCGTGTGCGGGTCCATCAGGTAACCGCTGTCGCGGAAAGTCTCCCCGATATAGACATCGACCTCTGCATCATCGGCGTAGTCAGCGGCAAACACTGCCTGTAACGAGTCCAACTCTTCGCCGGTCAGACGGTAGACCCTGTCCTCGTCCAGTTGAGCCATGAGCTGCCGCGTGCGCTGTGCACCGAACAGGTCGTAGAGCACACGTTCGACATTCGACGATTTGAGAATATCCATCGCCGGCGAACTCGTCGCGATCAAGTTACGGTCGCGCAGGTCGTAGCTGCCGGTGCGGATCAGATCGGTCAGCACCTTGTTGCTGTTCGAGGAGATCAGGATCTTCTCCACCGGCAGCCCCATCTTCATGGCGTAGTAACCGCCAAGCGCATTACCGAAGTTGCCGCTGGGCACGTTCAGGTACACCTTGTCACCGATCGCAATCGCGCCCTGGCGTACCAGCTCCAGGTAACTGTGGATGTGGTAGATCTGCTGGAAGATGATGCGGCCAAAGTTGACCGAGTTGGCGGCGGACAGGTGAGTATGGCGCTCGCGCAGCCTGGCCTGAAATGAATCGGAAGACAACAGGGTCTTGAGCGCGAGCTGGGCGTCGTCGAAATCGCCATGGATGCCGATGACCTTCAGGTTGGCTGCATCCTCGGTCACCATCTGCAAGCGCTGCACATCTGACGTCCCGCCGTCGGGATACAGACAGGCGACCTTCACGTTCGCGCGGTCCTTGAAAGTCTCCAGGGTTGCAGGCCCGGTATCTCCGCTGGTCGCCGCCAGGATCAGATATTGCTCGTCTCTGGCCTGGGCCAGGCTGGACAGAATCACACCGAAGGGTTGCAAGGCCATGTCCTTGAAGGCCCGCGTGGGCCCGTGGTACAGCTCGGCGACGAACAGATCGTCGCGCATCCTTACCACGGGCACCGGGTGCTCCGGGTCGTCGAAGCCGTTGTACAGGTCCAGGGCGCGGTCGATCACCGCCGGGTCGATATCCAGTTCGAAGGCATCGAGCACCGCGCGCGCCAGCGCCTTGTAGTCACTGTCCAGGTGCGCGTGCAGAAAAGGTTCACCCAGATCAGGCAGGCTTTCGGGCACGTAGATACCGCCGAAAGAGCACATCGGGCTGAGGATGGCCTGGGAGAAGGTGACGGATGACGGACGGCCGCCGTCGTTGCCCCGGGTTTCGATGAAATTCATGGTGCGCGCTGAGTGTCCAACAAAGCTCGTAATTATACCCCCAGCCTGGATTTCCCGCCGGTATTCGTGTCCAGACACTCGAACAAGGATCGCTTCCTGCGCCAAACTCGCCAAACCGAGCGTGCGTGCCAACGGTAGACCGTCCCGTTTCCGGGATGGACATGCAGTTCTTCGCAGTCCCGCAGCAGACCCACCATGCGATCCTCGAGTCTGGCGAGTGCCTGCAGCCACGCACCAGGATCGGCACGCATCACCGCCCTGCCCGGTCCGTGCTCGACGATCAGTTCGTCGCCGCCCACCCCGGCACACAGCGCGAGCAGCCCGCGTGGCAGAGCGTCATCACCGACCAGCCGGGCCACCGGTCCCTGGCCCCCGGGCGGCAGACTACCCCCGCCGCTCAACCACAGACCGCCCAGCGTCGGCCGACCCCGGACCTCGCGTTCGCGGTTGAATTCCAGAGCATGACACAACATCTGGATCTCGTTGAGCAGGCCACGCCACCAACGACGGTCCTCACCATCAGGCAGGTAGAGGTCAAGACTGCGCCCGACCACGGACGACAGCGGGTGCGTCTGAATCGACGGTATCCGATCGCAGTGCATGTAGATGCGCCCGGCCGGACTGTTGTACAAGCACACACCGTCGCCCTTGAAATGGGCATTGAAGGTCTCCACCAGCTGGGCGATCTCATCCGCATCAAACGGGTCATCGTCCAGGTCGAAGGCCAGCAGACGGTCCAGGTCGGGAAGCAATTGCAGGGGATCGGCATGCAGCAGGAAGCCCGCCGGCGCCTCGCCGGTATCGGCCAGGAAACAGACCGCAGCGGTAGGCATGTCGGCACCGGCCGGTGTCTCGACGCCGAAGAGGGCGAACAGCCCCCCGGCGTAACCGACAGGCTCGACAAGCCGGTCGGCGCGCGTCAGCAAGATCTCCAGGTGCGGACATCTAAGTCGATCTTCGCGCTCAAGCCCCGCCATGGGGCCGAGCAGGCCTGGAACGAACAGGTGGCGAATCAAACTGTCAGCTGAGTTGTTCGACGCGGATGCGGGTAACATCGCCCGCCACGGAATCGAGCACCTCGATTCCGCCCAATGCGGCGTTCATCTGCGACTCGCTCACGGACTGGGTGAGCATCACGAGTGGGACCTGCGTTTCGCCCTCCGCCGGCTCCTTCTGCTGCATCGCCTCGATACTGATGCCGTGCTCGCTCAGGATGCCGGACACGGCCGCCAGCACCCCGGGGCGATCCTCTACCGTCATGCGCAGGTAGTAGGCCGTGACCACGTCATCCATAGGCAGTACCGGCATATCCGACAGTTCGCCAGGCTGGAAGGCCAGGTGCGGCACACGGTTCTCGGGGTCAGTGGTCAGCGTGCGCGTTACGTCGATGATATCGGCCACCACCGCCGACGCGGTCGGTAGCGAGCCGGCACCGGCACCGTAGTACAAGGTCGGGCCAACGGCGTCACCCTGCACCAGCACCGCGTTCATGACCCCATCGACATTGGCGATCAGACGCCGCTCCGGAATCAGGGTCGGATGCACGCGCAGCTCGATGCCCTTTCCGGTGCGCCGGGTGACGCCGAGATGTTTGATTCGGTAACCGAACTGTTCCGCGTAGGCCACGTCCTGGGGCTCGATGCGACTGATCCCTTCCGTGTAGCATTTGTCGAACTGCAGCGGCACACCGAATGCCAGCGATGCCAGTATGGTCAGCTTGTGTGCCGCGTCGATTCCCTCGACATCGAACGTCGGGTCGGCCTCCGCATACCCCAACTCCTGGGCCTCGGCCAGTACATCGGCAAAATCGCGCCCCTTGTCTTTCATCTCCGTGAGAATGAAATTGCCGGTACCGTTGATGATGCCCGCTATCCACTCAATGTGGTTTGCAGCCAGGCCTTCGCGCAATGCCTTGATGATCGGGATACCACCCGCCACCGCGGCCTCGAAGGCGACGGTCACGCCCTTCTTCTGTGCCGCCTCGAAGATCTCGTTGCCATGCAGCGCAATCAGGGCCTTGTTCGCGGTGACGACGTGTTTGCCGTTCTCGATAGCCTTGAGCACCAGCTCGCGCGCCGGCGAATAACCGCCGATCAATTCCACGACGATATCGATATCCGGATTGTCGACGACGGCAAAGGCGTCGTCAGTCACCTCGACACTCTCCAGCCCTTCCAGACCTTCCGCTTTGTACTCACGCGCCGCGGCATGCGCCACCACAATCTCTCGGCCGGCCCGGCGGGCAATCTCTTCCGCATTTCTCACCAGCACATTGAGGGTGCCGCCCCCCACGGTGCCGAGGCCAAGCAGGCCCACTTTGACAGGATTCAAGACTCTCTCCCTACTCACTTCATTGCCGGATCGCGCATCGTCTGCTGACGAGGCTAACCCGATGTTTTGATCACTCCGTCGCGACGGAACATCTCTTTGATACCGCGCAACGCCTGACGCGTACGGTGTTCGTTCTCGATCAGGCTGATACGCACATGGTCGTCGCCATAAGAACCGAATCCGATACCGGGAGACACCGCCACCTTGGCGTCGCGCAGCATCTTTTTGGTGAACTCCAACGAGCCCATCTGTTTATACGACTCAGGGATCGGCGCCCATACGAACATGGTCGCCTTGGGTTTTTCCACGGCCCACCCCATTGCATTCATGCCGTCGCACAGCACATCGCGACGACTCTGATACCTCTCGCGGATCTCCTGCACGCAGTCCTGAGGCCCTTCGAGCGCGGCGATCGCCGCGACCTGGATCGGCGTGAACATACCATAATCAAGATACGACTTGATCTTCGCGAGCGCCGCGACCAGGGTCTTGTTTCCGAGCATGAATCCCACCCGCCAGCCAGGCATGCTGTACGTCTTGGACATCGAGTAGAACTCGACCGCAATATCCTCTGCACCCTTCACCTGGAGGATCGAAGGCGCCTTGTACCCGTCGTATGAAATCATCGCGTAGGCAAGATCGTGGACCACCCAGATGTTGTTTGCCCTGGCAATCTCGATAATCCGCTCGAAAAACTGCAGGTCGACACACTCGGTCGTGGGGTTGCCCGGGAAATTGACCACCAGCATCTTCGGTCGCGGCCAGGACTCTTCGATCGCCTTGTGCAGTTCCTCGAAAAAGTCGTGTCCCGGCGTCATTGGCACATGCCGCACGTCCGCGCCCGCGATGATGAAACCGTAAGGATGGATCGGGTACGCCGGATTGGGTACCAGGACCGAGTCGCCCGGTCCCATGCATGCCAGCGCAAGATGGGCCAGCCCTTCCTTGGAGCCGATGGTGACGATCGCCTGCGTATCCGGGTCCAGATCGACGTCGAATTGATCCTTGTACCAGTTGCAGATAGCCCGTCGAAGGCGCGGCACGCCGCGTGACACCGAATATCGGTGGGTATCGCTGCGCTGGGCGGCCTCCACCAGCTTGTCTACGATGTGCTTGGGAGTCGGCTGATCCGGGTTACCCATGCCAAGATCGATAATATCTTCGCCACGCGCTCGCGCTTCGGCCTTCAACTCGTTCACAATAGCGAACACGTAAGGCGGCAAGCGTTTGATTCTGCGGAAATCTTCCATTTCGGGAGACGACACGGGACAACCTCGACTGCTGGGCGGGGCAGAAATTAAACCGCATAAGCTACAATAATGGCGGTTAAAATGTCAATGAAATTAACTGATTAGGTGACAGCCCCGAGTCTGTGGACAGGCTGTGAACCAAGCCGGGATCGACACATGAAAATGGCCCTCGACGGCGCCGTCGGCGTCAACCTCATCAAGACCTACGAACCGGGGCGGGTGCAGATCAGAGACCGCTATTTCGACACCAGCCTCATTGTGCTTCGCGATCGCCTCCACGAAGACTGGCAGCCACGTAACGCAGCTGAACTGAGCGCAGCCCACCTTCGGCCCCTTCTGGAGTATCTGCCCGAAGTGCTGATACTCGGCACGGGTGAAGACCAGGTGTTTCCGGAACCGGCGACCTTCGTAACCTTGATGGATCTGGGTATCGGTTTCGAGGTCATGAGCAATGCTGCCGCCTGCCGTACGTATAACGTCCTTGTTTCCGAAGATCGCCACGCGGCACTGGCGTTGATACTCGCCGGCAACACGAACTGAACCCATTGCGGTTCTTCTTGCATCGCTCCCCTGTCCGACAACTATTATGACGCAAATCAATAAAAGAGTTTTCTAATATACCCGGATTCGATCCAAAGCCTACACTAGACGTCGGGACCTGTAGTAACCCACCTTCACCGAGTGACACCAGTAATGGATGACACACTGAAACGCCTTCTGGCGGCCGAAAACGCCGCCAGCGACCTGATCAAAAAAGCGCAGGCAGACAGCGAACGCCTGGTTAAGACCGCTCTGCAAGAAGCCCACCAGCAGGAAGAACGATTCCATGCCAGAGTGCCGGAACTGCAGGCGTCATTCCTGGACAAATCCGACCAACGTGCCCAACAGACCGTCGCAGAGATGGAGCGTCGTTTCGAAGAACGATTGGTTAACCTGCGTGACGCCGCGGAGTCCAACGAGGATGCGGCGCTTGATGCAGCCTTCGGTCACCTGCTTGGGACCCATGATGCAGGCTCAGCGTGAGGAGATTCACTGACCAGGCCTACGTTCGGACGCGGCTGGCGATCATGGGCACCAAACTCCTTTCCCGCGAGGAGTTCGCCAGGCTCGCCGCCATGCCACTCGACGAACTGTCCGCCACCAGTGGCTTCGACACCATAGCGGGAGAAAGCAATGCGGCCCGCCTGGTCAACTTCGAACGTACTTTGATGCAGACCTGGCTGGACGAACTGAGCGCGCTTTTGCGCCCACTCAAAGGTTCTGCAAGACGTCTGCTGACGCATTGGGCAAGCCGCTATGAGGTCCTCAACATAAAGGCACTGGTACGCGGCAAGATCGGGCAGCTGCCCAACGAGGAGATTGAGAAGACCCTGTTCCGCCTGCCGGGCTTTCTGAGTCTCAACCACGACCAGTTGCTCAACACGGACAGCGTCGTCGAACTGCTACGCCAGCTGCAGAAGACGCCCTATCAGCGCCTGGCGACCCAGGCACTGCGCCGATACGAGGAGCGCCCCGACCCCTTTCTGCTCGATGCCACGCTCGACCAGCAGTTCTACGGCGAACTCATTGATCGTGCCCACCACCTCTCGGGTACCGATCGCGCAGAGATACTCGCCCTGATCGGACGGATAGTCGATGGACACAACCTGGTCTGGAGTCTGCGCTACCGTTACAACTACGGTCTGCAGGCCAGCGAGGTGCTTTACCTGGCAATCGACGGCGGCCGCACACTGGATCGGGCACGCCTGCAGGAAATGCTGCATGCGGAAACACTGGCCGAGGCCCTGGGACACCTTCCTGACGGCGTACCCGGCCATGGCGAGATGCCACAGCAGATACCCCTTATCGAGGCGACGATGCGCAAGGAGCTGTTCGCCTACGCCATACGTGCCATGCGCCACAGCCCCTCGGCCCTGACCAGCGTGCTGTCCTACCTGGTGCTGCGTTACGGCGGCATCAACGAGCTATACACCATCGTGCACGCACGCGTGCACGGGCTGAGCGATGAGCTGTTGTACGAAGCCCTCGATCCCCTGCAAGAGGAAGCAGCCTGATGCGCGCCGGGATCGACATGCGGCATATCACTCTTACCCTGATGCGGGATGATCTGCCACGTGCCAGCCTGGTGCTGGCGGAACTCGAGGCCTTTGTGCCGGATGAACGGCCGCTGCTCGAATCCGAACTCCCCGAGATTCCCGGCACCGCATTCCGGACCCGGATCCGGCGCGCATGGGGCCATCTCGACCGCCTGACATCCGTCCTCGGCGAACTGCCTGAGACGACGCCGGATAAACCGCGAACCCTGCTCAGCCGGGAACAGCTGATCGAGATCGACCAGTGGCTGGCCGAGGCCTGGCAGCACTGCAGCCCCTGTGAGGACGGTCTGCATCGGCTCGAAGACGAGTTTCGCGACCTGCGTCACCTCGAACAGTCGCTGAGCGACTTTGCCGACCTGGATGTCGACCTGAGCCGTCTGCAGGGAGGCCAGGGCCTGCTCGATATCCGCATCGGCTCGATACCGGCTGACAACCTGGAACGGCTGCGTGCAGTGCTCGCACTGTCCCAGCATCTGATCCTCAATATCTCCGGAGATGGTGAGACCCTGCGCATCGTGATCGCCGGCACCCAGCAGACCGCGGAAATCCTCGACAGCGTGTTGCTCGCTGCCGCCTACCAACCGCTGACGATTCCCGAGAGTTTCGACGACAACCCCGATGCGCTGCGCGCAGAATTGCAGACGCGGCGCAGCGACCTCGAACAACAGTGCACACAGTGGCGCAGCCGCATGGCCGAGTGGCTGAAGGACAATGGAGACAAATTACGGCGGGCCAAGCAGCTGCTGGAGTCTGCGGAGCCCTATGTCCATCTGCATGGTGCGGCACGTTCACGCGGCTCCTTGGCGGCGCTGCAAGGCTGGGTTCCGGGCTCCCGCCTCGGCGTGGTCGAAAGCGC